>Ga0302325_10000929_pt1 | contig 77200 bp, 83 predicted proteins | sample Palsa_T0_2_FD_201948 | JGI IMG/M metagenome (GOLD analysis project Ga0302325, IMG submission 201948) | Peat permafrost microbial communities from Stordalen Mire near Abisko, Sweden - Palsa_T0_2 | ecosystem: Environmental > Terrestrial > Soil > Palsa > Peat permafrost | place: Sweden: Abisko... | reverse complement strand
AGGGCGCCGGTCTGCTGATGATCTCGACCGCGCTGGATCTTTTCTTCGCGACAGCGGTCGCCTTCGTCACCGAGGGGCAGACCAGCCCGGCCTACGTTTTTTTCGTCTTCGCGATTATCGCGGTGGGGATTCGACCCGGCCTGTTGACGACGATTGCCGTGACCTGCTGCAGCGTCGCGCTGTACCTGCTGGTGATCCTGTTCTCCCAGCGCATCAGCGACGTCTATGTGATGCGCGCCGCATACCTCGCGATCGCGGGCTATCTGATCGGCTTCGTCGGGCGGCAACGATCGGACTTCGAGGAGCGGGTGCGCGAACTCGAGACCCGCGCCGAACGCCACTCGATCGCCCGCTCACTGCACGACGGCTACATCCAGGCGCTCGCGGGGGTGAACATGCGCTTGCAGACCTGCCGTGAGTTAATCAGCCGGGACCAGCCGAACGATGCGCTGGTGGAACTCACCGCGTTGCAGACTGGCGTTGCGCATGAGTACGACGAGGTGCGCGCCTATATCCGCGAACTTGCGGGCGTGGACGAGTCGCGTGCGACCGAGACGCTCACGCCCATTGCGGACCCGCGCTTCGAGGTCTGCATGAAGTTCGCCGGCCATAGCACCACCGGTGAACACCTGCTGCAGATCATGCTCGAAGCGCTCCGCAATGCGCGCCGCCATGGAATGCCTCAATCGATTACGATCGATGTCAGCGGTGTCGAGGGCAAATTGCTGATCACAATTGATGACGACGGAGTCGGCTTCGTCGAATCAGCCAATCCGCCGTGGGCGATCGCTTCACGCGTGGCTGAATTGGGCGGCCACCTGACGGTCAGCAACAACGGTTCGACACGGCTCGAGATCGAGATGCCCAACGATTGAAGATGCAGAAACCCCTTCGCCTCATCATCGCCGATGATCACGCGCTCTTCCGCGATGGGCTCAAGTCGCTGCTGAAATTGCAGCCGGAGATAGAAGTAGTCGCCGAAATCGACCGCGCCTCAGAGGTCCAGGCGATCCTCGCCACCACGCAATGCGACGTGCTGCTGCTCGATCTCCAGATGGATCGATGGATGATGGACGATATTCCTGAACTCGCCAAAATCACCGCGGTGATCATCCTGACTGCCAGCGAGAGCGGCGAAAACGGCGTCCAGGCGCTGCGCCTGGGTGCGCGGGGGATCGTCCACAAGCGCTTTGCAATCGAGACCTTGATGACCGCCATCCGCACCGTTGCCGATGGGCTGGTGTGGATGCCGCCGACGGTCCAGGCCGAGTTCGCGGCCCAAGGTACGTCCTCCGCCAAGCGTCTGACCGCGCGCGAGCTGGAGATCGTGCGCTTCGTCGCCATCGGCCTGCGCAATGCTGAAGTGGGCGAACGTCTGGAAATCAGCGAGAGCACCGTCAAAACTCATCTCAATAACATCTTTCAGAAGCTCGGCGTGCGCGATCGCCTTGAACTGGCTCATTATGCGATCAAGACAGGCTTGGTAGCGGTCATCGATCAGAATCGCTAGAGGGCGATCATTGGCGGTTTGTTGCCCTAATGTTGCGCTAGCCCTTCCTTGCTTTCACCGCGCGTTCACTGGCTCGAATCGTCATCACGCCGGCCATTTCGTGCTGCCCGCCCGATGCTCAAGCAGCGAGCAATGCGTATCGTTTGAGCACTCGTTTTGGCCGCGATTTTCACAGTTTTTTGTAGTAAATCCTGCCTGATAGACCGATCAAAAACCTTCGACTGATTTTCTAATACATCGTTTGCCGGAGACCACTATCCATCGATAGATGGAGTCGCGGCGAATCTTTCATCGGCATTCACCTTGCTCTAGGGGTTACGTTCGAACGCACCCCAATTCATCACTTAGTCGCCAGGCGGCATCGCGGGAGCGAGATCGAAACTCAACAGGAGGAGCCGATATAAGTGTCTAGTTCAAGGTTAGTTGGAGCCTGCCATTTGCTGAGAGAGAGGTGGGCGGATCCGAGGGTGCGCCGGAATGCCACCTACTTGCTGTTCGGCAAGATGATTGGGCTCGGCATCGTGGTCTTTTTCATCTCGAAGGTGTGGATGCCGAATTCAGCCTACGCTGATGCGACGCCGCCGCTGCCACCGGCTAACATCAACGCGATCAACACCGTGTGGACGCTGGTGGCGGCCTACCTGGTTTTCTGCATGCAGGTCGGTTTCGTCATGCTGGAGACCGGGTTCGCGCGTTCGCGTGAAACCGTCAACATCATGGTCGAGGGCATCGCTGATACCTGCATCTGCGGCGTGACCTTCTGGCTGTGGGGCTTCGCTTTCATGTTCTGCCCGGGCACTCCATGGATCGGGACAACGGGCTTCATGCTGCACGGCCTGGCTCCCACGTATGGCACCACCGGCGTCCCGGTTTTGGCCTACTGGGTGTTCCAGTACGCGTTCGCCGATACCTGCTCGACGGTCACTTCGGGCGCGATGATCGGTCGCTGCGATTTCATCGGCGACCTGATCTACAGCGTCGGCGTCACCGGCTTCATCTACCCCATCATCGGCCACTGGGCGTGGGGTCCGGACGGCTGGCTTGCCAACATGAACCCGATCCCGTTTCACGACTTCGCGGGTTCAACGGTCGTCCATACGATCGGCGGCACGATATCGCTGGCTGGTGCGATCGCGCTCGGGCCTCGGCTGGGACGCGTCTTCAAGCGCGACGGCGGCGCACCGATGAAACCGCACGACCTCATAATCGGTGCTACGGGAGGTCTGATTCTCTGGTTCGGCTGGTACGGCTTTAATCCCGGTAGCACCTTGTCGGCCTTGGACGCACAAGGTATCGGCCGGGTCTCCTTCAACACGACGATTGCCGCTTGCTCCGCCGGTCTGACCTCGCTCATTTACTCCTACTTCAAGACCGAGGGTAAATGGGATCTGGCGCTGACAGTCAACGGGTTTCTTGCCGGCCTGGTCGCGATTACCTGTCCCTGCTACTGGGTCGATCCGGAAGGCGCGTTCCTGCTGGGGATCGGCGCTGGCCTGGTAGTAGTCTGGGGCATCGACTTGCTCGAGTACCTGCGCATCGACGATCCGATCGGTGCCGTTCCGGTCCACATGATAGCGGGTATCTGGGGAACCCTGTCGCTGGGGCTCTTCGCTGCGGGTAAGTACGGTGCGCCTACTGCTACAGGCGCCGATACCAGCACCGTCGTGACTGGACTATTTTACGGTGGCGGCTTCGGCGTGCTGAAAGCGCAGATGATCGGCAGCTTTTCGATCACGATTGCGACCTTCGTCGCCTCGATGGTCCTGATGTATGGAACCAAGTACATCTTCAGACTTCGTATCCCGACCGAGGGCGAGATCGAAGGGCTCGATCTGCACGAGCACGGCTTCCCGGCATATCCGGAGTATGTCGTCACCGGCGACGATGGCGCGCCCAAGACGATCGACGAAGTACCGATTGGCCGTCGCACCTTCGCCCGGTCGGACAAGAAGCGGAAGGTCGCCTAACCGGGAGAAATGTCAGCGCACCCACGGGGGCGGGTAGTTGGCATAAGCTTTGAGATTGTCGGACTCAACTGAGCGGGCCGGCTTCCAGTTCCAGGAGGCCGGCCTGCTTATGTATCAAAGCGCTACCAACTCTTGCTACTCACTTGAGTTGATGGATAGTTCCTCGCAATCTCAGTCAGCGGCGGAATCCCAGTTCGACCTCGCACTACTTTCGGACATCGGCAATGGCCGAACTGCCAATGAAGATTGCTGCGGTTACTCTATCGAAGGGCCTGGCGCGGTCCTCTTTGCCGTCGCCGACGGCCTTGGCGGATTCGATGGTGGCGCGATCGCCAGCGCGCTCGCGATCGATGTTACGCTCCAGGCTTACCGCGAAAGTCCCCCCGAGTGGGGCGCTGCGAAAAGGCTTTATCGCGCCGTAGTGCAGGCAAATATAGAACTCCACAGCAAGGCCCTCTTCATTCCGGATTTACGCCGGATGGCATCTACCCTGACCGCCGTCGTCGTTGAAAACGGCACTCTCAAAGCCGCCCACGTGGGGGATTGCCGGCTGTACCTCGCCCGCCGCGAACGAATTACCCAGATCTCGCAGGATCACACTCTCGTGGCGGAACAGGTCAAGCGGGGCTTGATGACGGCTGAAGATGCGAGGGCGCATCCCGAACGGTCAATTCTGCTGCGTAACCTGGGGCATGAGTTGATCGTCTCGGTCGCGAGGATCTCGATGCCGCTGCTGCAAGGCGATCGCGTAATAGTTTGTAGTGACGGGCTGTACGACGTCTTGCGCGATCAGGAGATCGAGCAGTTGACCCGTGGCATCGATGCGGCGGCGGCCTGCCGGATTCTGATCGATACGGCCAACCAGCGCGGGACCACCGACAACCTCACTTGCGCGGTCTTTCGGATGCTGGCCGAAACACCCCATCAACCCAAACCGGCTGCCGTGATCGGATGGCGCGAACGGCTGCGCAACTTCTTCGGTACCGGCGCATGACGGGCTTGCTTCCATGATCGAGACAGTCGTCATGGCTGCTGATGATCGGCGCATTCGGCGCACCATGCTTTCCCGCTGAGGCGGCGAATCACCGGGATGCGCGAACTCGGCGTCGGCGAAAGACTCGATCAGTACCGCCTGACCGAGGTCATCGCGCGCAGCGGCATGGCGTCGATCTTCAAGGCCACTGACGAGGTTGGCGGACATACGGTGGTACTCAAAATCCCCTATGCCCAATTCGAGGTTGACCCAGTTTTCTTTGCGCGCTTCCAGCGTGAGGAGAGTATCGGACAGCGCCTGCGTCATCCCAACCTCATCAAGATTTTCGCGGCGCACCGCAAGAGCCGCGTGTACATCGCGATGGAATATTTTGCCGGCGAGTCGCTGCGCGCGAAGATGCGGGGCGGCGCGGCCCTGCCGATGCCGATCGCTCTCGGTTATGTGCGCCAGGTCTGCGAAGCCTTGGTTTATATCCATAACCAGGGCGTCGTGCACCGCGATCTCAAGCCGGAAAATATCCTGATCAACGACCGTGGCGACCTCAAAATCATGGACTTTGGAATCGCCCTCGACAAAACGGCTCAACGGCTCACCTTCGCCGGCAAGTCGTCGGGTTTCGGTACGCCCGACTACATGTCGCCCGAACAGGTGAACGGGCAACGCGGCGACGCGCGCAGCGACATCTATGCCCTCGGTACTATCCTCTTCGAAATGATTACCGGGTCGTTGCCATTCTCCGGTCTGGACTTTCTCAGTGTGATGCGGGCGAAGGCCGATTCCGATCCGCAGCCGCCGAGCGCCTTCAGGTCCGACGTCGATCCGCACCTGGAGGAGATCATCCTGCACGCAATCGAGCGCCGTCCGCATAATCGCTACGCCAACGCGGAGGCGATGCTCGAGGACTTGCGTGAGCCATCGAACGTCAAGCTCGAAGGGCGCGTCAGTAGGCTGAAACCGATCAACCCGCGGATGGAACGTCTGAAACGAATCCTGTTGGTCGCGTGCTGTTTCGTGGTCTTGATCGCGGCCTTTGCCGGTCTCGTAGTCATCGCCCGGCGCTAAACCTGCGTGGGTCGAGATCGGTTTCGACGGACATAGCTCGTCCGGAGCGACGTGATCAGCCGCCGGGATCGCCTTTAGCAGGGCTTCACGCCTCGACCGCTACCTGCTTAATCGGCAGTCGCGACAAATCGGCTCGCGGATTCTTCAGCCGTTCGCGCAGACTATAACGATCGCGGTGGAATCATGTTCCATTGCGAAATCACCGGCCTCTGATGTTCGAAACCCAAAATACAGATGGTGCCGGCGTCCAGCGCGAAATACTTCCCGCCGTCGGGCGGCAGTCCCAGCCAGCGTGCTCCGAGCACCCGCAAAATATGGCCGTGCGCGAACATCGCAACGTCACCCTCGCAATCCATCGCCCGCCGAATCACCTGGTCCGCACGAGCTCCGACCGACGCCAGCGATTCCCCGTCGCGAACCCCGTCCCGCCACAGTGACCATCCGGGTATTTCCGCCTTGATTTCGACGCTTTTGCGTCCTTCGTACCCGCCGTAGTCCCACTCCTGCAGATTCTCCTCGATGATGGCCGATGCGCCATAGCCCGACAGCCGGCAGGTCTCACGCGCGCGGATCCGCGGACTGGTCAGCACCATGGCGAACTTGCGCCCGCCGAGTGCGTGTCCGACGGCCTTCGCCATCGCCTGGCCGACCGGAGTCAGCTCCATTTCCGTCTTGCCCGTGTGCTGCCCCGAGAGGCTCCAGGGGGTCTCTCCGTGGCGTATTAACCAGATGTGATTGATGGTCGGCATGCGCGAATTCTACCATGCAAATAAATCGAAAGTCAGCGCTTTTTGAACCGCCAAAAGTCGATTTTTTTGAACTCGATCTGGAGAGCGGAAGGCTTGATTCAGGAGCAGCGGGGGCATCGGTAATCAACGCTTTTCGGACGAGCCAGAGGCGGAAGAGTGGTCAACCCTGGATGATTGCGGTTGGGGCTCGCCGCGCGCGGAAGGATCTTCCCAGACCCGCATCGCGACCTTCACCATATCCTTTAGCATCGCCGGGTCGGGAGCGGCCTTGTTGACCACGTTCAAGCCCTGCGCCACGCCGAGAAAGAATCTCGCCAGCGCGCGCGCATCCTGTTTCGGATCCAGTGCGCCTTGGTGCTGAGCGCGGCGCAGCACTTGATAAATCGCCGACTCCTGCCGACCCAGCCGCTCAGCGATTTTGCGCGCGATCACATCGCCCGCCCCGGGACATTCCAGCGACGTGTTGGTGTCGAGGCAGCCGCGCGGAAATGCCGGATCGCTGGTGCGCCGGATAATCGATTCGAACATCCCCTGAATTGCGCGCCGGGGATCCGGATCGTCCAATTCGGCCATCGTCGGCCGCGCGATCTGGTCAGAGTAATGGTCGAGCACGGCGAGAAACAGTCCGCACTTGTCACCGAACGTCGTGTAGAGGCTGCCGCGGTTTACGCCGGTCGCATCGACCAGATCCTGAATCGAAGTGGCCTGATAGCCGGATCGCCAGAACACCTGCATCGCGCGGTCAAGCACTTCATTTCGATCGAATTGTTTTACTCCGGCCATCGGCTCTTCATAATTCTGGAACGGACATTCAATCATATAGAGCACACCGCCGACTATTCAAGTTGTCGCTCGCATAATCAGGCTGGCTGGCACCGGCTGTCGCGGGGTGTTCGCGCGTAATTGTTCCAACTTGACTGATCGTTCCAACTTGACTATGGTTCGCCTCAGTCAGCAAAACCAATCCCGTTCCTGGGAGGCGGTCGATTTATGGAAGCACAGCGAAGGGCCGAGGTCCTGCACAGCATCATCAGAAAGATGGGGGCGGGCGGCAAGGGCATTGACACGGCCGAATGGGTGGATTTCGTTGAAGCGCAAAATGACGGCTTCCGCACCGGTCCCGAGATCGGCGCGAAGGTTCCCGATTTCACGCTCCCCGATCAATTCGGTAATCAGCGATCGCTCCACGATCTGACTGGTCCGAACGGCTTGTTGCTGGTTTTCAGCCGCAGCGCCGATTGGTGACCCTATTGCCGCAATCAGCTCGTCGAGCTGCAAAACACGATTGGACAATTGAAAGCGCACGGAATCAACGCCGCATCGATCACCTACGACTCGCGCGAGATTCTGAGTAATTTCGCCGATACGTACAAGATCGAATTCCCGATGCTCTCGGACGCCGGCAGCAAGGTCATCAGGGCGTTCGGAATTTTCAATACCAACATCCCCGAAGACCACAAGATGATGTATGGGATGGCGTGGCCTGGCGATTACCTGCTCACGCCCGACGGCATCGTTCGCGACAAGCTGTTCCTGCGCAGCTACGAGCATCGTCCGTCGGCATCCGAGGTCGTGCTGAAGCATTTCGATGGTGCCGGGGCTAACTCGGTTGAGATTAAGTCCGGCGTCGTAAACGCCACCGTCTCGCTGTCCACGGACCGATGCTTTCCCGGGCAGGAACTCGGACTAGCCGTGGACCTGCGCGTTGATCCTGGTTGGCATATCTACGGCAGGCCGCTGCCCTCCAACTATCAGGCCGTTGATCTGACGTTTGAGAGCCCGCTTATCGATTATCAGTTGCTAGAATTGCCCGCACCCCAGCCGCTTCTTTTGCCGGCATTGGGAGAAACGCTGCCGGTTTATGGCGGTGAGCTCAAGGCGCACGGCAAGCTCGCCATCAAGTGGAGTCCTCCGATGCCTGCGCCGTTCCTCCTCGCGCTGGGTAAAGTTATCGAGCCGGGAGTGTATGAAATTGCGGGAACGTTGCGCTTCCAGGCGTGCAGCGACGACGTTTGCGAACCGCCGCAAGAGATTAAATTCGCGCTGCCGTTGACGATTGAGGCGGGAGTACCGCCCGCGCCCAAGAAGGCGGCTTGATGAAGGAGTAATCGTGAAAATTCTCGAAAGCCATAATGCGCCGAACCCGCGGCGCGTCCGGATGTTCCTTGCCGAGAAGGGCATCGAAGTTCCGTACGAGCAGGTTGATATCGGCAACAAGGTGAATCGCAGCGAGGAGTTTCGCAAGAAAAACCCCGTCGCTGGAGTGCCGGTGCTGGAACTCGATGACGGTACCTATATCGCCGAGAGCGTCGCCATCTGCCGTTACTTCGAGGAGCTCCATCCGGAGCCGCCGCTATTCGGCAGCGGTGCGAAACAGCGCGCGGTTGTCGAGATGTGGAACCGGCGCATGGAATTCAACATTCTGCAGCCCATCGCAGACACCTTTCGCCAGCGCCACGACTTCTTCAAAGGCCGTATCCGCCAATTGCCCGAGTACGCCGAGATCCAGCGCCTCAATGCGGAGGACGGTATGGCGTGGCTCGATCAGGAACTCGGCGCGCACCACTTTATAGCGGGCGATCAGTTTTCGATTGCCGATATCACGGCGCTCATTGCAGTCGATTTTGGCCGGGTCTCGAAAATCGCGATCAAACCTGAACAGAAGAATCTCGCGCGATGGCATGCGGAAGTCTCGGCTCGTCCGAGCGCTAAAGCGTAACGCGACTCTACATTAACTGCGTCTCGACATGCTCCGGCGTCTTTTGAGTCCGCCTGGGGCAACGGTGAGCTATTGCCCGGCGAGGCCTGGCGCGTCGGAGATTTCGCCGCGCGCCGAATGTCCGCGATCCTGGCGACCAACGAACGGGGGTGCTTCCATGTCTTTTTTTCGCTCGACTGCCGCGGTAGCGATTGCGGCCGCAATTATGATTTCTCCGCAATTTGCCTCCGCACAGGTTAGCGCGCAGTCCGGGAACGCCGCTACGCCGCCTTCCACCACCGGTGCGACCGCTATTCAGCCATCGGTCAACGGCGCGGCTCCCTCGATCGCGCCAGTCAATAACGTTGTCGCCGCGCCGGATTCGATCCCGCCCGGGACGACCATCACGATGCAGAACTGGCAGACCTATCGCGACTTCATGCCCGACGGCATGGCGGCGTTCTTCGAGGGCAAGTACTTCTGGAAGATGCCGGCGGATGTTCAGATGCCGGTCGGTCCGACGATTATCCATCCCCTGCCCGTCAGCTACATGAACGCCACTGAGAAGTATTCCTCGCAAGTCACCATCACTGAGCTTCCCGACGGTGGCCTGACGCTGACCGGCTATAGCGGCGGCATCCCGTTTCCGCAACCCGAGGATCCTCACAAGGGCTGGAAGATTCTCGCGAACCTCTGGTATCGCTACACGCCGCATCTGACGGTTAACACCAAGGGTGTCGTTTGCTTCGTTGACAGCAACAACAGCGTCAGTTGCAAAGCCGGGATGAAAATTTACCGGCAGTTGTCATACAACACCGATCCTGGCATCCCCAGCAGCTTTCCCACCGCCGAAGACAAGTACTTTACTCAGTTCGAAATGGTCGAGGAGCCGGAGCAGGAACGCTATACCGCCGTTCTCGCGATTTCCCATACGGATTTGACTCGCCCCGAAGAGGTTTACGTCTTCATTCCTTCGCTGCGGCGCTATCAACCGCTGTCGCCGGCCGCGCGATGCAGTCCCGATCTGGGCACCGACGAGACTCCCGACGATCGCCGCTACGGCTTCGACTCGAATCTCACTCAACTGAACGCTGAATTCCTCGGTGAGAAGAAGATCCTGGCGTTGCTCGACTTCACCATGCCCAAAGGCCGCTTTCCCGAGGGTTACGATATGCCGCTGGGTTGGCCCGAGCCTTCGTGGGGCAAATGGCAGTTGCGCGATGTCTATCAGGTGGCGGTGAGCAAACTCCCGTCGCGGAGTTCCGGTTACTGTTTCGCCCGGCGCGTTATGTACATCGACAAGGCTACCTATGTGCCGCTGTGGGAAGATCTATTCGACAAGCAGATGCAGCCGAATCGCTCCATCGCCTTCTTCCTGCACACCCTCGACATACCGGGAATCGGTCCGCAGGATTCGTCGAATTCCATGGTCTATGCCTTCTGGGACGTGCAAACCGATCATGCGACGATTTTCGCCGAGCCCGGTGACAATGCTGCCTTTTACGTCAATCAGCAGGCTCCCGAGGATTTCACCGATCTCAACCGCTTCACCACGCCGAATGGTTTGAGCCTCATCATGCGGTGAACTTCCGCGTCCGGACGATATCGGCCAGCGACGCCGCTTGTGGAAGCGGGGCGAACTCGCCTATTTAGGAACGGACGCGGCAAGTTCAATTCACGCTTTCGCTTCTCGTGAGCGCGAAGCGGCCGCGGGCCGTATTGGAGGTTCTCTCATGGCTGGAATCCTGGATGGCAAAGTTGCGCTGATCACCGGCGCCGGCTCCGGTATCGGACGCGCGACGGCGCAAATTTTCGCGCGTGAAGGCGCCAAACTGCTCCTGGCCGATCTGGCCGAGGCGGCTGGAGCCGAAACCGTCAAGTTGCTCAAGGATGCTGGCAACACCGCCATCTTCGTCAAGGCCGACGTCGCGAAGGCTGCCGACGCCGAGGGGCTCGTCGCGAAAACGGTCGAGGCTTACGGGCGAATCGATTGCGCTTTCAACAACGCGGGCATCGAAGGCGCGCTCGCTCTGACTCATCAATGCACTGAGGAGAACTGGGCGCGCGTCATCTCGATCAATCTGACCGGCGTGTGGCTGTGCATGAAGGCCGAGATCGCCCAGATGCTCAAGCAGGGCGGCGGCGGTTCGATCGTCAACACGTCCTCCGACGCGGGCCTCCTGGGCGTCAGGGGCATGCCCGCCTACGTCGCCTCCAAGCATGGCGTGGCCGGCCTCACCAAAGCCGCGGCGATCGAATACGGCCGCCATAAGATTCGCGTCAACGCCGTATGTCCGGGGCCGATTCGCACGCCGATGATGGGGCGGCTGCTGCTCGATCGTCCCGATATCGAGGAAAGTTTCGTTCGCGCCGAACCCCTCAAGCGGATGGGCGAGCCGGAAGAAATTGGCGAGGCCGTCGCGTGGCTGTGTTCCGACCATGCATCGTACGTGACCGGGCTGCCACTGCCCGTTGACGGCGGCCTGATCGCGACCTGATCGCTAGCGTCAGCCAAAATCGCAGGCGGAAGCGTCGAGGGAGTCCCGTAAACGGAAAGGAGCGTTGAAGTGGCGCCGCGACGGCTCGCCGCGAGTACGGTTAACGGCGGGCCGCTCAGCCGGATTGCATCCGCGCCTGTTCCTCGCGCAACGAGACGGCATCCCTGGTCTCTATACACTCGCGGATTATCTTCAGGGTGTCGAGGCTGTAGGGGATGCCCATGTGGGTTGATTTGACTTCGTGCGCCTTGATCCTGGAGCCGGCCTCGATGCAGCTTTCCCAATCGACCACGCCGTCGCGCTTCGAGTAAATCAGCGTTTCCTGGATGCCCGGCGGCGGACCGGCCCCATTGACGCCGCAGACATCCGGGAGATATCCGGGGCAGTGGCAATTCGCCCCCGTCATGCGCTGGGTCAGCGAGGCCAGCATCTTCACGAAAGGGTTCGCATGGTTATGCGCTTCGTGGATTGGCGATCCCATCAGAATGACCTGGTCAACGAGCGTCGGGTAGCGCCGGGCAAGTTCGCGCGCGTAGATTCCTCCCAGGCTGTGACCCATGATCACGAGTTTGCCCTTGGTCTTGACACTGAGCTCGGTGAGGATGCGGCCCAGGCGGTCAACGGCGCGCCGCGGGCAATCGGTGTTAGCGAGGATGCCTGAGAAGTAAACCTGATGACCGCGGGCGCGCAGCCAGTTGGCGAACGGATACAGTGAGGCGTCGCCGGCCATGAAGCCGGGTATCAGAAGAATCGATCGTACGCGGTCTGCGCGCTGCGCAATCGGCCACGTCCAGGCCCGTCCTGCGAACTGCGCCACCTCTCTGACCACGCGGAATTCCTGGAGCAAGTCCATGAAATTGAGATTCGTTCCGCCGTTGCCACTGACCATGTCGTCTCCAATGCCGTGCGCTCGAGTCCGACCGCTTAACGAAGGGTCGTTTGCTGGCTGGGGCAGCTCGCGTGCCGGATCGAAAGCTACGCCACGACAAACTACACGAATTTGATATTGTAGCTAAACGAACATGATATCGAAATGATTAATGATTATGCCGCGCGTTTCTGCAATTCCCCGGCGCCGTCCGAGCGCTTGTGAATTCCGTGCTCGCAACACCCATGCTGAGCGAAATCTATGGCTGGTTCACCGAAGGATTGAACATTCCATACTTGAAAAACGCCGAGGCCATGATCGAGCACCTCGGCGCCTAAATGAACGCGCCGCGGGTTGAATGCCGCAGGCTGAATCCGCACAATTGCCAAGCCCGTCAGCGAATCGCGCGGGCAAATATTTTCGAGGTTATGGAAGCACCAATGCCAAACGGAACTATCGCGTCGCTCGATCGCCTGTCGGCGGAATTGAGCTTGCTGAAGCATCCATTTTACCAAGCCTGGACGGCGGGAACGCTCCCCGCCGAACGTCTGCGCAACTACGCCGTGCAGTACTATCAGCACGTTGCCGCCTTTCCACGCTATCTGAGCGCCCTGCACTCGCGTTGCGACGATCTCGAGACGCGGCAGCTTCTGCTCGAAAACCTGATCGACGAGGAGCGCGGCCCCGGCAACCATCCTGAACTCTGGCTCAAGTTCGCCGGGATGCTCGGGCTGACGCGCGAGGAGGTGCTATCGGCGCCGTCGCTGCCGGCGACCACCGCGTTGATCGATACGTTCAACCGTTTGAGCCGCGACCTGCCGCTCTCGGCGGGACTTGCCGCGCTGTACGTTTACGAATCGCAAGTGGCCGAGGTGGCGAGCGCGAAGATCGATGGCCTGCAGCGCTTTTACGCGATCACTGATGACGCGGGAGTCGAGTTCTTCACCACGCATCGCGACACCGATCCGTATCATGCCAAGGCCGTCGCGAAGCTGATCGAGCGCCATCAAACGGTACTCGACGACGACGCGGTTCCACTGGAGGCGGCACGTCAGGCGCTGACGGCGGTATGGGATCTACTCGATAACGTGTAACGGCGATCGCGCCATGCGGATTGAGCCGGGCAAAGTGAGTAATCGCGCTTTACGTAACAATGAAATGGAATCGGTAAAGTGAGTAATCGCGGGCCGCTGACGGATCTCAACCAGTTGATCAGGGAGAACCGGGTAGGCGAATTTACTTCGCCGAACCTGGCGCTGGGCATGACGCCGGTGGAATTCGGCGCGGGCACTTCGCGATGGACCTGGAGCACGCAGCCAGCGGCGGCGTTGAATCCCTTCGGGACGCTGCAGGGCGGCTACATAGCCATTTTTGTCGATGAATTGCTGGCGACGGCGGTCGCTTCGGTGCTGGAAGACGGCGAATGGTCGATGACGGCGGAATTCAAGATCAATTTCCTCCGGGCGTTGACGCCGGCTCCTTTGGCGGGCAGCGCGCGGGTGTTGCGGCGCAGCAAATCACTCGCGTTTCTGGAGGCGCAGGTCGAGACGGAGGACGGGAAAATCGCGGTGACGGCGAGCTCCACCTGGGCAGTTATGAAACGCTAGCTGGTATGGTTCGAGTGTCGCACGATCTAGTCCTGGCGAAGGCCATGCGATTCAAAAGAGCTTACGAGATTTAAGGGGCGTGGCGATCGATAGTGGAAGTAATCAAGTTTGAAGATTTGAATCTCGATCTGATGGTCGAGCGGGTGCTTGACGGCGCGGAACTGGAACGGCCGCAGGCACATGCCATTCTGACTTGTCCCGACGATCATCTGAGCGATCTGCTCGCGGCGACTTTGAAAGTTCGCGAGGCGGCGTTCGGACGGCGGGTGAAGGTCTGCATATTGCGCAACGCACAGAGCGGCATCTGCCCGGAGGATTGCGGCTACTGTTCGCAGTCGAAGATTTCGCGGGCGGATATTCCGGTTTACAAGCTGCAGACGGTTAACGAGTTGTGTGAAGGCGCCCGGGCAGCGGTTGCAAGCGGAGCGCGCCGTTACTGCATGGTCTGCAGCATGCGCGGCCCGGGGGCGCGCGAAATTGACCATCTGGCGCAGGCCTGCGAACGAATTCGCGCGGAGTTTCCGACTCTGGAGCTATGCCTCTCGCTCGGCCTGATGAGCGAGGATCAGGCGCGCCGCCTCAAGCAGGCGGGGGCCGGCTGGATCAATCACAATCTCAATACGAGCCGGCGGTTCTACCCCGAAATCTGCACGACGCATACCTGGGACGACCGGGTGCGCACGATCGAAAACGTGCGCGCTGCGGGGCTTTCCGTATGCTCCGGTGGGATCATCGGCATGGGCGAGAATGATGACGACGTGATCGATCTCGCATATGCGACACGGCATCTGCGCGCTGAATCGGTCCCGGTCAATTTCCTCCATCCAATCGCGGGCACCCCGCTGGAGCATACGCCGCGGTTGACGCCCGAGCGCTGCCTGAAAGCGGCGTGCCTGTTTCGCCTGCTTAATCCGCGCAGTGAAGTCCGGGCCGCGGGCGGGCGCGAGTTGAACCTGGGTGCGCGGCAGGCGGAACTATTCAACGCGGTCAACTCAATCTTCGTGAACGGCTATCTGACTACGGCCGGATGGGGTATCGGGCCGACCCGGGAATTGATTGAGGGCGCCGGTTTCGAGGTCGAAGTGGAAGGCTCATTTGAAGCGTAGCCGCGAGGGCACTCGCGAAGCTAACTCCGTCAGGATTTCTTCTGCGATGCGCCACTGACCGGCTGAACGGGCGAGGCGCGCAGGCGCGCATTTTCGGCCTCGAGTTCGGCGATGCGGCGGTTGAGCTTGTCCAGCACCACCTTGACGTCGGCGGCGTCGATCTTCTGCGGAATATGCTGCGGACAATTCATGTCCCACGCTTCGAGGGTAAAGAGGATGGCCTGCAGCGGGTGGGCGTCGTAACGATCCGGCATGAGCCGTTTGATGAGTTCCGGATCGTCTTCGACCACTCGCGCACGCCCCCATAGCTTGACGCGGCGCCGCTCCGCATAGTCCATCAGAAAGATGAAGGCGCGATCGTTTTCAGCCAGGTTTCCGGTCGTGATGTACTGCTGGTTACCGGTGAAATCGACGAAACCGAGGGTCTTTTCATCGATCACCCGGATGAAGCCCTTGGGTCCGCCGCGATGTTGAATGTAGGGCTGGCCGGCTGCGTTGGCGGTAGCGAGATAGGCGCTGTCGCGATCGGCCAGAAACGCCGCAAGTTCAGGGGTGACGGTGGTGCGCCACCCGCCTTTATCCTCGATGCGCTGATAGGCCTTGCGCGAACCGCGGCGCTCCTGCACTGCCTTGACCGCCGGCGTGAACGCGACGTCGCTCGATGGGGGCTTGGTAGTCATCGCCAAACTCTAGATGCGGCGCGGCTGCGAAGCGACTCGGGGCGCGACAGACCAGTTCCGGTTATCGCCTGAAATGCTCGTTCTGATCGACTTGTTGCGCGGCCCTCAGCAATTCGAAGTGAGGAGCGCGGCACGTCCGGCAAGGTGGAAACGCGTGCCCGCTACTGCAGGTGACTTCGTGCGGGGCGGTATGCGCGCGATCGTGTCTGACGCGATACACGCCGGATTCGGGAACTGCGTCGCCGGTCTGATATTCGTTGGTCATTGGAAATGCTCCGCCCAGGAAGAAATGCTCCGCTGGGATTGACCGTATCTTACCACAAAGATCGGATTCAGGGCTTGTACCGTTCTGGCGTTAGGATATGGTGGATCTGCCGGCACCTACGAAAAGTATGTTTTCGTTCCTTTCCGGCATCACCCCAAAAAAAGGTTGATTGGGCGCGTAGCGGTAAAGGCGCCGCCGCGGCGGCTAACGGCGCGCCGTTCTCAAGAACAATTCGGTTCTCTAGATAACAATTATTGCGTTTCGACCGGCCCCGTATGGGCGAAGCGATAATGGCAGCGTGGTAAAAATTAGTCACGCTCCATCCTGGGAGAATGCTTTATGTCCCGGCCGCAGGAATTACTCCGGGCCGAGGCATCGGGCGGCGATGAAGTCGGTTCAGCCGAATAGGGACGCGATGCACAGTGCGCTTCCCATCGACAACCGGGAGGAGGGACGGCCATGGAATGGGAAACTTCTGAAGGCAGTACACTTTTCGCGCCATCGATACTGACGCCGGAACAGTTTTATGACGAACGGCGGGACGACAGCGCGATGCGACCGATCAAGCGGCTGATGCTCGCGGTACTTGAGGACGCGCTGCGCTGCCTGCAGAAGCATGCCGACGCGAAGAGCGGAGCACGGCGGATGATGTATTGGGAGGCGGAGCAATGGCTGTGCAGCGAGCGCGGGAACGCGCTGTTTTCGTTCACGATGGTGTGTGAGACGCTGGGAATCGAGGCTGATTATCTGCGATCGGGATTGCTGGAATGGCGCAAAATGACGCCGCGCGGTGAACTGGGGCAGCGGGTCGCCCGGCGATCGCCGGTGGTGCGCAACGGTTCGATCGTCAGCGAGAGTAACGGAGGCGTCCGGCGGGTGCGGAGCCGACGGCGGCGCGATCGGCGCGTCCCGATGAGCTGAAAGGGCCGCGAGTCTCGAATAAGGATACCAAAAGGTGAGGTGGCGAAGCCTTGCCACGCCCGTCCCAACAGAAATAATCAGAGGTCATCCTCGCCCAGAAAGCAGCGAAACCCGCTGTGTCAGTTAGCCGATCGCCATCCCACGGGCACCAGCGCCCGCCGTTGTTTCGGCCACTATTCCAGCACTGGCAATACCGTTCCGCGCTTGCTTTCACCTGGCCCCGATCGATCGCTGCCCCTTGCGTGGCCGAATCAGGCCGCGTGCGCGGGTGGGACGTAGTCGGCCGTCAGCGACTTTGCCAGCATAGCCTCGCTCACGATGAACTGCCGCCCTTGTCGAAACAGGAAGTGGTCCCGCTCCAACTGGCCCAGATGTTCGGTGACGCGCGGCCGCGAAGCGCCGACGATGCTGGCGATGTCCTTGTGGCTGAAGGAAACCTTCAGCAGCGTGCCGCGGGCATCCTCGATACCAAAGTCGTCGCACAGGTCCAGCATGGTGATCGCGACGCGATCGTGGAGATCGAGGTTGAGCAGGCCGGAACTCCGCAGAAACAACCGGTACCAGTGCTTCAGATCGTTTTGATGAAATTTCCTGAAGGCCGATTCGCGGCCGTTTATGGTGATGCCTTCGAAGCCACTCCAGTCCATCACGCCGATGCGGCAATTGCTGTAGGCCTCGCAGCGAAAATCGAAGCGATTGGCCGAGAGCGCCGGGAACTCCGGGATAGCGCCAGGGGCGATCAAGGCGACGGTTACACGTTCGCTGCGGCCGTTGAGGCAGGTGACGCGGGCGATGCCGGTGACCAACACGTGAGCTTCAGAGTTGTTGACCTCGGATTCCCGAAAAATGACTTCATTACGCGCGAAATTCCGCATCTCGAGGGATCTGCCGAGGAGGTCGACTTCTGCTGCGGAGAGCCAGGAGAAGATCTTGAGCCGGCCGAGCTTTTCGAGATCGGTTTCACGGAGCGTCTTAATAATATTCATAACTGCACCAGAAGGAAGGAAAGCCCATACTACTCCATGCAGCCCGATAAGAGAAATCAAACGTTCTATAGGAGACAAATTTAATGTCTCATACATAACTCCTAAGGGAGGATTAAGGGCACATTTCCAGCTATTGAAACTTACTTGCAGCGAATCCACATTGCGGATGCCATATAGAGTGCACGGAGGCGGCAGGAATGCCGCGGCAAGTCAGCTCAGAACCTTAGTAGGGTGGGAGTGATGCTGTGAGAGAAAGTTCTCGAGACGGTCGCGCCGCACGATGAGATGACGCTGATCGCGGATAATCATGTTTTCGCGTTCAAACTGAATGAGGAATTCGGTCACGCGCGGCCGCGAGGCGCTCACCAGGTCGGCCAGATCCTTGTGCCGGGGAGTGATGCTGAGGCGGATGCCGCGCTTGTCTTTGACCCCGAAATTTTCGGCCAATTCAAGCAGGATCAGGGCCAGCCGTTCCTCGAGCGTACAACTCATGAAATTGGCGCAGCGCAGTTGCACCAGATCCCATCGCCCCATATAGCTGGCCGCCATCCGCTTGAAGTCATCGGACGCAATGCCGAGGGAGATTTCGACGAAGGTTTTCAAATCGATCGTCCCGATTTGACATTCGGTGACCGCCTCGCAGCGAAAGTTGTAACTGATTCCGGGCACCGGGGGCGGGAAACCGGGAATCATGCCGGGCGCGACCATGATCACCAGGGTGCGATCGCCTTTGCGGTTGCGGCAGGTGATGCGTGCGATGCCCGAAAGCAGGATGTAACTGGATTCGGGCGCATGCTTTTCGTCGATTATTATATCGTGCTTTTCGACCGTGCTGATGACCAGCGCGGCGGCGAGGCGAGTGAGCTGGCGCGCCGAGAGCCAAGAGATATTCTTGAGCCCCCGCAGTTTTCGAATCCCCGCCGGTCGCATTACAGCCATCAGGCAAAGCTATCAGACCTGTCGGATCGGCGGGGTTTTGATTCGGCTGCCTTTGTGCTCCATGTAACAAAATTTGGCGAAAGGCAAGTGGCTTTTTATAGTCAGCGAATTGTAACCTGAAGGGACTCGCGGCGAGCGTCATCGCTCGATCGACCAACGGTGGCCCTGCTTCATCTGTGGAGAATGGCACTCAATTCAAAAGGAAAAACCAATGTCATTGGTAGAAATAATACTAATTTTGGTGGTGGCCGGCCTGATCATGTGGATGATAAATACCTACATTCCGATGGCCGGGGCGATTAAGAGCCTGCTCAATATAGTGGTGTTTGTGGTCTTGCTGATCTGGATATTGCAGACCTTCGGGTTGATCGGGGCAATCCCGGGCTTGCACATGCCGGCGCTCAAATAGCCGCGGTCGGGACAGATAACGCACGTTGGCGCGAGCCGGCTCCAGGACTAGTCGGGGAATGCGGAACAGCGGTCTTTATCTGAAGCGTGGCTAATTTGATATGCGCACGCCGGAGTGGCCAAGAGTATCTCGGCCGCGCTGGCCAACAAGCTATGCAACGCTCTCCATACGCCGATGCGTTCAGTAGTCTCATCACCGCGATCGACCTGCTAAAGGAACTGCCGGTGCCGGCTAATGGTTAGGTCGCTCCGCGCGGCTGATGAAACGTTGATGATGCACTAGCACCCCGTTGACATAAAGCTGCCAATCAAAGCATATGTAAAGCCACTTGTCCGTGGGAGGATGCTTCGATTGGTAAATAAGATGAAAACGGCGTTTGCGGCGGTTGGTATCGCGATGTTGTTCACCTGCGCTCACTTCGCGCGGGCTCAGGAGTGGACAGACTCAGCCGACCCGTCTGCGGATGTGAAGACGCCGCCGCCGCCGCCCGATCTCGCCGGTACTTGGACAGGGACCGTAGACGACAAGGATGTCGGCGAGACGACTATGGATTTCAATTTTACGCAAGTGAAGAGCGTGATCGGCGGCACCTGGGAGATTCCTGGACATTCTCTTATGGGGACGGTCGTTGACGGATCCGTCAACGGGAAAAAGGGCAGTGTTAAATTCAAGCTCAAGGTGAGTGGCGGTCCTTGTGAGCCGAAAGCCACCGCAGAACTCAGCGCCGACGATACCACGATGAGCGGGAAATATTCCGAAAAGACGAAGCTTTGTCACTTCAGTGGAACGTTCAGCGTAAGCCTGGTTCCCTGATTGACCAGGACGGCGAGTCTAAGAGTCTTATGGTGCGCACCTCGCAGACTCGTTAGCTCGGCTCGCAAGCTCGCCTAGTGTCAGCGTCTTATTTTTGCGCACTCGCAGACTCGTTAGCTCGGCTCGCGAGCTCGCCTAGTGTCAGCTCGCTCCGCCTGCGGCTCCGCTAGTAAGCTCTCAGTGGCGGGTGGCCCAGTCGAAAAAGCGGGAGCCGAGAGCGATGACGGCGTCGGTGAGGGTGGGGAAGAGAGCCGCGATCTTCTCCATCACGACGGCGCCGGGCGGGACGTCAACCTCGGCGAGGCCCAGCACGACGGCGGCGATGACGGCCCAGGTGACCCATTGGGTGGGCATCGCGGGAAACGAATCGGGCACCAGTTTCAAGGTTGCGACGCCAGCTTCACTTGATACCGCTTGAGAACTGCCGCCGCCGTGGACCATTGGGGTATCGATAACCCCGGGCATCACGAGCGAGAGGCGGATGCCGGTTCCGTAGAGCTCGACGCGCAAGGCCTCGGTGAGGCCGACGACGGCGAACTTGGTCGCGCAGTAGGCGCCAAGCGGGGGCATCCCGCGGCGGCCGGCAAGCGAGGCGATATTGACGATGCTGCCGGCGCCGGCAGCGCGCATCGAGGGCAACACCGCCTGCATTGAGTGGAGCGTGCCCATCAGGTTCACCGACATCATGCGTTCGAGGTCTTCGGGCGGCATCGTCTCGACACGGTCGGGAATCGCGATGCCAGCGGAATTGACAAGAACGTCGATACGGCCGAAGCGGGCGAGGGCGCGATCGACGGCGTCGCGGACTTCGCTGCGGCGGGAGACGTCTGCGGCGAGCACGAGGGCTTCGCCGCCGGCGTGCGCGATATCAAGGGCCAGGGTCTCGAGCACCTCGGCGCGGCGGGCGAGGAGGGCGACTTTCGCGCCCATTTTGACGAAGGTCAGGGCGAGGTCGCGGCCGATACCGCTCGAAGCGCCGGTGATGAGGACGACTCGTTCATGGAAATAGCCGCCGTAGTTTAGGAGCGGCGGCGTGCGCGGCGCGGCGGGCGTTGCGGCGTCAATGCTTGCGGGCTTGGAGGGGATGCGGAAGGTTTTTCGCTTTGAAGGCATTGAAGTGGTTGACCTGCCCTAAGACCCTCGCCAAACCGTGATCCCGGCCTCCTTCTTTTAAATCTTTTGCGCGACTCGCAGACTCGTTCGCTCGGCTCGCAGGCGAGCCTAGTGAAAGAGGAAGGGGTGTCAGCGATCGCATTGCGCTCACTTCATGAGGGGATTGTGAACCTTCACTCCAGCGCGTTGACCGTCGGCCTTGAAAGGACTCTGGGGACGATACACGCGGGTTACGCGGAGATTTGGTCGCTCAGCCCTTCGAGATCGTGGCTCATGATGAGGAGGTCACGGGGGCGGCCGTCGCGATCGACTACCCAGTCCTGCAACAGGGCTTCGACCTGGAAGCCGAGCTTTTCGAAAGCAGCGCGCGCGCCGGCCTGATCGGGGGTCATCATCGCGGCCATCTTCTTGAGACCGCGCATCTGGCCGATGTGGAAAATCTCGGCGGCGAGATGACGGCCCAAGCCCACGCCACGGAACTTGGCGCCGACCTGCACGCGGATTTCACCGACGCGCCGGGTCCATCGCGCCTGATCGGAATGAACACTCGCATAACCAACGATGTGGCCGTCGGCCTCGGCGATGACCGTCGCGGTGTCGCCGTTATCGACGTTGCGGACCCATTCGTCAACGCTCGCCGGTTCGGTGATGTCAGTGCGGAGGAAGAGCAAATCGTCGTGCGGGAGGGATCGGGCGAAGGCGAGGATCTTGTCCTTGTCGCCGTGCTCCATGAGGCGCAGCGTGATGGGGGCACCGCTGGGCAGCTTGATTTCCTTCGGAAAGCCGCGGGAGCCGTTGGCTTTGTGCGCCTTGGCCATGGGATGTCTCCGTCATGGCGGAAGTTCGCCACGCAATAAAAAGTGATCCTGCATACGCCGAACCGGGCAAGATAGCAAGTGGCGGTTGAGTTAACGAGGGAGCGAGAGGTGCGATTTGCGCCCATTTACGCATCAACGTGCGCAAGGCTGCGAGGTGCAGCGAAGAGCCTGGACAGCAACTTCGACAGAACTCGCGCAAACTGCGATTGACCTCTCGCAGGGGACCGGCGCATTCTGGGCGGCGGGGACGCTACCATAGATTTCCGGGGGTAATACGAAAATGGCCACTCCGGGCGCCGCGCCAGCCAGGCTTTCCCATCGCATGACCAGCCAGGACGCTTCGTTCATTTACGGCGAATCGCATTCGGGCCCATTGCATATCGGAACGCTCGACATCTTCGACGGACCCATCGATTACGATGAACTCGTCGAGCACATGGCGAACCGGATGCATCTGCTGCATCGCTACCGGCAGAAGCTGGTGTTCGTCCCGTTCAATCTCGCCCATGCGACCTTCGAGGACGATCCCGACTTCGATCTCCGCAATCACATTAAGTGTCACAGCCTGCCGGAGGGCACCGACGACAAGGCGTTTGTGCGCGCGGCGATGGCGGTGTTCGAGCCGATGCTCGATCGCAGGAAGCCGGTCTGGGAGATGCACCTGTTCCAAGGCCTCGCAGGCGGTCGATCGGCGGTGATGTGGAAGATTCATCACTGCCTCGTCGATGGCGTATCGGGGATGGAGCTCATGACCGTATCATTGGATCTCCGCTCTGAAGCGCAGCATCCGCCACCGCCCGAACAGCCGTGGGAGCCGCCGCCGCTGCCGAGTCCGTTTCGACGGCTGACCAACGCGGTAATCGACCTCGTGCAAAATCGGCTGAATGAGGCGCGCAAGGCGGCGGAGCTGATCGAGTCGCCGCGCACAGTTGCGGATCAGGCGGCGATGCTGCTGGGTTATGCGGGCAAGGCGGCCGGGATGATGAGCCGCCAGATCGTCGCTGCGCCGTGGAACGCGGGGCTGGTGACGCCGTCGCGATCGCTCGCATGGCTGAACGTGAGCTTCAGCGATGTGCGCGCGATTCGCAACGCGTTAGGCGGTACCGTCAACGATATCGTGCTGGCGATGCTCAGCGAGGCAGCCGCGCGCTACATGAAACACCATGAGGTGCGGACCAATCATGCACCGCTGCGGATCGGATGTCCCGTCAACGTGCGGCGCGGAGCCGAGAGCGGCGCGCTCGGAAATCGCGTCTCGATGATGTTTCCGGAACTGCCCAGCGAGCCGATGGAGGTGGTCGCGCGGGTGCAGTCGGTGATTCGCGAGACCGAACGTATCAAGGCCGGCAACGAACCTCATGCGCTTGAATTGATGCTCTCGGGGAGCGATCTCATTTCGCCAACGATGATGGGACTCGGTTCGCTGATCGGTTCGCGTGCGATCGATCTGGCATCGCGATTGGGTGACATGGCGCCGGCGGGGCTCACCAAAATGTTGACGCTGCCTCCGCCGGGAATAAATTTCATCGCGACCAACGTGCCCGGTGCGCAGGTGCCGCTGTATCTCGCAGGGCGCAAGATGACTGAGATGGTGGGCCTGGTGCCGCTCAGTGCGAACCTCGGCTACAACGTCGCGATCGTCAGTTACAATCAAATGTTGATTTTCGGCATGATGGCGGAGCCGCGCCTGATGCCTGACGTCGACCTGATGCAGGCGTTCGCGGCGGAGGTCTTTATCGAATTGATGTCGGCGGCGAAGCATGCGGCGCAAGCGCGGGCGAGCGGGGCGGGTGGCAGCGCGGAAAAGGCGAGCCATGCCGCTTAACCGCGGCGCATGAATCGCCCGCGAGAGGAGTAGGACGTGGGATCGGATGACGCTGGAATCAGTCAGCTGGAACGGAATTGCCATCGTACGAATACCCCACTCGCAGAAGGGAATATCCGCGCGGGTTGGCTGGCGATAGCGATAGTCGCAATCGCGATATGCGTAAGCATGCTCGCGACGCGCGCCGCCGCCGCGGACGATCCTGTCGGCGAAGTGCGGGCGACGATTGACGAAGCCGTGCCGGCTTTCTCGAATACTAACATTTCGCCCGCCGCGCGTCAGGGAAAATTGCGCGAAATCGCCGCGCGCCATTTCGATTTCGCTTACATGGCGCGCTTCGCGATGGGCACTCATTGGAAGAGCCTGACGCCCGCACAGCGCAAGGAGTTCGTGCCGCTCTTCGCCACTCATGTGATGGATACCTACCTTGGCACGCTCAAGCAAAACACGGTCGAGGCTGCCAGTCACGGATTGAAAGACAAGGTCACCTATGACGGCAAGGATCGAGCGACTGTATATAGTGAGGTAACGCTGCCGAGCCTGGCGGATCCGTTGGCGGTCAACTATTCATTGCGCAAAGGCGCCGACGGTTGGAAGCTTTATGACATTGTCGTCGATAATGTCAGCACGATGGCGAACTATCGCGACGAGTTCAACAAAACGATGAACGACGGCGGTTATGCGAAGCTGGTAAGCGATATGCGCGGCACGCCGCCATCGGCCAATTAGTCAGTAGTCAGAGTGGCAATAGTCAATTCAATAGTCACTCTTCGGCAGGTAACGATTCGACAAGCGTCTTCGGGTTTTTTCTCTTCTTGAAGGCCCCCGTGCCCTCACCATCTCGCGTGACTTGGCCGCCCACCTGAGCATCGCGAGCGTCAGTAACTAAAAAAAGCTACTTGGGGGCGGCGGCGGAACGGCGATCGTCGAGCAACTTGAGTAGCGTGTTCACGGTCTCGGTCGCAGGCACCTTGATGCCGTGGCGCCGCGCCGCGCGCACCACAGCGCCGCTGATTGCGTCATACTCCAGCCGCTTGCCTTTTTCGAGGTCCTGCAACGTCGAAGGCTTGATCGCGTTCACGTTGAGATTCTTCATGATCATCTGCAGGTAGATGTCGATTCTCGCGACGTCCATTTTCGCACCCTCGGCACAGCCGACTCTGACCGTCTCCTCCATCAGGGTGCGCACCAGCACAATCCCGTCGGGATCGCTAAAGGCCCGTCCGAGAGTGGAAAGCGAGAGCGCGCAAACGGTATTGGTGCCGTTGTTGCCCATCAGCTTGTACCATCGCAGGGTCTTCAGATCCGTGGTGAGCTCGCCCAGGATTCCGGCGCGTTTGAAGACCCCGGCCAGCTTCAGCGCGCGCGGAGATTCGCTGCCGTCGAGTTCGCCGAATTCGATAAAGCCGAGCGCCGTATGCATCAGGACGCCCGGCTGGATGAGGTCGGCGCCGATGCGCGAATTGCCACCCATCACGGCGGCGCGCGGAAAATAGCGGCACAGTGTCTCTTCGTTCTCGACGCCGTTTTGAATCGTCATGATGATGCCATCGGGCGCGAGGCATCCGAGGAGTTGCTTGGCCGACGCTTCGGTGTCGTAGGATTTGACCGCGAAGAGCACCAGGTCATACGGCGCGAATTCGGCGGGCTGGTCGGTCGCCTTGACGCCGATTTTGAAATCGCCCTTGTAGCTTTTGACTTCCAGGCCGCGTTCGCGCATCACGCGCAGATTCTCGCCGCGCACGCACAGGACCACGTCTTCGCCCGCCTGTTGCAGTTTGGCGCCGTAGTACGAGCCGACCGCGCCGGCTCCCATCACGAGGATTTTCATCGAACTGCCTTTTCCTTCTGATTGTGTTCGAGCGCTGCACGCCATACGTCCGTCAGCTTCGCCCGCAAGTCGTCGATGGAGCCGTCGTTGTCAATCACGATCGCCGCATGCTTGCGCCGCTCGTCGTCGGAGAGTTGTGCCTTGATGCGCGCCTCGGTCTGTTCGCGGGCGAGTCCGCGATCGCGCTCGATGCGATCGATCACGCGTTCCTTGGCCGCCACCACCAGCCAGATTTCGTCGAACAGCGGCAGCCAGTTCGCCTCGATCAGAATCGCCGCTTCGACAACGATCGGCTGTGACTCGCCGGCGGCGCGCATCGCGTCGATCATCTCGCGCATCCGCGCAAACATTTTGGGATGGACGATCGAATTGAGGCGCTTCAGCGCGGCGGGATCGGCAAATACGATCGGTCCCAGCTTGCGCCGATCGATGGTGCGATCATCGGCGAGGATGCCGCCGCCGAACGCCGCGATCATGTCGTCGTAGGCGGGTCCGCCGGGCGCATAAATCGCGTGGCCGACCTTGTCCGCATCGATAATCGGCGCGCCGAGTTCGGCCAGGATTTTCGTGACCGTGCTTTTGCCCGAACCGATTCCGCCGGTCAGACCGATCGTCAACGCCTTGGTCATCAGAGTTAACGCACCTCGCAGATTCGTTGGCTCGGCATGCAAACTGTCTAGCGTATTGGTAGCGAAAGAACACGCCGCGGGAAAGCGCTGGCCGCTTCCCGCTTCACTCAAATGCCGCAGCGTACCGGTGATGGAGGTTTTCTGCGCAGCGCCAGTCGCCTAAGATGCGGAACGCGATGCCGACACAATCATCCTCCGGCGAACCCAAAAATGGCGACCTCGTCGTCAACGGCGTCAGGTTGCACTACCTCGACTGGGGCGGCGACGGACCGCCGATTGTTTTGCTGCATGCGACCGGATTTCTCGGCGCCATCTACCGGCCAATCGTGCAGGCGTTGACCGCCATCGGCCGCGTTTACAGCTACGATCAGCGCGGACACGGCGACAGCGAACGCCCGCAGAACGACCTCTACGGATGGGACATCACGGCCAGCGACCTCGAAGGGTTTATCACTGTGATGGGGCTGACGGGCGTGCGCGGCATCGGGCATTCGGCGGGCGCGACAGCTTTCGGCGCGGTGGCGAGCGGGCGGCCGGAATTGATCGCGCGCGCGATGCTGGTCGAGCCGGTGATTTTCGATATGAGCGATCCGGCGATGCAGCGTCCGAGCGAACTGCGTGATCGCACCCTCAAGCGCAAGCGATCGTTCGATAGCGTCGAGGCAATGTTCACGAACTTCGAGCACAAGCCGCCGTACAAAACCTGGCGCCCGGAGATTCTGCGCGACTACTGCGAGCGCGGCACGTATCCGGCGGCCGATGGCAAACGCGTTCTCAAGTGCGCGCCGGAAGTGGAAGCGGAAATTTACACGACCTCGCGCGATTTCGACGGCTTCGGACACATCATGCGCTGCAACACACCGCTGCTGGTGCTGTTCGGTGAGGATAGCGACGCGCCGGGTCTGACGCTCGCGCCGCGCCTGTCCGCTGAGAATCGCCGCATCGTAATCGTGCCGGGGACCACGCACTTCATCCCGATGGAGGATCCGGAACTGACGGCGCGCATGGCGCTCGAGTTTCTCGGCGGCCCCTGAGGATCGGGAACTGACCACGCGCTGGCACTGGAGTTTCTCAGCGCCCCCTAATGAGGCTCTGCATAAGTCCCATCTGTCATTCTGAGCGCGGCGCCTGCGGCTCCGCTGGTGTAGTGAGCTCGCTCCGCTTTCATGGCCATTGGTGAATCACGGTGGGAAGTCTGAAACCTTTCAAAGGTTTCAGTCTCCGAAGGAACTCAAGGTTCTTCGCTCCCCGACCACTCAGATACTCACCTTTGCGCGCCTCGCAGACTCGCCTGCTCGTTTCGTTAAACGAGACCGTGGATTTTCGCGAACGGATCCCACGCTGCATCGCGATGCCATTCGTACTCCATCGAGGTCGCGGTCTTCTGGGCCGCCTCCGCACTGACCAATCGCGCGATGATCGCCAACGCCATGTCGATGCCCGCCGAAACGCCCGAAGAGGTGGCGAACTTGCCGTCCTCGACCCATCGCGCCTGCCTCACCCAGTTGACCTGCGGCCCCTGGCTTTGCACCCAGGGGAAGGCTCGCTTGTTGGTGGTCGCGCGATGGCCGTCGAGTAATCCCGCGCTCGCGAGCAGCGCCGCCCCCGTGCAGACCGAAGTCACCAGTTCAGCCTGTTCGGCACTCGCGCGCAGCCACGATATGAGCGTTGTGCGATAGACCTCGCGTCGGGTGCCGATGCCGCCCGGCACCAGGATTATGTCGAGCCGGGGACAATCGTCGAAGCTGAATTCTGCTACCGCCTGCGGGCCTTGCGCACTGGTGACGGGTCCCGCTTCAGCGGCGACCATCGCGAGGTGAAAGGCGCCGGCGAGATCGCGCATGCGATAGGCCTCGCATGGACCGAACACGTCCAGCAACTCGAATCCTTCGAACAGCAGCACGCCAACCATTCTGGGCGACGACGACATTTTAGCCTCCGCGTTGACGCGAAACATTCTGCATCAAATCGCGCGCCTCGTCGCTATAAACGCCGGGATGATCGTAGATGATCAGCGGCGGTTCGATCGCCGCCTCGATGCCGCCGCCCTTGCGCGCCTCAACCAGCATAGTGGCTGCACGAGCGTCCGCGCGCGGATGAACAAAGCGGATCCGCTTGGGCTCCAGAGTGTTCTCGGCGAGACATCGGAGCAGTTCCGCGCTGCGGGAGGCCTTGAAGACGAACGCTACCCTGGCGCCGTTGGCAGCATAACGCTTCGCCGCCTTGATGAATTCGGCGAGGGTCGCGGCACTCTCGTCGCGCGCGATACGGCGCTCCGGATTCGGACTCGTGCGGCCGGTGCGCAGCGCGCGATAAGGAGGATTGGCGATGACGAGGTCGAACGACGCCGGGATGAGTCCGTCGATTCGCCGCGCGCGCAAATCCGCGTTCACCACGCGAATCGAGTCGAGGTGGTTGAGGACGGCATTACGTGCTGCGATCGCCGCGAGCTCGGGCTGGATTTCGAGGGCGACAACTTCCCGCGGATTCCATAGTGCGGCGATCATCACGGAGACCACGCCGCATCCGGCGCCCAGTTCGAGCACCCGATCCCGTTGGCGCGCGCGAACAAAACGGCCAAGTAAAATCGAATCGATCGAAAAACGGTAACCGTTGCGCGGCTGGACCACGGTCAACGCGCCGCCTAGGATCGTATCGATGGTTTCGGACTTCATGACTCCGGCCGAGAAGGGTCACCGCTATTCCAAGGTCTTTCGCAAGGCTGGCAGCCTGCTCGCCAAGGGCAAGATAGCGCGCGCCGTCGAAGTGCTGAAGGAGGGCGAGGCGCTGGCAACGGAATTGGGCGACCTCGGTATGGCGAAGCAATTTGCGGCTGAGGCCGTTCGCGCGCAAAAGGAAGCCGAATCCCCGGACTGAATTATCAGTGCGATAGTCAGTCGAAATCCTCTTCATTTTCAATCTCTTTCCCGCGCGCGCTTGACGGCGCGCGAATCGTACTTACATTTTTTGCAGAGGCAGAGCGGCAAACAATACCGGGTCGCGAGCCTGAAATATCAAATTAACGGCATAAGTCGTCACAAGGAGTTGGATATGGAACTGCGATATGAAAATGGATTGGCGGGCGGCGGATGGCTATTCGATCGGGTCAACGGAATGTTCCGCGAAGTCGATCGTGCGAGCCGTCACCTGGTGCCTGCGGCCGAGGTGATCGAGGACAAGGACGCGTACCATTTTTACTTCGAGATGGCGGGGCTCAAGAGCGAGTCGATCAACGTGCATATCGAAGACGGACGCCTGATGGTCGAGGCCGAGCGCAAGCGCCCGGAGTGGTCCAAGGAGACCACCGTCCACTTCGCGGAGCGCGGCTACGGTGCGATGCGGCGGGTGTTTGAACTGCCGAAAGACGCCAGCCATGACAGCGTCCGCGCGGCTTACAAGGACGGCGTACTCGATGTAACCATCGACAAGCGTCCCGAGAGCAAGCCGGTCAAAATCCAGATCAACTAGTCATTCGTACCGAGGGCCGTGGATACAATTCCGCGGCCCTCAGCTTTCCGCCTCAGCCCTCGAGACGACTCGACCCGCGCGACTAACTATAAGTTTGCGGCGCTACTGCATAACGGCGCGACGGAATACAATCCCGAACGAGAAGAGTATGCTGAGTATATGATCGTTCTAATCGTACTGGTCGCGATCGCGGTATATCTCGTCTTTCAGTACAACTCGCTGGTCCGGGTTCGCAACGAAGTCGATAACTCCTGGCGCCAAATCGACGTCCAGCTCAAACGGCGCCATGACCTGATTCCGAACCTCGTAGAGGCCGTCAAGGGCTACATGCAGTTCGAGCGCGAGACCTTGACGGCGGTAGTCGAGGCGCGCGGACGGGCCATCGCCGCGCCCGATCAGGCTTCGCGCGTGGCCGCGGAGAATCAATTGACGACGGGTCTCGGCCGTTTGCTCGCCGTGATTGAGAACTACCCGCAACTTAAGGCCGATCAGAACGTCCTGAACCTCCAGGAGCAATTGACTACGACCGAAAATCAGATCTCGTTCTCGCGGCAGGCTTATAACGACGCGGTGCTGAATCTGAACAATCGCATCCAGACTTTTCCGTCGAATTTCATCGCGAATAATTTTGGCTTCAAGCCGGCCGAATACTTCAAGGCGGCTCCCGAAGACCAGGCGCTGCCGAAAGTCGATTTGTCCCTCGGGGCTCCGCGCGCGTAGTTGAACCACTCTAATCACCCGCGTTGTCGTCGCGCGCTTCGCGTACTGCCCTTACTGGGTGCGCCGTACGTAAAGCGCACGCGATCGATCGCCCCACCTGGTTAATTTGATGGCTGAGCCGCGCGATAGCTTCTGGCAACTCGAGCATACGAATCGGCGCGAGACGGCGCTGCTGGTCGCGGTTTTCATCATCCTGTTTACCGCGCTCGGATGCGGACTCGATTTCGTTTTCGGTAACCTCCGCGTCATCGACGGCCATATCACGGGCGTGCCGCTGCTGACCGTGATCGCGCTCGTAATCGGTTCAGCTCAATCGCTGCTTTCGTACTTCGGGGGAGCGTCGCTGGTGCTCGCTTCCGTACATGCGCGGCGGCTGGTGCCGGATTCGCCGAAGGCACAAATCGTAATCGACGTGGTCAACGAAATGGCGCTGGCGGCGCGGATGCCGGTGCCGCGCGCATACATAATCGACGACCCGGCGCCAAACGCCTTTGCGACCGGCCGCGACCCGCGGCATTCGGTGATTTGCGTGACGCGCGGGCTGGTTGACGAAATGGACCGCGAGGAACTACAGGGTGTGATCGGCCACGAGATGGCGCACGTTCGCGACTACGACATCCGCACTATGATGATGATCGCGGTGCTCGTCGGCGGTATCGCGATGCTCGCCGATTTTGTTCTTCGTTGGTCATTGTTCGGAGGCTTCGGCAATAGCCGTGGCGATCGCGATAACTCCGGCGGCGGAAATGCGGGTGCGTTGATCGCGATCGCGGTCTTCGTCCTCGCGGCGATCGCACCGATCTTTTCGCAACTGCTCGCGATGGCAATCTCGCGCCAGCGCGAGTATCTGTCGGACGCGGCGTCGGTCGAATTCACGCGCAACCCGCGTGCACTGCTGCGCGCACTGGAGCACCTGGCGCAGACCGAATCGCCGCTCAAGAACGCCTCGCGCGGGACGGCGCATCTGTTCATCGTTAATCCGTTGGAGGGCGCTGGCAATGACGGCGAGGGCTTTTTCGCCAACCTGCTTTCGACGCATCCGCCGCTTACCAAACGGATCGCAAGACTGCGCGCGCTCGCCGGCGAGAGTGGCCCCGGCGCAGCAGTCGTCGCACCTGCGGGCGCCACTCCCGCGTGAGCTAATCGCCGACGGGCCCTACGGCTCGACGTTTACCTTCAGCTTCATCATGCCGTGGCCGAGGCCGCAATAATGATCGCAAATCGCGGTGTAATTTCCCGTCGCTTCCGGTGTGACAGTTACCTCGGTAATCTTTCCGGGCTTGATGTCGGTGTCGATCTTGAGTGCACGAATCATGAAGCCGTGCGTCGCGTCGAGGCTAGTCAGTTGCAGCGTGACCGGCTGGCCCTTGTGCAAAATTATATGATCCGGATCGAAGTGGAATTTCGAGGCGTTGATCTTGATTATCTGCGGCGTTGGTTCCGTCGAGGCGTGAACCGCAAAGGCCCCGGTGGCAACTCCAACAACGATCCCGATTGCGGCCGCAAATTTGTTAGTCCGCGTCATTTGAAGAACTCCGTCCCAGCGCTTCGTTGGGCTTGCTGATCTGTTGAATTCCGGAGAGGCCGCCGAATTCCTGAGTAGTCAGTTCGACCTCGGTGAGTTCGAGGTTGCCGGCCGGATTGTCGCCGACCAGGCGGATGCCAAGGCCCTGGAACGGCTGATCCTTGTCGAACGGCATCTGTTTCTTGTCGGCATTCGTGGCGGGATCGTTGAAGGCAAAAATCAGCGACTGCGCGGCGTAATGTTTCGCGTTCCCGCGCTGCGCGAAATCATGTCGATGAATGTGGCCATAAAGGACGGTGACATTCTCGTACGGCGAGAGCGCGTTCATGACGTCGTCGCCGTCGGCCGTGAACCATTCCCATTCGGGCTTCAGGTCGAATAGCGGCCGGTGCGTGAACACCACGATCGGCGCGGTTTTCGGAAAGCGCGCGAGGTCGGCCTTCATCCACGCGAGCTGATCGGCGCCAACCTCGGGATGACCGCGGGATACGTTGTCGAGCGCAATGAAATGCACGCCCTTGTGATCGAATGAGTAATGGGTCTCGCCGAAGTGCTCGCGATAGAGTACCCCGCCGTCGAGCGCCGCATCGTTCTCGCCGGGCACGGTATGAATCGCCGGCGTGTTGATGCGGCTGGAAATCGATTTGAACAATGCCATCCGCTGCGCGTGAACGTCGCGCGCGTCGGCGTCGTGGGTCAGGTCCCCGGTGAAGATGACGAAGTCCGGACGCTGCGGCGCCTTGTTCATCAGTGCCACCGCGTTCTCGAAGGCCTTCGTCCCGAGCGGGTCGGGCGGTCCCTGGAAGCCAACGTGCGGATCGCTGAACTGCGCGAAGGTAAAGCTCTGCGGCGACTCGCCATTGACCTGCTTGAAGAAATCCGTGATTTGGTCCGCATGCGCGCGGCGCGCCAACATCGGCGCGAATTGATAGACCACGCCGATGCCTACCGACATTCCCGAAATCTTCAGAAACGATCGCCGATCCATTCGATCTTTCATCTTCCTCTCCTTTTCCGTTGCCGGCGTTACGATCGCGCAGCGGCTCTGAGACCCGCTTTCACGTCAACCGCAAATGACCGGTGCTTGCGGACCACGATTTTTCAGAGCGGTCCGCGGGTTGAGATTTCAGTCCGCGTTCAAAGGGAGATACTGCGGGGCGTGCAAAATATTCCCGTCCGTGATTGGATTTCGCGTCCGCCTGAAAAAATCAGCGATTTCGTTCTCGGCGTGATGCGCGATCAGCGGCGCAAATTCCTGAATGACGCCTGCGCCCGAGCGACATCGCCGATATTTTCAGGAGCGACCGCCAGTCCTTGCTATTTTTCATCGTCGTTCCCCTTTGTGTTCTCCGGCGCCCACGATTTAGCTATGGGTTCGAAGGCGCGGATTTTCACTGCATGGCTTCGCCGGTTACCGCTTTGCAGCGCGGTTCGCGGGTTGTAAGTTCATTACGTCCTCAATGGTGAAATACTGTTGCGCGTGCCGAAAATTCCCGATCGGGTTCGGTTTTCGCACACGGGAATAAAATCGTTCGTTCCACAGTCTTGAAAGGTGGAACGGTTCGCGGCGGGCGGTGCGACCGTGCGGGCAAGCAGGCGATAATTGGCCGGATCTGAAAAATTAGATCGCTTCGAAGACGCCGTCCTGCCCCATCTCGACGCCGCCTACAATCTGGCGCGATGGCTGATGCGCGACGATAACGAGGCGCAGGATGCCGTACAGGACGCGTACCTCCGCGCGCTGCGATTCTTCGGCGGTTTTCGCGGCGGCGATGGCCGCGTCTGGCTCCTCTCGATCGTGCGCAACACCTGCTTTACGCGAATGCGCACCGGCCGGGCGCGCCAGGGCGACACCGAGTTTGACGATCAGATGCATGGAACGGAGGACGCCGCGGCGAATCCTGAAAAGCTGTTGCTGCGCAGTCAGGACGCAGCCGCGCTGCGCCGTGCGCTCGATTCGTTACCGCCCGAATTTCGCGAGGTAATCGTGATGCGCGAATTGGAGGATATGTCCTACAAGGAAATTGCCGACGTGGCGGATCTCCCGATCGGCACCGTGATGTCGCGTCTCGCGCGTGCTCGCAAACGCCTGGCGCAAAGCCTCACTGGCGGGGAGTCGTAGCGATGACCTGCGACACGGCGCGCGCGCTGATTCACGGCTATGCCGACGGCGAACTTGGTCTCGAGCGGAGTCTCGAGGTCGAAGCTCACATCGCTGATTGCGCCGCCTGCAGTGCTGCGCTTCGCGAGATTCGCGTGTTGCGATCGGCGCTGCGATCGGGTGCCGTCACCTTTAGCGCGCCCGATGCGTTGCAGGCGAAAATCCATCACGCTATCGATGGCGGGCGCCGTCCCCCTCGGACCTCACGGCGCGATTCGACCATGCGCACCGCCCCCACCTTGCGGCTGTCCTATCGACTGAGCGGGGCGATCGCGGCGGCGGCCGTTCTGATGATCATCGTGATCCTCGGCGGGCTGCACCGATTCGATTCGTCCAGTGATGATCTGATCGGCAGCGAGATCGTCGCCAGCCACGTGCGATCATTGATGGCGGACCATCTCGCCGACGTCATCTCAACTAATCAGCATACGGTGAAGCCATGGTTCGACGGTAAGATCGATTTCGCGCCGACGGTCGATGATTTCGCCGCGCAAGGGTTTCCCTTGACTGGTGGACGCCTCGACTATGCCGACGGTCGCCCGGTGGCGGCGCTGGTTTATCGCCGCAACAAGCACATCATTAATTTGTTTACGTGGCCGATTCACGATGCGAGCGAGAGCGGGCCCCGGACGGAGCAGCGCCAGGGCTACAACATCGTGCATTGGAACAAGGGCGGGATGGCGTACTGGGCGGTATCGGACGTGAACGGCGCAGAACTAATGGATTTCGCCACGCTGGTGCGAAACGATGAGCCGAAGCCTGTCACCTCACCGGGTTGACTAGCGATTGCGGCTCTTCAGCGCGCGCTCCATCTCGCGCCGCGAGGTCTTGGTCGCGATAGCAGCGCGCTTGTCGTATAGATGCTTGCCCTTGGCGAGGCCGATTTCGACCTTGGCGCGGCCGCGCAGGAAGTAGATTCGCAGAGGGACCAGCGAATAGCCCTTCTCGCGCACACGGCCCCAGAAGCGATCGATTTCGCGCTTATGCATCAGGAGTTTGCGCGATCGTGTTTCCTTGTGGCTGAACTGCCCGGCCGGCGCATAGGCGCCGATGTGCACGCCTTGCAGGAAGGCCTCCCCATCCTTGATGCGCGCGTAACTGTCGCGCAGGTTGGCCTTATGTGCACGCAGCGATTTCACTTCCGTGCCGGTCAGCGCGAGGCCGGCTTCGACGGTCTCTTCGATGAAGAAGTCGTGACGTGCCTTGCGATTCTCTACCACGAGATCGTAGCCGTCTGCCGATTTCTGAGGTTTCTTCTTGTCCTGCGCCATCTCCGAACGAGTTTATCGCGATGCGCGCCGCGCTTATAGACGGCGTCGGGTGTGCCGTCGGAAAGCCGCGGCTGGGGTAGCGCTCAAAGTTTACCACTTTGACCGCTACCCCAGCCGCGGCAGCGCCCCGCGTCGTTTGCGACGCTCGGGGCGCAAGGCGCAGCAGGGAAGGGCGGCGACCGCGCCGCCCTTCCCTGCTGCGTTCCCGGAGAGCTACTACCACAGCCGCGACGTCGCGATTCGAGCACCCTCCGCCATCGACTTGAGTTTGGCCCAAGCGATCGTGCCGTCCACCCGTGAAACTCCGGCGATCGTGCCGAAGCCGCAATCGGTGCCTGCGATGACATTCTCGCGGCCGACGACGCCCGCGAGATTCTCGATGCGTTGCGCCACCAGTTCCGGATGCTCGACGAAGTTGGTCACCGAATCGATGACGCCGGGAATCAGCACTTTGCCGGACGGCAGTTTGATTTCCTTGAACGCCGTCCACTCATGCTCGTGGCGCGGATTCGACGCTTCGTAAGACAGGCCCTGCGGTCGCGCCTTCAACACGATGTCGAGGATGTCCCGCAACGCCACGTCGTGATTATGCGGACCTTCGTAATTGCCCCAGCACAGATGGAGCCGCGAGCGATCCGGCGGCACGTCGGCGAGCGCGTGATTGAGCGCGTCGATATGCAGTTCGATCGTTTTACGGAATTCGGCGAGGCTCAGATCTTTGAACTGGATATGGCGGCTCATCGCGAGGTCCGGGCAATCCACCTGCAGGATGTATCCCGCGGCCACGATCGCGTCGTACTCGGTCTTCATCGCGTCGGCGATCGCGCGGATGTAACGCTCGTGATCGTTGTAGTAATTGTCGCTCAGGAAGAACGAGACGACGCCCGGTGATGCGGCGCTGATGAAAGCCTCTTCAACTTTAACTCCGGTGAGGCCCGCGCGAAGGTTCTCGGCGTCGATGCGCACCGCGTCGAGATCGCGATAGGCGATCGGCCCCGTACACGATGGTCGTTTGATCACCGTCACGCCGCTCTCGCGGCCGCCGCGCTTGGTAAAGCTCGGAAACTCCGCCAGGTCGGCAGCCCGCAATCCCGAACTCTTCTCGCCCGTGAAACCGGCGAGACGATCCTTGACGTAGGTCGCGTACGACGGCTTGCTCATCTCGCCGTCGTTGACGATGTCGATACCCGCGGCAGCTTGCATCCGGACCGCCTCGGCTACTGCGGATTTCACCTGCGCCGTAAGGGTCGCGGCATCGTATGCTTCACCTGCCTCTTTCGCCCGCAACGATGCCATCAGATCGTCGGGCCGCGGCAGGCTGCCGGTATGCGTCGTCAGAATTCGTTCGCTGCTGCGCTTCATCGAATATAGCCTCGCTTCGAAGGAGTCACTCTCGCGGGGGCGCGGCCCTCATCCCCTTGATCCGATTGTAGAGCAGCAGTCCCACGCCGATGGCAAGCAAAAGTCCCATAGCAGTATCGAAGCGATGGAAATATGGCCCTAGTTCCTTCCAATGCTGACCCAGCTTGAATCCTGCGTATGCCAGCGCCCAACACCAGATGTACGAGCCAGCCAACGTGTAGATCGTAAACGGCAACAGCCGCATCCGCGCCACGCCGGCCGGGAAAGCGATGAAGGTCCGCACCACCGGCAGCAAGCGGCTTATAAACACCGCGGGCGATCCCCATCGGTCGAAAAATCGATCGGCGACTTCGAGTTCATGCGGCGCGATCAGCACCCAGCGCCCGTGACGTTCGAGGAGCGTCCGTCCGCCCGAGGCGCCGACAAAATACGCCGCGTACGAACCGATCAGGCATCCCACCGCCCCCGCGAGTGCCACCATGCTGAGATTGAAGCGGCCGCTCGCGACCAGCGATCCGGCAAACGGCATTATCACTTCGGACGGCAGCGGGATGCAGGCGCTTTCGATCGCCATCATCAATACCACCCCGCCATAGCCGAGCGCCGCGATGGTTGAGATGATCAGCGCCGACAATCCGCTGAGAATTCTATCGATCATGCGATACTTCCGTTTTCCTCGCGCCGGTATCGGGATTAAAGTCAGCGACACCTTGCCATGCGGAAGGCTGCGTTGCGATATGCGTGGATCGCGACGCCCGACGTGATTCCGGCGGCGTCGGAAATTCACAAGGTATCAATGGCTTCGTGCTTTGTCTTTGGAGTATGCTGCGCGCGTTTGCTTCCTGAGTGAAAAATGTTTAGAGAATGAATGGACTGTATATATGTTGATCGCCGGAAGGGCTCATACCCTCGCGAGTTCCGGGCGGCGGTTGCCGGCTCCGCCTTCAACGGGCGGCCAAACGAGGTAAGACCAATGGCAAAGGACACACTTTCAATTACCGACAACCGCACCGGCAAACAGTACGAAATACCGATCGAGGAAGGCGGCGTTATCCGCGCTACGCATTTCCGCGAAATGAAGACCGCTCCCGATGATTTCGGCATCATGTCCTACGATCCGGCCTTCACCAATACCGCCTCGTGCCGCAGCCGCATCACCTTCATCGATGGCGACTTAGGCATCCTGCGTTACCGGGGTTATCCGATCGAGGACCTCGCCGAGAAGAGCAACTACCTCGAGGTCGCCTACCTCATCGTCAAAGGCGAACTGCCCGATCGAAAGCACTATGAGGCGTGGGAAGACAACATCAAGACCCACACGATGGTCCACGAGAACATCAAGAAATTCATGGAGGGCTTCCGCTACGACGCGCATCCGATGGGCATGCTGGTCGGTACGGTCGGGGCGCTCTCGACCTTCTATCCAGAGGCCAGCAATATCACCAATCTCGAATCACGCCGCCTGCAGACCCGCCGGCTGATTGGCAAGGTCCCCACGATTGCCGCCTTCGCCTTTCGCCACTCGCGCGGCCTGCCCTACGTCTATCCCGACAATGATCTCAGCTATACCGGGAACTTCCTCTCGATGCTGTTCCGGATGGCCGAGCGCGATTACAAGCCTAATCCGATTCTCGAGCACGCGCTTGACGTGCTCTTTATTCTCCACGCCGATCACGAGCAGAATTGTTCCACCAACGCGATGCGCTCGGTAGGCAGTTCGCAGGTCGATCCCTACTCCGCCGTGGCCGCCGCCACGGCTGCGCTCTATGGTCCGCTCCACGGCGGAGCCAACGAGGCGGTCATCCGCATGCTGATGGAAATCGGATCGCCGAAGAACGTTCCCGATTTCATTAAGAAGGTTAAGTCGGGCGAGGGGCGTCTGATGGGCTTCGGCCATCGCGTGTACAAGAACTACGACCCGCGCGCGAAAATCGTCAAGAAAATCGCCTACGATGTCTTCGAGGTTACTGGTCGCAACCCGCTCATCGATATTTCACTCGAACTCGAGAAGATCGCGTTGGAGGACGACTACTTCGTTTCGCGCAAGCTTTATCCCAACGTCGATTTCTACACCGGCGTCACTTACCAGGCGATGGGCTTTCCGATGACCATGTTCCCGGTCCTCTTCGCGATCCCACGAACTTCCGGCTGGATGGCGCAATGGGCCGAGATGGTGCGCGACCCCGAACAGAAAATCGCGCGTCCCCGACAGATCTATGTAGGCGCCGACACCCGCAAGTGGCTGCCGATCGGGGAGCGCAAGGACCCGACCACGCGCGAGGACGCCGTCAGCGACCAGATCTAGCCGCCGTCGCAGAAGCGACACCGGGCGGCTCGCTGTTCATGATCATAACGTTCGAGCCGATGCGGCTCCGGGACTCGCCCCCGGAGTCGCGTCTTTTCCTGCTGAACCTGAGGCGTCGGCGCTACCCACGGTCGCTGAAACGGGGCTTGCGCTTCTCCACGAACGCTCGCGCCCCCTCGGCGATATATCCCGCGCGCACGCACAATGTCTGATTGCGATCTTCCATGGCGATGGCCGCTTCGAGGCTGCCCGCATCGACGCTCGCGCCGAGGCATTCCTTGGTTAGCCGCAGCCCTAACGGCGACGTCTCGACCATCTCCTGCGCCAGCCGTCCCGCCGCAGCGTCGAGTTCCCCGTCCGCGACGACTTCCGATACCAGCCCGGTCGCGAGTGCGCGGCTGGCGTTGATGAAGCGCCCTGTCAACATCAGTTCCGACGCGATCGAAGTCCCGACCGCGCGCGGCAAGTGATAGCTGACACCCATGTCGCAGGCGCTCAGTCCGATCTTGATGAACGCGGCATTGAATCGCGCCGATTCCCCAGCCAGACGCACGTCCGCCGCCAACGCCAGCGCGAAACCTCCGCCCGACGCCGCCCCGCGCACCGCCGCGATAAACGGCTGCGGCAGGCGCCGTATCGCCACCACCAGGTCGCTCATCTTGCGCTGTATGTCGAAGACGATCGCCGTCGATGCACTCGTCACATCCACTCCGCCGCTGCCGCCTTGCTCTTTAAGGTCCAGCCCCGCGCAGAATGCCCGTCCCGCGCCGCGCATTACTACCACCCGCGTTTTGCGATCGTGATCAAGCTCACGCAGATAATCGTGCAGTTCCTCCACCATCACCGCGTTGAGCGCGTTCAAAGCCTGCGGGCGATTCAGCGTTAACCATGCGATCTCTCCGTCGCGACTTATTTCCAACGCCTGATATGGCATTTTTTTCGACCTCTCGATTGACCGATTTGATGTCGCGTCATCTTTAGCAGAATTCTTGATAAACCGCCCGACTTTGCGTCCTTCCCCGTCAGAGTATCTTCCACCGCTTAAGCGCAACTCGGTGGCCTTTTCTAGAGGCCAAAGCATCCATTATCTAAAAACAACTTGACTCTGATCCATAAGCGGACGACTGTGTAAATATAACTTTAAGTAGCAAAGTGGCGTCGTGAGGGTTTTAATGCCTGATCTAAATGGTTCAGCTCAAATCGGGATTGCGCGGGATGATATCTTTACTATCAAGGAATTGTCCGATCACCTGCGTGTCCATCCAACTACCATCTACCGGCTCCTCCGCCAGGGTCGGCTGCCCGGATTTCGCGTCGGCAGTAATTGGCGCTTCAATCGCGGCGCGATTGAGCGCTGGGAGCATACGCAGCTCGCGGGACCGGAACTGGTGATGAACCGCGGCCGCCGCAAGCGTCACGCTCACTGACGCGCAGGTCCCCTTGACCCCAGAGGTCCGTTGGCGGACCTTCTCCCACGTTCTCCGAATCCAGTTCCCGCCAATCGCCGAGGTCGTTTCAGTCGCGGCCAGCCCGCTTACGCACCGCTGCGCTCCGTGCCGGATTTTGCGGGGGGGTCTCCGCTAAGCTGACTCGCCCTCGGCGGGTTTGACAATTGCCGGTCAAACCGAATACCTAACGGGCATCTTCGATACGGAGAGCTGGGCTCAGATGCCGACCAAGTACGCCGACGTGCGTGGCTGCGCCACCTACTATTACTACGTTGGGAAAACCACGCTGCCCGACGTCGTGCCCGACTTCTCGCGTGGGCGCAAACTGATTCTCATCCATGCGGCCGGCTCCAACGCCCACACTTGGCATTACCAGTGGGAGGCGCTCGGCGCTGCTCACAGTCCCATCGCACCCGACCTGCCGGGGCATGGCCGTTCCGCCGGCGTCGAGGCGCTTCCCTCGATCCAGGCCTATACCGACTTCCTGATTGACTTTGCCGACGCCCTCAAGATCGATTCCGCGGTTTTCTTCGGCCGCTCGATGGGTGGTGCGGTCGCGATGGATCTCGCCGCGCGCTATCCCGAGCGCGTCGAGGGCCTCGTCCTGATGGCGACGGCGGCGAAGTTCAACCTCCCGCCCGAGCGCATCGAACAATGGCGCGCCGTAACTATGGGCCGTACCGGCCAGCCCTTCACCAACGACGGCTATTCCCCGAAAACCATCGCCGAAAAGCGCGAAGTGATTCAGGAAGGGTGGGGCGAACAAATTCGCACCGATCCGCGCACTCGCTGGGGCGATATGGTGGCCGCCGCCAAGGCTGATGTACGAGATCAACTGGGCAAAATCACCGCGCCGACACTCATTCTCGCCGGCGCCGATGATCTGGTCACCCCGCCTGCCGACGCTGAGATCATCAAAGCCGGGATCAAGGGCGCGCGCCTCGAAGTGATCACCGATTCCGCCCATAACCTCACCACCGAGCGGCCTACCGAGGTCAACGCCGCGGTGGAAAAGTTCCTCGCCAGCCTGAGTTAGGGAGCGCCCGCATGAGTTTAAGCCGAAAGTGCGCCGTCGTCGGCGCCTATGAACATCCCACGCGCTTCGCGCCCGACAAGACCATGTATCAGATCATGGCCGAGAGTATCCGCGGCGCGCTCGACGATTGCGGTCTCACCATTAAAGACGTCGATGGACTGCTCACCGCCGGGATGGGCATGGGCGCGATGGCGATTGTCGGATTTTGCGACTACCTGAATCTCACGCCCAACTTTCTCGATTCGACCAATATCGGCGGCTCGTCCTTCGTTGCCCATACCGCGCACGCGGCCGCCGCGATCGCGGCGGGCCTCTGCGAAGTCGCCGTCGTGGTTTACGGATCGACGGCCGCGTCCTCGCGCTTCGCTATCGGCACGGGCGGCGGCGGTGGCGGTGGCGATCCCTGCGACCAGTACGAGTTCCCCTTTGGGCCGACCACAGTCGGCGCCTATGCGATGATCGCGCAGCGCCACATGCACGACTACGGCACCACGTCAGAGCAACTCGCCGAGATCGCAGTCACGATGCGCCTCCACGCCTCGATGAATCCCGTCGCTAAATATCGCGACCCGATCACCGTCGAAGATGTACTGGCCTCGCGCGTCATCTCGTCGCCGCTCCATCTCCTCGATTGCTGCATAATCAGTGACGGCGGCGGCGCATTGGTTATCACCTCGGCCGAACGCGCCCGCGATTTGAAGAAGATGCCCGCCTATATCCTCGGTGCGGGTGAGACCGTCCGCCATGCCGCCCGCGGCCAGCGCGATTTCCTTGAGATTGCCGCGGCCCAGTCCGGCCGCCTCGCCTTCGAGCGTTCCGGCGTCGCCCATAAGGATATCGACATGGCGATGATCTACGATTCGTTCACGATCACCGTGCTGGCCACGCTCGAAAACCTGGGCTTCTGCAAGCGCGGCGAGGGTGGCGCCTTCGTCAGCGGCGGTCGCCTCCGCTTCGACGGTGACTTCCCCATCAACACCGATGGCGGCGGCCTCTCCTCCAATCACCCCGGCATGCGCGGCATGTTTCTAGTCATCGAGGCGGTCAAGCAGTTGCGCGGCGAATGTGGTCCGCGCCAGGTCAAAGATTGCAAAATCGCGCTCGCCCACGGCACCGGCGGTGCCCTCGGCACCCGTCATTCCGGCGCGACCATCATCATTACCAATCAGTGAGCGCGAACCATGCCGCAGGATAAAACCCCGAAATCCTATCGCAAGCCGCTGCCCCATCTCGACGAGGAGAACCGTCCCTGGTGGGAAGCAACCCAGCGTCACGAACTTTACGTTCAGAAGTGCCGCGAATGCGGTGATCTGCGCTTTCATCCGCGCGCGCTCTGCACCAATTGCATGTCGTCCAGCACCGAATGGATCCGCTGCAAGGGCACCGGCAAGATCTACACCTTCACCGTCACCAACCAGAATCAGGCCGGCGGCTTTCGCGACTCGCTACCCTATGTGATGGCCTGGGTCGAGGTCGATGAGGGCCTCAAGATGCTCACCAACATTGTCGACTGCCCCCCCGAACAGGTTAAGATAGGCATGCCCGTCGAGGCCGTCTTCGACGACGTTACCCCCGAGGTGACGCTCGTGAAATTTCGCCCGGCGAGGTGAGGTTCCCGCTGAGTGAGCACTACCCTTGACCTCCACAGCCATAGTGAGGCGTCCGAAGATAGCCGCGCTCCCCTGGAGGCGTACCTCAACTGGCTGAAACTCAAGCGCGCCGATCGCCCCCTGGATGGCATCGTGCTGACCGAGCATCGCCAGTTCAATCAGGATGCGGACTACCGCGAGCTTGAGGACAAGTTCGGGATGCTGGTGTTGAAGGCCTCCGAAGTCGAAACCGACTATGGCCACGTTCTGGTCTTCGGCGTGACTCCCGAGATGACGCAACGCTTTGACTTCGCCAACGTTCATCTACCCGCGCAGGAGGTTATCGACGAGGTAGCGCGTATGGGCGGCGTCGCGATCCCATGCCATCCCGGGCGCCCCAACGTCGGCCTCTGCGAGCACTACACTAAAAAGCCGCCGCTCCAGAACGTAATCGCGGTCGAGGTCCTCAACGGCGGCTCGCGCAAGGGCGAGGACGATCGCAGCGAGGCGCTGGTCAAGCAATTCGGCTATCGCGCCATCGGCGGGTCCGACAGCCATCTGGTCAGTCTGATTGGGCTGTGCGCGACCCGTTTCGACGCCGACGTTCGCACCGCCGACGACCTCGTGCGCGAACTCAGAGGCGGGGCCTACGAACCAGTTGACTTCCGTCCGAAACGCAAGCCCGTGCCCCAGGCGGTCGCGGTCGAGGTGAAATAATCATGGTCGATTACGATCCGGCAATTATCGGCCGCGTCTTCGAAACCACCGAGCCTCTGCAGGTCAGCGCCGAGATGGTCGCGAACTTCTGCACCGCGATCGGCGAATCGAACCCGCTCCACACCGACGCCGACGCGGCCAAGAAAGGCCCCTACGCAGGCATTACAGCGCCGCCGTCGTTCGCCGTCACCTTCCGCAACGGCCAGCACTTCTTCCAACACGTGCCGCGCTACGGCAAACAAGGCTTCGACGCAGGCAAGGACGTTGAATTCGTTGGCCCGATTCGCCCCGGCGACGCCATCACGCTGAGCTCGCACGTCAAAGAGATTTACGAGAAAACCGGTCGCACCGGCTCGATGGTCTTCGTCATCGTGCGGACCACCCTCACTAACCAGAAAAGCGAAGTCGTCGCCCATATCGACCATCGCTTCATGAACCGGACCTGAGTAGCCGTTATGCCAGAAGATAATAGCGACCTGAATTTCGAAACCGTAAAAATCGGCGATGAACTCGGACCTGAGGAGTTCCACCTGAGCAAGGATCAGGTGCGCGCCTACGCCCGCGCCACCGGGATGTGGGTGCCGCGCTTCACCGACGACGAAGCGGCGCGCAAGGAAGGGCTACCCGGCATGATCACGCCGGGCAACATGAGTCTCGCCATCCTCAGCAAGCTGGTTACGGACTGGATGGGCGCCAGCGGCGCGCGATTGACGCGTATGGGAACGACATATCGACAGCCCGTGATGCCCGATCATACGCTCACGCTGCACGGCTTCGTCACCGACAAAAAGGACATCGACCACACCGCCGAGATGGATATCTGGCTCGAAAATGAGGACGGCGAACGCCTCGTCGTCGGCACCGCGACCGTCCACTTCCCCCGCTAGGCATTTCGGAACCGCACACGATTCCGAGCGCTGCTCTCCATTAGCGAGAGCGGCCGTTCGCAGTCGCGGCGACCTCGGGAAAGAAGTCATGGTCTCGGATCTGCTCGACGTCCCAAGGGCATTCTTCTTCGAACAACTGTTGAGCCTGAGGCTTGTCGAGACCCATCTCGTGAGCCGCAAGCGCACGAGCCTGCCGGTATGCAGTTTTCAGAAAATCAGGGAGACCGTTTCTCAGGCTCGCGGAATCATCGACCCGCAAAGCCAGATCGAGGCGGGCGCGAAGTATGGTGCCCGTCCAGCTTTTCTCCTATCTTCGCACGGCTGAATATCTGAGTTTCAGGAAATTCGCGAGGATATTCCGCAGATGGCTTATGGCCTCGTTTCTTTCGCTGCGAGCCATAGCCTCGAGTTCCTCAGCTAGGCCATCCCAATCGAGGTGCTTGGATCGATGTGTTTGCAATGCCGCGGTCTGGTCGTTGAGCCACGCATAAAAGTCGATATCCCGATTCGCTGATCGCTGGCGACCTTCAAATGGCTCCGGCGGGCGATGAGTACTCATGTCCTTCTTTACTCGCTCGTTGCGGTTTGACTTGGTCGTCACTTGCTCAGGTACATGGAATCGTCGAAGTTCTCACGCAGACGTGATTGCATGCATTTCACACCAACCTCGACCTTAGCGCCTTCCTGTTATCTGGTCCATCGAGCAGTTCTGGCGCCCATCGCTAGTGCCATCGTTGACTCTGCCGCGAGGACCTTTCTGCGCTGCGTCTTGGTGAGCTGTGATGCACCGGGACAATAAATGGCCCGATGCAGCGGAACAGCTCGCCTCTTCCTGTTCATGATGGTCATGGAGAAGAAGAGGAGATGTTCAATGGACCGGCGCCCAATCGGATGCCCAGAGTTATTTTGCGGCGGTGGTCAGCAAATCGACTGAAAGCGGAACCGGGACTGGCAGCGGTGCGGCTTTGAGTTCGGCGCGCGTGGCGCCAAGCACCTTCAGTGTGGGAAACAATGCGTGTTCGACAAACTGGCGCGAACTTATGCCGGCGCCGGACTCGCGCAGGCGTTCCTGGTAATTCGGGATGAGTCCGTCGCCCGGCATTTGAAAGCGCGCGACCACGAACGCGAGATCGGCGATCGTGCCGACCCGATCTTCTTCCATCTCGATCCGCGCCATCGCCCGGTAAAAGCCCGCATGCGCCGCCTCGTCGCGGCTGACCAGAGCAAAGATCGCTTCGAGCACCTTGTCGCCCTCGCGGATGGCCCGATCCTTTTGCGCCTTGTAAGCGAGGTAAGTCGCGGCTTCCTGCAGGGCGCCATAACACGCCATCTGTCGGCGGGTGGTAAACGGCAGCTTCCATTTATTGGCGAAAATAGCATCCTCGAATCGCGCTAACTGAGCGGGCGACCGCATTCCGGATCGCGTCAGGTACTCGCGAAACACCAGTCCGTGCTTGGATTCTTCATAGCTCCAGCAGGCCTGAAACCACGCCGCCCCGAAAATCTGGCGCGACAGCTTGATCGCGCCCGCCGAGTAGTCGGGAAGGTAGAACTCTTCGGCGCAGTAGGTCTCGATGCGCATCGCTTTTAGCGAGCTGTTCTGTGCGGGATCGAGCTGATCCCATGGCACGTCGTCGAAGATGTTCCAGCGCCGTCTGCATTCCGCGATCTCGAAAAACTCAAGATAGGCCTGGTACATTTTGTCGCGCATTGCTGATGAATCGGTCATTCCATAGGGCCTCGCTAGCGAACCAGGGTACGCGACAGAGAAGCGCGCCGTCAGGGCTACAAATCCGTAACGGCCGCTAGGAGAGACGCGCGTGATTCGCGCTGCGCATTCAGGCGCGCAGCACCCGCCGCAGAAGTTTCCGATCGTCGTCGTCGGTCGCGCCGGGATGGCGCAGGCAGCTTTCGTCGAGCCAACGATCGGTTACCGCGTCATCGAGCGCCAGGCCAGCGTCGTTGACCGCCCAGGTGCGGCGCGTCGCCGGAGTCTGCGCGAACTTGCGTCCGCAGTTGCGGCAGGAAAAACCCAGCCGTGCGCCATTCGCGCCTGCTGCCGTACTATCGAGCGTCTTGACCTTGAACTCGTGGCTTTCCCAGGGCGGCTTTTCGGCGATTCGCGGCTGTTCTTCGTTCATGTTGCTCAATTGACCACCGTCGGCGCCTTACGTCGCGCCGAATGTTTCGCTCCGTTCGCGACCGCTCCGCCTAGTGACCCGCGATCGATTTGGATTTTCTGACCGTTCAGCTCGGTATTGTTGAGCAGAGAGATTGCTAATACGGCGTCTTCGGCGTCGGCCATTTCGACGAAACCGAAGCCGCGACAGACGCCCGCCTTATCGCTGACCGCGAGGGCGCCGCGCACCTGTCCGGCGCGCCCAAAAAAAGCGACCAGATCGACACTCGTGACCGATCCGGCGAGATTGCCAACATAAACCTTGGCCATGCGCGCCATCTCCTCCGTAATGGGAAGCTGTGAACATCTCACCTTCGGAGGGGAATGAGGGAAGTGAAATCCGAGGCAAGTGAACCTATCGTATTCCGCCCGTGATCCAAAGTACAGGTGGCGGCGCTTTTAATCGCGCCATGGGCGGAACTATCCGAACATCGCAGGGCTAACCCCAGCTCCATACGGGAGAGATTCGTGCCTTCGAGAACATTTAAAAAATTTGTTCTTTGGGGGAATAGAGGTTTGTTCTTTGAAGAACGCGAAGCTTATAGCAGGGCACCGCGGAAGGGCTCGTCGCGCAGCGGAGGATATTGCAGCAGGTTGATCGCCCAGCGGCGTGCCTGTTTCAGGGCATCTTCCGCCCGCCGGAAAAGGCGCTCGCGCTGCATCACGCTCCAGACGTACACGTCCACCGAAGGATCGTCGCAGAGCGTCACGTCAATCATCCAGTCCTCGATTCCGGGACCGCAGATCAGCAGGCGAATCAGCCGGCCATGATCGAGCACGATTCCGCGCGCCTCGCGTGGAATGCGAAACTCTTCCTTGACCCGGTTGAGCATCCGCGGCGGACAATGCTCCTCGGTCATCGGCACATAAGCCCAGCCACCCTGGGGCGGATTGGCCTCTCGCGCGATGCGCAGGTTGTTGTCGGTAAGGTCGTCCTTGGCGCGATCCTGATCGTAATCCTTGCCGACCGAATAGAAACTCATCGCGACCGGCAGTTGCGGAAGGTCGAGTTCGGATTTGGCCTGCTTGGGCCGCTTAAGGTTGGTCTCGACCCACCACCGATTCTCGACATTTGGCTTATTCGGCATGTTTTCCGGGTAGCTGAAGTTACCGGGTACGCTTCTTCCGCTGGTCAGCCGCGTGCACGGCGGGCGATGGACCTCGGCACGCGCGCTGGCGCCTTGCGACGGCGGCCGCCGACTCCTCTGCGGGCATTGTTCGCCACCGCTCGGACAGTAGCCCGGCCCTGGCGGGTGCGCCGCGTCGCGGCGCGGCGTGTTGCGGCGGTTCGCGCCGACGCCGCACGAGCACGGGCTCCTTTGGCCGCCGCGAGACGGGTGCGCTTCGGCGATCGGCGCAATCCGCGCACCATCCGGCAGGTGAAAGTCTCGGCTTTACTTTCCGCGTCGGTCCAGAAGAGATAGTGGGCCAGTTCGTGATAAACCATCTGCACCCACATCCGCTCGGAATTGTAAATGCGGCCGCGTTTCCAGTTCTCCGGATGCACCAGGTGGATGCGCCCGTCCTCGAAGGTTTTGCCGGCGGTCTTGCCCCAGTCGATATATTCGTACCACCCGATCCGCGGCCGGCGCAGATGGTAAAAGCTGCAGAAATCCGCGATGGCCCGGCGAAAAGCGATCAGCCTATGGTCACGAAAAAAAACGACCAGATTCTTGTCCATTTCGCGGCGTCGATCGATCGGTGGCAGCAGCATTCGCACTTCAGCAGGCCTCCCAGTAAAAACCTCCCGATCATACGAAGCGTTTGGCGGGGTAGTCAATCAAGGTTTCGCGATTGGGCTGCGAAAGTCCACCGCCCAATACAAACTGACGCACCGATTATGATGTATTACCCCAGTTTCTATGCCAAACAGTGCTATAACGCTAGTCAGCTTGATGTGACCACAGTCTGCTGGCGTGACCGACTTAGAACACTAACATCCGTCAGCAAGCACATGGCAGTCTTGCAAACGAGTAGGGTCGGCCTAACCAACCGACCTTGATCTGGTCTCCTGGCGTTTCCAGAGACTCTGATATTTCTCCTTGACCCGGCTTCCTCCGACCGGAGTAGCGAGCGGATCGCAGTTGACAGCCCTCGCCCAGGGGCAAGGTGGCAGCGTCGTTAGAGTAATCGACTCTGGCCCGGTCTAATAAGCAGCCGCGGTGGCATCGGAAACCCGCTGTGTGCGGCGATGACGCACGCGATGCGCCGTCATATGCTGCGCGCGGCTCGATTCCTTCAACCGCAAGCGTACGGCACTCAGCCGGTCGCTGGAGCCACGCCCCATCGCGAGGCCGCTGAGACGCCCTCTTAACATGCTCGAATCGATACTGAGCGCGTCGCATACGCTATCGAACGAAAACGGATAATTAGTTCCCTTGGTGTTGACCCATTGCGCGGCCTCGGCAAACTCGCGGCGCTTGCGCACGTTGCCAAGATGGTTCCAGCCTTGAAGTATGTTGATCGCGTCGACCAGGACCGCGAGCATCAGGCGCTGTTCACTGCACAAGCTGCCCCCACCCATCCCACCGAAAAACTGACTCGGCAGGATGACGTCGGTAACTGCCAGTAAATCCGGCCCTTCAGGCCCGCTTTGGGCTTTTTCCATTTTCTTTGTGAGTCTCCTTTGCAGAGGCTGTCTGATCGACTGCGCATCGAATTGCCGTCGATCTGCCGGCTGGTTGCCTCTTTTAAAACCAACCGCATCATCAGAATACCATCTTATTACATCCAGTAAAGTGGGAAAGGAGGTAATCCAATAACAAACCATTTAATCTAGCGCGATGATTTTATTTTGCGATAATAAGGCCAGATTTAGACGAAATGAGCCTACTCAGGAGAGCATCGGCGAGATTTGCCAAGCATTATGAGTACTTATGGCTCGCACTGCTTCCAATTCGGGGTTGTTAGATATCCGAAGATGTCCAATGATGGCCGCGGCGAGCGCTTCTGTTATAATTCGGCACCGGACCCTGAAGCCTGCGAGCCGGCCGCGAAGTGCGCAGCCTTACAGGGAAATTGTTCCGGGCAATTCAGCGGAAAGAAGAAGATGGAGAAGATGGATCAGTCCAAACGCAAGACCCGGCGCATTCGCATTGGCGGTGTTGAGGTGGGTGGCGAGGCCCCGGTGGTGGTGCAGTCAATGTGCGCGACGCGGACCGTGGATATCGATGCCACGGTGGCGCAGGCTCATCAGCTCGCGCGTGCCGGCGCCGGCATCGTGCGCATCGCGCTCGACAACGCGAAAGAGGTTCCCGCACTGAAGGAGATTCGATCGCAGACGCCGGGAATCACGCTGTCGGTGGACCTCCAGGAGAACTATCGCATCGCCGGTAAAGTTGCGCCGCACGTCGACAAGATTCGTTACAATCCGGGCCACCTTCATCATATCGAAAAGGCCAAGACGGTTCCGCAAAAGGTAAAATGGCTGGTTGATATCGCACGCGACCACGACATCGCGATACGTATTGGCGTGAATTGCGGATCGGTCGCGCCGACTTTTCTGGAGAAATATCCCGGCGATCAGCTCAGCGCGATCGTCGAGTCGGCCGCTTACCATTGCGAGCTGATGGAAGAGTTCGGCTTTGACCGCTTCGTCGTTTCGCTGAAGGATTCCGATCCCAACAAGGTGCTCGACGCCAATCGCCGCTTCACGGCGCGCCGTCCCGACGTCCCGCTTCATCTGGGCGTGACCGAGGCCGGGTTGCCGCCCGACGGGATCATCAAGACGCGCCTGGCTTTCGAGAAGCTGCTCGCGCAATCGATCGGCGACACGATTCGGGTGTCGTTGACGCTGCCCAACGATCGCAAGCATGAGGAAGTGACGGTCGGCCATGCGATTATCGAGGACGTGAAGGCCGGCCGTTTCATCTCGGTGCCCGACTTCGGCACGGGGATGAATATCATCTCGTGTCCGTCGTGCTCGCGAGTGGAAAACGAGAAATTCGTCGAGTTGGCGCAGGACGTAAAGGAGCTGACCGGCTATGCGGCGAAGTACAAGATCACGATCGCGGTTATGGGCTGCCGGGTGAACGGGCCAGGCGAGACCGACGACGCCGACCTGGGGCTATGGTGCGGGCCGACGACGGTGAATCTCAAGAAGAAAGATCGCAAAGTCGGAAACTTCAAGTACGACGAGGTGCTGCCGCACCTGCGCGCGGAGGTCGATCGGCTGATCCAGGAACGCAACGCCGCGAGCAATTAGAGTGAGCTGATGCGGCGGGCTGCCAGTTTCGCGAGGGGGCGTTATCTGTGGAAAAGATGCACTTTACCCGGATGGATCAGGGCAGCGACGAGGACTTCCAGATCCTCAAACGGGTTCACGAAAAGACCCTCGCCGATTTGCCCGACCAGCTCATGGCGATGGTCGAAGACCTCTCGGGCGATCGGGCCTATAATCTCGACCGTCGCGGCCACAGCATGCAGACCGCCACGCGCGCGATGCGCGACGGCGCCAATGAAGAACTGATCGTCGTGGCGTTGTTCCACGACATCGGGGAATCACTGGGGCCGATGAATCACGGCGAGATCGCGGCCTCGATCCTGCGTCCTTTTGTTTCGAGCGACCACTACAACCTGCTCAAGTATCACGGGGTGTTTCAGACCTATTTCTACGCGCGGCACCTGGGGCTCGACCCCAATGCGCGCGACCAGTTCAAAGGCGAACCGTGGTATCAGATGACGGCGGATTTCTGCTCGAAGTATGACGAGATTTCCTTCGATCCGAGTTATCCCAACGAGGTGATGAGCACCTTTGAGCCGATGGTGCGCCGGGTATTGAACAAGCCTTGGCTGCCCCCGGGAAAAGTCATCTAGGCCGCACGTTCCGCCTCGCGCCCAGTCAAAGTAAGGATTCACTGCCACTGCCGGATGGCGTAATCGCGCCCGGATTCGTCGATGAGCAGGAATCGGAACTCGCGTAACTTAGATCTTCTGGTTGGTCTGGTGCCAGTCGGCGAGGAACTTTTCGAGGCCCGCTTCGGTGAGCGGGTGTTGGATGATCTGCTTGATCACGTTGGCGGGCAGAGTCGCGACGTGCGCGCCCGCCTCGGCCGCGTGCAGCAGATGCAACGGTGAGCGAATCGACGCCACCAGCACCTCGGCGGGAAAATCGTAGTTCTCCATGATGTGCACGATCTGATCGATCAGCAGCAGGCCGTCCTGTCCGATATCATCTAGCCGGCCAACGAACGGCGAGAGAAACGACGCGCCGCACTTGGCCGCGGCCAGTGCCTGGAGCGGACTGAAAATCAGCGTGACGTTGACCCGAATGCCGCGGCTGGTGAGCGCCTTGGTCGCCTTCAGGCCCTCGATCGTCATCGGGCACTTGACCACGATGTTGCGATGGAGCGCGGCGAGCTTTTGGCCTTCTTCGAGCATCGCGGGAGCGTCGGGCGCGATCACCTCGGCGCTGACCGGGCCGTCGATAATCTCGCAGATGTCGCGCAGCACAGTTGCGTAGGGACGGCCGCTTTTGGCGAGCAGGCTTGGATTGGTGGTGACACCGTCGGCGAGGCCCAGTTCGGCAATCTCGCGAATCTCGCTGATCTCGGCTGAATCGACAAAGAACTTCATCGCGAACCTGCCTCCCGCCCGGACGCTTGCGGCCGCATCAGGACGGCGCGCGCCAGGGTGACTCGTTGCGGCGATTTGAGATTCACCAGCAAGTCGGAAATTGTTGCATTCAGTTTTGGATGGATCAGCGTGGGCGCCAGCTCTGCCATCGGCGCCAGCACGAAGCGCCGTTCATGCAGCCGCGGATGCGGCAGGCGCAGCGCGGTCGTATCGCGCATCTCCAGGTTGAAAAACAGGATGTCGAGGTCGATCACGCGCGCTTTATGCTTGGTGCGCCCCGCGGGTTTGCGGCCGGGTATGCGCTTGCGGCCCATGGTGCGTTCGATAGCGAGCAGACGGCGCATCAGCGAGTCGGCCGGGATTTCGGTTTCGATTTCAACCACGCCGTTGAGAAATGGTCCTTTGAGGTCGGGGTCGCCAACCGGTTCGGTCTCGTAAACGGAGGATTGGCGGAGCACGCGCGTATCGGGCAGGCTCGCGATGCGCGTGATCGCCTCCCTGTAGTTGGCGGCTTTATCGCCCAGATTGGTTCCTATTCCGATGAAAACCCTATGGGGCATTCCCCGCCGTCACAGCCGCAGCGATTTAATTCGACCTACCGCCTCACGCAAGCGTTCGCTCGGCACCGTCAGCGAAAAGCGAACGTAACCCTCACCACCCTTGCCGAAACCGGAGCCCGGCGTAATTACCACGCCGGTCTCTTTCAAGACGCGCTCTGTTAACGATACCGAGGTATAACCGGGAGGTACCTGCGCCCAGATGTAGAAGGTGGCGCGGGGCACATCGCAGGCGAGGCCCAACGCGCGCAAGCCCTCGACCATCAGATCGCGCCGCTCCTTGTAGATGGCGCAATACTCGTGCAGCGTTTCCTCGCCGCCCGTCAGGGCCGCGATCGCCGCCTCCTGCACCGCCTGGAAGACCCCCGAATCGACGTTGGTCTTGACCGTGCCGAGCGCGCCCACCAGCGTGGCGTTGCCGACGACGAAGCCGACTCGCCACCCGGTCATCGAGTAGGTCTTCGAAAGCGAGTGGAACTCAATCGCGCAATCGCGCGCGCCCTCGACTTCCAGCACGCTTGGGGCGCGATAGCCGTCGTAGGCAATTTCGGAGTAGGCGAAATCGTGCGCGAGGATGATGTTGTGCTCGAGGCAGTAATCGACCGCATGCTTGAGGAAGGCGAGGTCCGCGGTCGCCGCGGTTGGATTGTTGGGGTAATTGAGCCACATCAGCTTCGCGCGCCGAGCTATTTCCCGGGGAATCGCTGCCAGATCCGGCAGGAATCCATTCTCGCGCCGCAGATTCATGTAGTAGGGCTCGCCGCCGTTGAAGACCGTGCCCGAGTAATAAACGGGATAGCCGGGACTCGGGATAAGCACGACGTCGCCGGGATCGACCACGGCGACCGGGAAGTTCGCGATTCCTTCTTTCGAGCCGATTAGGGCGCAGGCCTCGCGGGTGCTGTCAAGGGTGACGTTGAAGCGCCGCCTGTACCATCCGGTGGCAGCCTCGCGAAAGCGGTCGAGTCCCTGGTAGTCGGGGTAGCGATGGTTGACTGGCAGGTCGGCGGTGCGCTTGAGGGCCTCGATAATATGCCGCGGAGTCGGCAAATCGGGGTCGCCGATACCGAGGCTGATGACGTCGGCACCGGTTTGCGCGACCTCCTTCTTCAAGCGGTCGAGTTCGGCGAAAAGATAGGGCGGTAAGAGACCTAGCCGTGAAGCAACCTTGATTTGCACCTGACGAAGCAATCTCCGGTACGTCTTGGACTGCGAGAACAACTAACACACTTTGGAGAGTGCCGAAACCGGCCAGCCGCTAAATTGCGGAGTAATCAGGCGGACTTTTAACATTCGGGGCAATTCGTGTGAGGTTGTGCACAGAGGACAGCGATCAGGCATTTGGCTTTTGCGCCGCATCCGGTATGTTGCTATCGGCGCGCGTCCCGCGAACCCTTTGTGGCCCCAATCACGACCACGATCGCCCTGGCTTCTGCTCGCGCAGCCATAACTTCTGCTTGCGGATCGGGTTGCGCAATGTTAGATATTCTTTCGTTCGAGAGCGCCATTATCGACGCTGAATTGTGAATAAACACGGTCGCCCTCAACTTTCGGTTGACCTTATACAGGCATGCTTGTTACTGATGCTCGCGCACCGATTTCGGCTGACACCTGCGCGTTTGCGAGGTGGCGCAACCGGTCGTGGAATGAGCCAGATTTGACACGATGAACCGCATACTAATCCCTGTCTCCGTGTTCCTGTTCGTGATCGGCCTGTACATGGTCGGGGTCTCGCAGCGTCCATGGGCCGCACGGTCCGACGTCGTGCAGCCGATTCCGTTCAGCCACCGGGTCCACGCTGGAATTAACAAGATTCCCTGCCAATACTGCCATGAATATGCGCGGCGATCGGCCAACTCGGGGGTGCCCCCGGTAGCACGCTGCGTCGGTTGTCACGGCAGTGCGCTGCTCGGCGGAATCCAACCGGTGACGCGGGCGTGGACGGATGAAAAGCAGCCGCCGTTCGAAATCCGCTGGAATCGCGTTTACGCACTGCCGGATTTTGTGCGCTTCGTTCACAAACCCCATATCTGGGCTGGTGTGCAGTGCCAGGAATGCCACGGGCCGGTCGAAACCATGGACCGGATCGTGCCGGTGCACGAGATCAACATGGGTTTCTGCGTGGATTGCCATACCAAGCGGGGCGCCACGCAGGAATGTTTTGTCTGCCACCACTGAGCGAGGAAACGAAATGTCAGATGGGCTGTCCAGGCGGTCGTTCCTGAAATTAGCAGCTACGGCTTCTGCCGCCGCCGCCATACCCGGTTGTGAACCGGCCGCCAGAAAGCTGATTCCATATGTGGTTCCGGACGAGAACGTCATCCCCGGCGTTCCGACCTTCTACGCGACCACCTGCAATGAGTGCTCTGCCGGCTGCGGAATCGTTGCCCGCGTGATGGAAGGTCGGGTAATCAAGCTGGAGGGTAATCCGGTCGATCCAATCAGCCAGGGCGCGATCTGCGCGCGCGGGCAGGCCGCTTTGCAAGGGCTCTATAATCCCGATCGGCTGAGCAAACCCCATACTCGCCGTTCGGACGGCACCCTCACCCCGATCCATTGGGACGACGCGACCAAGTTGATGAACGGCAAGCTCGCGGCGGCGGCGCAAGCCGGCAAGGGCCGCGTGGCTTTCATCGGCGCCTCGCAAGGCCCGACCCTCGATAATCTCGCCAACCAATGGGCAAAGGCCTTCAATTCAACCCTCGTGGGCTTTTGGGAAGCGCTTGGCGATGAGCCAGCGCGTGCGGCCGCCCAGGCCTGTTTCGGGCGTCGCGATCTGCCGATTTACAAGTTGGACCAGGCCGAGACGATAATCTCTTTTGGCGCCGATTTCGTTGAAACCTGGGGTTCGCCGGTCGAATATGCGCGTCAGTTCGCCCAGTTCCGTGCGCCCAAGACCCGTGGCGGAACCTTGAGTATAGGACACGCCGCATACGTCGGTCCGCGGCTCAATTCGACCGCCGCCAAATGCGACGAGTGGGTCGCCTCGAATGCCGGGACAGAGGGCGCGGTCGCGATGGCGGTGCTCAACGTAGTCCTGAGCCAGGGCTGGGTAGCGTCGAATTCGGGCGCGGACATGGGCGCTCTCAAGGCCCTGGTAGCTGACTACGATCCCGAGAAAATCAGCGCACAGACGGGCGTTTCGGCCGATCAGATCAAGCGCATCGCGGGATGGTTCGGCCAGGCGACGGAGGGCGCCGTGGCCCTGGCCGGCACCGCCGATCCGCAGGCGCATCTGGCGGCCTATATATTGAACTCGGTTACCGGCAACGCCGGCAAGACGATGGTCTTTCTCGACCAGACCCCGACGGAACCGATCACCCGTCCCGAAGGAATCAAGTCGATTATCGGCGCGATGCGCGACGGCGCGGTGGACGTGCTCGTGATCGCCGGCGGAAATCCCGCCTACTCGATGCCCCCATCGTATGCCTTCCAGGAGGCCTCACGCCGGGTTGGCTTCGTCATTTGGATGGGCGAGGTGCCGGACGAGAGCGCGGAACTCGCGAATCTCCTGCTCCCGACGCATCATGCGCTCGAGACCTGGCGTGATACGGCCCCTCGCGCGGGTATCTACGGCTTGGGTCAGCCGGTGATGCAGCCGGTATATCGGAGTCGTCCCCTGCACGACATTTTGATCGATTCGGCGCATGTAGGTGCGGGGACTGCCGGTCAGGCGATTACATTCGAAAACGCGGCCGATGCGATCAACAGTGCCTGGCAGGATCTGCAAGGGAAAATAGGTGGTAATTCGACGCCCAGGCAATTCTGGGACGATGCGCGCCGCAATGGCGGAGTCTTCCAGGACGCCAAGCCGACCGCAGTTGCTTTGAAGCTGGCCGCGGACGACGTGGCGGGATTAAAGGGTCAGCCGCCGGCTGCGCCCACGGATCTGACACTCTGGGCTTTTCCGCACATCTTCCTTTACGACGGGCGCGGCGCAAACAAATCGTGGTTGCAGGAGATTCCCGATCCGGTCACCCAGATCGTCTGGGACAGCTGGGCGGAGATGCATCCGGATACCGCGGCGAGCCTCGGCCTCAAGCATGACTACGAGCAGACGCGGCTCTTTGCGGGTATCGACGTTATCCGTATCGCGGTGCCCGGCGGTCCGATTGAACTGACCGTGACGATCTCCCCGCTGGTGAAGCCTGGCGTAATCGCGGTGCCTTTCGGCCAGGGTCATACGTCCTACGGCCGCTATGCGAAGGGGATCGGCGTCAACCTGTTTTCATATCTGCCGGAAGGCACGCGGAGCGTCTCGGTCACCGCGCGCCATATCGATAAGCAATACAAGCTGGTCACGCCGCTCGGCAACAGCGACATGCTCGGCCGCACGATTATCGAGGCGATGAGCGTGAGCGATCTTGCCAATGGCGTCGAACCGGATTACGGCGAGGAAAAGATCGATCGCCCTTACGAGATGTATGCGCCCATCGAATATGCCGGGCATAAGTGGGGGATGACGATCGACGTCAACTCATGCACCGGGTGCAGCGCGTGCATCGCGGCGTGTTACGCAGAGAATAATGTTCAGATTGTCGGCAAGGATAACGTCGATCTCGGGCGCATCATGTCGTGGATTCGCGTCGAACGTTATATCCGGCCCGCCGATCAGGCCGGGGAAGGCCCGCAAGTCCTGATTGCGCCGATGCTGTGCCAGCAATGCGACCATGCGCCCTGCGAGCCGGTCTGCCCGGTGTTCGCTTCGCATCACACGAACGAGGGTCTCAACGCACAGATCTACAACCGTTGCATCGGCACACGGTTTTGCGAGAATAACTGCCCTTATAAAGTTCGCCGCTTCAACTGGTATGCGCCGGAATTCATTGAGCCGCTAAATTTTCAGCTCAATCCGGATGTAACGGTGCGCGGTGCCGGCGTGATGGAGAAGTGCACCTTCTGCATCCAGCGCATCACGACCGCGGAAATCAACGCGCGCACCGAGGATCGCAAGCTGCTGGATGGCGAAATCATCACGGCGTGCGCGCAGGCTTGTCCGTCGCGGGCGATCTCGTTCGGCGATATAAACGATCCGAACAGCGCGATGATGAAGCGGCGCGACGATAACAAAGGCCGGATTTACACGATGCTTCCGGAGTTCAATGCCCTGCCCGCGATTACTTACCTGCGGGACCTCTATCAGGAGAAGGGGAAAGCCTAAATGGCAGCCGCCGTCGATCACAGCAGCAATTATAATGATCTGAGCTATCTCGACGTCGACCGCACCGCCCAGCGGGTGATGGCGCCCGCCGGTCTGAAGTACTGGATGTGGGTGGGGTTCTGCGCCTTTCTGGTCGCGGTCGGCGGATCATTCTGGACGCGGCAGATCTACGAAGGCCTGGGCGTCACCGGGTACGGTCAACCGACGCTGTGGGCCGTCTATATTACTGACTTCGTCTTCTGGGTCGGTATCGCCCACTCGGGTACGCTAATCTCGGCGGTACTCTTTCTCTTCCGCACGCGATGGCGTACGGCCGTCTATAGATGCGCTGAGACCATGACGGTCTTCGCAGTGCTCACGGCCGGCCTGTTTCCGATCGTCCATCTCGGCCGTCCGTGGTTCTTTTATTGGCTGTGCCCATACCCCAACGAACGCTACCTGCAGCCCGATTTCCGGTCGCCGCTGACCTGGGACTTCTTTGCCATCAGCACTTATCTGACGACCAGCACTCTGTTCCTCTCGATGGGGCTGATTCCCGATATCGCCAATCAGCGCGATATCTCGATCGGCTGGCGCAAGAAGTTCTACACCGCGCTCGCCTGCGGATGGCAGGGGACGGACCGCCAGTGGCGCAACTTCTCGATGGCTTATCTGCTGCTCGCGGGCTTCGCCACGCCGCTGGTGCTCTCGGTTCATAGCGTCGTCTCCTGGGATTTCGCGACGATGCAGACGCCGGGCATGCACAGCACGATCTTCGCCCCTTATTTCGTCGCCGGTGCGATTTTCTCCGGCTGCGCGATGGTGCTGACGCTCATCATCCCGATGCGCAAGATGCTGCATATCGAGGACCTCGTCACCATCTGGCATCTCGACAGCCTCGGCAAGGTCATCCTGTTTACCTCGATCGTCATCACCTATTCGTATTCGACCGAGGCCTTCCTGGTGTATTACGCCCAGGACCCGATCGAGATGATGACCTTCCACCAGCGCTTCTTCGGCCATCAGGGGTATCTGTTCGGCGGCATGGTGCTATGCAACTGCCTGATTCCGCTGCTGCTCTTTTCGCCGCGGATCCGCACCAATACGATTTGGCTTTTTATCATCTCGATTTTCGTCAATATCGGCATGTGGCTGGAGCGCTTCGTTCTGATTGCCGGTTCGCTCTCGGTCGCGACGATACCCTCGCAATGGAAATTCTATGTGCCGAAGCTCACCGAGGTGATGCTGACGATCGCGAGCTTCGGCTGGTTCCTGATGAACTTTTCTCTGTTCACGAAATTCCTGCCGATCGTTTCGATGACGGAGCTAAAGGAAGGGATCGGCTGGCTGCGTAAGTCGGGCCGTAATACTTACCCTTATCGGAAGGCATCATGAGCGGCGATATCGAACTGGTCGGAGTATTCACCACCGACGGCGCCTGCGCCAACGCGATCGAGAAGCTGCACCACGCCTCGATCAAAGGCTTTCACACGTTTTCGCCCTTCCCGAGCGAGAAGATGGCCGAAGCGGTCGATGAAGTGCGCGAATGGGGTAAGAGTTCGGTGCGCAAGTTCGTTCTTGCCGGCGGCATCACCGGAGCGATCACTGCTCTCGTAATGACGGTCGGGACGTCGTGGGAGTGGAACCTCAACACCGGCGGGCGGCCAATCGCGTCGATCACCCCGTACATCGTGATCATCTTCGAGATGATGATCCTGTTCGGCGTGCTCGGCGCAGTCACCAGTTTCTTCGTCAAGAGCGGACTGCCGTCCTTCGAGCCGTCGTCAGGCTATCGCACGCGGTTCGGTGCCGATCGCTTCGGTCTGGTGGTGATAACTGCGGAGAGCGACAGCGCGAAAATCGAAGCTATGATGCGCGACGCCGGAGCCGAAGAAGTTGTGCGCGAGGCCGCGTGAGTACCCCAACTCGATGGACACTTGCGGTGGAGATTGCAGATCTTGGATCAAGGCTTGAAAACCGATGAGCGTTAATCAACCCGCATCGCTTGGAGCCGCCGCCATGCGGCCGGTTCGCGAACCGGTAAACCTCAACTGGGGTAGCTTGACGACGATCGCGATGGTCCTGATGGTGGTCGGCCTGGTCGGCGCCGTGGTCGGACTCGCGGTCGGCGATACCCAGCGCGTCTGGCTCACATGGCTGGTGGATTTCCTCTTTTTCACCGGCATCGCGCAGGCTGGTGTAGTTGCCTCGGCCGCCTTTTATCTGACCCAGGGACGCTGGGCCGGCTCGACGCATTACCGCCTTGCCGAGTCCTTCTGGCGCTTCCTGCCACTGGCGCTGGTGTTGTTTTTCGGTATCGTCGTCGGCCGCGACTATATCTTCCCCTGGATCGCTCACCCGGTGCATAATCCGACCAAGGCCAAATGGCTTTCCGCACCGTTCCTGCTCACCCGGGACTTTCTCGCGCTCGCGTGGATAACTTTCCTGAGCTGGCGCTTTCTCCTCGCCTCGAACACCGAGGAAGCCGTCGTCTGGCATCACGAACCCGACACTATCGAGATGCCGCCGCCGCCGATTCGCCGCCTCGCGCCCGCGCTCGGAATCTCCTATGCGATCGTGTGGACGCTTTTCGCGTACGACCTGATTTCATCGCTGTCGCCGCAATGGCACAGCACGCTCTTCGGATGGTGGTACTTCGCGACGGTTTTCTGGAGCTGCCTCTGCACGATGGCGTTTACCGCGGTGCGGATGCGCGCCGTGTTGCCGGCGGGAAACATGTTTACTCGCCCCAAAGTGCTGCACGACCTCGGCAAGATGATCTTCGCGTTCTCGGTTTTCTGGATGTACCTCACGTTCGCGCAGTACATCGTGATCTGGTACGGCGATCTGCCCAGCGAGACCTTCTTTATCATCGGCCGCTGCTGGCATCACCCGTGGATGTTTCTGACCTGGATGTGTCCTGTTTTGTTGTGGGCCACTCCCTTCAGCGTGCTGATGGGCGTCAAGCCAAAGAAGACGCCGAAGATTCTCGGCACCGTAGCGCTGCTGGGAATCATCGGCGTATGGAATCTCCATTACGTTCTGATTGTGCCGTCGCTGTTCCCGGACACTCTGCCGCTGGGATGGGTTGAGCTATGCGTGACTGCCGGATTCCTCGGCGCTTTTATATACTGTGCAATACCCGGCCTGAAGCAGTTGGCGGAGGTCGCGGTATCCGACGGCCTGGAGACAAGTGATGAAGCCGCGCACCATTAAGTTCACGCGCGCCAGTTCAATCGCCGCCCTCTTTGCAATGGCGGCCTCAATCGCCGGATGCGCCTCGGGCGGACCGTATCCGCTCGATACGCTGTCGCCCAAGTCCGACCTGACCCGCGCCATCCTGAGCCTTTTCAAGGAAGTGACGATTCTTGATTCGATCGTCCTGGTCGTCGTCATCGCCGCTATGATCGGCGCGATCTTTATATACTCAAGTCGCGAGGGCGATCCCGGCGAGCCGTCCGCGATGCACTCCGATGTCACGCTGGAGATGTTGTGGACGGTGATTCCGGCATTGATTCTGGTCGCGATTACGATTCCGACGGTTCATACGATCATTCGGACGCAGCCCGACAAGTGGCCCGCCGGCACGCTCGAGGTCAGGGTCATCGCCCATCAATGGTGGTGGGAATTCCAATACCCGGCGCAAGGTGGTCTGGACACTGCGGACGAAGTTCACATCCCGATTAACCGCACCATCCATTTCGCGATGACCTCGAACGACGTCATCCACAGCTTTTTCATGCCTTCGATTGGCGGCAAGCGCGACGTCGTCCCGGGCCAGAACAATCAGATCACCCTGATTGCCGATACTCCCGGTGAATACTACGGCCAATGCACGGAGTTCTGCGGAGCGTCGCACGCCAACATGCGGTTTCGCGTCTTCGTCGATACGCCTGAGGCCTTCGACCAGTGGGTCGCCCATCAACAGGCGCCGCCGTTCAAGCCGACCGAAGGTCCCGCGGCGAATGGCGCTAAGATCTGGGCTAATGCTCCGTGCGCCATCTGCCATACGATCCGCGGCGTTTCGGGATTCTCAAAGGATTACACCTACGGCTTTCGCGGTCCCGACTTGACCCACTTCGGTAGTCGGACAACGCTGGCCGGTAGCATGTTCGATAACACGCCACAGAACGTCGCGATGTGGATCAAGGATCCGGTCGCGGTGAAGCCCGGCGCCAATATGCCGACGCTCGGCTTGGAAGGCCAGGACCTGCACGATCTGGTTGCGTACTTAGAGAGCCTTAAGTAGGAAAAATACCAATGGCTGCCCAACCAAAACCAATCCATCTCGAACAGGCCAACTATTTAGAAGGCGGTGGCATTTACGGCTGGCTCACCACCATCGATCACAAGCGCATCGCCGTACTTTACGGTGTCACCGCGCTGATCCTGATGGGACTGGGCGGCACCGAAGCGATGTTGGTGCGTGCTCAGTTGATCGTGCCGAACAACCATTTCCTCTCGGCCGACTTCTACAACCAGATGTTCACGATGCACGGCCTGACGATGATCTTCCTGGTCGTCATGCCGCTGGAGACCGGCCTCTTTGGTAACTTCCTGATACCGCTGCAAATCGGTGCCCGTGACGTCGCGTTCCCGCGCCTCAATGCGCTGAGCTACTGGATCTTCCTGCTCGGCGCAATTTCGCTTAACTTCGGCTGGGTTTTCGGCGGATTGCCCAACGGCGGATGGTTCGGCTACGCCAACCTGACCGAGCGCGCCTACGCCCCCGGCCTGAATATCGACTATTACGACGTCGGCTTGCTTATCCTCGGCGTTTCGTCGGTTATGAGCGCGCTGAACTTCTTCGTCACCATCGTCAACATGCGCGCTCCCGGCATGACCTTCATGCGCATGCCGATGTTAATCTGGGCGCTGCTGGTCACGGTTATCCTGCTGCTGCTCGCCTTCCCGGCGTTGACCGTCGGCCTGATCTTCCTCTTCGCCGACCGCTACTTCGGCTCGCACTTCTATGAAGTAATCGCCGGCGCGACGCCGATGTTATGGCAGCATCTCTTCTGGATCTTCGGCCATCCCGAAGTTTACATCATGGCGCTGCCCGCCTTCGGCATGATCTCCGAAGTCCTGCCGGTGTTCTCGCGCAAGCCGCTGTTCGGCTATCCTATGATGGCCTACTCGATCATTCTGATTGCATTCCTGTCCTACGGCGTCTGGGGCCATCACATGTTCGCGACTGGTATGGGACCGGTGGCAGACTCCGCCTTCGCGATCACCTCGATGCTCATCGCGATTCCCACCGGCGTCAAAGTTTTCTCGTGGATAGCGACGGTCTGGGGCGGACGGCTCCGCTTTACCACCTCGATGCTCTTCGCGCTCGGTTTCATCCTCGAGTTCACCATCGGCGGACTCAGCGGCGTCATGCACGCCAGCGCGCCCATCGACCTCGAGCAAACCGACTCGTACTTCATCATCGCGCACTTCCATTACGTGTTGTTCGGCGGCGTGCTGATGGCCATCCTGGCGGCGTTCTATTTCTACTTTCCCAAGATGTGCGGCCGCTTCATGAACGAGACGCTCGGCAAGTGGCACTTTTGGCTCACGACGATTTTCTTCAACTGCACGTTCTTTCCGATGCACTTCCTTGGCGAATGGGGCATGCCGCGACGCATCTACACTTACGCGCCGGACATGGGCTGGAATTTCTGGAACAAGTTCGAAAGCATCAGCGCGTTTTGCCTTGGCGCTTCGTTCCTGCTGTTCTTCGCCAACGTCGTCTGGAGCTGGTTCAATGGTGAGCGCGCGGGCGCAGATCCGTGGGATGCGCGCACGCTCGAATGGTCGATACCGTCGCCGCCGCCGATCTACAACTTCGTCACGGTTCCAACCGTCCATTCGCGTGACGCCTTCTGGGTCGAAAAATACGGCGACGTCGAGGCCTCCGGCTTGGGCGAGAAGCGCGTCAACGTCGAGTACCAGTCGCTGCCGACGCCCGAAGAAATCGGCGCGATTCATATGCCGGGACCGTCGCTCTACCCGATCATCATGGCGGGCGGCATCTTTCTGGCCGGCTTAGGCATGCTGGTCGGATGGTTCCGGTTGGTCTTCCTCGGCCTCGGATTGCTGGCGTTCTGCGCGATCGCGATGTCCTTCGAATACAAGGAGTGGGGCGAAGACAACCCGCACCAGGTACACGAGAGCTTCCTCAAACTGGACAATCGCAAAGTCGGCGTTTGGGGCTTCATCGGGTCGGAATGCGTGTTCTTCGCCAGCCTGATATCGACCTTCATGGTGTACAAGTCGCGCAGCATCGGGATGCCCGACGCGAGCATCCTGAACATCCCGCTGACCTCCTTCAGCACCTTCATCCTGCTGATGTCCAGCTTGCTGATGGTCCTCGCGCTGCATGGCTTTCAGAGCGGTAAGCCCAAGGTGGGGACCGCCTGGCTGCTCGGCACAGCGTTCTTCGGGCTGATCTTCCTCGGTGGACAGGTTTACGAGTTCACCAGCTTTTACCGCGAAGGGATGCTCTATAACACCAATCTCTTCAGCCAGTGCTTCTACACGCTCGTCGGTTTCCACGGCTTCCACGTCTTCATCGGCGTGGTCTGGCTGCTGGTGATGGCGGTCGCCGGTATGAAGGGCAAGATAGGTACGAGTCGCGCGCTGTCGGTCGAATTATGCGGCCTTTACTGGCATTTCGTCGATATCGTTTGGGTTGTCATCTTCACGTTGATCTATCTAATGAGGACGATTAATCGCGCATGAGCGATCAAGCTATCGAACACGGTCACGACGGCCACGAGCATGTTGAGCATGCTCCCCACGAAACCGATCATCCGGGTTGGCAGGTCTATACGCTGGTAGCGGTCGTTCTGATCGTCCTTACCGCGATGGAGATCGGTGTCTTCTACGCGCCGTCCCTGCAGGCGTGGCTCGTCCCGATGTTGATAATCCTCGCGGTCCTGAAGTTCATTCTGGTCGCGGGCTTTTACATGCATCTGAAGTACGATAGCCCCGTCTTCACAACCCTCTTCGCGTTTCCCTTGTTGCTCGCGATGATGATCTGCGGGTCGCTGATGTTGCTGTTCCTCTATCTGGGACGCCACTCCGCGGGAGGCCTATACTGAGGGATAGCGGAGGGCGTATTCGTCCCGCTTCACGATAAAATGTGGCACGCTGAACCCCAAACCGTACTCACCATCGCGATGGTCGCGATGGTGTACGTCGGTGCTTCTATCGGTCTGAAGCGCCGCCCGAATCAGCGCCAGCAGATGGCTTTCTGGCTCGGCATCCTCATGCTGTTCGCGTCGCTGACCGGTCCGCTCGACGATTATGCCAAGGGGATGAGCTTTTCCGCGTACATCTTCCAGCAGATGATCCTGATCTTCATTGTGCCGCCGCTGCTCCTGCTCGGGCTGCCCGACTGGATGGCGCGGCCAGTGATGATGAACCGCTTCGTCGAGCCGTGGGCGCGCTGGATGACCCGTCCGCTACTTGCGTTTTTGACCTTTTCGATGTTTTTCGCGCTGCTGCACTACCCGGCCTTGTGCGATGAAGTCTGTCACGCACGCCCATTTTACGGCAGTATCCGCGTCGCCCTGGTCTGTGTCGGTCTGCTGCTGTGGTGGCCGATGCTCAGCCCGCTGCCCGAATACCCGCGGCTTACCTATCCCATGCAGATTCTCTACCTGTTTCTGCTGATGATCCCGATGACCGCCGTGGCCGCGCCGATCACCATGGCCGAGACGGTGCTCTACGTGTATTACGGCATGGGCGAGCATCCGTTCGGGCTGACGCCGCTGGCCGATCAGGTGTTGGGCGGCTTGATCATGTGGATCGGGCAGGGCGTTTACATCATGTTCGTCTTCAGTGGGATTTTCTTCCGGTGGGCGCAGCGCGAGGATTCTGAGGTTCCTGCGATCAATCGCAAGCCCGCGCGGATCCACGTTTTGCGGCCGCACGACCGCCCCGCGATTTGATCGCTGCGGCCATTAGCCCGGCTTGTAGGAGATTCGCTTCGAATCTTCCGACCGATTCGGACCGCCTATTCTGCTACCCTATCTTTTTGGTTCCAGTCGCTGGTTCCTGATCTCATCAAGTCCTGCATTGAGGACCCTACATCAGCGGTATGTGTCAGCCACATTAGAAATTGTATCGGTGAAAATCTCTCGTGCTTATGCTGTCGGCTTGCTCTTGCATTAGTATTGGCCTATTCGTTGATCAAGTGGGCTAATCCTCAACGCTCACGATTGAGGGAAAGCTCAGCCGAAAAGCTCGCCTGAGGTTTGGCTTCAGCAGCGGCTTTTCATACAGCGGCCAACTGGCTCAAGACCGCGAGAAAGCTCGCGGGCGAGCCGATGCGGAGGTTCCGATGCAGCATTCACGGACACGATTACTAATCGATGGTGCGGTAGCGGGTTTGCTGGGCGGGGCGGTCATCGCCCTCTGGTTCTTTATCTTCGACGCGGCCCAGGGCGAGCCGCTCAAAACGCCGATGATTCTGTCGTCCGCCCTGCTGCACGGCGCAGGTCAAGGTACTCTCAGCGTCGCGGCATGGACGCTGGTCGGCGAATACACAGTCGCTCATTTCCTCGCATTCGCAATCATCGGGGTGGTTGCCGCATTGCTGATGGCGGCAGCGGAAGAGCATGCCGAATTGTTCGGCGCCCTGTTCCTTTTCACGATCGGATTCGAGGTTTTCTTCATCGCCCTCGTGATGCTGCTCGGACCGGCCGCTCAGGCGGCGGTGTCCTGGTGGAAGGGCATGATCGGCAATCTGATGGCGACTGCTGTGATGCTCGCTTACTTTTTCTGGCGCCAGCCCAAGCTGGCTTCCAACCTGCTCGGCCCATGGATGGGCGTTGTGCGCGAAGGTATCACCACCGGCCTCATCGGCGGCGTGATCGTCGCGGTATGGTTCCTGGTCGCAGATGTTATCGCCGGGCATCCGTTTCGTACGCCGGCCCTGCTGGGAGCAATCATTTTCAACGGCATGAGTCAGCCGTCGAGTTTTTCGGTTACCAGTGCGATGGTGCTGGGTTACACGGCGTTGCACTTCTTCGCGTTCATCATGTTTGGTATTGCGGCATCGATCACGATGTACGCCTCCGAGCGCGAACCGTTACTGGCGCTCGGCGTGCTGGTTCTGTTCCTGTGGTTCGAACTGTGCTTTGCCGGCTTCGTTACTTTCCTCGACCAGAGCACGGTTCAGCAACTCGGCTGGTGGAACATCGCCGGTGGCAATATCCTGGCTCTGGCGGTGATTATCGGATGGTACGAGCGGCGTCATCGAGTGGTGCCGCGAATCCTCGAACGATGGGAGGAACTCAAGTCCGAGGGATCTGTTGCTGGACCGCCTGCCGGTGGACGTCCGGCATCGCGCAATATTTAGCGGGCCGAGGGTGCAAGGTCAGAGGCCGAGGACGTCGCGCATCGAGTAGAGGCCCGGCGCGCGATGCTCGATCCATTCGGCAGCCCGCAGCGCCCCGCGCGCCAGGGACTCGCGGCTCTGTGCGCGATGGATCAATTCGAGACGCTCGCCCTGACCGCCGAAAATCACCGTATGGTCGCCGACGGCGTCTCCTGCGCGCAGCGCCAGCACCGCGATCTTGTCGTGCTCGCGCTTGCCGGTGATACCCTCGCGTCCGTAAATCGCATTGGCGTGAAAGTCGAGGCCGCGGGCGTCCGCGATAGTCCTTCCGAGTGCGATAGCGGTGCCGCTCGGCGCGTCAACTTTGGTGTTGTGATGAATCTCGATCACCTCGGCGTCGAAGTTGTCGAGGATGCGCGCTACCTCAGCGGTGATCTTCATCAATACGTTGACGCCGATACTCATGTTGGGAGCGATTACCGTCCGCGTTCGCTGCGCCAGGGAATTCGCGCGGGCTTCCAGTTCGGGAGTAAACCCGGTCGATCCGATAACGATTGCGGCGCCTTTTTCCGCCGCAATTTCGAGGTGGCCCAGCGACGCTTCGGCATTAGTGAAGTCGAGCGTAACCGTGTCGGGGCGAGCGAGGGCGGCATAATCGTCGGTGATTTTGACGCCCTGCGTACCTGCGCCCGCCACGTCGCCGGCGTCCTTTCCGACGACCGGATTGCCGACCGACTCGATCGCACCGGCGAGCCGATGCACCCGTTCGTTGATGATAATCGAAACGATTAGACGGCCCATCCGGCCGGCCGCGCCTGAGACGATAAGATTAGCCATGGTGATTCACCACGAACTGGGGCGCGCGAGGTGCTAAGAGGCGCAGGTTAGCTTTTCGCCCTCGCAAAGCGATTCGACTGCACGGTTAGCTCACGCTTCGGCCACGATTCAGGCGCTTGCGCCTTCGGCAGGTGCGGCTGGTGTCGCTGCGGCGTCTGGCTTCTTGCCATGAGCAGCGTTCCAATGTTCTTCGCATTGGCTGGACTTGAAGCGCGGCTTCCGGCACTTTTCCTCGGTGCAGGTCTTGTAACGCGGCTTCGGCATTTCGCCGGCCTTCCAGAGACGGTAATGCTTGCGGCAATAACCCCTTGCGATCACTTCGTGATTGCAATCGCTGGCCTTGCAGGTTGGTGTATTCTCCATTAGTCCTTCTTCCAAGCGGATTTTCTCAAGCTTCGGTCGTCAGTCGCGGGTCCCGTAAGCAGACGATTAGTTCGTCGCTCGACTTCCGAACGTTTCTTTACGTGTTCAATGTAACCACTAAAACTCGGCCTTGAGTTGCCGATTCAATAGCTCATCGACCATAGCGTTTACGGGCGCTACTTCATAGAGCACCCTATAGACGGCAGAAACGATTGGCATCTCGACGCCGATGCGAGCGGCCAGCGCGCGGATGGTGAGCGCGTTACCGGCACCCTCCGCGACGGGCGCCCCATCGGTGGGAGGTCCGAGGGCTTCACCACGCGCAACTCTAATCCCCAGCGCGTGATTGCGCGAAAGATCCCCGGTACAGGTGAGGATGAGGTCGCCCAGCCCAGCGAGGCCGGCGAGGGTTTCGCGGCGTGCACCGGCGGCGGCTGCGAGCCGCATCATCTCAGCCAAGCCGCGAGTGATCAGCGCGGCCCGCGCGCTCGAACCCAGTTCGAGGCCGTCGCAGATGCCGGCGGCGACTGCGATGACATTTTTAATCGCGCCGCCGAGCTCGACGCCGATGACATCGTCGCTGCGATAGATGCGCAGCGGGCGCGTCGCGAAGAGCGCCTGAGCGCGGGCCGCGAGCGCGGCGTCGCGCGCGGCGGCGACCAGCGCGGCGGGCTGGCCGCGTGCGACTTCGGCGGCGAAGCCCGGTCCCGACAGGACGGCGACGCGGTCGGAGGCCGGTACGGCCTCGGACCGCGTCGCCATCACCTCTTCCAGCATCGCGCTCATCGTGAGCAGCGTGTCGGGCTCGATGCCCTTGGTCACGCTCACGATCATCGCGTCGGCGGGAACGGCGTGGGCGACGGTCGTGATGGCGTCGCGCGCGAAGCGCGACGGAACCGCCATCACAACCGTCGCCGCATCGCGCACCGCGGTCTCCCAATCGCTGGTGAGGCCCAGCTTCGCCGGCAGCCTGATGCCAGGGAGATGAATCGAGTTTTCGCCGCTGGCGCGGATCGCTTCGAGATGCCTGGGGCGGCGCACGCAGAGCATTACCGTGCGGCCGCCGCGCGCAATCGTCAGGGCCAGCGCAGTACCCCAGGCTCCCGCTCCAAGTATAGCTACTTTGCTCATCGAGATATGGGCGCGTAATTCATCCGATCGGCGGCATTACAGGTCGCTTGAAAGACCCGGTAGAGCGGTTCGATTTCGTGGCGCGAGTCCCGTTGCGGGGCGGAGCGACAGCGCGCCCTGAAGCCGTTCGATGTATTTGCGATCCTACCAATTCTCATCCTGAGCGGTTGTTCTTTTGATGCGCCACCCGCGCGGATTCCCAGCTACGTCCGTCGAAGCTCTCGAGCGCAATTGCCGCCAGTTCTAGGCCTTCAATGCAGCGTGCGTTGATATCGATTTTGTCAGGGTCGGAGCGCGCTATATAGAAGGACGCCACGCCGCATCGCGGGCAAAAGTAGTGCTTCGCCGTGTGAGTATTGAAAGTGTATATGGTGAGATCGTCCCAGGGAGTGAGCAAGCGGAATTTATCGCGTGCGACGATCCAATGGAGATAGCCCTTCTTCGTGCAAATCGAGCAGTTGCACTGAGTAATGCGATCAGGCTGCCCCTCAACCTCATACGCGACGCGCCCGCAATGGCATCCGCCGCGCATCATATTAGTAACATCGGCAAGTTTGGCCATAGTCATAAATCTGGCTGAGCCGCGCGTTCCCTGCAACGCTGGAGTTGGTAGCGAAGCCGCAGCGAAACGAATCGACGCTATAATCTGCGGACGCTTTACGCTACAAGGATCGAGGCACCGACCGGGAGCAAGGATGATACTGCGATGGACTTGAGCGATACGCGCGAAGAAACCGCCTTTCGTGAGAAGGCGCGAGCGTGGCTTAAGGAGAACCTTCCCACGGGTATCGCCAATCGCGGTTTTGCGTTGGCGATCGACGAAGACTCGGTGCGCATGCTCACCGATTGGCAGCGGCGCCTGTGGGAGGCGGGTTACCTCGGGCTTTCGTGGCCCAAAGAGTACGGGGGCCAGGGCGCCTCAATGATCGAAAGCGCGATCTTCAACGAGGAGATGGCGCGCGTGCGCGCTCCCGCGCCGCTCAATGAACTGGGGCTTTCGATGGGTGGCCCGACCATCCTGGAGCACGGTACGGAGGATCAGAAACGGCGCTTTTTGCCGAAGATCCTTTCGTGCGAGGAGGTCTGGTGCCAAGGTTTCTCGGAGCCGGTGTCGGGGTCCGACCTCGCCGCACTTGGCACGCGCGCCGTAATCGACGGCGATCATTTCGTGGTCAACGGGCAGAAGGTCTGGACCTCGCTCGGCCACATTTCGGACTGGTGCATGCTGCTGGTGCGGACCGATGCGGACGCACCGAAACATCGCGGCATTTCCTACTTGCTGGTTGATATGCACAGCCCCGGAGTGACGGTACGGCCGCTGCGTCAGATAACCGGCGAGGCCGAGTTCAACGAGATATTTTTCGACGACGTGCGCGTGCCGCGGGAGAACCTGCTTGGCCCACTTAATGGAGGCTGGGGCGTGGCACTGACGACGCTGATGAACGAGCGCGCGACGCTGGCGCTCGCAACCGTGATGCGCTTCCGCAATGTATTCGACGACCTTGCGGAACTCGGACGCCGGGTGATTCGGGAAGGCACCTGCACACTTGATCCGCGCGTCATCAGGCAGACGCTTGCGCAGTTTTACGTCGACGTCGAGTCGATGAAATACCTGGCCTATCGCAACTTTTCGAAGTTGACGCGCGGCGGTACGCCCGGTCCGGAGGGATCGATTTCGAAGGTTCTATGGAGTGAGTTGAATCAGCGCATGAATGAATTCGCACTCGTCCTGCAAGGGCCGCGCGCGGCCCTGGAAGAGGGCTCCAATCACGCCGTCGATGATGGGCGCTGGCAGTATGCGCTGCTGCGGTCGCGCGGGAACACGATCGAGGAAGGAACCTCGGAGATTCAGCGTAGCATCATCGCAGAACGACTATTGCGCCTGCCAAAGGGCTACTAGCGACTGACTATTGGCCGATAGCTATTGCAACTAGTCTATTCGGATCGATTCCGGTGTGTTTCGCAGCGCGTTGAAGACCGTCAACGGCACCCGCACTCGCTCGTCAGACCCATAGGTCTCGCGAGCCTCGGAGAACGCGTCATTGCCGGCGAGCGTCACCGCGGCGATGCGATCGATTAGCGCCACATTTTCGTTGCTCAGTTCTTCCTCCGGCGCTGGCATCATTCCCCAGACGTCCCAGGGCAGCATCTCCATTCGATTCAGCGCCGCGAGGTCGCGCAGTACATTGCCCGCAATAAACCACGAACCGCTCAAGCCGATGTGCGAGAGCCCAAATCGATCAGGTACGGCGCTGCCGGCGCGGCACATCTGCCAGGCGTCGCCGGCGATGATGAAACGATCGCGCGGTACGTCGAGTGGATCGAAATCGAGACGAAACGCGTCACGCTGTGCGGCATCGAGTTGCGCGTCCACCAGAATCCATCGCTGTAACGGAACGTTCCAATACTCACACACCCAGTGATCCTCGAACTTCCCCGGCGTGAAATAGGCGCCAAAGCCGCAGCGAGCGCGTGCCGCAATACCCTGTTCGCGGAGAATGGCAGTGAGCATCGTTGCGAAGTGCCGGCAGACCCCCGCCATCCGATGATCCGGTTTGCGAGTGATAGTCAGCGGCCGAGAATCGAGTGCGAAGATTCGCGATAACATTTCCGCGGTCGGACGTGTATGCGCCTCTTCACGCCGAGTGTCCGACAGCTTGACCCCATAAAGGAAGCCCCCCATGTCGCGATGAATCAGCACACCCTGTAGGGCCTCGCACACCGCCGCGACCTCTGTTGGCAGTATGTCGAACTTTGCTGCCAACACCCCCGGATCAGTCATCGGTCCGTGGTTTCTGTAATATATGGATGCATTTTCCATTACACGTACCTATCCGCTATTCCGACCGGCTGCTGAATTCGATTGAGTTGCGTGGTGCGCAGCTGCGGGCATCGCCGCGATGAGCCGCCGCACATATCGCATGCCCACGTACGATATCGAACCTATACTCAGCATTAGTAACAACATTCGAATCTCATTTGCGGTTGTCATCGAGAGCCCGATTCCAGTTCCGAGGGCAACATAGGCCGCAATACACACCGGGCACTTTGGCATCAGTATTAGAATCGCAGTGGGAACCATCCATCGTACCGCGTCGAAACAGCGCCGAATGAAGGTCGCTGGTTTCGACGGTAGTTGGTTGCCTGCGGAGAGCGGCTCGCGCGGGGGACCGCCCTCTGCGGATTTGCAGCAGCCAGATGCGCTCATGAGTGAGTGTTCTCCCTATCGTGACAGCAGGCTGATTCCGTGGGTGGCACATAGCGGCCCCTCGGATCGACTGTGCCGGCGGCTCCATAGCGATCGTGATGGCGAACCCAGTCCGTCAAGTTATGATTGGGGCCGGTCTCATTGCGGCCCTTGGGAGCCATGTCAAGATAGCCGTAAACGACCAGTCCTGCCTCACCGCCGCGTCCGTATGAAGAGTAGGTATGGAAGATCTCGCCACTTTCGTTCTTGTAAAAGAAGCTGTTACCCGAAAGCTCTTCGCTCAGGAAGTCCCGCGTCTCGTAATTGTAATACACTTTGCCCTTTGCGATATCCTCCTGCTTGAACGACACGTGGTAGTCATAATTGAAATCGCTGCCGAAGGAAGATAGCCATCTGAAATGCCAACCCATCCGCCGTTTGAAGGCTTCGATTTCCTCAAGGGGCGCTCGAGATATCGCTACATAGGTGACATCGTGATTCTCGAGGTGAACCAGAGGGGCGCCGTCGATATGATCAACTTCAAGTGAACAGCCTACGCAACCCTCCTTCCAGCCGGGGCCGAACATGAAGTGCTTGACAATCAACTGACTGCGGCCGTCGAACAAATCCGCGAACGTCTCCTTTCCCTCGGGACCATCGAAAACATAGTTCTTCTCGACCTTTACCCACGGCAGTTCGTGCCGCTGCCGGCTTAGCTCATCGCGTAGCCGCGTGAGTTCCTTCTCTTTGATGAGATGTTGTTTGCGCGCCGCTAACCATTCATCCCTGGATACAACTAAGTGGTTCATTGTTCGCCTCCTGGTCGGTCGTTGGTTATAGTTTTGTTTCGAGCGTTAATCGCGGCATAGTCAGACGGTCGCCAGGTATTCGGCGAGGCAATCCAAAGTACTGTTCCAGCCTTCCCCATGAGCGTCGCGCGCAGTCACTGACTCGAAGACCGCCTGATGCAGCGTAAGTTTGGTCTTTTCGCCGACCGCTTCGAAGGTCACAGTCAAGACTGTCTCAGGCCGCTCCGGTTTGCCGTTCGCATCAGTCCAGCACCAGGAGGCGACGAATCGTTCCGGCTCATCGATTTCGCGAAAAACGCCTTGCGGCCAGTGGTCGGTACCGTCGGGTCCGCGCATATGAAAGCGATAAGAGCCGCCGGTGCGCGGGTCCATCTCGCACGACACCACGCTGAAGCCACGCGGGCCCCACCAGCGCGCCAGGTGTCGCGGTTCGGTCCAGGCCTTGAAGACGAGACTGCGGGGCGCGTCAAAGATGCGCGTAAGGACTAGTTCCCGATCGGACGATTCCGTGACGGCGTTACTTGTTGCGGCCATTCTTTTTCTCCTTGATTTGCAGTTCGCGCAGATAATCCTCTAGGCGATCGAAGCTCTCCTCCCAGAATTGGCGATAGTGCTCGATCCATTCGGCGGCGTCCTTGAGCGGGGCGGCCTGAAGCCGGCAGGGCCGCCATTGTGCCTCGCGCCCGCGCTCAATGAGTCCCGCTCGCTCCAACACCTTGAGATGTTTCGAGATCGCCGGAAGGCTCATTTTGAAGGGCGCAGCTAATTCGCCGACCGAGGTCTCGCCTCCCGCGAGGCGTGCGAGAATCGCGCGCCGTGTCGGATCGGAGAGCGCGGCGAAGGTGGCGTTCAAATGCGCGGAAGATGTGCTGTGCTGAACCATTCAGTTAAATAACCTAATGGTTAAATAACTCGCGGCTCTCTCTTTGTCAAGACCTTCGGCGCGACCATGCCGAACGTCGTCAAACGTAGTGTACGGTCGCGGCTCGTGCTATGACCAGCGCATCGAAGGAAGGAGTCTGACCATGGCGGACATTCGTATTGAAGGAAATTGCGACCCGCGCTTCGAGCGCGTCAAGACGGCGTTCGTGGAGAATTTCGAGAAGCGCAATGAGTATGGCGCCGCGGTCGCGGTGACGCTTGACGGAAAGCCGGTAGTGGATATCTGGGCGGGACACACCGATAAGGCGCGGACGTTGCCGTGGGGCCGCGACACTATCGCGAATGTGTTCTCGACCACCAAGGGGATGACCGCGATTTGCGCTCATCGGCTGGTCGATCAGGGTAAGCTCGACCTGGACGCGCCCGTGACAACTTACTGGCCCGAATTCGCGCAGGCGGGCAAGGAAAAGATGCCTGTGCGGATGCTGTTGAATCATCAGGCGGGCCTGCCGGCCATTCGGCGCAAGCTCAATGACGACGACATGTACAAGTGGGAAACAATGACTTCGGCGTTGGCGGCGCAGGAGCCTTGGTGGGTCCCCGGCACTACTCACGGCTACCATGCACTGACTATTGGATTTTTGGTGGGTGAAGTGATTCGGCGCATTACAGGTAAGAGTCTCGGCGCCTACTTTCGCGATGAGATCGCCACGCCGCTGGGACTCGATTGCCATATCGGACTCGACGAGCGCGACGACAGCCGCTGCGCAACGATGCTGGCATCGCCGCCGCCTCCGCCTGGACAGGTCAACCTGTTCGAGTATGCCCAACAACATCCTGATTCGGTTACCGCTTATGCTTTCAATAATCCCGCGACCGCAATGAAGCTCGGCGCGGTCAATTCTCGCGCGTGGCGTGGCGCCGAGGTTCCTGCCGCCAACGGTCACACCAATGCCCGCGCGCTCGCCCGCCTCTATGGAGCGTTGGCGTGCGGCGGTGAACTGGACGGAGTGCGGGTGCTAAGCCCCGACGGAGTTGTGCGCAGTTATACCGAAGAATCGTTCGGCAAGGACGAGGTGCTACTTATCACCACGCGCTTCACTACCGGCTTCATGCTCACCAAGCCCGATGACCCGTTCGGGCCTAATCCGCATTCCTTCGGTCATCCGGGAGCAGGCGGATCGCTGGGATTTGCCGATCCCGATTCCAGGATCGGATTCGGCTACGTTATGAACAAGATGGGACCGTATATCGTGGTCGATCCACGCACGCGGGTTTTGATCGATGCCGTGTACGCATCCATCTAAGAATCGGCCAGCATCGTCTCTGAGAGCGCGAGCGACCTAGGGTCGAAGGAATCCGCTGTTCGAGCGGTTGATTCATTGGATCGGTCGTCCTGGCGTAGTTACCAGCCGTCGCGCGCTTGAATCGGAGTGGATCACTTTCGCAATCCACTCCGATTCACTCACGGCGGCGAATCGTTGACGATGGCGCTTTTCACGATCGTCTAAGGACAAGCTGCTCCCGATCCATCGGCGAGATGCGGAAACTCTCCCATAGTTCCGGTTGGCGTTAGCTTATCAGGCATTAACACCGTACCGGTAGCGACATTCTTCAGAAAATTAAGGTTCGATGGATACGCTTGCGCATACGCCGGATAGGGTGTGCAGGTGGTTCCGACAGCTTTCGGATCGTAAGTGTAGTCGCTTGAATTCACTTGCACCATGTACAACTCGCAGCCACCGGCGGGACATGAGTAGAAGCTCTCACCATGCATGAAGTCGGGGCACGCGGGGTCCGGGCTCGCACCCTCGCAGGATCCCAGTGGCGATGGCCCGCCGCCGGTAGCCGAATATGTTGCGTCACCGTTCGGCTGCGCCTGTTGCACATCCAGGAACAGCAGTCCGGAGGCCTGGTCATAGTAGTAATTGCTTGGCGTTAAAGCGCCGATCGAGTTGACTGAAGTGAGGGGGGTTGGAGTCGCCGGGATTGTATTACTCGGCGGCAACGACTTGACCGTCGGGTCCGGGCAGAATGCCAGGTTGGGTAAGTTGAAGAACCCCGCCCCCGACGGATATCCGTAAGTATTATCCAGAGCGTTGCAGACGTCGTAATTCGTAAAGTAAGGAGCGAGCGCGGACCGGTTCGTGCTGCCCGGCGCGCCCAGCGTTTTGACTCCCTTGGACACCGTGAAAACACTTGAGCAGTCTCCGCCGGGACACTGAAGCGGCCCACTGGGAGTCGAATAGCAGAGTCCGATCCTGGTCTGGAAAGGAGCTACGGGAGCATCGGTATAGGTCATCGACACGAACGGCGGCATTTCAAACTGAGCCTGCACGGTATAGCCGAGTCCGTTCATCACCTTGGGCTCGTAAATGCCGTTGTTATTGCGCCCGTTTAGCGCCATCGTCTGGTGTGCCCCGTAGTCGAGTT
>Ga0302325_10000928_pt1 | contig 77286 bp, 66 predicted proteins | sample Palsa_T0_2_FD_201948 | JGI IMG/M metagenome (GOLD analysis project Ga0302325, IMG submission 201948) | Peat permafrost microbial communities from Stordalen Mire near Abisko, Sweden - Palsa_T0_2 | ecosystem: Environmental > Terrestrial > Soil > Palsa > Peat permafrost | place: Sweden: Abisko... | reverse complement strand
GGTACCGCGGGCTCCTGGAGGCGGCGCCCGATGCCATGGTGGTGGTGAATCAGGGTGGAGAAATCGTCCTGCTGAACCTGCAGGCGGAGAAGCAATTTGGCTACCGGCGCGACGAGCTCGTCGGCCAGCAGGTGAAGAACATCATCCCGGAAGGGTTCGCGGAACGGTTGATCGCGGATGGAACCCGAACCGCGGCCGAGGCGCTGGCGCAGCAGATTGGTACGGGGATCGAGCTGTCCGCGCGGCGGAAGGATGGAAGCGAGTTTCCGATCGAAATCATGCTCAGCCCGCTGGAGAGCGCCGAGGGCATCCTGGTGACGGCGGCCATCCGCGACATCAGCGTGCGCAAGGCGGCGGAGCGACACCTGGAGCAAATGGAGGGTAGGTACCGCGGGCTCCTGGAGGCGGCGCCGGATGCCATGGTGGTGGTGAATCAGGGTGGAGAAATCGTCCTGCTGAACCTGCAGGCGGAGAAGCAGTTTGGCTACCGGCGCGACGAGCTCGTCGGGCAGCAGGTGAAGAATATCATCCCGAAAGGCTTCGCGGAACGCTTGCTCGCGGATGGAATCCGCACCGCGGCCGAGGCGTTGGCGCAGCAGATTGGTACGGGGATCGAGCTGTCCGCGCGGCGGAAAGACGGAAGCGGGTTTCCGATCGAAATCATGCTCAGCCCGCTGGAGAGCGCCGAGGGCATCCTGGTGACGGCGGCCATCCGCGACATCAGCGTGCGCAAGGCGGCGGAGCGACACCTGGAGCAAATGGAGGGCAGGTACCGCGGGCTATTAGAGGCGGCACCCGATGCCATGGTCTTGGTGAACCAGAGCGGAGAAATCGTCCTCCTGAACCTGCAGGCGGAGAAGCAGCTCGGCTACCGCCGCGATGAGCTCGTGGGCCAGCAGGTCAAGAACATCATCCCCGAGGCCGTGGCGGAACGGCTAATCGAAAATACTCTTCGCGGCCCGGAATCCCCGTCGGCGCAGAAGACCGGGGCCGGTGTCGAATTGTCTGCGCGACGGAAGGACGGAAGCGAGTTTCCGATTGAAATCATGCTGAGCCCACTGGAAAGCGCTGAGGGCATTCTAGTGACGATGGCCATCCGCGACATCACCACGCGTCGGAAAGCTGAAGCGCATCTATTGCTAACCGTCAAGGAGCTCAACCGTTCCAACGAGGAACTGGGGCAGTTCGCTTACCTCGCCTCTCACGACCTCCAGGAGCCGCTACGGATGGTCGCCAGCTACACGCAGCTTCTCTCCAAGCGGTACAAAGGGAAGCTCGATTCAGATGCCGACGAGTTCATTTCGTTCGCGGTGGACGGGGCGAACCGAATGCAGCGATTGATCCAGGATCTCCTCATCTACTCGCGCGTCGGAACCAAGGGAAAAGACTTGCTGCAAACCTCTAGCGAAACGGCATTGCTAGACGCGAGCGCCAATCTACGAGGAGCCATCGAAGAAAGCGGCGCCTTGGTTACGCACGATCCACTTCCGATGGTCCTTGCGGACGAAGGGCAACTCGTTCAGCTGTTTCAGAATCTCATCGGCAATGCCATCAAGTACCAAAACCCGGGAATTCCAACGGTGCACATCTCGGCGGCCGCCAATGGCGGAGGAAAGTGGGTATTCTCGGTGAAAGACAATGGGTTGGGGATCGACCCTAAGTACTTCGAAAAAATCTTCGGCATGTTTCAACGGCTACACAAACGCGAAGAATTCGCGGGCACTGGCATCGGGTTGGCCATTTGCAAGAAGATTGTCGAGCGGCACGGGGGCAGTATTTCGGTCGAGTCCAAACAGGGCGACGGTTCCACGTTTCGTTTTGCCCTGTTAGAAAGTCGGAGCTAGGCATGAAAGCTATTGGAGAAGGAGGTTCGCCCATCGAGGTTCTCTTGGTTGAAGACAGTCCAGGTGACGCCCGGCTGACGCAAGAGGCGATGCGCGACTCCAAGAGGTTGATCCATTTGCATGTGGTCTCAGACGGTATTGAGGCGTTGGCGTTCTTGAGACGGAAAGGAGCGTACGTCCATTCCCCACGGCCCGACCTCATCTTGTTGGATCTGAATCTTCCCAAAATGGATGGGCGGGAGGTCCTCGCCCAAATCAAGAAGGATGACAGCCTCAGGACGATACCCGTTATCATCCTGACCATGTCCGAAGCGGAGGCGGACATCACGCATAGCTATGAGCTCCAGGCGAACTGCTACCTCACCAAGCCCATCCAGTTGGACGCGTTCGAAAGCCTCGTGAAGAGCATCAATAACTTTTGGCTGGTCAACGCCAAGTTACCGCCCCAGGACCGAAGCGACGGATGAGGGCGAAGTCGATCCAATCGGTGCTCGTGATTGAGGACAACCCGGGCGACGCCCGCTTGCTCCGCGAGATGTTCAAGGAGTCGGACTCACAGCACATCGTACTCACGCAGGTGGGGTGTATGGGGGACGCCGACGTGCACCTGGCGGCGGGAACAATTGATGTCGTCCTGCTCGATCTGGGGCTGCCTGATGCGGAGGGGCTCGGGGCGATACGGCGGACCCGCGCCATCGCACCTCGAGTCCCGCTCGTCGTGCTGACGGGGCGGGACGATGAGGCGCTTGCAATCACAGCCTTGCAGGAGGGCGCGCAGGACTATCTAGTCAAGGGCCAGATCGAGACGCGCGGTCTGATGCGGGCCCTCCGGTATGCCGTCGAGCGCAAGACAATGGAAGAAGCGCTGTTCGTGGAGAAGGAACGCGCTCAAGTTACGCTCAACTGCATCGGTGAGGCCGTCATTTGTACGGACATCGGTGGAAATATCACCTTCCTCAATGTCGTCGCGGAAAGGATGACCGGTTGGCCGCTGAAAGGGGCGGCGGGCCGACCCATCGCCGAGGTGTTGCGAATGCTGGACGCGACGACTCGTGAAGCCAAGCCGATCCCGACTGGATTAGCGCTCATGGAAAATCGCCAGGCGCAGTTGCCTACGAACCGCATTCTGGTGCGGCGTGACGGATCTGAACTGCCCATCGAGGATTCCGTCGCCCCCATCTACGACCGTCAAGGTCAGCCGACCGGAGCGGTGGTCGTGTTCCGCGACGTGAGCATCGCGCGAGCGATATCGATCCAGATGACGCATTCGGCCGAGCACGATTCCCTTACGGGGTTACCCAATCGACTGCTTCTGAGTGACCGAGTCACTCAGGCCATCGCCTTTGCCCGGCGTCACATGAAGCGACTTGCGGTGCTGTTCCTGGATTTGGACGGCTTCAAGCACATCAACGATTCACTCGGACACCCTGTTGGCGACAAGCTTCTTCAATCCATCGCCAAGCGCTTGGTGGATTGTGGGCGCGCCTCGGACACGGTTAGTCGACAGGGCGGTGATGAGTTCGTGGTGCTGCTTTCGGAAGTGGAACACTCGGAGGATGCCGCCATCGCGGCGCGCAGGATGCTATCGGCGGTGGCGGAGGCTCATTCAATCGAGCAGCACGATCTTCATGTGACGACGAGCATCGGAGTAAGCGTTTATCCCGACGACGGCGAGGACGCGGAGACGCTCATCAAGAACGCAGACACCGCGATGTATCAGGCCAAGGAGAATGGGCGGCAAAGCTACCAGTTCTTCAAACCCGCGATGAATGCCCGGGCTGTGGAGAGGCAGGCAATCGAAGAAGGGCTGAGGCGGGCCCTGGAACGGGACGAGTTCTCGCTGAACTACCAGCCGAAGATCAACTTCAGGACGGGAGCAATCACCGGTGCCGAAGCACTCCTCCGCTGGACTCACCCTACTCGGGGCGCGGTCTCTCCGGCGCAGTTCATTCCTGTCGCGGAAGACTGCGGCCTCATCCTGCCCATCGGCAATTGGGTCCTTCGGAAGGCCTGCGAGCAAGCTCGAGACTGGCTGAAGGCGGGTCTCCCAGTTGCAACCATGGCAGTGAACGTCTCTGCGATGGAGTTTCGGGATGCGCACTTCCTGGAGGGGCTATTTGCCATTCTCGCGGAAACGGGACTGGATCCTCGGTCGCTCGAATTGGAGCTGACAGAGAGTGTTCTGATGAAGCATGCAGAATCCGCGGCGGTCATTCTAGAAAGTGTGAGGAAAAGAGGAATAACCGTCGCGCTGGATGACTTTGGCACTGGATACTCCAGTTTGAGCTACCTTCGGAACTTTCCGATTGATGCCCTCAAGATTGACCAATCCTTCGTTGCTCAGATCACTGCCGCTCGGGACGACGCCAGCATCGTGATCGCTGTGATTAGCATGGCCCGCAGTCTCAAGCTCCGAGTCGTTGCCGAAGGAGTGGAGACCTTGGAGCAGCTGGCATTTCTTCAGGCTCACGAATGCGACGAAGCGCAAGGGTACTATTTCAGCCGGCCGGTCCTTCCGCAGCGGTTCGCAGAATTGCTGAGAACCGGTATCCGTGCACCGTCCGGTGTCGCTCCCCATAAGTCCTAGCTCGCTAGAACTCAGTGCAAGCCGCAGATTGCCGTGCTGGCGCTCGACGAGCGCGAGGTCGGAATCCGCTGGGGTAACGCGCGGACTTGCGAGTGGCTAGGGACCGCGGTCCCGGACTGGCGCCCGGCGTCGGAGATCCGGCACGAAGGGAATGCGGGCCGATAGTCACGCTGCCCGGCGACGGCGAATCAGATGCCAGACGCCGAGTACCACGAGCGCTCCGATGATACTCCCGATGAGACCGGTAGGCTGAAAGTCGGAGATGCTCATGGGAGTGTTGTTCAACACTGTATTCATGAGGAACCCACCGACAAATGAACCGACGATGCCGAGCACTATTGTGATGAGCCAGCCCATCGGATCCTTGCCCGGCATGAGCGCTCGAGCGATGAGACCGGCGATGAGACCAACGACAATCATCCAGACGATGCCCATGGTGTTCCTCCTGTACGCGAGTACGAGCTACGTTATCGAAACAGAGGACGCGACGGCGGGGGTGAGTGATGCCGGGCGAGCGGCGGAGTCCGTATCGGCGACCGGGCTACCCCGGCCTGGCGATAGCTCCTCATCCTCCGCATCCACTTCCTCGACGAGCGGAAGACCGCGACAGGTACAGCCGGGCGCTGAGCAACGGCCCGCTCCATCGGCGTCGTGCATGGCAGCCGGGTGGCCGCAGTCGCAGGGCTTGGCGAGCTTCTTGTCTTCCACAATCTCGGGTTCCATGCCGGCATATTTAGGGCGCGTGTGGCGCCGCCGCACCCGGCGGCGGACGGATGACCTGGGGGGCGATTGAGTGCGCAACTTGACGCGCGTGGCCGGGGACGCGGCTGGCGCATGCGCTGGACCAGCGGTCGAGCCCGGCGCGGTTGCGGCGGAGGAGCTGCATCCGAGACGCAGGCGGCGGTGACGCACAGCCAACTTACACCCAAGGATGCAGCCCATGGGCACTTGGCAAGATTTGGGCCAGGTCCCAAGGTAACTTTTGCGCGGCTGTCTGACCCACTTCAACTAATGGAAATGCTCGAGAAAATGACTGCCAAACACGAGTGGCTAGGGACGGACTCGAACCGTCTACCTGCGGATTATGAGACCGCCGCTCTAACCAGTTGAGCTACCTAGCCTGATCTGTGTCGGCTCCTCTACACCAGGACCACTTCTGCCACCACATTGAAGCTCCAGGCCCCCCCCCCGACAGGGTCCCTTGGATGCTCCTGGGCCTCTTCTCAGCCGACTCGCTTTCGCGTTCTCTCTTGGGAGGGCGCCAAGGCTATGGAGCACCACCAAAGGACGCTGCTGAGCAGCGCCAGGCCGCTTTCGGCTGGGAACGAGCACCATTCCTCCGCAGCAGGCGGCGGCTCTCGCTCGTCAGGCGTATGTCACGCGGGCTTCGGCCCGCGCTCGCTTAGATAACGACACGCCTAGGATGTCCCCCGCGGGCAGCCCTCCAACGCACAGGAGACGCTGAGCCCAAGCGAGGCGCTCCATGCGGCAGCTGACGTACGTGAGGACAGGCGTCCTGGAATGGTGGGACGTGCCGGAGCCCGTCCTTGAGGCTGAAACCGACGCGCTGGTGCGGCCATTCGTCGCCGCTCGGTGCGATGGCGACGCGTTCTTCCTAAAGCACCGGTTCCCGAAGCTGCTCAAGTGGGGCGCCTGTCTCCATCTCGTCGATTCGTCATTTCGAGACTCGAAAGACAACCCTTTCCTGGGTCGGTTTGCCTATGGGCACGAATGCGTGGCGGAGGTCATCTCGTGCGGGGCAGGGGTGAAAGACTTCCACGTGGGACAGAAGGTGGTTGTCCCATGGGCTCTCTCGTGTGGCCACTGCTCACCCTGCAAGTCGGGGCTCACTTCCAACTGTGCCTCCAATACGACGCCGCTCGGCGCTTACGGCTTCGGCGAAGCGTTTGGCCGGCACGGTGGAATGCTCAGCGATAGCCTGCGTGTGCCGAACGCCGACTTCATGCTGGTTGCGGTCCCCAGGGGGGTCGACCCGCTTCGGCTGGCAAGTGCGAGCGACAACCTTTCGGATGCGTACCGGACCGTTGCCAGCCACTTGAAGATGAAGCCCGGCGCTCCGGTGCTGGTCGTGGGGGGCTCGGCAAAAAGCATTGGGCTCTACGCCGCAGCCTTTGCCGTGGCGTTGGGTTCCTCGCAGGTGGACTACGTGGATGCGAGCGCAACGAGGCTGGCCTTGGCAGCCTCGCTCGGCGCTAACGCCGTCGAGTGGCGCAAAGGCAGCCGCTGGTTCGAGGGCCGGGAGTCCGTGAAGGCGGGGGGATACCCCATCACCGTCGATGCAAGCAGCACCACCGCGGGATTGACCTACGCCCTCCGTGCCCTGGCGCCGGGAGGCCATTGCACTGGGGTTGGCTTCTACCTCCGCCAGCGAACGCCACTCCCGCTGTGGGGGATGTACCTCAACAGCTCGACGTTGCACGTGGGACTTTCACATCCAAGGAGGGACCTTCCGGAAGTCATCGCCCTCGTAGAGCGGGGCCTGGTGGCTCCAGAGAAGGTTCTGACATGCGTCGCCGACTGGAACGATGCGCCAACGGCGCTGCTGGACCCTTCGACCAAGGTTGCGGTCCGGAGGAAACCTCTTCGGGAATGACGGACCGGCCGGCGGGGGCAGGGGGTTGGGCCGGTTCACCCATTACTTTCGCTCGGCGTGGCCGCGATGAAATGTGTCACTTTCGGCGCCCCACGCGTGTCGAACCTGGCGACGGCCTCCTGCACTGCGCGGTCCGCCTTGGTGACACGTTGGTGTTGCCGCAAATGCTCGAGCCACGAGTCGAGCAGAAAGGTCTCGACGAAGCGCCCTTCGTTCGCGGCGTCTTCGAACACGCCCCAGTCGAAGGCGCCGTCGCGCCTGCGTTCCGCTCCGACCTTGGCCAGTGCCACGAGAAAGGGGTCGCGATCTTCCAGCTTCACGCGGTACTCGACCGTGACCAGGACCGGACCTCGCTCCTTCTCGGCGCCCTTGAAGAGAACGGGCTCCGGCCAGTGCATGGACGGGCTGAGGTCAATGTCGGCCCCGGTTTGGAGCTTTGACCGCCACAGCAAAGGAATCATCGCGATGGAGCCGCCAGCTGCGATGAAATGAGCGGTGGAGAGCCCGAGACTCGACGCGACTTGACCCCACAGGGCACTGCCGAGCGCCATGGCACCGAAGAGCACCGTGGCGAAAACTGCCAGGCCGCGCCCGCGGACCCAGGCCGGCAAGGAGACCTGCGCGGAGATGTTGAGCGTGCCCAGCACCGCGATCCACGACGCTCCTGCCAGCAGGCTCGCTGCCAGAGCGGTGCCTGGTCGGTGTGCGAGTCCGAAGAGGACGAGCGCCGCAGTCGTCCCCGCCGTTCCAACGGCCATCAGCTTGTCTGGCCCGAGCGCTCTGCGGAGGGATGGCAACGCGAACGCTCCGACAATCGCGCCAAGGCCGATTGCACCAAGAAGTACCCCATAAAGTCGGGCCCCGCCGGCGAGTTGAGTGCGCGCAACCAGGGGGAGAAGGGCCCAGTAGGCACTGGCAAACAGGAAGAACCCTGCCGCGTGGGCAACGGTGGCGCGCAGCGGAGGGCTATGCAACGCGTAGCGCAATCCCACACCCATCGCTCGACTCAGGCGCTCCGGCGGCAATCTGGTGCTTGTTTCCACGGGAGCTCGCCACCAGAGGAGCGCTGCGAGGACCGCGAGGTTGCTCACGGCATTGAGCCAGAACGGCGCCGCCATCCCCAAATCGACGATGATGAGCCCGGCCAACGCCGGCCCGATGGCGCGGCTGATGTTGATGCCTACACTGTTGAGGGCGACGGCTTGCGCGAGGTCCTGGCGCGGAACCAGTTGGGGCACAATGGCCTGCCACGCAGGGGTCGCCAGCGCCTCGGCGATTCCCGCCAGAAGGATGAAAGCGAGAAGGGTCACGGGCGCCACTCGGTCAAGCCGCACCAACAGCGCAAATACGACCGTCAAAATGGTGCCGATGACTTCCATGACGAGGAGAAGGCGCCGCCTGTCGAGCACGTCCGCCAGGGCGCCCGCGGGTAGAACGAAGAGAAACATCGGGAGATAGCTTGCGACCTGGACCAGCGCGACGATGCGCGGGTTCGGGGTGAGCTCCGTCATCAGCCAGCCCGCGGCAGCACTCTGCAGCCAAGAGCCGATGTTGGAGATGACCGTCGCGCTCCAAACAACGGCGAAGACGCGGTGGCGAAGGGGACTGAGCGGTCCACCCGTAGACGACGGACTCACCGAGGCCGCGACTGACGTCATGGTGCTCGCTCCACGCGGCTTCCGGCTGGACCCTGGGAGACCATCGAGGCTCGTTGCTGGGCCCGATGAGCGATAGCATGCTTCGGAGGCCACCACACGCGGGGGAGCAGGGCGTTTAACCCGCTGGCGCAGAGGCGGTCGTCCTCAAGCACACTCAACTTGCGACGCTGGGAGTTCCAAGATGCCGCCCCGTGACACCCTGTGGCCCGCGCTCGACTATGCCGCCTGCAAAGACACCCTCGACGGGTTGCACATGAAAACGCAGGTGGTGGGGAAGGTGAAGCTGGCGCTCACCCGCACCGCGCCCGAGTGGCAAAACGTGCCTCTCTTCGTGAATGCCTGTGGGCTGACCACGGGCCTGCTGCAGGCCGGTGCATCGGGTATCGAGATGGCCTTCGACCTGGTCAGCCATCGCCTCGAAATCTCCGCCACCGACGGGCGCCACGAGGGACTCGAATTGAAGCCGCAGCCCTTGCGCGCCTTCACCGCGGAAGTGATGGCGGCGCTTGGCCGGCTCAATGTCAAAGTGACCATCAACCCAATGACGGTGGAGGTCCCCAACCCAGTCCGTTGCGACGAGCACGAGGGCTACGGGGCATATGACCCCGCTGTTGCAAACAGGCTGTTTCGCATCCTGGCGCAGAACGCAACCGTCTTTGAAGACTTCCGTGCCGGCTTCTGGGGCAAGCAAGGCCCGGTGAGTTTCTTCTGGGGCACGTTCGACTTGGCGGTGGCGCGCTTCAATCTGACGCCCGTGCCGCCCTCGCCGGGCATGGATTCAATCTACCGGGTAGCGATGGACTCTCAGCAATCGGAGGTCGGGTTCTGGGCTGGCAACGACAAGTACCCGCGGCCCGCGTACTACGCGTTTAGCTTCCCCAAGCCACCCGGGATTGAAAAGGCAGCCATCCGTCCCGAGGCCGCAGCGTGGGACGAGGGGATGGGCGAGTTCCTTCTGAAGTATGACGACGTCCGCACCTCCCAGGACCCTGCCTCCACCATTCTGGCGTTCCTGAACAGCGCCTACGAAGTGGGGGCCGAGCTGTCCGGCTGGGACCGAGCCTTGCTTGGCCGTCGGCCCCCGAAGTAGCCCACGTCACCTCGCGGAAGACACCGACGTGAAGGCGATTCAAATCAAAGCGTTCGGCGATGTCGGCGGGCTCGACGTCGTCGAGCTTCCCGACCCGGTCGCAGCGCCGGACCTGGCCGTGGTGCGGGTCGAGGCAGCGGCGGTGAACCCGAGCGACGTCAAGAACGTGCAAGGGGCCATGCGGCAGACAACCCTGCCACGCGTGCCAGGCCGCGACTATGCCGGGGTGGTGGAACGCGGTCCGGCGGAGTGGGTCGGGGCCAAGGTGTGGGGCACGGGCGGTGACGTCGGTTTCACTCGCGATGGCACCCACGCGCAGAAGGTCACCGTTCCGGTCGCGAGCCTGCGCCGCATGCCATCGCGGCTGAGCTTCGACGAGGCGGCGTCGGTCGGTGTTTGCTACGTCACCGCCTGGTGTGGCGTCGTCGTCGCAGCGTCCCTCCAGCCCGGCGAGACGCTGGCGGTCATCGGAGCGGGTGGGGGAGTGGGCGGTGCGGCGGCTCAGATGGCCAAGCGGCTCGGCGCTCGCGTCATCGGCATCGCCAAGCGCGAACCGCATGCCGAGGCCTGCATTCGAGCCGTCGCCGACAAGCTCATCATCGGCGCGCCGGACCCGTCGGCGGCGGTCCGAGAGGCGACCGGCGGCCGTGGTGCAGACGTGGTGTTCGACACGGTGGGCGGCGTTCTCTTCCCCTTGGCGCTGGCGATGCTGGCCCGCGGCGGCCGCCTCATCGAAATCAGCTCGACCGGGAGGCGCGAGGTGACGTTCGACCTGGTTGATTTTTATCACAACGAGAGCCGTCTCTTCGGAGTGGATACCCTGAAGCTGGACCTCGTTGCATCAGCGGCCATACTCGAGGGTGTCGCCGCAGGGTTCGAGGCCGGTGACTACCGGCCGGCTCCGGTCCTGGCCAGCTATGGTCTCAGCGAGTCCAGGGCCGCCTACCGGCAAGTCGCCGAAGGAGCGCCGGGTCGCATCGTGCTGCACCCGCAGAAATAGGGAGACTCCTCGCTCGCCTTTTCGGGGCGGCCCGGAGTTAAGGAGGTCGCATGGCAAGGGATTACGTCTCGCGGGGCTTCGTCGGTAAGCGGCGAGCGCCAAGCCTTGCGAACCGAGTACCTCCGGGCCAGTACCTAACGCCTGACTTTCCCGTGCTGTCGGCCGGACCCACCCCGAGAACGCCGCTCGAGCGCTGGAGCTTCTCCATTGAAGGCCTGGTGCGTGAGCCGGCGCGCTGGAACTGGGCCGAGTTTCTCAAGCTTCCGACCCAGAGCTTCGTCGTCGACATCCACTGCGTCACCAAGTGGAGCAAGCTGGATACGCGCTGGGAAGGGGTCAGCTTGGACACGCTCTTCGAGCACGTCGACCTGGATCCCAAGGCGCTCTTCCTCACCGCTTCCTCAGATGGCGGGTACACCACGAACATGCCGCTTGCCGAAGTCGTCGACGGGCAAGCCTTCATCGCCCATACCTACGACGGGCAACCCCTGGCGGCCGAGCACGGTGGACCGGCGCGATTGGTGGTACCGCACCTGTACTTCTGGAAGAGCGCCAAGTGGGTGCGTGGCCTGCGTCTCACCGAGGCCGACGTTCCTGGTTTCTGGGAGTCCCTTGGCTACAACAACCACGGCGACCCCTGGAAGGAAGAGCGCTACAGCGGCTGAGCATCCCCTCGCAGCGTCCCCTCGAATGCCGCCCCTGGACTGGCAGCTGGGTGTCGTCACCTCCCTCAGGGACGAGACGGCGAGCGTCAAGACGCTGACGCTTGCGCTACCGCAGTGGATGCCGCACCGAGCCGGCCAGCACTATGACGTTCGGCTCGTCGCGCCCGACGGCTACCAGGCGCAACGCAGCTACTCGGTCGCATCCGGGCCGGAGCGGGTGGGGGAGATTGAGCTGACCGTCGAGCGGCTCGAGGACGGCGAGGTCTCCACCTACCTGACGGACCAGGTCGTCGTCGGGGACCAGGTGGAAGTCCGCGGGCCCATTGGCGGCTACTTCGTCTGGGAGGTGGGGATGGGGGGCCCGCTCTTCCTCGTCGCGGGAGGCTCGGGAGTCGTCCCGCTGATGGCGATGCTTCGCCACCGCGCGGCGGCAAGCTCCCATATCCCGACCCGGCTCCTGTACAGCATCCCGGCGCCCGGCAGCATCCTCTATCGCCAGGAGCTGGACGCGCTGCAGTCAGCGCAGAACGACCTGGAAGTGTTCTACACGTTCACGCGCACCTCGCCTCCGGGATGGCGGGGCTACGCGCGACGGATTGACCGCTCGATGCTGGCCGAGGTCACCCGTCCGCTCGGACCCACATTCCTGACGTACGTCTGCGGTCCGACGCTGATGGTCGAAGCGACAGCCACTGCGCTCGTGGAATTGGGCCTGGCGCCCGCGCACGTGCGCACCGAGCGGTTCGGGCCAACAGGCAAGGAGCACTCCCCATGAGTGACACACCGGGCGATTGGAACTCCGCATTAATGTTGGATGGCAACGCGGTGGGCGGCCTTCTGGAAGAGGTGTTCGGACGCGAGATGACCAGCAGCCGGTGTCAGTGCGCGCACTGTGGCGCGGTCGCCGCCTTGGCGACGCTGCTGGCCTTCACCCAGGCGCCGGGCGTTGTTCTGCGCTGCCCAGGTTGCAAGGAAGTCATCGTGCGGATGGTCAACACCGGCGCAGCTGTCTTCCTCGACGTTCGCGCCGCGACCTACGTGAGGCTCGAGCGACGCACCGCGTGAGCAGCCTGGAGCTACATCCTGCCCAACGACAAGAACCCCTCGTCCACGCTGAGCCGGCCAGGCCCGGAGAAGAAGAGCCACACCAGCAGGACCAGGTAGAGCACTTCGGGGAGGTAGAGAAACCGCGAGAGCCACTCACTCGGCGAGGACGCACGAATGCTTTGAATCTTGGTGGTGGCGAGGGCCACCACCATCACGCCGCTGAGCATGACGCAGGCCAGCGGGGTCAGAGCGCCCAGGACGAGCAGGCCACCAAAGACAAACTCCACGACCGAGACTGCGACGGCCGAGAGCCGCGGGAAGGGAATGCCTGCGGACTGAAGGCTTTGGCGCATCCGTTCGCGGGACTGGGTGCGAAAGAGCTTCCCTTGGCCCGTCAGAAGGAAGAGCAGGCCAACCGTCAAGCGTGCCAGGAGGATACCGACCCACTCCAACGAGTGTAGAGCGCCGAGGCATGTCTGAAGGAACGACATCCGGGGTGCCTCCATTGTCGAGACCCAGGACGGACCAACCGGCCCCCGGGGCTCGCGTGCGTTGGCCAAGAAGCTTATGAGCTAGGACGCCGGTGGCGAAAGCCCCCGTTGGGGACCGCCGGCACCGGACGACTCCGGCGTCTCGAGATTCGGAAGCACTGTCGGAGCAATCTCAGGAGAAGGCCATGCATGACCATCTGGTTGAAGAGCTCGAGGCTTTCAAAGCCGAGCGCCTCCTGCCCATCGTCGGAGCCGGCTTGACGTCGCTGGCCGACGGGGCAGCCGGCGAGGCGAAGACGATGCTTCAGACTGCGCTGGCCAACGAAATCAGCGTGAGCGAGCTGGCGGCAGCGTGGATGCCGAGCACGGCGGAGATTGACGTGAAGCTTGCGTTTGCCCGCCAGGCTGGAGACGAGGCCGGCCACTTTCAGCTCGTCGCCGACCGACTTTCCGCACTCGGCTTCAACGTCGCCGACTTCCGCATGCCCGGGGAGAATCCGCTCTTTGACTACCTGAGGGGCCTGTCGACCACGGTGGAGCGCGTCGCTGCCGGACTCTTCACCCTGGAATCCATCGCCTATGCGGTCAATGAAAACTTCATGACCTTCTGCGCCCGGCGCGGGGACGCCGAGACGGTTCGCATCTACCGCGAGTACATCCAGCCCGACGAGCGCGCGCACCAGCAACTCGGGCAAAGGCTCTTGGAGAAGTACGCCAGCACTCCAGCTCAGCAACGTGCTGCGCGAGAAACCGTCGCCAAGGTTCTCGAAATCGCCACGACCGCGCGCGCCAAGGCTGCGCTGCGGATGGGGAGCGCCTGTTTCCCGGGGTGCTGAACGTCGGTGGCGCGAGACGCCGGCGTGCCTCCGGTCCTGGGGAGGAGTGCGCGCCGTGAAGCCCCGGGTTACCAGGGGTTGAGTGTCAGCGTGAGGCCCAGCCAAGCGCGGCACAGGGCAATAATTGAGTTGCGACGCAGCGCGTCCGGGCGTACGTCAGGTGTAGGGCCCGGGACGACCTTGGGCACGGAAGGACGACCTAGTGGGACGACGCATCCTAGTGACCGGAGCCGCGGGCTTCATCGGGAGTCACACCGTGGAGGCGTTTCTGGAGCGCGGCGACAGCGTCCTGGGTCTGGACAACTTCGACGCGTATTACGACCCGGCCAGAAAGCATGGGAATGTGGCGCAGCTCCGCGCGCGCCCTGAGGCCGCGCGCCTGGAAATTGTCACCGGTGACGTCCGCGACCAGGAGCTCCTCCGGCGCTTGTACTCGGAGTGGAAGCCCGAAGTGGTAGTGCACCTCGCTGCTGTGGCAGGCGTCCGTGCCTCCATCGAACAGCCCCAGCTGTATTTTGACGTCAATGTGAATGGCACCCTGGCGGTCCTGGAAGCGGCACGGGAGTTCAGCGTGCGCCACGTGGTGCTGGCCTCGACGTCCAGCGTTTACGGAAACAGCGTTCGGCTACCCTTCGTCGAGGACGACTCTGCCGACCGCCCCCTGGCACCCTACGCGGCGAGCAAGCGGGCTGCAGAGATGCTGGGCCACAGCTACCACCATCTCTACGGCATTCACTTCACGGCGCTGCGTTTCTTCACCGTCTACGGGCCGCGGAACCGGCCGGACATGATGGCGTACAAGGTGCTGGATAGCATTTTCACCGGCCAGCAGCTGCCGCTCTACGAAGGCGGGCAGATGTACCGGGACTGGACGTACGTCTCGGACACCGTCGCCGGCATCATCGCTGCTGCCGACCACCGGGTTGGCTTCGAAGTCATCAACCTCGGCCGCGGGGAGCCAGTGCTCCTGCTCGACTTCGTCCACCGCATCGAAGAGCTCGCCGGTCGTCGCGCGCGCTTCGTCAGCCAGCCCAAGCTGGACTCGGACGCCTCGGCCACCCATGCCGACATCGGGAAGGCGCGTCAGCTGCTCGGGTATGCGCCGAAAGTAGGCTTCAACGACGGCGTCTCGCGCTTCTGGGCCTGGTACCAGCAGCAGCGGAGCGGCGCTCCTCTGCGGGCCAAGAAGTCCGCCTGAGGCAGCGCACAGCTGGTCCATTCAGCGCACCGGTGAGCCGTCCGGGTGCGAGGATGCCCCGGGAGCCAATTTCCAGAGGCCTTTGAGGTCGGTCTCGAAGTAGGCGCCGCGATGCTGGGCGAATTCGAAGGGTGCCCAGCTTGGCTCGTCCTCGGGCACGTAGACGAATATTGGCGGGTGGTCTCTCCAAACGCGCCGGTCGTCCTCGACTCTTCGTGGTGGCTCTCCTCGGAGCCGGCACAGCTCGAGGTAAGCGGTGGCGAAGTACTCGGGGTTGAACCAGAAGAAGAAGGCGTTGGGCCGGAAGATGGGGTTGTAGGGCGGAGGGACGGCGAGTGGCGTCGAAAGTGCTGTGTCGGCGAGCAGCCGACGCTGCACTGCCTCTGCGGCGGGCCCCTCGTCGAGAACCACCAAAAGCACGCATACCTTGGCGACCATGGCGAGGAGCAGCACGCCGGCGGCGGCGCGAAGCCGGGTCCCCACAATCCGCTGCAGGACGACTGCCGTCAGCAGCGCCAAGAGGGGTTGCATGAGCAGCAGGTTGTGACTGAAGGGCCACCGGGTCCGGAACATGGCGACGATGAAGCCGAGGGTCACGACGGCGGCGATGGCCACTTCGGGCTCGGCCTGCCGTCGCCACACCGAGCGCGCGGCGACCGCGACGCCCCAGAGGCCGCCCACCCACAGGAGTGTATTTTCGCCGACGCCGACGAGCAGCGTGGCGAGTGCCGAGGGCCCGTCGAAGTGCGTCTGCCAGTAAAAGAAGGGCGTGAAGACGTAGTTCCAAAAGACAAATTCGTTCCAGATTCCCAGCTGCCAGAGAGCCACCACCAGTGCTCCGAGGGGAAGCAGAGCGACTCCTAGGGCCAGCGCGGCACCGCGGGCGGCCTGCTTCCAGGCGGCGCGATTGGGCAAGGCCAACGCCGTCCCCAGACCCACCAACCCAGCGAAGAAGACGGCCTTCGGTAGAAACGCGGTGGCAGCGCCGAAACAGAGCCCGGCGAACGCCGCATGGCGCAAGCGGTTTTCGCTCCGAAGGTACACGAGCCACTGCCAGAGTCCGGTGAGGCACAACACATTCATCCACGGGTCCGGCCGCACCTCCATCGAGTTCCGGACGAAGAAGTAGCAGCCGAGGAGAAGGAGCGGTGGCCACGCCGCGTGCCGCTCGCGCAGCACGGGCCTCACCACCGCGGTGAAGACAGCGAGCACCACCGCCAGCAACGCCAGGTTGACCAAGCGCGCGGCGAATACGAGACCGCGCGGGGAGCCCTGAAGGAGGCGGGCCAGCGGCGCGAGGAGGTAGAGCAACGTTGGGTGATGGTGCTCCATGAAGTCCTGAAACGGCTTCTGTCCCTGCGAGACGAGCCAGGAGGCGTGCAGGTAGGCAATTTCGTCGTGGTCGTAGCCGGAGTGCACCGCGTTGAAAATCAGCAGCGCGAACCCGACGCCGAGCGCCCAGGACACAAGTCGAAGGCGGAGGAGGGAGGCGTCCAAGGGACTCTGCGTTGCCAGCGTGTGCAAGCGCCTGTTCGCCGTTTCAGTCTCTGAGCGCCGGGTGCCAGGCGGACGGGGCCGTCACCAGTGGATGGTGAAGTCCGTGTAGTCGGATTCGACGACCGAGTTCGACTGGTCGCCGTCGGTCATGATGGCGATGCCGACGAAGTCCGGCACGTCCTCAAGCTTCATTCCGAAATGTTTGGCGAAGTCAGCCCGTGCGTCGACCTCTTGCGTCTCCCAGGTGTCGAGGGGCCCGCCGACGTGCAGGAGGAGGGTGTCCCGGTCGAGGAACCAGCCGCGCTTGGACTGGCAGAAGCTTCCAACCTTGCCCGTTGTCGACCAGACGTATTTGAGAATCATGTACTTCGCCCCGGCCTTGAAGGTGAGGAAGACAGCCGCGCCCGAATCCGTGAAGCCGGGGCCGCAGTCGTTGGAGTCCTTGGGCAGGCTGTGGACGCGCCAGCGCCAGCTCACGCGGCTCACCTGCTTGCGTGCCTCTTCCGGCACCACTCCTGCCAGCACCACCGTGGCCAGCCCGGGCTTGTAGGCCGCGTGAATCATCACCGTGTCTGCCTCGGTCACCACCGAGTAGTAATTCACCGGCCCCGAGTCCTGCTCCAGCACCTTGAAGCTGCTTGGCGAGAGGGAGACGTGATGGCCGCCGGTGGGCGACGGAGGCGCGCCGCCATCGGTGGTGGCGGCGGCGAGTAGGGCGAGCAAGGCGAGGAAATGAGCAGGCACGGGGGGAATGGCCTCCGGGTAGGGTCCTTGGGCGGAACGTAGTAGAAGCCGCGCCCTTCATGGACGCCCCCCGTCGCAGATTTGGAGACTTGGCCGCCCTGGCCCTCCGTGGCCCGGCCGAGCCCTGGGGATGGGTGCTGGGCCTGCTCCTGGGCCTGGTGTTCCTCGGCGGCCTGTTTGCCAGAACCCACTCCCTCGCGGCCGAGGGCTTCGCCGACGACGAAATCCACAAGTGGCTCGCGGCCCAGCGCTACCTGAAGGGCGACTTCCTCGGCGACGACATCGAGCACCCGATGCTGATGAAGTTCCTCATCACCGGGACGCTGCTTCTCGGACGTCCCCTGGGGTGGGCGCCGGAGACCATCACCCGGCTGCCGCTGGCAGTCGCCGGCGCGCTCAGCGTGCTGGTGGCCGCCTGGCTCGGGCGGCGACTCTTCGGTCGCGCCGCGGGCCTGGTGACGGCAGGGCTGCTGGCCGCCTCGCCCACCTTCATCGGCTACAACCGGGTGGCGAAGGAGGACACGCTGCTCGCCCTCTTCCTGCTGCTGGCTCTGTATTGCTTGTCCGAGGCCAAGGTGGCGGCCGATGAAGGACGCATGCTGGCCAGCCGGCGTTGGGAGGTGGGGACGTCCGTGGCCGTCGGGCTCCTCTGCGCCTCGAAGTACTTCTTCTTCCTCGCCCTGGTGCCGATCCTCAGCTACGCCTGGTTGCGCACGTCCGGCACCGCGTGGCGCATTTCACGCTCCCGGTGGTGCGCGCTGGTGCTGGTGGGGCTGGGAGTCTTCGCCGCAGTCAACTGGAAATTCTTCCTCCCCTCCACCTGGGAAGTCCTCTACGCGTACTCACAGGCCAAGGTGTCCTCTGTTCATGGCGGCCTCTACTACGCCGGGCACCTCTATCGGACGGCGCAGGCGGTTGGCTGGGACGGCCTGCCCCCGTGGTTCTACCTGACATTTGCGTGGGTGAAGCTTGCGCCGCCCACCGTCTTCGCCGCCGCTCTGGGACTGGGCCTCGCGCTCTGGCTCCGAGCCCCATCGCACCGGCCGGTGCTGGTGTGGATGGGCACCTGGGCGGCCTTTCTCGTGCCCCTGGCCAGCAAATGGGGACGCTTCTTCCTCACCCTGGAGCCGGCGCTGGCCCTCCTGGCCGGGTACGCGGTGGCCGCGGTGGTGGCCTGGCTGGCCGAGCCCCAGACGGCGCGCTCGCGCCGCCTCTCGACCGTCGCGGCCTGGCTTCTCGGTGTGCTGCTCGTCGGCAGCGAGGCACGTGCAGCGGCGGCCCACGCCCCGCACTTCCGGCTCTACATCAATGCGCTCGGAGGAGGCCCGTCCCGCGTCACCTGGTACTTCCCCCACTGTGACTACTTCGACGCCGGGTTCCGGGAGGCCATCCAGGCCATCGCCGCCCGGGCCGAGCCGGGCGCGGAAATCTCCACCGAAATTGACTGGCCGGGCCGCTACTACGCTGACTTCTTCGGGCGTCCGGACCTGCACGTCTCGCTCTTCCGGCCGGGGCAGGCCTGTCGTTCCGGCCGGCCGTGCTACGTCGTGACGCAGGCCGGGCGCTGGTACCGGTACAACGTCGTGCCGCTCGAGCGGCTCGCCACCCAGAAGCCCTGGCACGTGGAGCCCATCGAAGGCGTGGACGTCGTCAAGGTGTACCGCCTCGAGCCGGGCGCTGACCCTTTCACGGCAAAGGAGTAAGCCCCCCGCCGGCCAGCGGCCCGGCTCGCCCGGGCGCTGCGCTAGAGGCTGGTCCCGGCGCCCCAGCGTCGCTGCCAGAGGAGAAACATGGCCAGCGTCCAGAGAGGCTTGCGGAGGTCGGCTGTTCCCCCCAGGTGCCGGTCGAGCAATGCGCGGGTGGCCAGCGGAGCGAAGACGGCGGAGCTCTTCAGCGAGGCGTCGGAGAACAGGTCCTCGAAGAGCGGGCGCAGAGGCCCTCGAATCCAGCGGGCCACGGGAATGCCGAAGCCCTTCTTGGGGCGCGCGAGGATGGCGTCCGGGACGAGGCCCTGGAGCGCCTCCTTCAGCACCACCTTGGTGCGGGTGAGGGACAGCTTCTGGGCAAAGGGGAGCCGTGCTGCGTACTCGACGACGTGGGTATCCAAGAAGGGCGCCCGGACTTCGAGCGAGGCGGCCATGGAGGCCCGGTCGGCCTTCACCAGAATGTCATCCACCAGGTAACGCGAGAGGTAGAAACGCAGCGCCTCGTCCACCGAGCCTCTCGCCAGCCCCGCCCGGTGGCCCTCGTCCGCGTTGGCCAGCACTTCTTTGTAAGCAACCGCGTCGCGGGCGAGCGACTGAAGGTCCGGATGGAGCAGCGTCTCGAGCTCCGCCGGGATGAAGGCGCCAATCCACGTCGCATGCCGAAGAGATGGAGGAGCCAAGAGCCCGCGGAAGAGCTGCTTGAGCCGGAAGTCGAGGCTCATGTTGGTGGAGGCAGCCGGGAGTCGTGCCACCGCGCCTGAGAGAAAGCCGAGCACCGGGCGCGGAAGCCGGGCCAGCAGCGCAGCGGGACGGTGTGCGAGGAAGGGGTCGTACCCGGCGAAGAGCTCATCCCCGCCGTCGCCGGCCAGGGCCACCTTCACCGTGTGGCGGACGAAGCGGGAGAGCAAATGGGTGGGAAGGTAGCTCGGGTCCGCGAAGGGCTCGTCGAGCTGGTCCACGGCAGTTGGAAGGAGCTCCAGGCACGCCTCACCAGACAGCATCTCCAGGTGGTGCTCGGTCCCCAACGCGTCGGCGGCCAGCCGGGCGAAGGCCGACTCGTCGAAGCTCGCCTCGCGGAACCCAATGGAGAAGCTGTGGATGCGGGGCGAGTGGCGCACGGCCAGGGCCGTCAGGCCGGTGGAATCCACGCCACCGGAAAGAAAAATTCCGACCGGCACGTCCGCCACCAGCCGCTTGGCAACGGCGGCGTCCAGCAACGCGCGCAGCTCGTCGGCCGCGTCGCCGCGGTGTCCTCGACCCGCGGGCGAGGGGAGCTCCCAGTACCGGCGGATGCGCAAGCCGGTGGCGTCGAGGACGGCGAGGTGCGCGGCGGGAAGCTTCTGCACCTCGGAATAGATGGTGCGCGGAGCCGGCACCGCCTCGGCCGTGAGGTACTCCACCAGCGCTTGCCGGCTCAAGGTGCGTGGAACCCCGCCATGGGCGACCAGCGCCTTGAGCTCGGAGCCGAAGACGAGCCGGTCGACCGGGGTGGGGGTTGCGCCTTCGGCGGGCAGCTCGTGAAGCCAGTTCCCGCGATGCGCGAGGGCCACGTGCAGCGGCTTCTTTCCCATCCGGTCGCGGCCAAGCACCAGCTTCCGGCTGCGCGCGTCCCACAGCGCGATGGCGAACATTCCTTGCAGCCGCGCGAAGCACTCTTCGCCCCACTGGAGGTAGGCCCGAAGCACCACCTCGGTATCGCTTCGTGTGCTGAAGGCGTGGCCGTGGCCGACGAGCTGGGCGCGCAGTGCGACGAAGTCGTAGGCCTGCCCGTTGAAGACCAGGGTGACGCCCTCGCGCTGCATCGGCTGCACGCCACCGACGAGGTCCAGGATGGAGAGGCGCCGGTGGCCGAGGGCCGCGATGCCGTCCGAGGCAAAGCCCTCGGCGTCCGGTCCGCGGTGCGCAAGCGCATCGGCCATGCGGCGGACGGCCTCGGTACTCGCCGGAGCGTCGAAACGCACTTCCCCTGCGATGCCACACATGGTGCGAAGTGCTCCGTGCCCCTGCAGGGGCGCCTCCCTGGGCCGCTCTCTCTAGAGGGTCCCGGACCGGCGGTCCACGGCCGTGGGCGAGGCCCTTGGCGCGTTGAGCTCGGTGGAGACGAGGTAGGGGCGCTTCTCCTGGGACTCGTAGTAGGTGCGCACCACCAGCTCGGCCAGCAGGCCCATGAGCAGGGCCAGGAGCCCGGCCAGGGTAAAGGCCACCGCCAGCAGCGGCAGGGGCGTCTGCACGAGGTCCTTGAGGCCCAGCAGCTTGTAGAGGACCGCCGCTGCAGTTGAGGCCACCGCCAGGCCCAGGGAGACGAGTCCGAAGCCGCCGAAAAGGTAGATGGGTTTGGTGGTGTAGCTGGCGAGAAATTTCACCACCAGAAGGTCGAGGAGCACCTTCCCGGTGCGCCCCAGCCCGTACTTGCTCTTGCCGGCGTGGCGCGCGCGGTGGTTGACGATGAGCTCCGCCACGCGGGCACCCTGCCAGCTGGCGTACACCGGGATGAAGCGGTGCATCTCACCGTACAGCTTCACCCCTTGGATGACGTCGCGCCGGTAGGCCTTGAGGGAGCAGCCGTAATCGTGCAGCCGCAGTCCAGAGACGGAGCTGATGAGCCAGTTGGCGATGCGCGAGGGCAGCTTCCGGCCGAACTCGCGGTCCTGGCGGTTCCGCCGCCAGCCGCTCACCACGTCGACGGCCTCCGCGGGCTGTCCCACCAGCCGGCCCTCGAGACGCTGAAGCAAACGCGCGATGTCGGCCGGGTCGTTCTGAAGGTCGCCATCCATGGGGACGATGACGGCGCCCCGCGCTGCCTCGATGCCGGCCGACATCGCCGCCGTCTGGCCGAAGTTGCGGCGGAAGCGCAGCACGCGCACCTCAGGGCGTGCCGCGGCGGCCCGCTCGAGCGCCGGCCAGCTTCCATCCCGGCTGCCGTCATCGACGCAAATAATCTCGAAGGACTTCTCCAGCGCCTCCAGGGCGCCGAGCAACTCCTCCAACAGTGGCCCGATGTTGGCCTCCTCGTTGAAGAGGGGGATGACCACCGACAGCTCCGGACCTCCCTCGGGCGGTCGGTCGACGGAGACGAGAGGCCGCGGGGGTCGCAGGGAGTCGCTGGGCATGGGCTGGTGCGTGCCGGTGGTAGCACGGGCATGGGGCCGGCTCAACGAAGTGCGCGGGGCCGTTCCGTTGGGGCTTCACCGACCCCCTGTCGGGACGGCTGGCACTGTCGGCGCGTTGAGCCGGAGCAGGAGGGCCGGCAGCATCACCAGCGCCGTGCACAGGCAGGCTGCCTCGCCGAGGAGCGCGTACCAACCGAAGGAGCGAAGCGCGCGGTTGGAGGCAATCACCAGCGAGCCGTAGCCGATGATGGTGGTCCACGAGCAGAGGATGACGGCCGGCCCCACCTCCGCCAGTGCCTGGAGCACCTGGCCACCGCGTTCCTTGGCGCGGAGCACGACATTGGCGCCGTAATCCACGGCAATGCCGAAGGTGATGGGGAAGACGACGAAATTCAGAAAATTGATGCGCAATCTCATCAGCGTGGCGATTCCGCCCATCAGGACCACGCCGCTGACGAGCGAGAGGATGACCTCGGCGCTGGCGCGCGCGTTGCGCAGGAGGAGTACGACCAGCACGCAGACGCCCAGCAACGAGAGCAGGGTGGTGAGCGGTCCCTCGGTTTCGATGTTTTGAAGGAGGTCGGAGAAGATGACGTTTTCTCCGGTGGCGTCGACTGTCCGGCTGCCGACGGGGATGGTGCGGACCCCCTCGACGAAGGCCTCCAGTCGCGGGGCCTCCTCCAGCAAGGCATCGGGGCGGGCGGTGATGACGGCCAGGCGTCCGACGGTGCCGTCACGCTCCCGGAAGCGGTCGAGCAAGGTGGCGGGCGCCTCTTCCAGAGCCAGCGGGCGCTGACTTCGCAGCTCGGCGCGCACGGTGCGGGCCCGGTTGCGCTGTCCGCTCGGCAGGGTGTCCAGCACCCCGTCGCTGAGGCGCCGGGCAATGTCGCGAATGACATCGAGCTTGGCGGCTTGGTCTCCGGGAAGGACGGCCCGCACCGTCTCGCAGCCCTGGATGACAGCTCGGTAGCGGGGGTTTTCCATTCGCTGACGCACCACCGCGCAGAAGGCCTCCGCCTCTTCCGGGGAGTCGAGGAGGGCGATGGCGCCGGAGATGCTTTTGCCCAGCGCAGTCAAGGCGCGGTCATGGTCCTTGAGCAGCGTGTCCTGTCCGCGGAGCTGGTTGGTGAGGTTGTTGAGGTTCCGTTCGATGGCCACCGGAAGCGCGCGGATGAAGAGCACGCCGGCGATGAGGGTGAGGAGGCCGAAGGCAGTGAGGATTGCACCCGAGTGGGCGAAGACTCGCTCCAGCCAGCCCGGGGCCGTGGGGGAACCAGGGACACCAGCAGCTGCCTTCAGCGGATGTATCCGCTCGAAAACGGCGAGCAACGCGGGAAGGAGAAGGAATGTGAAGAGCCAGCAGCTCAGCATCCCGATGCCGCCGATGATGCCAAAGTGGCGGAAGCCTCGGTTGGCAGCGAGGACGAGGATGCCGAAGCTCACGCTGGTGGCGGCTGAGGCCAGCAAGGTCGCTCGCCAAGCGGCCTGGGCGCCCCCCAGGCAAGCCAGCTCGAGCCCCACCCCGGCCCGTCGAAGCTGTCGTACGCGCGCCAGGTAAATAATCCCGTAGTTGATGCCATTGCCCAGGACAATGGCGCCGAGGAAGGCGGTGACGCTGTTGAGGTGGCCGATGAGGATGTCGGCCAGGGCAAAGGTGACCGCGACACCGGTGAGCGCCGCCACCCCCAGGGAGAGGGTGGAGCGGAGGTCCCGGAAAAAAAGAAAGAGCGAGGCGAGTACCAGCCCGAGCGTGAGGAGCAGGGTGTTCCGCACGTCGCCGATGATGGAGGAGTATTCGGCGACGAAGAGCGGAAAGCTTCCTCCGAAGCCGACTCGCAGGTGGTCGCGGTCCAGCTCCGGGCGGTGCGTCTCCGCCACGGCGCGCATCTGCGCCAGCAACGCTTTGGCCCCCTCGACGCCGAGGGAAGTGCCAGTGGGGCGGACGTTGAGCGTCACCGAGCTACCGTCCGGGTGCACCAGCATTCCGTCGCGGTATTGCGCGAAGTGCTTCTGGACAGCTGCCTTGGGGAGGGGTTCTTTCTCGTCGAGCCAGGGCTCGAGCTCTTCGGGGACGCGGAGCAGCTCCTGTCCGGAGTCGTCGTCCTCTAGACCGAGCGACAGCGGGTTGGCTCGGCGCTTCTGGTCGGCGACGGCCTGGGCCAGCGCGTCCCTGGCCTCGTTGAGCTTGGCCAGGGAGAGGAACAGCGGCCAGTGGTCCGCGTACCAGACCTCGGTGTCGCCAACGTTCCACTCGATGCTGCGGATGACGTCCGGTCCGAGGGCCAGGTAGTCGTCCACCAGGCGTCGTGCCATGGCCTGGGCCCTGGGAAGCCCAGTCTCACCGTCCAAGGACTGCACCAGCACCAGCACCGAGCCGTCACCTCCCACCCGGCGCGAGAGCTCATCAATCTGCCGCACCGAGGGCATGTCCGCCGGCAGCAACTCCTGGAACGAGGACCGGATGTCCCCGAAGAGCCTGACGGTGAGGACGGCCGACCCGGCGAAGAGGAGGGTGGCTCCGAGGAGGAAAAGGGCAGGGTGGTGCAGCGAAGCCCGGGTGACGTGCGCGATGAGCCCCGGGGCGCCCTCCAACTCGGGCTGCCCGCTCCATTCTTTCGCGCGTTCGCTCGCCGGCTTCAAGGCGTGCACGGCGCCGGTGCGGCCGGGTCTCCCCGGCCCAGCACCTGGTTCAATCGCCCCTGGGCGACGAGCACGTCGAAGGTGGCCTGCGCATCGTCGACCTGCGATTTCGCGTATCCCTTGTAGGCGTCGACAACGTCCTTAGTCTCCCCGACGCCGAGGCCGAAATTGAGGCCGGCGCTTCGGAACCAGCTCTTGCCAGCCGTCAGTGCGGCTTGCGTTGCCTTGCGTTTCGCGATGGCGAATACCAGATCCGCATGCGCCTCTTCTACCTGGAGGTCCACGGCGTGCGAGGCGCCGAGGCGCTGTCGCAACAGGGTATTGAGCTCGGCGTCGGCTTTGTCCTCGCGCGCTTTGAGTGTGTAGAACGAAAGGTTCTGCTTGAAGCCGATGGCGGCGTAGGCGGTGAGGGCATTGAAATAGTCCGCGACGTAGGGATTGCTGACCGTGTCCCGACCCGGAGCGACGGAGTAAGCAAACTGGCCGGCGATGAAGAATTGCGGCCACTGTTCGGCCCAGGTGGCATGCACCTGGGCGCGCTTGGCTTCGATGGCCTTGTCCAGCGCGCGAATGTCCGGACGGTCCTGCTCGGCCTCGGCGCGCACGGCGAGGATGTCCGGCGCCTCGACGTTGCCAGGGTCCGGAAAGGGGTCGTCTTTGAGCTGGAGGTCAGGCTCGGGAAGCACCAGCAGGGTCGACAATGCAGCGCGCGCGAGGCGCTGGGCACGGATGACAGCCGCCTTTTGCTGAAGCAGATCGGACCTGAAGAGGTCGAGGCGGTAGTGGTCCTCCATGGACACCTCCCCGTCGTTGTCCTTGAGGGACTTCGCCATCTTCGTGTCCACGTCCTTCAGGGCGGTCTCGACGTCGCCGACGAGGCCAAGCAACCGATGGGTGAGAGTCGCCGCCATGACCAGCTGCAGCGTCTGCTGGCGGGCGGCGTTGACTTTGTCCTGCACCAGAAACTCCCGAGCGCTCAGCCCGGCGCGGGCCGCGTCCCGGGCGTCCGTCAGTCGGCCAAAGGTGTAGAGGGGCTGGACGACGTCGACCTCCACGCGGGCGAAGACACCGAGGTCAGTGAGGCCACGGTTACTGCCGGAGATGACGGGGGCGATGTTCGTTCCGGCATCCGCGGCCAGCCGGGCGCCCGGCACGACACCCGTGAGGAAGGTCAGGTCGAAGAGGGGAACGAAAGAAATGGAGTTGGCCACTGCCACGTCGGCCTGGGCTGCCAGCACGTGTGCCTTCTCGATGGCCACCTCGTCGCTCCGCGCGATGACGAGCGCCTGGGCGGTGGCCAGGTCGAGGGGGCCGCATCGAGCGCCATCCGCGGCGAGCACCGAAGCGAGCAAGAGGATGAGCACGTGTGGGGCGGTCTAGCGGCGTGGCTCAGGCGGATCAAGGCCTCGTAGGCTCCTGGCCAGCGCAAAGGTGTTATACGCCCCGGCGCTCGATGCGCACCTTTCTGCGCCAGCTGGTGGGCGAGGGTCCAGCGGCGTGGTGGCTGCTCGTCGCTGTCTGCGCGACCCGGGCCTCGGGTGCGGTCTTCGGTGTCTTGAACATCGACGAGACCGACTTCGGCCTCATCGCCCGGGTGCTCAGCCAGGGGGGCGTCATGTACCGCGACGTGGTGGAGACGAAGCCTCCCCTCGTCTACGCGGCCTACCTGCCCTCGGCATGGACGCACTTCTCGCTCTGGCCAGTGCGCGTGGTGGGCGTCGCCGTCCTCTTCGGGACGTGTCTCGTCCTCCGGCAGTTGGTGCTGAGCTGGGGCCAAAGTCCTCGCGCCGGCTGGCTGTGCGCGTGGGCGGGACTCTTCGCGACGCTGTGCGAAGTCCCCTCGGTGAATGCCGAGCTCCTCATGAATTTGCCGTCGGCCCTCGCCCTGCTGGCGCTGGTACGCGCGCGCCGGGCCGGAGCCTTGCCCTGGGTCGCCGCAGCCGGCGCGTGGGCTGGGACGGCGAGCCTGGTGAAGCACCAGGCCGGAATTCTGCTGGTCGCCCTCTTGGTGGGCGTCCTATGGCCGGAGAAGGAGGGACCCGCCGCCATCCGACGTCCGGCACGACGCCTGGCGGCCGTGGCCGTCCTGGTCGGTGCGTTCGCCCTGCCCTGGCTCCTCTGCCTTGCGCTCTGGTCTGGCTGGGGCGCCCGCGCGGACTTCATCGAGTGGAACGTCTGGCGAAACCTGCACTACGTGGCCGGAGTGCCGGACCCGCCGTGGGCCCGCCTCGCGGTGTCCGTTGCCTTGTGCATCCTGGGGGCCGCACCACTGCTGTGGATTCTCGCGCTGCGGGAGGCTGTCCGGCCGTGGGATGCGGTGCGCGCCACGCTGGTCTCCGCGCTCCTCTTGACGTGGATTCCGGTGAGCCTCGGAGGCCGTTTCTACGAGCACTATTTTCTCCAGTTCGCCACGCCGCTCGCGGTGCTGGCAGGCGTGGGCGCAGACCGCGTCCTCACCGGCTGGACGCTGCTTGCCAGGTGGAGACGCTGGGGCGCGGTGGCGCTGGTAGTTCTGCCCTTCCTCGGGTCGGTGGGCTGGGGCTTTGTCCGCGGGATTTTGGGCGAGTACCCGGCGCAAGAGCCCCATACGCTCGAGGTGGCCGCCTGGCTGCGCGCTCACGCATCCCCGGGTGAACGGCTCTTCGTTTGGGGGCACTACACGCCGCTCTACTGGCTGGCGCAGCTCGACCCCGGAACCCGCTACCTCAACACCTCGGTGCACATGGGGAACTTCGACCCCGCCCACCTTCCCCAGGGCTTCGACGTGCGGCCGTTCGAGAGTGCGGTGGACATCCAACGCACACTCGAGGACTTGGAGACGCGTCGACCGGCTTGGGTGGTGGACACGGCACCGGCCGACATTCACCACTGGTCAGCAGTGCCGCTGGCGAAGTTCCCCGCGCTCGAGCACTACATTCACGCCCATTACGCTGCCGTGGCCGACCCGGCTGGTGCGGTGGTGTACCGACGAAGGGAACTGCCCTAGCCGCCGGAGCGGCCGCTCTTCTCTGGTGGGCTTTCGGACTCGTAGTAGATGCGCGCGGCTTCCCCCTGGCCGTACACGACGAGGACCGGGCCTGACGTCTGCAGAGCCCGGGCCCGGCGCTTGAGCGAAGCCAGCAGCTTTGCAGCCTGGGCTGCCTTGGCCTTGATGGTGCGGAGGGGCATGTCCTTTCAGACTCTCCTGGACCGCGGGGGGATGGCGCCGTCCGGGCGCCCGCGCACAGCGCCGTGGGGTGTTGTCCCACTGCGGCGGGGGAGTCTTTAGCCTCCGAGGTCGACATTGACAACGTGCGTCGTTGCCTGCGAGGAGGGACGGACACCCATGTGCCTGAACATCCTGGGGAATCCAGCGGTTGGGCCGGGGTCGCCCGGGTTTAGGGGCGTGCCTCTGGGGGAATGCGCGTGGCCCTGAGCGTCGAGGCGTACGGTTCCACCGACGTCGGCAGGAAGCGCCAGCACAACGAGGACGCGCTGCTCGTCGACCCGGACCTCGGTCTCTTCCTCGTCGCGGACGGGATGGGCGGCCACGCAGCAGGCGAGGTGGCGTCGGCGCGCGCGGTGGAGGTGGTGAGGGGTCAGCTGGCGGGGGGCCGTCAGGCGCTCGAGGACCTCTCGCGCGCCGCGACGCCGGAGGCACGCGCTGCGGCGGCCGCCCTCGTGGAAACCGCCGTCCAGCGTGCGTGCGCCGAGGTGTACAAGCTCGCCGCCGCGGACCCCAGCAAACGAGGCATGGGGACCACGCTGGTGAGCCTGGTGGTTGCCGGAAACAAGGCGGTGGTGGGGCACGTCGGGGACAGCCGCGTCTATTTGCTGCGCGGTGGGCAGTGCCACCGGCTGACGGAGGACCACACGTTGGTGGCGGCCCAGGTGAAGGCCGGGACGCTCACCCGGGAGCAGGCCCTGGCCTCGCAGTTTCGTAATGTCATCACCCGTGCGGTGGGCATCCAGGAGTCCGTGCAAGTCGACACACTGATGGTGGACCTGCTGCCGCGCGACACCTTCCTGCTCTGCACCGACGGGCTGCACGGCTACCTGCCGGACGAGGAGCTCGCGCCGCTGCTGGCCAACGGAGCGGCCAAGGACCTGCCCGCCAAGCTCATCGCCCTGGCCAACGAGCGCGGGGGCCGCGACAACATCACCGCCGTGGTGGTGCGCTTTGCCGACGCGGGAGGAGCCAGCGACGAGCTCCAGGAAACCGAATCGCGGATGGAGGCGCTCCGAAAAATCCCCCTCTTTCGGCACCTCACCTACAAGGAGCAGACGGCCATTCTCTCGGTGGCCAGCTCGCGCAGCTTCGAGGAGGAAGACGAGATTGTCGTCGAGGGTCGGGCTGGCGACGAGCTCTTCGTGGTGGTGAAGGGGCGGGTCTCGGTGGAGAAGGACGGCGTGGAGATTGCCGAGCTCGTCATCGGGGGTCACTTCGGGGAGATGGGTCTCATCGACAACGCACCGAGGAGCGCCACGGTGCGCGCGCTGGAGCCCACCCGCGTCGTCGTCATCGGCCGGGCGGACCTCATGGTGCTGATGAAGCGCGAGTCCGTGCTGGCGGTGAAGCTGCTGTGGAGCTTCGTACAGGTGCTCTCGGACCGCCTCCGTGCCACCAACAGCGAGCTCTCCGAGGTTCGGCAAGAACTGGCGGTGGCCCAGGCCGTCCAGCCCTTCGCCGAGGACTAACCAACGTCCATGGCTCCGCCCCGGGCGCCGAAGCGTGCGCGGTGGCGCCGGCTCCGCGGCTGGTCCTGGGCGCTGGCCTCGGCCGGGGCCGTCCTCGTGGTGGGCGGGCTCCTCACGCGTCGTCTCCCCGAGCGCGACGTTCTGCCGCCAGCGGCGCCACCGATGGCCAACGCAAGTGTCGTCCAACCGGACGTTGGCGACGTCGTCCTGCCCCAGGCGCCCGCCATCCGCGGCATTGTCCAGCAGGCCGATGGGCGGCCCGCACCGGGGGCGCTCGTCATCTGCGAGGGCTGCGGTGCCGAGGACCTCCAAGGCGGCGACCGGCACCTCACCGCCCTCAGCGATGCCAAGGGGCGCTTCACGCTGCCCGTCGTCGTGCCCTACGGGCAGCGCTTCCGGCTGGTGGCCAGGAAAGATGGCCAGCTGGGGTGGGCCGAGGCCGGCCGGGCCGGCGAGGAGGCGCTCTTGACGCTGGCCGCGCCCGCGTCCATCCGTGGCCGCGTGCTCGGCCCGGGGGGCAAGCCTGCCCTGGGAGTGGCGGTGGTGTTCTCCGAGCCCCTCCTGGAGCCGGTACGGCTCGTCACCGGAAGGGACGGGACGTTTTCCGGGTCCGTGCCGCCGGGCCTGTACCAGGTGACGGTGGTCCCGGACGCCTCGGAGCCACGGCGCACCTGGACAGTGCAGGTGCCAGCGGAGCAGCCGCTCGAGTTGGCCACCGGCGCGCCGGCTCTCTGAGGTCCTCCCCGGGGCCGAGGGAGCGGCGCGAAGTTGCGGACCGGCCAGCCCGGCAGTACAGCCTGGGGCCATGGACCGGAGCATGCTCGTCGGTCGCCGCATCGTGCTGGGTGTCGGCGGAGGCATTGCGGCCTACAAGGCCTGCGAGCTGGTGCGTGTGCTGCGTCGCGCGCGGGCCGAGGTCCGGGTGGCGATGACAACGGCCGCCCAGGCCTTCATCACTCCACTCTCGCTCCAGTCCCTGTCTGGCCACCCGGTGCTCACCGAGCCCTTCGACGCTGCGAGCGAGGCGGGCTTCGGCCACCTGGCACTCGCGCGCTGGGGGGAGCTCTTCGTGGTCGCGCCCGCGACCGCGGACTTGCTGGCCCGCATTCGCGCCGGCATGGCCAACGACGCGGTGACGACGCCGCTGCTTGCCTACCAGGGCCCGGTGCTGCTCGCGCCGGCGATGAATGTGGCGATGTGGAACAACGCGCTCACCACGGCCAACGTCGCGGCCCTCGTCGCCGACAGGCGCTACCGCCTCGTCGGACCGGCCAGTGGCCTCCTCGCGGACGGGGACACGGGCCCGGGGCGCCTCGCCGAGGTGGAGGAGATTGCCGACGTCTGCGCCGAGCTCTTGGCACAGGGGTCGCTCTCGGGACGCACGGTGCTGGTCACGGCCGGCCCGACGCGCGAATTCCTGGACCCGGTCCGCTTTCTCTCCAACCCCTCGACGGGGAAGATGGGCCTCGCCGTGGCCCAGGCGGCGCGGCGGCGTGGAGCCCAGGTGACGGTGGTCCTCGGCCCTTCGTCCGGGATGGAGGCTGCGGGCCTCGAAGTCCTGGATGTCGTCACCGCCGAGGAGATGCGCGACGCCGTCCTCTCCCGGGTAGCCTCAGTCGACTTCTTCGTCGCGGCGGCGGCAGTGAGCGATTGGCGACCCGTGGAGCGCGCTCCGCAGAAGCGAAAAAAAGGAAATGCGCCGGAGGCCGAGTCGCTGCGCCTGGAACGCACACCGGACGTGCTGGCTGAGGCGGCGGAGGCAGTCCGGGGCGCGGTCCGTCGCCCGGTGCTGGTGGGGTTTGCCGCCGAGACAGAGCGGCTCCTGGAAAATGCCAGCGCCAAGCTGCTGCGCAAGGGGCTCGATGCCATCGTCGCCAATGATGTCAGCCGCGAAGGAGCCGGCTTCGGCGTGGACACCAACGTGGTGACGGTGCTCACCCGCAGCGGGGAGCGTGCGGAGCTCTCGGGCACGAAGCTCGAGGTCGCAGACGGCCTCTGGGACTTCCTCCTTGCCTCCCTCGACGTTCCTGCCCGCGCCCTGCGCTGAAACGCTGGCCGGCCTCCGAGCGGCTCTGGGGTGACGTCGGAGCGCCGTGCCACATTCCCCGGCGTCGCTTTCTGGGGGTGTCGTTCGTCCCTTTCCCCATGGGCACAACGAGGAGTGCCAGGTGTCCGAGCCGACGGCGTTGGAGACAGCGAGCCCGGTGGCCAGCCTCCTGCGGGACCTCCGGGCGCACCTTTCCTGGCAGCGCGATGCGAGCGGCCCGGAGGTGATGGGGATGCGGCTCCCCCCGCCAGTCCTGGCCCAGTCGCCAGTCGTCCTTGCACCGGCGAAGGACGGCGAAGGGGGTGTCCCGGAGGTGCTGGCTTCCTCGGGTGGACGCCGCACGCTGGATGAAATCCGCCGGGAGCTCGGGGATTGCCGGCGGTGCAAGCTGTGCGCAGGCAGAAAGCAGATTGTCTTCGGTTCGGGAAACCCTCGGGCGCGTCTCGTCTTCGTCGGGGAAGGCCCCGGGGCCGAGGAGGACGCCCAGGGGTTGCCCTTCGTCGGTCCTGCCGGGCAGCTGCTGACGAAGATGGTTTCTGCCATGGGGCTCGGGCGCGACGAGGTGTACATCTGCAACGTCGTGAAGTGCCGGCCCCCTGGGAACCGGAACCCGGAACCGGATGAAATTGCCGCTTGCGAGCCCTTTCTGCGCGCGCAGCTGCAAAGCATCGGCCCGGAGGTGGTGGTGGCGCTGGGGAAATTCGCCGCGCAGACGCTGCTGCGCGAGGCCACTCCCATCACCCGCCTGCGCGGGCAATGGCGCACCTACCAGGGCATGAGGCTCATGCCCACCTTCCACCCGGCCTACCTCTTGCGGAACCCCGCGGAGAAGAAGCCCTGCTGGGAGGACCTCAAGGCCGTCATGGCCGTGCTGGCCAAGGCCGCGCCGCCTCTGTGAAGGGCCAGGTCGCCCTGCACGCGGTGCTTTGCCCGGCGCTTGCCGGCAACGCGCTCGGCGACCCCGTCGAACGGCCGTGCGCGGTCTACTTGCCACCTGGCTACGCCAGCTCGGCCGAGCGCTACCCAGTGGTGGTCTTCCTGCACGCCTTCCTCGGCTCAGCAGCTGGGTGGTTGAGCGTTACGCCCTTCTCCCCGACGGTGCCGGAACGCCTCGACGAGCTCATCTCCGAGGTTGGCCTGCCGCCCTGCATCGGCGTGTTTCCTGACGGCTGGACGGCGCTGGGTGGAAGCCAGTGGGCCAACAGCGTGGCCACCGGCCGTTACCGCGACGCCGTGGTGAAGGACGTCCTGGGATGGGTGGACGGCAGCTTTCGCACCGTCCGGCGGCGGGAGGCGCGCGCGGTGGTGGGACGGAGCTCGGGGGGCTATGGCGGCTGGCAGCTGGTGCGCCACCATCCGGACGTCTTCGGACACCTGGCCGCGCACTCGGGGGACGCCTACTTCGAGTACTGCTTCCTGCCTGACTTCCCCAAAGCTGCAGGGGCGCTTCTCAAAGCGGGGGGCGTCGAGGCCTGGTGGCGGGGCTTCCTGGCGCGCACGCGCGCGACGAAGATGGCGGGGGAAGACCACGCGGTGGTGAATGCCTTGGCCATGGCCGCCGCCTTCTCGCCCAAAGCGGGAGAGCCCCTCGGGCTCGAGCTGCCATTCGAGCTGGACACCGCTGCCCTCCGTCCGGCCGTCTGGGAGCGCTGGCTGGCTGAGGACCCGGTGCGCTTCATCCCGCAAAAGCCAGCCGCCTTCGTCTCCCTGAAGACACTCTTCATCGACTGCGGGACGCGGGATGAATTCGGTCTGCGCTGGGGCGCCCGGATGCTGGAGCGCACGCTCGCTGCGGCGGGAGCGGGGGTGACGCACGAGGAGTACGAGGACGGGCACATGGGGACCTCGTACCGTTTCGAACGCTCGCTGCGCGTCCTGCTTCCTCGGCTCGCGCGCAGCTGACGGAGCGGAGGCGGGTGGCTTTGGCCCCCCTCTCTCCGCGCGGCAGGCGAACCCTCCGGGTAGCTGCCGACGGTCGGCACCGCGCGGGGGCGAGGCGTGCCGACAATTCTCTGCTTGCAAATAACCAAATGGTTATATAACCTGTAGGTTAGATACGATGGCCTCGCAGACACTCACCACCACTTTCTCCGCGCTGGCCGACCCGACCCGGCTGGCCATCCTCGCCCGCCTCGCCCGAGGGCCGGCGAGCGTCAAGGAGCTTGCTGCGCCTTTCGCCATGAGTGGCCCCGGCGTCTCCAAGCACCTGCGGGTGCTGGAGCGCGCCGGCCTCATTTCGCGCAGTCGGGAGGCGCAGCGCCGGCCGTGTCGGCTGCGCGCCAGGCCGCTCCAGGAAGTCGCCGAGTGGACAGAAGCCTACCGCCGCTTCTGGGACGACAGCTTCCAGAGGCTCGACGGCTACCTAGAAACCCTGAAGACCAAGGAGCGAACGCATGGCCGAGAAAAATAGAGTCGGGGTGACCACCTTCTCTACGCCCTCGGACCGGGAAATTGTCGCCGTCCGGGTGGTGAACGCACCCCGACAGCTGGTCTGGGAAGCGTGGACGAAGAGCGAGCACCTCCAGCGCTGGCTCCTCGGCCCGGAAGGCTGGACCATGCCCGTCTGCGAAATGGACCTTCGTCCGGAAGGCGTCTGGCACTATTCCTTTCGCCATCGCGACGGGACAGAGATGGAGATGCGAGGCGTCTTTCGAGAAATCGAGCCGCCCGCGCGCTTGGTCCGCACCGAGTCCTGGGGGGGCGACTGGCCCGAGACGCTCAATACCCTGCTCCTCACCGAAGAGGGTGGAATGACGACGATGACCGTCACCGTCCTCTACCCCTCGAAGGGCGCTCGGGACAAGGCGCTCGGAGTCGGCATGCGGGAAGGCTGGTCGCACAGCTACGACCGACTCGACCGGGCCCTGGCCCAGACGGGCGTGCCCGTCGGCTGATGAAACCCGGGTCGTCCCCGTCCGCCTTGCGGGCCCCCCGCTGCGGAGTTTGCAACCAGTTGGCTTTTCCGCGGAAGCCAAAGGGTGATAGCGCTCCGGGCGCATGGCAGTCACCGACCCCTACGGACTCGGACGCGTCCTCGATGAACCGGGGGTTCTCCCGCAGCGCGCGAAGGCCCTGGACGCCAGTCTGCCAATGCGGTCCTCCGAGCTCCTCATCGACGTGGACTGCCTCAACATCGACGCTGCCTCTTTCCGCCAGCTGAAGGAATCTGCAGGCGGAGACCCGGGAAGAGTCGCGGCGTCCATTCAGGACATCGTCCGGGCCCGCGGGAAGATGCAGAACCCTGTCACCGGCTCGGGCGGGATGCTGATTGGCCGGGTCCGCGAGGTGGGGAAGGAGCACCCGGCCGCAGGGCGGCTCGCGCCGGGCGACCGGATTGCGACGCTGGTCAGCCTCTCCCTCACGCCTCTGCACCTGGAGGAGGTGACGGCCGTCCATCTGGGCAAGGACCGCGTCGACGTCCGCGGCCACGCCATTCTCTTTGCCAGCGGACTCTTCGCCCAGCTCCCGCTCGACATGCCGGACACCCTGGCCCTGGCGGCACTGGACGTGTGCGGCGCGCCGGCCCTCATCCAGCGGCTGGTCCGGCCTGGGATGCGGGTGGCCTTGCTGGGCGCCGGGAAGAGCGGCGCGCTCGCGCTGGCGCAGGCTCGGCGTTCGATGGCGGGCCAGGGGCAACTGCTGGCCTTGGACATTTCCCAGCCGGCGTTGGACACGCTGCGGGGCCTGGGCCTGTGCGATGCCACGCTGTGCGTCGATGCGACCCAGGCCGTGGCGGTACTGGCGGCCGTGGAGGGAGCCACCGGCGGCGCGTTGTGCGACCTGGTGGTGAATTGCGCCTCGGTCCCCAACACCGAGATGGGCACCATCCTCGCCGTCCGCGCGGGCGGAACGGCGCTCTTCTTCTCCATGGCAACCTCTTTCACCGCCGCCGCGCTCGGTGCCGAGGGCGTGGGCAAGGACGTGACGCTGCTCATGGGCAACGGCTATGTGCCCGGCCATGCAGAGTTGACGCTGGAGCTTCTACGCACCGACAGCAGGCTGCGCGAGCTCTTCGCCGCGCGCTACGCGTAGCGCGGCGCGACCGGTGGACTGACGCGACGCATCCGCCGGAGGTGGCTGGGGACTGGCATGTGCCTCTCGGCCCGTGGTAGCCGCAAGCCCTGCCCATGCCAGGTCCCTTCGTCCAGGATGTCGAAATTGCCCGGTCGCGGGAGGTCGCTCAGGAGGTCATCGAGCCGGTCTTCGACCTCATCCGGCGCAACACCACCGTCTCGGTGGAGCGCACCGTGCTGCGTCTGTTCGGCATGTCCGATGCCGGACCGAGCGGCATTCCCCTTCCCAACCTCATGACCGACCGGCTGAAGGCGGCCGGCGTGCTTAACCGGGGCGCCGCCTACTGGTACGGCCGAGCGCTTCAGCTGGGCGCGCGGAGCCCGCTCGATGCCGTGGAGCGCATTGCCGCGCTTCCGCTGGAGCGGCTCCAGCCGCTCTCGGCCGAGGCGGAAGGAAACTTGCGTCAGGCGGTTCGCCGCGAGGCGCAGTCGGCCACCGAGGAGCTCCGACGACGCATCGCCCAAAGGGACGCACTCCGCACGCAATTCCCCATGGCGCCGGCGCCCCACAAGTACGTGATTGTGGCCACCGGCAACATCTACGACGACGTGGACCAGGCGCGGGCAGCGGCGCAAGCCGGGGCGGACGTCATTGCCGTCATCCGCAGCACGGCCCAGTCCCTTTTGGACTACGTGCCTCATGGGGCCACCACCGAAGGGTACGGCGGGACGTATGCCACCCAGGAAAACTTCCGCATCATGCGCGAGGCCCTGGACGAGGAAAGCCGGCGCCTGAAGCGCTACGTCCAGCTCACCAACTACTCGTCCGGGCTGTGCATGGCGGAGATTGCCTTCTGCGCCGCCTACGAGCGGCTGGACATGCTGCTCAACGACGCCATGTACGGCATCCTCTTCCGCGACATCAACATGCGGCGCACCTTCATCGACCAGTACTTCAGCCGCCGCATCTGCGCCCTGGCCGGCATCATCATCAACACTGGCGAGGACAACTACATCACCACCGCCGATGCGTACGACGCCGCCCACACCGTCATCGCCAGTCAGTTCATCAACGAGGCCTTTGCCCGTCGTGCCGGACTCAAGGACTGGCAGCTGGGCCTGGGCCACAGCTACGAGATTGACCCGGCTCGCCCCGAGACGCTGCTCCTCGAGCTGAGTCAGGCGATGCTGGTGCGGCGGTGCTTCCCGGACGCGCCGCTCAAGTACATGCCACCCACCAAGCACAAGGAGACCGACATCTTCTTCAGCCACGCCTACGACGTGATGGCGGACCTGGTGGCCATCTGGACGCGGCAGGGCATCCAGCTGCTGGGAATGATGACCGAGGCCATGCACACCCCACTGCTCGCCGACCGCTACGTGGCGCTCAAGTCGGCGGCCTACGTCCACCGGGCGGCGCGCGGCATCGACGAGGAATTCACCGTGCGCGAGGACGGAAAAATCGCCAACCGGGCGCGCCAGGTATTCGGCCGGGCCATGCAATTGCTCGAAGAGTGCCGCCGCGATGGCTTGGTGGCAGCCATCGGAAAGGGCCACTTCGGAGACGTGAAGCGTGCCGAGACCGGCGGCAAAGGGCTGGACGGCGTCATCGAGAAGGCCCCGGACTACTTCAATCCCTTTCTCGAGCTCCTCGAGGCCGCGCCGGCATGAGTGCTCCCAAGCAGCCGCTTCGCGCCTATGGCGACCGCCGGGACGACGGGGTAATGCAGCTCTCCTTCACGCTCCCCGTCCCGCTCTCGGAGAAGGCCAAGGAGGCGGCGCAGCAATACTGCAAGGCGCTCGGGCTCCAGGACGTGAAGGTCGCCTCGGCGGAGGCGGCGGCGAGCCAATACACATTCTTCGTCGTCTACGCGCGAAGCCCGGTGGTGCTCGACTACGCCGCCATCGACGTCCCGGAGGTAGTCTTCAGGAAGCTCGGCTTCGACGAGCTAAACCAGCTCATCGAGTGCGAAGTCGGCCGGAAGGTGGTGGTCTTCGGGGCCTGCACCGGCACGGACACGCACACCGTAGGCATCGACGCCATCCTCAACATGAAGGGGTACGCTGGCGACTACGGACTGGAGCGGTACCCGGGCTTCGAGGCCTTCAACCTCGGTAGCCAGGTCCCCAACGAGGACCTCATCCAGAGGGCCAGGGCCAAGCAGGCCGACGCCATCCTCGTCTCCCAGGTGGTCACCCAACGGGACGTCCACAAGGACAACAGCCGGCATTTCATCGACGCGGCGAGAGCCGCGGGACTCCCCGGCAAGACGCTGCTGTTGCTCGGCGGCCCGCGGGTCGACCACAAGCTTGCACTGGAGCTCGGCTTCGACGCGGGTTTTGGTCCGGGCACCAAGCCCTCGGACGTGGCCAACTTCATCGTCCACGCGCTGCTCAAGCGGCTGGGCAAGGAGCCACCGGGACTTCACTACGAAGGAGAGCCGGCGTGAGCCCAGTGAATGCGCGACTCCGTTTGCGGATGAGCAGTCAGGACGCCCACTACGGCGGCCAGCTGGTGGACGGAGCGCGCATGCTCGGGCTCTTCGGAGATGTGGCCACCGAGCTCTGCATCCTCCAGGACGGAGACGAGGGGCTCTTCCGCGCCTATGACTCCGTCGAGTTCCTCGCACCGGTGTTCGCCGGCGACTTCATCGAGGCCGAAGGCTGGATTACCGAAGTCGGCCGGACGAGCAGGAAGATGCGGTTTGAGGCACGCAAAATCATCCGTCCGCTTCCCGAGGTCTCGAATTCGGCCGCCGAGACGCTGGCCGAGCCAATCCTCGTCTGCCGCGCCACCGGCACCTGTGTCGTCTCCCTGGCCAAGCAGCGTGTGAAGCGATGACGCCGTACCTCATCACCGCGGCGATGGTGGGGGCCGAGACCACCCGGGAGCAGACGCCCTTCTTGCCCATCAGCGCCGAGGAAATCGGCGAGGAGGCGGCCCGCTGTCGCGAGGCGGGGGCAGTCATGGTGCACATCCACGTGCGCAAGCCCGACGGCACGCCCTCCCAGGACACCGAGCTCTTCCGGGCAGCGGTGCGGGAAATCCGAAAGAGGTGCGACATCCTCGTTCAGACCTCGACGGGTGGCGCGGTGGGGATGGACGTCGATGAGCGCTGCGGGCCGCTCCGTCTCACGGGGTCGGACCGCCCGGACATGGCCACCCTCACCACCGGGTCGGTCAACTTCGGGGACGAGGTCTTCAGTAACCCGAGGCCGCTGGTACGGGAGATTGCGCGAAGAATTCGCGCGCTCGGCATCCGGCCCGAGATTGAATGCTTCGACGCCGGGATGGTGGAGGAGGCGGAGGCCCTGGCCCGGGAGGGGTTGGTCGACTTGCCGGCGCACTACGACTTCGTCCTCGGGGTCCCGGGGGCACTGGGTGCCACCGAGCGCGCGCTCGACTTCCTCATCGCCTCGCTTCCGCCACAGAGCACCTTCACCGTCGCCGGAGTGGGGAGGCACCAGCTGCCGATGGCGGAGCTCGCTGCCAGGAAGGGGGGCAACGGCAGGGTAGGGCTGGAAGACAACATTTACCTGGCCAAGGGCGTGCTGGCCAAAGGCAGCTGGGAGCTGGTGGCGGAGGCAGCCCGGCGGGCCCGTGCCGCAGGAAGAGACATTGCGACGCCGACACAGGCGCGGGAGCTTCTGCGGCTCGACTAGAGTCCTTTGCACCCGTGCCTGACCGTCTCGTCGTCAGCTCCCTGGGAGTCAGCTTCGGCAAGACGGAGGTGCTGCGCGACCTCAGCTTCTCCGTCCCCGACGGGGCCACCCTGGCCGTCATCGGTCCCAACGGCTCGGGCAAGACGGCGCTCTTCAAGGCGCTCATCGGGGCGCTCCCCTCGAGCGGGACAGTGGCCTGGGCCCAAGGGACGCGCTTCGGCTACGTCCCGCAACGGCTGGACCTCGAACGTGACCTGCCCCTGAGCGGGCGGGATTTCCTTCGCGCCAAGGCAGCGCTGGTGAGGGCGAGCGAATCCGAAGTGGAGCGTGCCACCCGGCTCGTCAATCTCGGGCAGGACGTCGGGAGCCGCCCCATTGGCGGGCTGTCCGGTGGGCAATTCCAGCGTCTGCTTCTGGCCTTCGCCCTTTTGGGCCACCCCAACGTCCTGCTCTTCGATGAACCCACCACCGGCATCGACGAGCCGGGCGAGGAGCTCCTGTACGCCACGGTGGAGCGCCTGCAACGCGAGGAGCGGCTCACCGTCATCCTCATCTCCCACGAGCTGAGCCTGGTCTACCGGATGGCGGGCCTCGTCCTCTGCCTCGGGCGGCGCGGGGTGAGCTGCTTCGGGCCGCCACGACAGATTCTCACGCCCGAGACGTTGGAGCGCACCTACGGTGCGCCGATGGACCACTACCTGCACTCTGGCCATGGACCCTAGCGCGCTGCTCCTGTCCGGCGGCATGGCGGTCGCGGCCGGTGTCGTCGGCTGCTTTGCCGTCATGCGCCGGATGACGCTTGCCGCCGACGCCATGTCGCATGTGGCCCTGCCTGGCATCGGGCTCGCGCTCGTGCTTCATCTCAACCCCATCATCGGCGGCGTGGCGATGCTGCTGGTGGGGGCGGTGCTCATCTGGGGCCTGGAGCGGCGGACGGGCATCTCCACCGAGACGGTGGTGGGGGTGGTGTTCTCTGCGGCGCTGGCGGTGGGGAGCATGCTGGCCTCGGGCGAGGAGCTCATCGACGCGCTGCTCGGAAAACCCGGTGCTCTCAACCCGACGGAGGTGGCCTTTGGGCTGCTGGCGCCGCTCGGCGTGGTGGTGTTTCTGGTCCGCGCCCGCAACCGGCTCCTCATCGCGCTCGTCTCCCCGGACCTGGCTCGCACCGTGAACATCAACGTGGAGCGCCTCAACCTGGGCTTCCTGCTGGCCTTCGCGGTGACGGTGGCGCTCGGGCTGCGCTACCTCGGCGTCCTGTTGATGGGCTCGCTCATCATCATCCCGGCCGCCACCGCCAAGCATCTGGCGCGCAACATCCGGGCGATGTTTCTAGTGGCGGTGGGCGTCTCGGTGGGCTCGACGCTTTTGGGAAGCGCCCTGGCGGCGGTGCTTCCTCTGCCGACGGGACCCCTCATCATCGCCGTGGCGGCGGCCTGCTTCTTCGTCAGTCTCGCCTGGCGTCGGCCGGCCTGAGGGCTTTTAGCGCGCCTTCTTGCCGGAATGGCTTCTCGGCGCTTTGGGGCCCGAGTTGTTCTTTGGACCCTGATTCTTGGCGGGAGGATGAGACGCACTGCTGTTCGCCGGATGGTTCTGGGCGGAGGCGGAAGCGGACCTCTGGGCTGAGCCGGGCGCCGGCGCGCCGGTTCGCTGTCCGGTGCCCGGGCTTGCCGCCGCCGGGCGCGGCGCGCCAGCGTTGGCGCCGGCGGGCCGGTAGCCCACCACCGCGTTCGCGTTGGCGGGCCGCTGGTAGAGGCTTCCCTGGGGGTGGTAACCGGCCATGGCATACCCGGGCCGGCCGCCCGGTCCGGCGCCGTGGTAACCGCCTCCGTACCAGCCGCCAGCTGCCCGGTACCCGCCCGGCCCGTACCAACCCCCCCCGTAGCCGGACCTCCAGCCCGGGTGGTAGTAGCCCCCGCCCCACCGGGTACCGAAATACAGAAAGCCGGAGCTGACGCCGACGCCATAGCCCCAGCCCGAGTAAGGGTGGTAGCTGGCGCCGAAACCCCAGGTGAACGGCCGTGGATAGTAGACGTGCGCCGAGAAGTAGGGCGCATAGCCATAACCTGTGCCGTACACCACGGCGCCGTTCCACGCGTAGGCACCGAGGTAGCCCGGCGTGTAGCCGACGTACACCACCTCGGGGGTGGCCTGGTAAATGGTGACGTACTTGACGTTGTAGAGGGGGCTGGCAGGAGGAATGGTTTGCACCTCCTGAGGCACCGACGTCGCCACCGTCCAGGGCCCCTGCGGTCCAGGGCCCACGTACCAGACGGCATCGACGCAGGCGTAATAGTTGCCCTGGATGAGCAGGACGGAGGCAGCGGTATTCACCCCGGAGGACATGGAGGTCCCCGGGACGGGCTCGAACTTCGGCTGCCCGTCGTACTGGATGGTGGGCCCGGGAGCGTCCCGCTTCACCTCGGCCGTCGTTGGAATCTGCGCGTCCATGACCGCGTCCTTCGCCTGGCTGGTGCCGGAGACGAAGGCCAGGACGTCCCCCTTCGGGGACGCGGGCGGAATCCGGGTGAAGTCCGCCGGCAACTCGTCGGACCGCACGAATGTCCAGGGCCCTTCGAAACTCGGGCCGGAGTACCAGCGACCGGACAGGACGATGAAGAGCTTCTGACTGGCCAGGTCCCGGAAGAGGTTTTCCTCAGAATTGGTGACGTAGAGCAGCTGCGTCCCATTGACGGAAGCGAAGCTCGGCGGCCCCTGGGTGACGACAAGCTCGGTGGGCTCGGTGGCGACCAGCACCTTCGGCGGCGTCGTGTCCTGAGGCGCGGGGGCGCTCTGGTCTTGCTTGTCGCCCCTCATCACCACGTCGACCACTGGCTGCGGCGGTCTGGGGATGACGTCCCAGGCGCCGTGGAGCACGTCGTTGGTTTGGTACCAGATGGCGCCGTTGGTCAGAAAGTAGAGCTTGCTCTCCGGGTCATAGAACAGCGGGTAGGGCGTGTTGACCACGCTCTCCAGGGCAGTCTTTTTGATGGGTCTGAGGATGGGTTGACCGTCGAGGACGACGAGCACGGTGGGCTCTCTCGCAAAGAGGACTTTGGGTGGGTCGGCCTTCAAGTCATCGGCTGCCGTTCGCTCTTGCTGCACCTGGTTCAGGGCCTGAGTGAGGCTGTCGAGTGGCAGCGAGAGGTTCCACTTGGGCGCTTCCCGTCCAATCTCCGCGGCGAAGGACTTCTCGTCGTTGGGCGTGGCGCCGGGAAGACGGACCCGCGTCACCTGGGTGCTGAGCACCTGAACCACGCCCTGGCCCTTGTCGACACGGACCTCGGCGCTGAACCACATCGCCCCGAAGACGGGCTCGGTCTTACCCTTGGGCGTCAGCGAGAACGCCGTCCGGCCCGTCAGCGTGGTCCCCTGGAGCGCCTCCGGCTGGGGCTGGTACACCACGATGGTGCCGGCGACGGAGTCGATTTGCCGGGGCCAGTCCGCGCTCGGGCCCGGTGCCGTCTGCGCCCCGGCTGGCCCCACCAGGGCCAGCAAGGCAAGAACGGCAGCGGCGAACAGCGAACGGTGCAACGCCATGGTCGACCTCGGTCCAGGGTTCACGCCACTCTGACGTACGTCAAAGCCGTTTAATCACACCCTTCCTTCGAAGAGGCGACCGACGGGCCGCCTGTGAGAGTCTGCTCGGCATGGTTGGACGTAAAGTCGTGGTCACCGGTCTCGGGCTCGTCACGCCGCTGGCCACCGGCGTCGAGGGCACCTGGAAGGCGCTGGTGGCCGGGCGTTCCGGGGTGGGCCCGATTACCCGCTTCGCACCGGGAAGCCTCAAGACGCGCATCGCCGCCGAGGTGAAGGATTTCGACGCCGGGGACTGGATGGACCGCAAGGAGGCCCGTCGTCTCGACCTCTTCGTCCAGTACACGCTGGCGGCGGCCGAGATGGCCCTCCTGGCAAGCAGTCTCCCCATCGGGAGCGAGCGTGCGGGTGGCTATTCGCCGGAGCGGGTGGGCGTCATTCTTGGCTCGGGCATTGGTGGTCTGGCCTCGGCGCAGGAGCACCACGAGAAGGCACTGCGGACCGGCTTCGACCGACTCTCGCCGTTCTTCGTCCTGCAGATTCTGACCAGCACCGCCGCTGGGCTGGTGAGCATCCGCACCGGTGCCGCCGGTCCAAACTGGGCCCCGGTGGCAGCGTGTTCGACCGGAGCGCATGCCATCGGCGAGGCGCTGTGGTCCATCCGCAGTGGGCGCACCGATGCGGTGATTGCCGGTTCTGCCGAGGCGGCGGTGACCTCTCTGAGCATCGGTGGGTTCGAGGCGATGCGCGCGCTCTCCGGAAGAAACGAGGACCCCAAGGCGGCCAGTCGGCCTTTCGACGCCGGGAGGGATGGCTTCGTCCTGGGCGAAGGTGCCGGGGTGCTGGTCCTCGAGGAGAAGGAGTCCGCCCGCCGCCGGGGTGCGCCGATGTTGGCCGAGGTGGCCGGGTACGCGGCCAATGCCGATGCCTACCACCTGACGCAGCCCACCACCGACGGGGCGCGCGCAGCCTCCTGCATGCGGCTGGCGCTGCGCGACGCGGGCCTGAATCCCGAGGACATCGGGTACCTCAACGCCCACGGGACCTCCACGCCGATGAACGATGTCCACGAGACGCTGGCCATCAAGCAAGCCTTCGGCGAGCACGCCCGGAGGCTGGCGGTGAGCTCCACCAAGTCGATGACCGGCCACCTGCTCGGGGCGGCGGGCAGTGTCGAAGCCGCGGTAAGCATCCTGGCGTTGAACCGAGGGATTCTTCCGCCCACCATCAACCAGGAGACGGCCGATCCGCGCTGCGACCTGGACTACGTTCCGAACCAGGCGCGCCCGGCCAAGCTTCGCGCGGTGATGAGCAACTCACTTGGCTTTGGCGGGACGAATGCCGTGCTCATCTTCACGCACCCCGAGTAGCACCCCGCCCTGGGGGCGGCGGTGTGCGGCCCGGAGTAACGCTTCAGGGTGCGCTACAGAGGAGGGACCTCGCGCCGACGCCAGGGCCGCTCGACGGTCTTGTTCACGCTTCGCCTGAGCGCCAGGGCGAGCTGCCACCGGGTGTCGCGGGGGTCGATGATGTCGTCCACCATCGCCATGGCGGCGGCCCGGTCGACTCGCACGTGGGGACGCAGGCCTGCCGCCAGTTCTTCCTTCAGCGCCTTGGCCGCGTCTGGACTGCCCGCGGCCTGAAGGAGCTTTCGGGCGGCGATGGCCACCAGCCCGTCGGCGCCCATGACGCCGATTTCTGCTCCGGGCCAGGCCACCAGGAGGTCGGGCTCAAAGGCCCGGCCATTCATGACGTAGTAGCCGGCACCGAAGCCCTTGCGGACGACGACGGTGAATTTCGGAACCGTGGCCGAGGCCACCGCCTGCAGCATCCTCGCTCCGTGGCCAATCAGGCCCTGCTGCTCGGTCTTGGTGCCTACCAGGAAGCCCGGAACGTCCTGCAGAAAGAGGAGAGGAATTTGAAATGCGTCGCACAGGGCAATGAAGCGGGCCGCTTTGTCACTTGCCGCGACGTCGAGCACGCCGCCGAGGAACATCGAATTGTTGCCCAGGATGCCCAAGGGAAAGCCATCGATGCGGCCCAGCCCGGTGATGATGTTGCGGCCGAAGCGCGGTTTGATGGGGAAGAAGTGCCGCTCGTCCACCAGCGAGTGGATGACCTTGTGCATGTCGAAGGCCTGGCGAGGGTTCTCCGGCACCACGCCCAGCAAAGCCTCGTCGCGTCGTTCCGCGGGGTCGGTCGTCACCTGGCGCGGGGGCTTCTCCTGGCAATGCGAAGGAAAGAACGACAGGTAGGTGCGGACCGCGGCGATGCAAGCCGCGTCGTCCGGGAACTCGCCGTCGGCGATTCCGGAGACGTCGTTGTGCATCCGGCTGCCGCCCAGCTCCTGCTCGGTGACTTTCTCGCCAACCGTCGACTCCACCAGCGCCGGCCCACCGACGGCGATGGAGCCGATGTCCTTCACCATGGGGACGTAGTCGGCCAGGCCAGGGATGTAGGCAGTCCCCGCAGCGCCCGGTCCGAGCATGGCCGCCACCTGGGGCACCACCCCGGACAGCACCGACTGCTCGCGAAAGAGGTAGCCGGTATCGGCGAATCCTGCCAGGCGCCGCGGGTCGACTTCGGAGGCCTCCAAGCGCGCGCCGGCCGAATCCACCAACCACACGAGTGGCAGGCGCTCCTTGAGCGCCAGGTCCCGGAGTCTGGTGACTTTGCGTTCCCCCACCTCACCGATGGAACCACCGAGGACAGTGAAGTCGTAAATCGCCGCTGCCACCGGGCGGCCGGAGACTTGACCAATGGCCGTCAGCACTCCGTCGGCGGGGGTGGGGCGGGACGCGTCCTCCTCCTCGGACAGCCGACCGTCCGCTGCGGCTAGGGCCCCCAGCTCCTGCACCGTGCCCGGGTCGAAGAGCAAGGCCAGCCGGGCACGGGCATCGAGCTTGTTGCGCCCCCGTTGCCGGGCGACGCGCTCCGCTCCGCCCATTTCCGCCTTCTGGGCGCGGAGCCGCTCCAGCGCCTCCACCCGCTCCTTCATCCCCATCCGTCCCAAACCTCCAGAGACTCCCTTGTCCGACATCAGCGCCCCCCCACGGAGCTGCGCTCGAGGTTAGCATCGCTTGACCATGGCTCGGCGGCCGCTCCGCATCGTCAGCTACAACGTTCGTTACTTTGCCCATGCGCTCAAGGGCCTGGCGACCAGTCAGCGCTCGCTGGACGGCATCGCGCATCGGTTGGTGCAACTCGAGCCGCTGGCCGACGTGGTCTGCCTGCAGGAAGTGGAAACCCGGAGCCTCCGTTCGACGGTGGCCTTCCGGAAGACTGGCCGTACCCAACTCGAGGCCTTCATGGAGGCGCTCGCCGAGGGGTTCCCGGCTGGGCGGAAGGCGTTTCCCTACGAGGCTTACTATTTCCCGGCGCACGCCTACCGTGTCCGCCGGACGGCCATCTACACCACGGGCTTAGCGGTGCTGGTGAACAAGGAACGGCTCACGGTCCGCGGGCACAACGTGCGTTCGCCCCACCCCATCACCCACCACCATGTGGCCCGGCTCAAACAGGCCAAGCAGAGCCGCATCTGCGCCCACGTCCGTCTGGAGACGCCCTCGGGCAGTCCTCTACACGTCTTCAACACCCATCTCAGCCTCCCCACGCCCTTCGCCCGCTCTTTCTGGTCCGCGCGCGAGAAGATGGGCTTCGGCCTGAACCAGCTGCACGAGGCGCGCACGCTCGCCGCCCACGTCCAGGCGGTGGCCGGCAACGAGCCCTTCGTCGTGTGCGGTGACTTCAACTCTTCTCCCACCTCGCCGGTGTACCGCTATTTGACGGCCGAGGCGGGCTGGGGGGGAGCCCAGGAGACACTGAAACAGATTGACGCCAAGGCGCGTCGGGGCTTCCCCACCGCCGGCTTCTTCCGACTCCGGATGCACCTCGACCACCTCTTCGGGGGCAACGGCATTCGCTGGGTGGACCTCGACGGGACGGCACCCTTCGGCGGGGGCCCCTTCCAGGGGCTCTCGGACCACGTCCCGCTCATCGCGCGTTTCCAGGCGGGTGGCCAGGCAGCTGCCCAAAGCGTCGAGGACGTCGCGTAAGCTGCAGAGCGCCCTTGGCTCGCCTCGACCCCATCTTCGAGCGCCTCCACCGCGAACGCGGCAGCGAGCTCGTTTTTGCTTCCGGTCAGCCGGTGGTCATGCGCACCCCTGGCGGCGACGTCTCGGTGCTTCGCCAGCAGCTCACCTCGCAGCAAATCGCCGGGGTCTTCGCCGAGCTGGTGCCTCCAGAAATCCGGAGCGGCTTTCCCTCCGCGGGCGTCACCCGCTTCGCCTACGAGGCACCCGCTGGCAGGGTGGCGGTGCTCTTCGAGCGCAAGGAGGCCGTGGTGCGAGCGCTGGTCCGGCCTCAGGCAGCCGAGGGCGAGCCGGGGTCCGTGGCCGCGCCGGCCGAGACGGCGGCCGCGCCAGCGCGTCCGGGGGCGGCCCGAGGAGGGGGAGCGAAGCCTCCCTCAGAGAGCGAGGAGTCGGAGCTGGCGCCCATGCCGCCAGGGCCCGCGTCGGAGGCGCTTCAGCCGGCGCCGGTGGACCCCCGGGCGGCCATCGACCAGCTTCTGAACCTCGCCGTCGAACGGCGAGCCTCGGACCTCCACCTGACCAGCGAGGCGCCTCCAGCGCTGCGCATCGACGGGGAGATGGTGCAGCTGGAGGAGTATGGCCCCATCCCTCGGGCTCGGCTGCGGGAGATGATTTTCTCCGTCACTCCGGAGAAGAACCGGCTTCAGTGGGAGAAGGAGCACGACACCGACTACGCGCTCGAGATGCCCGGAGTGCGTTTCCGCGTCAACATCTTCGATGACCGACGGGGCATCGGCGCGGCGATGCGCCAGGTGCCAACGGCCATCCGCACCGCCGAGGAACTCAACCTGCCCAAGTCGGTCATCGGCATGTGCGAGCACAGCAAGGGACTCGTCCTGGTGACTGGCCCGACCGGGTCCGGCAAGTCCACCACGCTCGCGGCGATGGTGGACTACGTCAACCGCACGCGCGCCCACCACATCATCACCATCGAGGACCCGGTGGAGTTCATCCACCCCAACCGACGTTGCCTGGTCCACCAGCGCGAGGTGGGGACACACACCGCTTCCTTCAAGCAAGCGCTCAGAGCGGCGCTGCGAGAGGACCCGGACGTCGTGCTGGTGGGAGAGATGCGGGATTTGGAGACCGTCTCCATCGCCCTGGAGACGGCGGAGACCGGACACTTGGTGTTCGGCACGCTGCACACCAATACCGCCCCCTCGACGGTGGACCGCATCATCGACCAGTTCCCCGCCGACCGGCAGGCTCAGGTACGCACGATGCTTTCGGAGAGCCTGCGAGGGGTGGTGTCTCAGACGCTCTGCAAGCGTCGCGGCGGGGGTCGGGTGGCGGCGCTGGAGATTCTCATCGTCACCCCGCCTGTCGCCAACCTCATCCGGGAAGGAAAGACCTTCCAGATTCCCTCCACCATGCAGACCGGAAAGTCCTTTGGAATGCAGATGCTCAACGACGCGCTCCTCGAGCTGGTCAAGAGCAAGCAGGTCGAGCCGGACGAGGCCTACGCCAAGGCTATCGCCAAGTCCGAGTTCAAACAGCAACTGGACCGCGCTGGCTTCAAGCTCACTGCAGCAGAAGAGCGCTAGGCGCCATGCCCCGGTCGGGCGGACAGGACGTCATTCACCGAGGGCATCCGGCGGATGTCCGCGCGCGCCACTTTCCAGGCTTGCTGGACAATCCACGAGAGGGACCGGTCTTGTCGCATCGCCTCGCGTTGGATTTCCTCGAGCATCTCCTCGGGGAAATAGAGGCTCTGCTTGCGATGGTCGGTGCCCGGCATCGGACTCAGCCTTCCTCGCGCAGGTCGGGCAGCGCCGGCTCCCCGGTGACGTCGTTGACCGCCGGGAAGGATTTGATGCGCTCGCGGGCAATCCGCCACGCCTGCTGAACCACCCACGAGAGAGACCGGTCCTGCCGGGTGGCCTCTTCCTGAATCTCCCGGAGCATCTCCTCCGGGAAGTACAGAGACTGCTTGCGTTTGTCAGTTCCTGCCATGCCGTGCCGTCTCCCTGAGGAATCGCCCCTCCAGGACAGCCCAATCCGCACCGTGGCGGCCGGCTCCCGGAACCCACCGTGGCATTCCTTGAGAGAGGTTATCCGACACCATTGGAGGCTGGTCAAACAAGCTGGCCGTCCTGCGAGTCCCAAACAAGGGACCGCCCCGGTTCTCGTGAGGAGAACCGGGGCGGTCCGGAGAGAAGGGCACCCTGGTGAGCCCGGATGGGCTCCCAGGACGCCCCGTGGACCCAGAGGGGGAGGGGGGGGACCCCTGGGTCCAGCTTTCTTACGTATTCGAAATTTGAAACACGCGACCGCGCCGCTGCATTCCAACGTGTCATCCTAACGAGGGGCCCTGCCGAGCTTCAACGGAGGGACTTGACGACATCCCCCTGCATTGGAGCCTCCAAGTCCAAGACATGGGAAAGGCCGCACCTCCATCGCCCGTCGTTGCTGCGCTGCGGGAGTTTTTCACTGCCCATGTCGGGCGGACGCTCCTGGCTGTGTCCGGCGGGGCGGATTCCCTGGCGCTGCTGAGCGCCGCTGCGGCGGTCGCTCCTGAGCGCGTGGGCGTGGCGAGTCTGGACCACGGGCTTCGTCCCGCGTCCGTGGACGAGGTGGAGCTGGTGCGAAGGCTGGCCGAAATGCTTCGGCTTCCCTTCCACACGGCCGCCCTCGGGCTTCGGCGTGGCCCCGGAATGGAGGCCCGAGCCCGGCAAGCCCGGTATGCGGCGCTCGAGGCGATGCGCGCGGCGGGCGGTTACGCCTGGATTGCCACGGCCCACACCGGCGACGACCAGGCCGAGACGCTCCTCATGCGTCTGGCCCGGGGGGCGGCGCTGCGCGGTGCTGGCGCCATCCGCGCACGAGCCGGGTCCCTCGTTCGCCCGCTCCTGGGTGTGGGGCGTGCCGACGTCGAGGCGTACGTCGCCGCGCAGGGTCTCTCCCCGGTGCGAGACCCCTCCAACGTCGACCCGTCCCTGCTGCGCGCGCGGGTGCGCTCGGGCGTGTTGCCGGCGCTGGTGGCGGCCGCCGGGCTGGCCTCCTTGAAGCACCTGGCCACCTTCGCCGCCGGGGCGGGTGAGGACGAGACGCTGCTGGCCGAGCAAGCGTCGCTGGCGCTTGAGCGGGGCCGGGTGGAAGGGGGACTGGACGCTGTGGCCATCCGGAGCCTGCGCGGCCCGTTGCGGCGTCGGGCGCTGGTTGCCTGGCTGGCGGAGGGCGGTGTGCAGCCGAGTGCGGTGCTGGTCGCCCAGGTGGACAGGGCCCTTCTGCGAGGCGGGCACTGTGGGCTTCCAGGCCGACGGCTGTTGCGGAGCGAGGGCGGTCTCTTGAGGATTGCAGCCGAGGCGCGCCAACCGGCCGAGGTGAGGCTCCAGACGGACGTGTGGGTCGCTTTCGGGCAATTCCGACTCCGCCGGGACGCCTCTCTCAGGCCCGGGCCCCCCGCCTTCGGGCTGACGCCGGCGGAGGGCCCCTTGAGCGTCCGGGGGCGACGCCGGGGGGACCGGGTCGAGGCACCCGACGGCCGGCGCCGGACGGTCCAGGACGTCCTCGTCGATGCGCGAATCCCGGCCGAGCACCGGGCAGCCTGGCCCCTGCTTGTCGAGGCTTCGGGCCGGGTGATTTGGGTGGTGGGCGTGTGGCCCGCGGCACGCATCGACGTCGCGGGGCCAGCGGTCCGCGCCGAACCGACGAGCGCGATTCGGGGTGACGGGTTATAGGCTGGAGCTCGGCGCTTGCGACCGGACGGCGAAGGCCGTCAGAATGCAGGGCGCAGGCGCGAAAGGGTTTCTGGACGTGCGATCGAGTTACAAGACCATCGGGCTGTGGGTAATCCTCATCGCCCTCTTCGTTTGCTTCTACAACATCTTCTCCCGCCAGACGGAGGAGGTGCAGGAGCCGAGCTTCACGGCGCTCCTCAACAAAATCGACGAGAAGAAGGTCCGTCTGGTCAGCGTCAAGGGGAACACTTACTCCGGCACGCTCGAGGACACGCACGAGAAGTTTCGCACCACCGGCCCCGCGGCCGACGGGACGATGCTCAAGCAGCTCCGTGATGCGGGCGTCGAGGTGAAGTACGAGAAGGAAGAGCAGAACAGCCTGTGGCTGACCATTCTCGGCCAGTGGATGCCGGTCCTGTTTCTCTTCGTTTTCTTCGTCATCTTCATGCGCCAGCTGCAGGGCACGGGCGGCAAGGCGATGACCTTCGGGAAATCCAAGGCCAAGCTCCTCAGCGAAAGTCACAACAAGGTGACCTTCTCCGACGTGGCCGGCATCGACGAGTGCAAGGAAGAGCTCGAGGAAATCATCGCCTTCCTCAAGGACCCCAAGAAATTCACGAAGCTCGGGGGGCGCATTCCCAAGGGCGTGCTGATGATGGGGCCGCCCGGGACGGGCAAGACGCTGCTCGCCAAGGCGGTGGCTGGTGAGGCAGGCGTACCCTTCTTCTCCATCAGCGGCTCGGACTTCGTGGAGATGTTCGTCGGCGTGGGTGCCAGCCGCGTTCGCGACCTTTTCGAGCAGGGGAAGAAGAATGCTCCCTGCATCATCTTCATAGACGAGATCGACGCCGTGGGCCGCCACCGTGGTGCCGGGTTGGGCGGCGGTCACGATGAGCGCGAGCAGACCCTCAACCAGCTCTTGGTGGAGATGGACGGCTTCGAGTCGAACGAGGGCGTCATCCTCATCGCTGCCACCAACCGCCCAGACGTGCTCGACCCGGCCCTTCAGCGACCCGGGCGGTTCGACAGGCGGATTGTGGTTCCGCGCCCGGACCTCAATGGCCGCATCGGTGTGCTGCTGGTGCATACCAAGCGGGTCCCGCTGGCGCCGGAGGTGGACCTGGAAATCATCGCCCGGGGAACGCCGGGGATGACCGGTGCCGACCTGGAAAACTTGGTGAACGAAGCGGCGCTCTTTGCCGCACGGCACAACAAGGAGCGGGTGGAAGTCTCCGACTTCGAGAGCGCAAAGGACAAGGTCTTCATGGGTCCGGAGCGGAAGTCGATGATTATGACCGAGAAGGAGAAGCGGAACACCGCCGTGCATGAGGCGGGACACGCCCTGGTGGCCAAACTTCTCCCCGGCTGTGACCCGGTCCACAAGGTGTCCATCATCCCGCGAGGACAAGCGCTGGGTGTCACCTGGTCCTTGCCCACCGAAGACCGGCTGAACCTCTACCGGCAGTCGACGCTGGACCGAATCTGCATGGCGATGGGCGGTCGCATCGCCGAGGAGCTGGTCTTCAACGAGATTAGCTCCGGTGCTGCGAACGACATCGAACGTGCCACCGAGACGGCCCGAGCGATGGTTTGCCGCTGGGGGATGAGCAGCAAGCTCGGACCGCTGGCGTTCGGGGCGCGCGAAGGGGAAGTTTTCCTCGGGCGCGACCTCTATAGCCGCCCTGACTACTCCGAAGAGACCGCACGGCAGATTGACGAAGAGGTGCGTGAGATTGTCATGGGCTGCTACGAGCGGGCGAAGAAGCTGCTCCAGGAGAATTTCGACACGCTCAACCGCATCGCGGACGGGCTCATCGAATACGAGACGCTCGAGGCCGATGACGTCGAAACCCTGGTGAAGGGTGGGACCATCACCCGGGACCGTCCGAAGCCGCGGGTTAGCGCCCCTCCCAAGCTGGAGAAGAAGGACAAGCGAAAAATCCTCGATGCGCTCGAGCCATTGCCGGCCCTGGAGCCGAACAAGGCGTAGCGCCAAGCGCCGGGCGAGGACCGTTCTCGTCCAGGCCCCTGGCGCCGCCCGTAGCGCGGGCGGGGCTGGCTGGCGTTCGAGTCTGCCCGCCGGTCGGCCCCCGTCTTGATTTTGGCCCGCCCCATTGCCCTCGACCGTGGCGTCGACCTCGACGCCGCCTTGGGTCGCCTCGGCCTGCCGACTCCGGCCCGGGACTACCTTCTTGAGAAGTTGCCGCACGCCCAGGTGCTGCTCACCGGCTTGGGGCAGCAGGAGGGGCGTTTCCTCAAGCACACTTGTGCCGAGGGCTCAGCCGCTGGCCTGTTTCCCCGCTTCCTCCCCGGAGACCAGGCCCTCCGGCCGGGCACAGCCCTCCTCTCCGGCGCTAAGGACCAGCTCGCTCGCCTGGTCCAGGCCGCGCGAGAAAGGCCCGAGATGCACCCGCTCGCCGACGCGCTCGAGCGGCTCCTGGGCGTGGACACCGCCCCAAGGCCGACACTGCTCGGTGGCCGGTGCTTCGTCTGGGGCGAGCGCACCTACGTGATGGGCGTCCTCAACGTCACTCCGGACAGCTTCTCCGATGGTGGCCTCTCGGCGTCCTTGGAAGCGGCTGTGGCCCGAGGCCTGGCGCTCATCGAGGCTGGCGCGGACATGGTCGACATTGGTGGGGAGTCCACCCGGCCCGGCGCGGCCGACGTTCCTGTGGATGAGGAGCTACGGCGCGTCTTGCCCGTCATCCAGGAGCTTTCGGCCAGGAGCGACGTCCCCCTTTCCATCGACACGAGCAAGGCCGAGGTCGCGCGGGCGGCTCTGGGGGCTGGAGCCACGCTGGTCAACGACGTCACCGGGTTCAGCGCCGATGCCCAGCTCCCGTTCGTCACCGCGTCGGCGGGTGCCGTCGCCTGCCTGGTGCATATGCGGGGGATGCCGCGCACCATGCAGGAAAACCCGCACTACGAAGACGTGGTGGCCGAGGTCCTCGAAGGGCTTGTCGCTGCGGTGGCGCGTGCCGAGGCAGCGGGTGTTCCCGGGGACCGCATCTGGGTCGACCCGGGCATCGGCTTCGGAAAGACGTTCGGCCACAACCTGTTTCTCCTCCGTCATCTCCGCGAGCTGCGCCTCCTGGGCTGCCCGGTGGTTCTCGGCACGAGTCGGAAGGCCTTCCTCGGAGCGCTGTCCGGCGGCAAGCCTCCGGCCGAGCGTTTGATGGGCACCGTGGCCTCCATAGCCGCCGCGGCGGTGATGGGCGGTGTGGACGTGGTGCGCGTGCATGACGTGGCGGAAGTCCGGGACGCCCTGGCCGTCGTCGACGCCATCGGCAAGGCGGCTTCCGGCGGCGCGCTCTGGGCACCGGCGTCCCGTGGCTGAATGGGCGAACCTCGCCCACGCCGCTGTGGCACACTCCTGAGCGCTGAGTCCCCATGGCCCTGGAGCATCTCCTCAACGTCGGCGACGCTTTTTTTGCTCCGGAGGCGCTCCGGCGTTCGGCGACGCCGGCGGATGTCGCGGCCGAACGGACGCGCAGCCTCGAGGACCCGGAAGGCTTCTGGGGCAGCTGGGCGAAGCGCTTCCGCTGGAGCGCGCCCTGGAGCCAGGTCTTCGACTGGAAGTACCCGGACCACAGATGGTTCGTCGGCGGAAAAACCAACGTCGTCGACAACGCGCTGGACCGGCATGCTGACGGCCCGCGGAGAAACCACACCGCGCTCATCTCTCTCTCCGAGGAGGGTGCCGAACGCCGTCTCAGCTACGCCGAGCTGCGGGAGATGGTCGCGCGGTTCTCCACCGGCTTGCGCGCGCTGGGAGTCGGGACTGGCGACCGGGTCCTCATCTACATGCCCCTCACGCTGGAAGGCGTGGTCTCGATGCTTGCCGTGGCGCGGCTGGGGGCCATCCATTCCGTCGTCTACGCGGGCCTGGGCGTCGGAGCGCTGCGTGACCGCATCGTGGATGCGGGAGCCAGAGTCATCATCGCCGGGGACGTGAGCGTCCGTCGGGGAAAGCCGGTGGAATTGCAGGCCCTGATGGACGAGGCAACCACCGGGCTCGACATTCGCCACGTCGTCTGGTTCCAGCGCCGGGTGGGTGGTGGCCGTGCGTTGAAGCGCCACGAGGTCGACTTCTACCAGCTCGTTTCCGAGCATGGACCCGACACGGCGCCGGTTCAGGTGGATGCCGAGCACCCGCTCTTCATCCTTTACACGTCGGGTTCGACCGGGAAGCCCAAGGGCGTGGTGCACGTCCACGGCGGGTACATGGTGGGCATCACCTACCATCTGCGGACGTTCTTCGACGTTCACGACGAGGACGTCTACTGGTCGACCAGCGACATCGGGTGGGTCGTCGGTCATTCCTATATCGTCTACGCGCCGCTCCTGGAAGGCGTGACCGCGGTGCTGCGGGAGGGCTCGCTCGACTTCCCGGACCCCGGAGTGACGTGGAGGGTGGTGGAGAAGCTCGGCGTCAACGTCCTTTTCACCGCCCCCACGGCCATCCGCATGTTCATGAAGTTCGGCGCCGAGCTACCGGCGCGGGCCAACCTTGCTTCGCTGCGCCTGGTGAGCGTCGCCGGCGAGCCGCTCAACCCCGAGGCGTGGCGGTGGGCGTTTGAGCACCTCGTCGCTTCCGGGAAGCGTGGCTTCATCACCGACAACTGGTGGCAAACCGAGCTCGGCGGTCCGACGCTGGGCACGCCCACGTCCTACGCCGCCAAGCCTGGAAGCGTCGGGGTCGCGCTCCCGGGCGTCGAGGCGGCGGTCATTGACGCCGAGGGCCGCGAGGTCCCCAAAGGCAGTGGCGGGCTGCTCGCGCTTCGCCGCCCCTTCCCCCACATGATGCGCACGGTGTGGGGAGACCACGAGCGCTACCGGCAGTACTGGGAGGAATTCCCAGGAAAGGTCTACGCCGCCGGGGACGTCGCGAGCTGGGACAAGGACGGCTATTTCACGGTGCTCGGCCGCAGCGACGACGTGCTGAACGTCGCCGGCCATCGCATCGGCAGTGCGGACGTGGAAAGTGCCCTGGTGAGCCATCCGGCCGTGGCCGAGGCAGCCGTCATTGGCGTACCGGACCCCATCAAGGGTGAGGCAATTCAGGCCTTCCTCACCCTTCGCGCTGGCAAGCAGGACTCCGCCGAACTGCGCGCGGAACTGGTGGAGCACGTCCGCCACGAGCTTGGTCCCATCGCCACGCCCAGCTCCATTGAAGTCCGCGAGCGACTGCCCAAGACACGAAGCGGTAAAATTATGCGGCGACTGCTCCGGGCCGAGGCGCTCGGGTTGGAGAAGGGCGATACTTCCACCCTGGAGGAGTGAGCAGCATGGGGCGACGGCTGTTTGGCACGGATGGGGTGCGAGGCACGGCCAACGTTTGGCCGATGACGGCCGAGGTGGCGATGCAGCTGGGACGGGCACTCGCCTACCTCATCCGCAACGGGAGCCACCGACACCGCGTCGTCATCGGCAAGGACACGCGGCTCTCTGGCTACATGCTGGAGCAGGCGCTTGCAGCCGGCATCACCTCGATGGGCGTGGACGTCGACTTGGTCGGGCCACTCCCGACGCCGGGCATCGCCAACATCACCACTTCGATGCGGGCCGAGGCCGGTGCAGTCATCTCGGCGTCGCACAACCCGTACCAGGACAATGGCATCAAGTTCTTCTGGCGAGACGGTTTCAAGCTCCCGGACGAGGCCGAGGCGCGGCTCGAGGAGTTGATGGACAGCGGGCATGTCAACGACATCCGCCCCACGGCGGACAAGGTGGGACGGGCCTTTCGCCTCGACGACGCGCGCGGGCGCTACATCGTTTTTCTCAAGAATACCTTCCCCCGGGAGCTGACGCTGGAAGGGTTGACCATCGTCGTCGACTGCGCCAACGGCGCGGCCTACCGCACGGCTCCGGAGACGCTGCGGGAGCTCGGGGCGACTGTCATTCCGATGGGGTGTGAGCCCAACGGGCTCAACATCAACGAGGGTTGTGGCGCCCTCCACCCTGAAGGCCTCTCGCGCATGGTGGTCGACAAGGGAGCACAGGTCGGCTTGGCCCTGGATGGGGACGGCGACCGGTTGGTCCTCGTCGACGAGCAGGGGCAGGTCGTCGACGGTGACGCGGTGCTGGCGCTGTGCGCCGGAGAGCTGGCCGAGCGGGGGGCCCTGCGGACGCGGACGCTGGTGACCACAGTCATGTCCAGCCGAGGGCTGGACCGGGCGGTGGCACGCTGGGGGCTGGAGGTGGTCCGCACCCAGGTGGGGGACCGCTACGTGGTGGAGGAGATGCGTCGAGGCGGCCATACCTTCGGCGGGGAACAATCGGGTCACCTGGTCTTCCTCGACCATGCCACCACCGGGGACGGCACATTGGCCGCGCTCCAGGTGTTGGCCATGCTCTGCCGGAAGAAAAAATCACTCTCTGAGCTGACGAGTATTTTCGAACCGGTCCCCCAGACGCTGCTCAGCTTCGGGGTGCGCGAGCGGAGGCCGCTGGAGCAATTCCCGGATGTCCAGCGCGCCATCCGCGGAGCGGAGGCAAGCCTCGGGAGCGAGGGCAGAGTGCTGGTGCGTTTTTCTGGCACCGAGTCCAAGGTGCGAATCCTCGTCGAGGGACCCGACCGCGAACGCAACGACGCCCACGCCCAGCAAATCGCCGATGCCCTCTCCACGGTGCTCGGGTAGAAGGGCCTCATGCAACAGCGCCTCGGTGTCAACGTCGACCACGTGGCCACGCTTCGGCAAGTACGGCGTGCCACCTACCCGGACCCTGTCGCGGCGGCTGCCATTGCCGAGATGGCTGGCGCTCACCAAATCACCATCCACCTGCGCGAGGACCGGCGGCACATCCAGGAGCGGGATTTGCGGCTGCTGCGAGAAACTTGCCAGACGGCGCTGAATCTCGAGATGGCCGCCACCCAGGAGATGGTGAAGGTGGCTTACGAAGTAAAGCCCGACCTGGTGACGCTGGTTCCCGAGCGGCGCGAGGAGCTCACCACCGAGGGGGGCCTGGATGTCGCCTCCCAGCGTGAGTCGCTGGCCCAATTCATTCGCCACCTCCGGGATGGCGAAATCGAAGTCTCGCTGTTCATCGACCCGGACCTGGACCAGGTACGCGCCGCGCACAAGGTGGATGCAGAACGGGTGGAGCTGCACACCGGGCGCTATTGCGAGGCGCGAAACGCCCGCGAGCGCCAGCACGAGTTGGAGCGCCTCGTGGACGCAGCCAAGGCGGCCACCAAGCTGGGAATGGGCTGTGCCGCGGGGCACGGCCTCAACTACGACAACATCCAACCGGTGGTGCGCATCGGCGAAATCGACGAGCTCAACATCGGCCACGCCATTGTCGCCCGGGCGGTGATGGTGGGACTCGACCGGGCGGTGCGGGACATGCTCGCGCTGATGCGGAGGGTTTAGCGACCGCGCTCAAGCGTCGCTGGGCAGAGGGCCTGGCCGAACGCTTCTTGGCGCCCGTGCAGGAGGGGAGTCTCTTGAAGCCGCTGTTCACCGCCGAGGAGATGCGAGCCTGCGAGGCCGCGGCTGGCCGCGCCGGCATCTCCACGCGCGAGCTGATGGAACGAGCCGGTCGGGCCCTTGCCGAGCGCGCGTTGGCGCTGGCGGCACCTGAGGGGCGGTTCGCCGTCCTCTGTGGCCCAGGCAACAACGGCGGTGACGGCCTGGTGGCCGCGCGCCACCTGGCGGTCGCCGGGCGACAGGTCCTGGTGGTGTTGCTGGCCGAGCCAAAGGCGCTCAAGGGGGAGAGCCGGTCCAACCTGGAGGCGCTCACCGCGATGGGGGGCTCGGCCGCCGGTGCGCTCTCTGACTTTGCGCCCCGACCAGGCGACGTGGCGGTCGACGCGTTGCTCGGGACGGGGCTCAACCGGGCGCCCGAAGGTGCTCTGGCCGACGCCATTCACACGCTCTGGAAGTGGCGCGCGGTGGGAGCGCGCGTCCTCTCTGCGGACCTGCCTTCTGGGCTGGCCAGTGACACCGGAGTGGCCTTCCGACCGGCTGTCCAGGCCGATGCGACGGTGGCCTTTGGCGCCCTGAAAGTAGGCGAGGCGCTCGAGCCGGGAGCCTCGCTGTGTGGCGACGTGCAAATCGCGGACATCGGCCTGGCGGCGGACGACGCGCCGGTGAACCTGCTCGAGGAGGAGGATGCGCGTGGCTGGCTGCCACCGCGGCGCCCGGACTCGAACAAGGGAACGTACGGCCATCTCCTCCTCGTCGCCGGAAGTCGGGGCAAGAGCGGAGCTGCGGCGCTGGCCGGCCTCGCCGCGCTTCGCAGCGGGGTGGGGTTGTGCACGGTGGCCACTCCCGACGACGCCCTCTCCGACGTCCTCTGCCATGCGCCGGAGTTGATGGGGTTCGCGCTGGACGATGACAAGCCGCTCGGGCCGATTCATCTCGATGCGCTTCTGGAGGCGGCCGAGGGCAAGGATGCTCTGGTGCTCGGGCCGGGAGTGGCCCGGGGCAAGAAGACCCACCAGCTCATCGCCCACCTCCTGGAGCGCTTCCCGGGGCCAGTTGTCCTCGACGCGGATGGGCTGAATGCCGTGGCCGGGCGGCTGGAGGTGCTGCGCGCAGCGCAGGGGCCGCTGGTACTAACGCCTCACCCCGGCGAAATGGCCCGACTCTCTGGGCTATCCATCGCTGAGATTCAATCCAACCGGGTGGCGGTGGCGCGAGACTTCGCGCGCGCCCATCGCGTGGTGCTGGTGCTCAAGGGCGCAAAGACGGTGGTTGCGCTGCCAGACGGTCGGGCGCGCGTCAACCCCACCGGGAACCCCGGTATGGCCACCGGAGGAACGGGCGATGTGCTCTCGGGAATCTGCGGCGCGCTCTTGGCCCAGGGCCTCGCCCCTGCGGATGCCGCCAGCACGGCGGTCTACGCGCACGGCCTGGCGGGGGATTTGGAGCAGGAGTGGCGGGGCGAACTCGGGCTCATCGCCTCGGACCTCCTCACCGGCCTCACCTCGGTGTGGGCGCGATGGAACAGATGAGCGTGTCCTTCACGACGCGCTCCGCGGACAAGACCCGAGAACTTGGAGCAGTGCTGGGGGGTCTCTTGCAGCCGGCGGACTTCATCGCGCTGCTGGGGGAGCTCGGAGCAGGGAAGACCGAGTTTGCGCGAGGCGTGGCCGAGGGCTGCGGCGTTCCGCCGGACGAGGTCGCCAGCCCGACGTTCGCCCTCATCCACCGCTACCAAGGCCGCATCGCGCTCGTGCACGCTGACCTCTTCCGTCTCAGCGGACAGGATGACCTCTACGGGACAGGGTATTTCGAGCTGCGTGACTCGGGTGAGGCTGCGGTCCTCGTCGAGTGGGCGGACCGCATCTCTTCCGCGGTGCCAGCGGATGCGGTCCAGGTTCGTCTCTCGCCGGGCGAGCGCCCGGATGACCGTCGTTTATCGGTGGATGCCACCGGGCCCGTATCCCGGGAGCGGCTGGCCGAATGGGCGCAGGCCTCCTTGGCCCTGCAAGCCCAACAGGCCTGATGGCGGGAAGTGGTCCTGAGCTCAGCTTCCAGCCAGCATTTTCTGCGCCTCGGGACGGACGAAGGCGTAGGTGGGGTCCAGGGCATTGAAATTCGCGACGGCCTGGGCGGTCGCCCGTGCGCGCTGCGCGTCGCCCTTCCCCTCGAGGGCCTTGGCGGTGAGGTAGAGCACCCGCGGGCTCTGCTCGTTGGCCTTCGCCAGCTCGCCCAGCGCTGCGTCGTACTGGTGCTCCGCAAGCGCAACTGTCCCCAGCAACTCGTGCATCAGCTTCACTTCGAAGGGGACCTTCTTCACGTCGACCTGCGTCTTGTAGAGCGTCGCCTGGGCCCGTGCCGTCTTGAGGTCGCCGCGCTTGAGTGCTACCCGCGCGGTGTTGAAGAGACTGTTCCTGCGGTTGGCCTCCTTGACCTCGGTCGGCACTGCCGCCTTCTCCATCAATGACGTTGCCTCTGCGAAGCTGGCCGCGGCCGCGTCGAGGTTTCCGGCGTGGAGCTGGATGTTGCCGACGAGCGCCGCATCGCCGGACTGGGAAGCGAAGTCGCCTGATTTCTCGGCGATGGCGCGCTCCTCGCCCACTGTCCGCACAGCGTCGCCAGGGCGCCCGTCGAGGACGTAGGACTGGGCAGTCCAGAAGAGTGCCTGGCGGCGCTCGCCATCATTGCGCGCCACGCTGAACATCTCCTGGAGTGTCTTGCGAGCCTCCTCGCCCTTCCCCTGGAACATCTGGTCGTGGGCGATGCCAATCAACGAGGAGACGAAGGTGGGGTCTACCTCCAGCGCTTTGTGGTAGCTGGCGATGGAGTCATCGAAGCGGCCCACCTTCATCAGGAACTCGGCGTACGAGTCATAGGGGTTGGGGTCCGTTGGCAAGACTTCGATGTATTTGTTGAAGGTCTTCTCCGCCTCCGGGTACTTCCCCTCGAAGCGGTAGGCGTAACCGAGCTGGTTGTAGGGTGTGGTGAAGGTGGGGTCGAGCTCCACGGCCCGGGTGAGGTACTTGATGGCCGTGGGGTTGTCCTGAATGGCGAAGTAGTAGTTCCCAAGGAGCGTCAGGGCGCGCTCGTCCTTGGGGTATTTTTCGACCAGCTCGGTGTACATCCGACGCTGCCCCGCGGTGTCGCCGGTCACGCCCGCCTGGAGCCCTCGAATCATGAGCCGCTCGCCCTCACTCGCCTTGTCCAAAAGTGCGACCGCCTGCTTCATCGCCGCGAAGAAGGTCTGATTGGTTGGAGCAGTGTTGGCGAGCCCATAATAGGCGAGCGCGAAGCTCGGGTCCTTGGCCACCGCCTTCTCGTAAAGTCCGTACCCGTCGGTGCCGCGCAGTTTCTCGGCGGCATCCCGGCCCTGGAGGTAGAGCTGCCGCGCTTCCTCCGAGGAGGTGGTGATGGGGACCTTTCCTCCGCTGGCCGAGGCGATGGCGGCGAGGGGCAGGAACAGGAGACAGAGACTGAGCGCTGCGTCGAACGAGCTTCGTCGGTTGGACATGTGGGCTCCTCCGCCGCCCTTCACGGAGGTGCCGCCGCGGCATTGCGTCGTGGAGGCGAGGTTGCAGCGAATGGTGGAAGTCCCGCGGCGAACGGTCGCTTAGCCGCGGGTGCCGAGAAGCACCGGCACCGTGGCTGCGAAGAAGCGCACCGCCGAGTCCACGCCCACCACTCCTTCGCCGGGGACCTCCAGCCACGCATCTGGGCCGCCGAGTTCCTCGCTGGCCACCTGGAAAGCATGCAGGCGTTGAGAGGCCTGAGGCCAGTCACGCAGCGGCTGGTCCGGGTTGGCCTCGCTGGACATCCACAGCGTCCGGCCTCGACGGGTTGCCACCATCAACTCTCCGTCGCTGGCCAGGAAATTCAGCGCGCTCGGAGGTTGCCCTGGCCGGTCGGCGATTTTCGCCACCGTGTTCATGGTGTCGGCCAGTGCCCAGGCCACCGTCTCCACCGGGGGATGAGCGTCCTCTTGCACCCTGGAGAAGAGGCGTGTGAGAAATATCCCGAAGCAGCGCTCAGAGTCGGTGGTTCCCCGGAGGCGCTTGCGAAACCTGGGGGCAACCTCTTGCTCGAGCGCCGGCTGGGCGTCCTCGAAGCTGTTCACCGTCCCGTTGTGGCAGAAGGTCCACCGGCCATAGACGAAAGGGTGAGCATTCTTCTGGTCGACCTGCCCCACCGAGGCGAGCCGGACGTGCGCCATGACTGCGCGCGCCTGGAGCAAGCCACTCACGCGCTCGAATTCCGGGTCCAGGTGGGCAGGCCCCAGCCCGTGCGCCACCTCGGGGAGTGGCCCCCGGATGTAGGCCGCGATGCCCCAGCCGTCTGGATGCTCGATTGACTGGCGACGGAGCGAGTTCCGTTCAGCCACCAGCGGGGCATGCACTGGCTCGCGCGCCGAGCTCCGAAAGCCATACAGACGACACATGGGGTACCTCGCTGTGTACACCGGGCAACCCACGCGGCGCTCGTGTGTCGTGGCCGACTCGCCGAAAAGATGAAATGAAGTTGCCTCGCCGGACGTTGGAGGGGCAAGGGTGTTCTGTTCCTCCGGTGGTCGGAAGGCAGAGCGGGAAAGCCCTGACCCCGGGACCGCCCTTGGATGGGGCGGCCACCCGGGGTCTCCTTTTTTCAGGCGCAGCGCGCTGCGTCGGACGCCCGGAGCACGACGCGGCCGGCCTTCACCACCGCGCGCGCATGGCAGACACCGAGGTGCGCGGCCAGGTGCGCGACTTCCCGACACCCAAGGACCAGCAGGTCCGCCGGGCCGCCCACCCGGAGACGGCCAACGTCCGTCCGGCCCAGTGCTCGGGCTCCCCAGCGCGTCACTCCGAGCAGTGCCTCCTCAGGAGTGAGTCCATTGAGCAAGCAGGCCAGCCCAAGGCTGAGCGACAGGTTCTCGGTGGGGGCCGAGCCGGGGTTCACGTTGCTGGCCAGCGCCACCGGGACGCCTGCCTCGCGCAGCGCCTTGCCGGGGGCGTACTTCGGCCGCCGCAGCACGAGCGTCGCCACCGGTACCAGGACTGCGGTGACGCCTGCGCGAGCGAGGGCCGCCACCCCCGCGGCATCGACGCACTCCAGGTGGTCCGCGCTGACCGCGCCAAGCTCCGCCGCCAGCTCGGCTCCTCCGCCGGCGCTCAGCTGGTCGACATGCAGATGCAGCTTCAGGCCCCGCGCCTTCGCGTCGGTGAGAAAGGAGCGCGCCTCGTCGACTGTGAAGGCGCCCTGCTCGACGAAGGCATCAGCGAATTCGGCCAGCCCTTCACGGGCAACAATGTCCAAGGTGCGCCGACCGAGCGCCAGGTACCCGGCGCGGTCCGTTGCCCATTCGGGAGGTAGCGCATGGAGCCAGAGGAACGTCGGAACCAGTTGAATGGGCTGGAGTGAGCCGAGCCGCCGGATGACGCGCAAGAGCTTCAGCTCGTCCTCCAGGGTCAGGCCGTAGCCGCTCTTCACCTCGAGTGTGGTGACCCCATGCGCCAGCAGCCTCTGAAGCCGTGGGAGCGCCAGCCGAACCAGCCCCTCCTCATCCTTGGCCCGGGTCGCGACGACGGTGGAAAGGATGCCGCCCCCGGCTCGGGTGATGCCGGCCGAATCGACGTCCAAGGCGCGGAGTGCGAATTCCTCGGACCGGTCGCCCGCGTAGACGACATGGCTGTGAGAGTCGACGAAGCCCGGCACCACCAGTCCGCCCTCGGCGTCGAGGGCCTCGGTGTCGCGTGTGACGGCTCCGTGTGGAAGTGCGGCCTCGGGGCCAATCCAACTCACCTGGTTCCCCCGGACGCCGACCGCGGCGCCGGCGAGCGAGCCGAGCATCAGGCCGCCGTCGGTGCTCTCCGGCCCATCCGCAGTGAGCACGGCCGACGCCCCGCGGATGAGGAGGGTGAAGGGTCCGCTCTCGGCGGACTGCGCATGGGTGGCACTCATCTTCTGTGGGCCCGGTGGGGTCAGGAAGACGAGAGGCCGGGGACCTTCACCCCGCGCTGACGCGCCACCTCGATGCTGCGCTCATACCCGGCATCCGCATGGCGCAACACGCCCATTCCAGGGTCCGAGGTCAACACCCGCTCGATGCGGCGGGCAGCGGCCTCGGTGCCGTCGGCGACGATGACTTGCCCGGCGTGCAACGAATAGCCGATGCCCACACCACCGCCGTTGTGGACGCTTACCCAGGAGGCACCGTTCACGGCATTCACCAGGGCGTTGAGGATGGGCCAGTCTGCGACCGCATCGCTGCCGTCCGCCATGGCTTCTGTCTCGCGGTTGGGGGAAGCGACCGAGCCACAGTCGAGGTGGTCTCGGCCGATGACAATGGGCGCCTTGAGCTCGCCGCTGCGCACCAACGCATTGAAGGCCAGGCCCGCCAGAGAGCGCTCCCCATAGCCCAGCCAGCAGATACGGGCTGGAAGTCCCTGGAAGGTCACCCGCTCGGCGGCGAGGGTAATCCACCTCTTCAGCGCAGGCTTATGCGGGAAGAGCTCGAGAATTGCCCGGTCCGTCCGGTGGATGTCGGCTGGGTCGCCGGAGAGCGCGACCCAGCGGAAGGGGCCGGAACCTTCGCAGAAAAGGGGTCGGATGTAGGCAGGGACGAAGCCAGGGAAGTCGAAGGCGTCTTTCACGCCCGCTTGCTGCGCGCCGGCGCGGAGGTTGTTCCCGTAGTCGAAGACGTGACAGCCCGCGCGCTGAAAATCGAGCATCGCTTGCACCTGGACCCCCATCGAAGCCCGTGCCCGCTGGACATACTCGTCCGGGGCGCGCGCCCGGAGGCTCGCCGCCTCTTCGAGCGTGAGGCCCAAAGGGATGTAGCCATGGAGTGGGTCATGGGCTGACGTCTGGTCGGTGACCAGGTCTGGCCGAATGCCCCGCCGGTAGAGCTCGGGGTAGATGTCGGCTGCGTTTCCAAGGATGCCGATGCTCTTCGGCTGCCGCTTGGCGAGCGCTGCGTCGGCGAGGCGCAGGGCCTCGTCGAGGTCCTGCGCCACGACGTCGAGGTAACGCGTCTCCACTCGCCGTCTGGCCCGGACAGGGTCCACTTCCACGCCGAGGAAGACGGCGTTGCACATGGTCGCCGCGAGCGGCTGCGCGCCTCCCATTCCGCCGAGGCCCGCCGAGAGAATCAGCCGGCCGGAGAGGTCGTCCGTCCCGAAATGCGTCCTTCCCGCCTGGGCGAAGGTCTCGAACGTGCCCTGGAGGATGCCTTGCGTGCCGATGTAAATCCACGAACCGGCGGTCATCTGCCCGTACATCATCAGGCCCTTGGCCTCAAGGTCCCGGAACACCTCCCAGGTGGACCAGTGGCCGACGAGATTCGAGTTGGCGATGAGCACCCGCGGTGCGTCGGAGTGTGTCTTGAGCACCCCCACCGGTTTGCCGGACTGCACCAGCATTGTCTCCTCGTCACCGAGCGTGCGCAGCGTCGACACCATTTGGTCGAAAGCCGCCCAGTTGCGAGCCGCCTTCCCGGTGCCGCCGTACACCACCAAGTCCTGCGGACGCTCGGCCACGTCTGGGTCGAGGTTGTTCATCAGCATCCGCATGGCAGCTTCCTGTACCCAGCCCTGGCACGACTTCTCGGGGCCGCGGGGCGCGCGGACGACGCGGGGAGAGGACATAGGGCGGTCGTACGACGCGCGGGCCCTGCGACTCAAGGCCCCAGCGGATGTGGCCTGAGCTTCAGCCATTGACAGCGGGTAGGGGGTGATTAGCTTGCCGTTGTGCGCATCAACGACCGCCGACGCTTCCACCCCGATGGTGCGCCGAGGGAGCCCGCTCCGGAGCGTCCCGAGGTGCCGACCGAATCCGAGTTGAGGCCTGCGCCTCTGGCCGTGGACTCCAAGGAGTTGGAGGAGTTGCGGACGGAGCTGACGGCCGCACGCGCCCGCGTCAACGAGCTTGCCCGCGGACTCCAGGATTCGGTCCGCGACAGAGACGCCTTCAAGGAGCGCCTGGCGCGCGAGAATGAGCGACTTCGGGACGTCGAGAAGGCCGACAACGCCCGACTCGTCATCGACGCCATCGACGCGCTGGACCGGTCGCTCAAGGCAGCCGATAGCTCACCACTGGCCCAAGGCGTGAGGCTCATCCGCGACGACCTGGTGAACAAGCTTGCCGCGCAGGGCCTGGAGCGTTTGGAGCTGACCGGTGCACCATTCGACCCCACCCAGGCCGAGGCGATGGACACCGAGGTGGTGACCGACCCCGACTCGGATGGCAAGGTGATGTCCGAGCTGCGGGCCGGCTACGCCCTCAAGGGACGGGTGGTACGCCCGGCGCAGGTGCGAGTCGGTAGGTACGTGCAGCCCGCCCGGGCGTAGACTCCCGGGGAAGTGATGTTCCTCTCCGTCCTGCTCGTCCTCGCCACCCTCGACCCCCAGCACACACTCGAAGACTGGGCACGCGCGCGGGCCCGCGCCTTCGATGGTGAGGTCGCTACCCGACCACCCATCTGGCGTGAGCGCGGCCCGGGGAACAACCTCCGCGACTTCACGCCCCCGGGCTCCTTTGCCCCCCTCATCCGAGCGGTGAGCCCCGGCGTGGTGAATGTCATCACCTACCAGAACCCGGGCGACGGAATCGCGGCTGGGCGGGTGCCTGCAGCGACGGGCTCGGGCTTTCTGCTCGGGCCCGAAGGCTATGCGGTCACCAACCACCATGTGGTGAAGGGGGCAGAGGCTCTGCAAATTCGACTCAGCGACGGCCGCGTCTTCGATGCCCAGCTGGTGGGCTCGGACCCGGGAACGGACGTGGCGCTGATTCGTGCGCAGACCAACGGGGCGCGGGACCTCCCCTCCGTCATGCTGGGGGATTCGGACACACTCGAGGTTGGCGACTGGGTGGTGGCCATTGGCAATCCCTTTGGCCTGGAACGCAGCGTGGCGCACGGGTTGATTTCCGCCAAGGAGCGTGTGCTCGGTGTGGGAGCCTTCGATGACTTCCTGCAGACGGACGCGCTCATCAACCCGGGCAACTCGGGTGGCCCCCTCTTCAACATGCGCGGCGAGGTCGTCGGAATGGCGACGGCGGTCGTGACGCATGCCCAGGGCATCGGCTTCGCCGTGCCCATCAACATGGTGAAGGACATTCTTCCCAACCTGCTCGACAACGGGCACCTGGAGCGCGGCTGGCTCGGGCTCACCGTCGCCGAACAACCTGCGGCCGACGGGCGCTCGCGGGTCGCGGTGGTGCAGGACGTCTTCCCAGCGGGCCCGGCGGGGAAGGCTGGCCTTCGGCCCGGGGACCGCATCACGCACGTCAACGGGCGGCCCTTCGACTCCTACCTGGCGTTGCTCCGAAAAATCTCACTCCTTTCGCCCGGCACCCTGGTGCGTCTGAGCGCACAACGGGGTGCGGCGCCACCTCGTGAATTGGTGGCCAGGGTCGGGGAACCGCCCGCGCAGCGACCCTCACCCATTGCCGAGACACCCACCCTCGACACGCTTCGCCAGGATGTCCTCGGCGTCAGTGTGGCGGACCTCGATGCCGAAGCCGCTCAGCGGCTGCGGGCCCATGGGCCCGGCGTCTGGGTCCAGTCGCTCGAGCCGGGCGGTCCGGCGGCTCGCGCGGGTCTGCGGCTGGGTGATGTGGTGGTCGAGGTGGATGGCCGACGGGTGACTTCGGCCGAGGACTTCCGCGCTGCGGTCGGCCAGTTTGCCGACGGCAAGAAGCTCACGCTCCGGCTCGAGCGCAGAGGGCAGTCCCGCAGCATCGTCCTGGGCGGAGCGTGAAGTTTTTGGGGGGAAGGGGACACAAGACGGCCTGTCTCAGCGCCGTCTTGTCTCAGTGCCCCTCGTAGCGTGCCAGGACGGCGCCAGTGCTCGTGGTGACAAGCAAGGCCTCGAGGCGACCCCGGCACCCAGTGAGCGCTGGTGCGGCCTTGCGAGGCAGCGTCCAGAAGGCCTCGGGGCTGAAGATGAGTTCCACTCGAACGTCGCGCCGTCGGAAAAGGCGTTCCACCGAGTCCGCCGTTTCGCCCTCGGGCAGCACTCCTGGCAGGGTGAGGTTTGGAAAGATGGGGTTGCCGCGGCTGTCCGTCTTCTTCGGTGCTTGGGTGGTGAAGGCGTGAGCGCCGCCAGGGAAGAAGGGGGTCACCAGCACGGTGAAGTCTGAGGCGGCGGTGTCGGCCGGGGCGAAGGACACCATGCCGGCCGCATCCTCATGGACCAGTGCGTAGAAATGCTTGCCCTTGACGTTTTTCTGGAACGCCTCGGCCTTCTGGCGGCACTGCGAGGTCGTCGGAGCCTCCCCGCAGTCGCCCGTGTACGCTTCGAGGAAGCCCGCCAGGCCGCCGTCGAAGGTTTCCGTGTTGGCCTTGAGCGCATCGAAGCGCGCGTCGCCGGCCCAGGCCAGCCACGGCAAGAGTCCCAGCATCAGCGTCCAGCGTCTCATGGGTGTCCCTCAGGTCGGTATTTTGACTACATCTGACTACCAGCTACGGTTCGCGGCACCATGCACGATCGGCGCGGCAGTCTTCGGTTCGACAAGGTCTTCACTGTCTACATCACCACCTCGGACGGGATGGCCCGTGGCATTGCCCGCAACATCTCCGCTGCCGGTCTCTACGTCGAGACCTATGCCAGCGTGCCACTCGGGGGCCGTCTTCGCTTGACGTTCACCGGCGAGGACGGGACGGAAATGACATGCCTGTGCGAGGTCCGCTACCAAGTCGCGCTCTCCTATGGAGCGAAGGATGGCCGAGCGGGGCACACGCGTGGCCTTGGCCTGCGCGTCGTCGCCTACGAGACGCGCGAGGACGAGCCGATGCTCCTCATCGACCGGGAACGGGTGATGCACTGAGTCCGGTCCGGCAGCTCAGTTCGAGAACCCTTCCAAGAGGTAGTGGGCTTCGATGCGCTTGAGAGCGAGGATCATCGCCGCCAGTCGGGGTTCGACCTCCTTGCCCACGCAGAAGGGGCGACTGTCGTGCATCTCCGTCCTCCGTGGCCGGTTTCGCGAGATGTCGCGGATGATGCGGTAATTGCGCTTGATGGCGTGCTCGAGCTTGGCGTTGACCTCCTGCTCGGTCCACGACTCCATCCGCTTGTTCTGAAGCCACTCGTAGTAGCTCACCGTGACGCCGCCCGCGTTGGCGATGATGTCCGGGATGAGATCGATGCCCCGTTTCACCAGCACCTGGTCCGCTTCTGGCGTGGTCGGACCGTTCGCACCCTCAGCAATAATTTTCACCTTGAGGCGCTCGGCGACGTCACCGGTAATCTCTCCGCCCAGTGCGGCCGGAATGAACATGTCCGCAACGACATCCCACAGGTCCTTCTTCTCGATTCGCTGGGCTCCGGGGAAGCCGGCGACGCTCCGCTTTAGGTTCTTCGGGTCGTTGACGTAGGCCGTCAACCCGGCCACGTCGATGCCGTCGCCGTTGAAGAGTGTCCCGTCCGAGTCGTTCACCGCCAGCAAACGCGCCCCCATCCCGGCGAGAATCTCGGCGGCGTTGGAGCCGACATTTCCGAAGCCCTGCAAGGTAAAGGTCTTTCCGCGCAGCGTTTCATTCTTCTCGGCGTAGAAGTCTTCGATGCAGAACACCACGCCCTGACCGGTGGCCTTCACCCGACCCTCGGACCCGCCGATGCGGACGTCCTTCCCGGTGACGATGGCCCGGCCGGTGTGCCGTTCCCGTTCTCCGTCGATGTACTGGCGCATGAGGAGCGCCATGATTTCACCATTGGTCCCGACGTCCGGTGCCGGGATGTCGATGCTCGGGCCGATGAGGCTCTTCAGCTTGAACATGAAGCGCAGCGTGATGTTCTGCAGCTCCTCCTTGCCGTACTGGCGCGGGTCAATCTGGATGCCTCCCTTGCCTCCACCGAAAGGGACCTCGCTGATGGCCGTCTTCCAAGTCATCTCGGCGGCGAGCGCCTTGAAAAGGTCGAGCGAAACGTCGCGGTGGTAGCGGATGCCGCCCTTGTAAGGTCCTCGGGCCTGGTTGTGTTGTACCCGGTAGGCCTTGAAGCGGGCTGACTCACCGGGGACGAGCTGGAAGACGTTTCCATCTGGCAACCGAAGGTGACCACGTCGGATGGCGACATCCGAACCAAGCAACGCTCTGCCGGTGAGGATGATTTGGCCATCCGCCAGACGCTCCAGGCCGCCCGGGTCGCGCACCTGCGTGACGGGAAGGTCCGAGAAAGGGGTCGCAGCGTCCTTGTTGAGTGGCCGCAGTCTGTCCTTGAGCTTGGTGGTGACGTAGAAAATATGCTCGTAGTCCGGCTCCTCCAGCTCCAGACGTACCCGTGGATTGAGTCCGATAGTGTCCGCGGCACGATGGAAAATCTCCATCGCGTCCGTGTAGAGGGTGCGGCGCGGCGTCGGGCTCGGCACGCGCATGAAGTTCTCGGAGTCGGGCATATTCGAATTCTCGGGCGTTGAACGGAGGTTGGCGTTGGCCAGGGGCGATGCGCTGAGCACACCCCAATGGTCAAGCAAAGGCCGCGCCCCTCAACTGCCTTGGACAGCGCGCGGTCAACGCGCGGTTGCTTCGCACGCTTCGCTTGGAAAAACAAATACTTGCGCGCCGCGTCGAGGTTTCGCCACCATCCTCGGGATGGCCGGTGCGCGAAAGGTTCTGCGCACCCTCGGGCTCGCTCCTTCGCAGCATGCGACCAATCCCTACGCCCATCACTTCGGTGGTGGTGTTGGCCCCTTGAGCAACTGTACAGGCCCCAGGTAGTGGTCGAACCAGTCCAGTGTCTCCTTGATGACTTGGGACCGGGGCACGAGGTGCCCCGCGTCGTACACCAGCTGCCGCTTGTGCTCTGGCGCCGTCCCGAGAAGGCGGAACATCGGCACCTGGGACGTCTCCACCGGAAAAAAGTGGTCGAAGCGGCCGTTGAGCATCAGCACCGGGATGGTGATGCGGGGAAGGAAGTTGAAGGGGTCAGCTTCAGGCAGCACCGGGTTCTGCGAAAGCCCCGCCACGAGGAGGACGGCCGGCTTGAGTCGTGGCTCCGCCGCCGGCATGAGGCCCACCAGCATCCCACCCCAGCTCACCCCGAAGTAGCCGAGCTTCGTCGTGTCGAGGTCCTGGCGGGTCTCGAGGTAGTCAATCGTTCTGCCCAATGCGGGCACATGGCGGTTCCGAGGCGATGCTGACCCGCGCAGCGAAGGTGTGCCAGACGTCGGCGAGCATCGGGTCGCCGGCCCGTGCGGCAAATTGCCGAATCGACGCGCGGGGGGCAGCCCGCGATGGAAGTACTCGCCGGAGAGCACATCTCTCCTGGGGAGGAGCGGGGCTTTGGTGGTGGGTGTAGCGTCCGGGCCGCAACGCGAATTTTCTCGCGCGAGAGGGGACGTCATGATGAGGGTGAGGAAACTGTCGGCCGTGCTGGCGATTCTCTTCATGGGCTGCTCGAGCGGCACATGGGTCGACCTCGCCGCGTACGGGGCGCCGCGCAACTGCAAGGACCTCGACGGAAAGAGCAAAGGGCTCGAGCTGTCCGGCGCGCAAATTCTTCTCCGGGGCAACGTCAAGGAGGAGCTCAACTTCTTTGCGCGCGCCACTTGCTCGAATGTGGGAAAGGCCTGGACGAGCGACGTCCGCTGCGGAGACACCGGCGTGCAGGTGAAGTGCAAGTAGGGTTGGAGGGCACTCACGACGGCCGCTGGCAGTCGCAGGCGCGGTCCAGAAGCAGTCGACGTTCGCGGGCATTGCGCGTCATGGAAGCGGCCCGCTCGAATTCGGTCCGAGCTTCCTCGAAGCGGCCAAGCTTCACCAGGAGGTCCCCCCGGACGCTGGGTAACAAGTGGTAGCCCTGCAGCGAGGGCGCAGACTCGAGTGCGTCCGCCAGTGCGAGACCTGCAGCTGGGCCTGCGGCCATTGAGACGGCAACCGCGCGGTTGAGCTCCACAACGGGCGACGGGGTGACACGGCCCAGCGTCTCGTACAAGGACGCAATGAAGTGCCAGTTCGTCTCACCGGGCGTCCGTGCTCTGGCGTGACAGGTGGCGATGGCCGCTTGTAGCAGGTAGGGCCCGGGCGCCGCGCCGAGCGCTTCGGCGCGCTACAGCGCGGCCAGGCCGCGACGGATGCTGCGGCACCTCAACGCGTCCTTGCTACTGCGCCAGGGAATCCAGCCCCACGTGGTCCAGAAGCATCACGGCCACGCCAACGTCCGCACCACCCTGGAAGTTTACGGCCACCTGCTGGACAACGCCTACGAGCAAGCGGCTGACACGGAGGCCCTGGAGAAGGCCCTGGCGGCGAAGAGTGCAGCCACCTGAAGCCGAGTGGCTGCATGGAGTGGCTGCATCAACGCCTGTACTTACCTGGGTGCTGTAGTAGTAACAGTAGCTTGGCCCCTGTAGCTCAGCGGTAGAGCAACGGTTTCGTAAACCGTAGGTCGTCGGTTCAATTCCGACCGGGGGCTCTCGCTGCACCGTCGCGAATTCTTTCGGGTTCAGCTCGCCCGCTGACGCAGTAGCGATGCAGCCATCCACAGCCAATGCAGGGGCGCGTTGGCGGTGACCTGCAACGACTCGAAATTCACAACCTTGGTGGTCCCGATCCTGGCTGTGCTTCTGGCAACTGGGTCCAGTGCATCAACGAGCCGCCCTCTTCTGGCCCGCAAAGTCTGGATTCGAATGGGTCGCAGTCTTCGTAGACGAAGCCGCGCAGCCGCTGACGCACCCCATCGCGGCAGCGCAAAGCAGAGCTCGCATGACTGGAGACTGTAGCTGGTACGAGAACATGCCAGACAAATCTGTCGACCCGCTCCGAACACAGCAATTCGTAAGCCGTGTCCTCACCAGGAGCCGAACGGGAGCTCAATCGCTTGAAGCGAACGTGAATTCGCTTCTAACGCCGACGGAAAACGGCTAGCCCGACCTCAACGCCGCTTCTTCCTCCCATGGCCGAGCTTCCGACAACTCAACCCCTGCAGCCACCGCGAACACCGGTGCGCAGAGCCATGGCGAGCGCTGCAGTCGTGCTGTTGGTCGGTCTGTTGGCTCGGCTGCTCTTCATCTTCTTGACGCCGGCCGACGTCTATTCCGCCGACATGAGCGCCTGGCAGACGGTCGTGGCTGCGTTGCAAAGAGGCTTCAATCCCTACCAGGTGACGAAGTTCCTCAGCTGGCCACCCCTGTGGATGCAGACGCTCTACGGACTGAGCCGTGTGGCGGCGGTCCTCCACATCTCGCTCTTTCAAGCAGTCCGAGCGTTCTTGCTCATCTGCGAGGCAGGCACAGTCGTTCTGACCTCCCTCCTGCTCGCGCGGGCCGCGCCATCGAACAACCACCGTGCCCTCCTCATCGTGGGCTTCGCGCTGAACCCGGTCGCAATCCTGGTGGTGTGCCAGCATTGCAACTTCGACCTGTTGGTCGCGCTCTGGGTCCTGCTCTTCCTCATCGCCCAGGCGGATTTTCAAGCAAACGGCGATGTCGGCGACTGGCTGGCCTCCTGTCTCTATCTCGGGCTGGGAATCCTGACCAAGACGGTTCCGCTGGTCCTCGCTCCGCTCCTGCTGGTCGGCGTCAAGACGCTGCGATGGAAGGACCGTGCGCTCGGCTTCTTGCTCCTTGTCGGCCCTGCTGCCCTCGGAACCAGCGTCCTCTATGCCCTGGTGCCAGCGGCCGTGGAGAAGAACGTCCTGGGGTACCGTTCGGCGCCTGGCTGGTTCGGCATCACCGGGCTTCTCGATGCGGCCCAGCTTCCGTCGGTGTCGAGTTTCTACACGCGGGCATCGTCGTGGCTTTTCGCCGCGGGCCTTCTCCTCCTGTCAGGGTTTCTCTTGAAGCGGCCCCGGCTCACCGCGTCGCAGCTCGTGCTCCTCACGGCGTTGCTGTTGACGTCGGTGGTGGTGTGGGGTCCGGGGTACGGTCCTCAATACGTGTCATGGTATTTGCCGGTCCTGGTCGCATCCTGGGTGTTCTGGCCGGGCGCGTGGCGAGCGGCGCTGCTCGTCCTGGCCGTCGTCGCCGCGTTCACCTACGTGGAGGAGTACGCGCTGCTGCCCTCGCACGGGATGCTGCTCATTCGGATGGGATGGGGAGGCGAGTGGCTCCGGCGGTCACGGGAATGGTGGACTCCACCGATGCAGAGCCTCATCCGGGTGCCGCTCTTTGTCGCGTACCTTGCGCTCTTCGGCATCGGCGTCAGCTGCCTTCGACAGTCGTTCCGGACCCGGGCTGAACCGCAGCCCACGCCGGAGCCCGAGACGCCGTTCGGGCAGAGCCCCCGCGGCGGCTTGGAGCGCGGGGCGCACGGGGACGCTGCGACACGAGGTAGTGGCGGCTAGCCTGCGGCCCGGCCGCACATGACAAACGCCGGCGCGAATTCACACACGGCGGCTATGCTGGCTCGATGTCGCTTCCCACCAAGAAGGGAACTGGGGTCCTCATTGTCGGCGCGGGCCCGACCGGCCTGGTGCTGGCACTGTGGCTCAAGCGTCTCGGCGTCGAGGTGCGCATCCTTGATAAGACGGCAGAAGCGGGGACGACGTCGCGCGCGCTCGCCGTCCATGCGCGCACCCTCGAGCTTTATCGGCAGTTCGGTCTGTCGCAGCAGGTCGTCGAACGAGGGCTCAAGTTCGCAGCCATCAACCTCTGGGCGCGGGGAAAGCACGCGGCCCGTGTCTCCTTTTTTGACATCGGCGAGGGTCTGAGTCCGTTCCCGTATGTCCTCATGTTTCCGCAGGATGCGCACGAGCAGCTGCTCATCGAGCACCTGCGTCGCGAGGGCGTCGAGGTCGAGCGCAGCACCCAGCTGCGCGGGTTTGAGGATGATGGCGACCGCGTACTTGCGCGGCTGGAGCACGAGGACGGCTCCACGGAAGAGTGCGAGGCCGCCTACCTCGCCGGCTGTGACGGTGCTCATTCCAGGGTTCGCGAAGGGCTCGCCATCGGCTTCCCGGGCGGCACCTATGAGAGGGTGTTCTACGTCGCCGATGTCGCGCTTCGTGGCCCGACCAGCAATCATGAGCTCCACATCGCGCTCGACGACGCCGACTTCCTGGGGGTCTTTCCAATGAAGGGGCCCGATGCCGCCCGGTTGGTCGGCGCGGTGAAGCGCTCCTCCGAAGAAGAGCATGGCGACCTGGTGTGGAGTGATGTGAGCCACAAGCTCGCAGAGCGAATGCAGATGCTCATCGACCGGGTCCACTGGTTCTCGACTTACCGGGTGCATCACCGCGTTGCCGAGCACTTCGGGCGCGGGCGAGCCTTTCTTCTGGGGGATGCGGCTCACGTCCACAGTCCCGTCGGCGGACAGGGGATGAATACGGGCATCGGCGACGCCATCAACCTGGCGTGGAAGCTTGCCGCCGTTCTCCAGAAACGAGCGAACGCGAGCTTGCTCGAGAGCTACGAGCCGGAACGCATCGCGTTCGCCAGGCGACTGGTTGCCACCACTGATCGGGCCTTCACCTTCGTCACGCAGAATGGCTCGCTTGCTCGGTTCGTGCGACTCGATGCGCTGCCGCTCATTCTGCCGAGGCTCATGGCTCGGACATCAGTCCGCCGGTTCATGTTCAGGACCATCTCGCAAATTCTTGTGAACTACCGGCACGGCCAGCTGAGCGAAGGGAGGGCCGGCTCGGTGCGCGGGGGAGACCGCTTGCCGTGGGTGAAGCCGGCCAAGGAAGGCGGACCGGACAACTTCACGCCTCTCACATCGCTCGAATGGCAGGTGCACGTTTACGGCGAGCCCAGCCCGGGGCTGGTGACGGCCTGCGCCGCACACGGACTGTCATTGCACGCGTTTCCGTGGCAACCGAGCGCCAAAGCAGCAGGGTTGGCGCCGAACGCGGCTTACTTGGTGAGGCCGGACGGCTACGTGGCGCTCGCCGAGGGCGGGTCGAGCTCGGCGGCAGCGCTGAATCGGTACGTTGACGCGCGAGGTTTGCGATTTCGGCCGCGAAGCACGCCTCATCTCGTCCCCGCCACCGGGTAGAGGGCCCCGGGTCTCAGAAGCGGAGCGGGAGGCGAGCCTGCATCACGGCGCCCAGCACGCCGAGCGCCACGACCAGCGCCATCCCCGCCGCCAGCCGGATGGTCAGATGCCGATTGCCGGAAACGCGGGCAACCACGACGACGTTGACGGCGGCGCTGGCCAGAGAGGCGAGGACGGCTCCCACGGCTGCGAGCGAGGGTGTCACCTGGCCGTGCGCGGCCAGTGTTGCTCCGGAGGCCACCGCCGAGGCGCTGGAGACCAGCCCTCCAAGCACGCTGACCACGTAGAATCCGGCCTGGCCGGCGAGCTTCTGTCCGGCGGCGCCAAGGACGGCGAGCCCGACGAACAGCGCTCCGTACTTGAGCACCGAGGAGAGGGAAAACGGCGACTCGAGTGGCAGGGCTGGCGCCTCGGCGTCCTGGCCGTCGGGTCGTCGCATGGGGAAGAACACCAGGGCGACGCTGCCGGAGAGCATGAGCCCAAGAGGCAGAGCCGCTCGTGCCAGAGCCGGCAGTGAGAGCAGTCCGAGCAACAGGGCGTTCCTGAGGGCCATCGCCAGCGTTGCCAGCACCACCGAGCGGTACGCCACATTGGCCACCGCGCCCGCCGTCTCCCGCACCCGCGCTGCAACCTCGGTCACGGTGACTGTGCTGTTGACCAACCCCCCAAGAAAACCAGTCAGCTCCATTCCGCGCGGCCCGGCGACCTTCCAGAGGACGTAGTTCGCGAAGCCGATGGCTGCGATGAGGATGACTGTGACGAGGACGGCGCGGGGTGCAATGAGCCCCCACGGGTCGACGGTGTGGTTGGGGAGCACCGGGTAGATGCCAAACGCCAGGACGGAGAGGAGGATGGCGCTTCTCAGCTCCTCGGCCGTGAGACGGTGGCTGAAACCCGCCAAGCGTTCCTTCCAGGCGAGGAGTCCGGCGCTCACCACAGCAACCGCCGCCGGCGTCACCCGGTGCCCGTGCCCGCACAGGATGCCGGTGTAGCCGGTGACCAGCAGGGCGGCGGATGTGGTCAGCTCGGCTCCCTGGTTGGCCCGGAGCGATTGCCAGTTGAGGAATCCAACCAGGACGGCGATGAGCGCCAACGACATCAGCGCGAATGGCTGGCCGAGGAGGGCGCCCAGCGCGCCGAGCAGCGCGGCGAAGCTGAAGGTGCGAAGCCCAGCTTCCTTGCCACGCCACTCCCGTTCGAGGCCCACGAAGAGCCCGACGGCGAGCGCGAGCGTGACACGCGAGAGCGTCTCCAACGCGGGCCAGGATGGAACCTGGGGAAGAGCGTCCACTGACGATGATTGTGGCCCTTCCATGCCCAGGCGCAAGCCTCTGCCATCACCCGCGACACACAGGTTCGTATGTTTCGAGCGGCCGAACGACTAGGTGACGACGCTTAGGAGTGTTGCGCTGCCGGTTGTTGAGACACCGGGTTGATAGCATTCAGGCAGCCTGAGACGCCTCCTCGAAATTCTTTCGTGCCTGCGTGGGAGTTAGGAAGCCGTGTCGCTCGATGAGCCACG
>Ga0302325_10000926_pt1 | contig 77389 bp, 67 predicted proteins | sample Palsa_T0_2_FD_201948 | JGI IMG/M metagenome (GOLD analysis project Ga0302325, IMG submission 201948) | Peat permafrost microbial communities from Stordalen Mire near Abisko, Sweden - Palsa_T0_2 | ecosystem: Environmental > Terrestrial > Soil > Palsa > Peat permafrost | place: Sweden: Abisko... | reverse complement strand
CTCTACCGACGAATCCGCTACCGCCACAGCCGCCATCATGACCTCCCCGCGTCGAACAATCAACGCCAGAAGGATTCGCCGCGACCACCACAAACTCCTACCAAAAACCTACCAAAGCACTATTAGGCCGCTAGAGCTTCGGGAGGCGAGACACCAACAGGCGCAACTTTTCCCGCATCGCCCATCGCTGCGACCTCCAAATTAACTTGTGTCTGCCGGTAGAACCAGCGCTTATTCTTCAAGAGGCACAAAAGGCGTTAGAGCTATCCGGGGAAACAACCACGAAGATGATAGAAGCCGGTTTTGCGCATCGTAAGCTGGGTAGCCCGGCAGATACTCAGATGCTGTGCTGCGTGACATGGTCAGGAGAGCCGTAGAATATTTCGGCAGGCCCCCGAACACAGCAGAGTACAGTTGGTGGCGCGAGCGTCAGCTAGAACTAGCGCGAGCACAAGGTGAGAAGAAACCTCACCTACCAACAGATGGGCCGTATCGTGATCGCTGGAAAAGTTGGGATGCGGCGTTACTCAATTTCGGTTACACGCCAGACGAGATAGCGCATCGCCTAGAGCGTAAAGAACAAGTTTTCTTCACCGAGGCGGACCCTTACTTGCCCGATGACTGCCAGTGGCAACGAGAGCGGATAGCCTGACTGATGAGTTAATGGATTGTGTGCCGCTCAGCAGGGAAGAGGCGGATGCGCGCTCGCCGCGAGGGGATGCTGCGCGCCTACCGCAACATGCTGCGGCGTGAGGACCTCGAGGACTGCCTGAGCCAGGCCGTCGTCGAGCTGCTCGCTCGCAGTGCCCGCGGCCAGCGCTTTGCCAACCGCAATCACGTCGCGAATGCGCTCGAGCAGCGGTTTCTCTCGCGCGTGTACGACCGCCGCCGGGCGCTGCACGGCCGCAGCCCGCTGCAGGCGGCGCTCGAGAACGCGCTCCCGTTGGGGTGCACTGGGGAACAGCGCATCGAGCTCGCCGACCCCCGCGCGGAGGTGTTGCCGCTCGTTGCCCGCCGCTTCCAGCTGCGCCAGGTGGCGCGGCTGGCGCCGCGGCTCACACCCGACCAGCGGCTGGTGCTTGCCACCCAGGTGGCCCTCGGGATGGAGCGCGCCGAGTTCTGCCGGCGCTTCGGCTGGTCGTTCGAGAAGTACCGCAAGGTCGCCCAGCGTGCCCGCGCACGGCTGGGGCGGCTGCTGGAGGAGGAGCCGTGGGGCGGGGCCGAGGTCGATCCGCGCGGTGGGGCAGAGGCCGAGTTGCGGGGCGGGGCCGAGATCGGTCCGCGCGGCGGGGCAAACCGTGGTCTGTGGGGCGGGGCCGAGCCCGATCCGTTTGCGCGTGTCCCACCTTCGCGGGGGAGTCGGAACAGAGAGATAAGGACCCACCTATGAATCCCTCACACTACCCCCATAGGCGCGTCCCCTGGGACGCCGCAGGTCGGTCGCAGGCACGACCTCGCGGCGATGCCCATCCGCGCGCATGCGGCCGGGGGCCGGGTATCTCCCCACCTTGGCCCTCGGCCGCCCGCGTGTCCGCCCGACAGAGCCGGCACGCACCCACCCTGGAGTTGCGATGGTGGGCTCCACGGAGGGGCCATCGCCGGTGACGCTCCCGCGCTCGACACGGCCGTGGGGGCAACGCTCGTGACGCTCCTACGCTCGGCACCGCGGCAGGCCTACCGCATCTACTCCGAGGAGGAGTTTCTCGCCGCCAAGGATTGGCAGGTCGAGGCCGAGCCGGAGTTTGCCCTGCTGGAGCAAACAGGTCCTCGACACAAGCCAAAGCGATGGGGAGGTTTCGCGGCACTTGTGGCGCTCGCCTCAGTAGTTGCGGCGGTCGTCGGTGTGGTTGCGCTGAATGCAACCAAATCCAAACCACAGAGCAATCGCAGATTTGCCGCTCGAGGAGACTCGCTGCCGGAGATCGTTGCCGATCGAGTGAGTATCCGGCGGCTCGATGCGCGTCCTCGCAAGCACATCCGCCGGGCCCCTGTGGTCATTCGCCGCATTTCCGAGCACCGGCTTCTCCCCGTCAGTCGGCCGCTGATCTCAGAACATCCATATCTCCCTCCGGAGCCACCGTCTCGCGCGCCAACACCGGCCCCTGCGCCTGCAAGCGCTCCAGTGAGCACCAGGGCGACGGCTACGGCCGCAACGGTGGCAACGGCACCTGCCCACGGGGCAGATGCGGAATTCGGGTTCGAGCGGCGATGAGCGGTGACGTACCACCCCTCCCACTCGCGGCCGAGCAGCCCCGCGCCAGCGTGGCGATCGCGAGGCGACCGCTGTGGCGGATCCGGCTCGCGCGGGGACTGCCCCGCTACGTGATCTATGTGCTCGCGCTGGCCGCGGCACTGGCGAGCGTACGCTTCGCGCTCGACCCACCGCGCGCCGCGCTGTCGGCGGCACTGTTGCGGCGCCCGGCCGCCGAGGATCTCGCGGCCGAGGGCTTCGCGACGCTGTTCGCGCGCGCCTACCTCACGTGGGAAGCGCGGCACCCGGAAGCCCGCGAACACGCGCTCGCGCCGTTCGTGGGGCCAGGGATGGACGCCGACGTGGGGCTGCAGCCACCGCCGAGCGGGGAGCAGCGGGTGCAGTGGGCGCAGGTCGTGCAGCAGCGCTCCCCGCTGGCGGGGGAGATCGTCTACACGGTCGCCGCCGACACCGACACCGCCGGGCTCCTCTACCTCACCGTCAGCGTCCTCAGCAAGCCGGGAGGCGCCCTGGCGCTGGCGGGCTACCCAGCGTTCGTTGGGCCTCCCGCCTCCGGCCCGGCGCAAACCGATGCCGGCGGGCGCCTGCGCGAAGTGAGCGAGCCGGCGCTCACCACCGTGGTGGAACGGGCGCTGCGCAATTACCTCGCGGGCTCGCCCTCCGAGCTGGCAGCCGACCTGGCGCCAGGGGCACGCGTCTCGCTGCCCGGCATCGAGCTTGCCCTGCAGTCGCTGCAGTCCCTCCAATGGGCCCAAGGGGCGGGCGCGGTGGTTGCACTCGTGCAGGCCCAAGACCAGCGCGGTGCCTCATACACGCTCGCCTACGAACTCGACGTCCTCCGCGCCCAGGGCCGTTGGGAGGTCTCCGCGATTCAGATGGACCCCGACACCTAACCAAAGGAGAGCAGTCACATGCACACCCTCCGTATCCCTCGGTCGCTAACCGTCCGCCCTCGCACCGGCACGTCATTGCTGCTGGGCGTCATGCTCGTCTGCGCCCTCCTCGGGCTGGCGCCGGTTGCCGCGCGCGCCGCCGTCGCCTCCTCCTCCGTACCAGGCGCTGGCTCCGGATCGGGCGCAACCGGTGCGGGCGGCTCCTCCGAAGGCAGCACCCTCGAAGCGGCGGCAAGCAAGGCTGGGAGCACGGGACGCAAGGTGGCGATGAGCCTGATTGGGCTGGCGTTTGCGGTGGCGGGGATCGTGCTGGCGTTCCGCCGCGACTTCAAGGAGGCCGCCGGCGTGTTTGCGGTGGGGATCGTTGCGGTGCTGCTCGCCACGCCCGCCGGCATCAACCTGCTGCAGGACACCGTCAACTCGCTGTTCGGCTCGTGAGCATCGAGATTCGCTCCTACCGCGCCGTGTTCGACCTCGAGCGGCGCATCTACCGCGTGGACCGGCTGCGACTCAACCCCGGTGGGGTGCCGGTGCGGGGGATCGTCTACTGCCTGGCGATCCTCGCCGGCCTCGCGCTCGCCGCCACGCTGCCGCTGCTCGGGACGGCGGTGCGGGCGCTGCCGTGGTACGCGCGCGACCTGCTCCTGCCGGCGGGCTTGGCGGCGCTGCTCACGATGATCCGCGTCGAGGGCCGCCCGTTTCACCTCGCCGCCGCGGCGCTGCTGCGTCATCTCCTCGGGCCCCACCAGCTCGCCGGCCTGCTGCCCGCGGGTGGGTTGCGCGGGGCATCTTGGGGAGGAGGGCGAGGTGCGGCTCCCGGTGAGGTGTGGCGCCCGGAGGAGCTGCTGTTGCTCCCCGACGGCTCCGAGCAGCGGCCACGCCGCCTGCGCTACGGCGGCCCCGGCGCCGTGCGCATGACGGGCAACAGGCAGGTGCTGGTGTTGGAGCGCGGCGCCGAGCTGCGGGTGCGGGCCCACGTCCCGAGCGGCGCCGGAGCCCGGTAGCGAGCGTGCGCCCGCCGATCAGCCTCGTGTACGGCAACCTCGTGTTCGGGGTAGACATCGACGACGGCTGGGCCGCCTTCGCGGTGCCCACCAGCTCGTACGAATGGCTCTCCGAGGACGGCAAGCGCGAGCGCTTCCTCGCGCTGCTCGGCGCGCTGGAGGCACTCGCCGCCGACATCCAGATCGTGCGCGTCAGCCGCCGCTGGGAGATTGGCGGCTACGCGGAGGAGATGGCCGGGGATTCGCGAGACCTCACGCGCTACGTGGCCGCGCACGTGCAGCGCCTGGAGGAGCTGGACGCGCAGCGGCCGGCGCTGTTCTTCCTGGTGAGCCTGCGCGACCCCGAGCGCGATGTTGCCTCCTACGTTTCGCACGCCGCCGCGCGCCACCCGCGCGAGTGGCTCGATGCGATGCGGCGCGGGCTGCTTCCACGTGACCGTCGCCTGCTGCGTGCCACCGAGCTGGAGCGCGCGCGGGTGCGGGCCGATCAGGTGCACGCGCGCCTCGCCGACTACCTCGACGCCCGTCCCGCCACCGGGGCGCAGCTGCAGTGGCTGGTGCGCCGCGCCTTCTGCCGCGATCTCGGCGAGCCGCTCGTGGACGGACTGCACGAGCCGCGCGCCCTGGTGTTCGAGCGCAACGGAGAGGCACTGTTGGCGCCCCTGGAAGGAGATGTGCTGCGCTGGATGGACAGCTGGGTGGAGCACTGCCCGCGGACGCTGCGGGTGGAGTCGGAGCTCGGGGTGTGCTGGCAGGCGCAGCTTGTGGTGGGCGCGCTGCCCGAGCTGGTGCACTTCCCGGGTGCGCGCGCGGAGCTGATGTTCGCGCCGGTGGAGTCACTCCCGTTTGGAGTAGACCTATCGCTCAACGCCCGCTTCCTGCCCAACGAGCTGGCGCTGCGGATCGCGCGGCGACGCATCCAGGACGCCGACCAGATCCTGCGCGCCGAGTCCGACGGCGAGCAGGGCGCCACCGACCTCGGCTACCGGCGCACGCAGGAGGCGCGCGACCTACTCGCCCACCTGCAGTCCTCCAGTCGCCCGCCATTGCTGCGCGCGACGCTCGCGATCGCGCTGGCCGCGCGCGCGGAGGACGAGCTGGAGGAGCGCGTGGAGATGTGCCGGCGAGCGTACGGAGAGATCCGCCTGCACCGCCCACTGGGCGATCAGCTTGCGCTCTTCTGCCAGCACCTGCCCGGGCAGCGCACGCGCGTGGCGGGCTACGACGACACACTCACCACCGAACAGGTCGCGGCGATGATGCCCACCGCCACGCACGAGGCCGGCTCGGCAGGCGGCTTCTACCTAGGCCACACGCTCACCGGCTCGGCGCGGCCGGTGCGCCTGAGCCTGCGCGAGGGCTCCGACAGCGACCGCAACGCCACGATCCTCAGCGTCGGCGCGCTGGGCTCGGGCAAGACGACGCTCGACCAGAAGCTCAAGTACGAGGCCTTCCTGCAGGGGGCCCGCGTGATCGACTGCGACCCGAAGGGCGACCACCGCTTCCACCTGCTGGAGCAGGTGGCCCCGCACGTGGAGTGCATCACGCTGCGCCCCGACCCCGCGCTGCGCGGGGTGCTCGACCCGCTGCGCGTAGCGCCCGAGCATCTGCGCCAGGACACCGCCGTGTCGTTTCTGCGCGACCTTCTGCCCGGCCGCGCTGAGCCCGCCTGGGAGACGGCGGTGGTGGGCGCCGTCGATAAGGTACTGCGCCGCGCGCGCGCCGCCACCTGCCTGGAGGTTGTGCGTGCGCTGCGCGAGGGCGACGAGACGGACGTGCAGGTCGCCAAGACGCTCGAGGTGTACGCCCGCTCGGGGTTGACGCAGCTCGGCTTCGCCGATCCTGCGGTCAAGCTGCCGCCGGTCGGCCACCGGCAGGTCACCTATCTGCCGATCCGCGACCTCCCCGCGCCCCAGCCGGGCACCGCGCGCTCCGAGCACTCCCAGGCCGAGCGGGTGGGGGAGCAGATCGTACGGCTGATCGCGATGTTCGCGATGCACCTGATGGGCGCCGAGCGCGAGCGCTTGAAGATCTTCTCATTCGACGAGGGATGGCGATTGCTGGGCGACCCGATCGGCCGCACGCTGCTGGTGTCGCTGCAGCGTATGGGCCGCTCCGAGCTGGCGGTGCCGATCATCTCCACGCAGCTCGTCAGTGACACGCTGCTCGGCGAGCGGGAGTCGATCGAGAATCTGCTCGGGGCGACGTTCGTGTTCGGAATGCGATCCGACGCGGAGGCGAGCCGCGCGTTGCAGCTGCTGGGCCTCGACCCCGACGACCGGCGGATGCGCCAGACGCTGCTGGAGCTCGACGCCGGCCGCTGCCTGCTGCGCGACCACCACGGGCGGATCGAGGCGATCCAGGTCGACGTGGTGGTGCCCTCGCTGCTGCGAGCCTTCTCGACCACGCCCGGGCGGGTGCGATGAGAGTCGCGACGGCTGCGCTCGTCACACTTGCGATGGCGCTCCTACCAGACCCGGCTTTGGCCGCTCACGTCCCGGCGCCGCACGCCCCCGGCGCGCCGCCGCTGGCGGGCGTTGCGCCGGGCGCCGGCCTCGGCGAAGGCGCGGTCCCCGGCAGCGACGCCTCTGCCTCGGCGCCGCCGAGCGGCGGCGATCCGCTCGTGGAAAACGGCCTCGGCAGCCCGCTCTGCGGGACGCCGGCGGAACTTCCTGCGACCGCGCGGCGCAACTGCGAAACCTCTGGCTTCGAGGCGGCGGGTGCCCCCACCGGCAACTATGGCCTGGACGTCCACATCGACACAGGCCTGCTGGGTCTCACCAGCCAGACGGTGCTGCAGGACTATCTGGTCGAGCCGGTGTGGATGGGGCTCGTGTGGGTGGTGCACGCTCTGATCGTCGCGCTGGAGTGGTGCTTCGCGCTCGACCTGCTCGACAGCTCCGTGCTGGGTGACCTCGAGCACTCGCTACGCGCCACGCAAGCCTCGTTCACCCGCCCGTGGCTGGTGCTGGCGCTCGCGCTCGCCGCGCTGGCCGCTGCATACAACGGATTGGTGCGCCGCCGCGTCGCCGAGACGCTCGGCCAGAGCGCTCTGATGCTGGCGATGATGGCAGGCGGGCTGTGGGTGATCGCCGATCCTGCCGGCACTGTCGGCGCGCTCGGGCGGTGGGTGGACGCGGCCAGTGCCGGCACGCTGGGGGCGGTGGTGCAGGGCAGCCCTGCGCATGCCTCGCGAACGCTTGCGCAGAGTATGGGCGGGCTGTTCGGGGCCGCGGTTGGCGCTCCCTGGTGCTACCTGGAGTTCGGCAACGTCGGCTGGTGCGAGAACCCTGCGCGCCTGGAACCGCGGCTACGCGCCGCCGGTCTCGCGCTGCTCACGCGCCCCCACATCTCAGAGTGCGAAGGGCGCGAACGGGTGGCGGAACTCTGCGAAGTCCTCGAACGCGAGGCGCCGCGTGCCTCGGTGCCGGCGCACTCGCGCAGCGCCACGCTGATGCGCGAAGCGCACACCAACGGGGAAGTGTTCCTCGCGCTGCCCGCCAACGAGGCGGCGCGCAACTCGATCGGCATGCCCGGCTCGCTGCTGCGCGTGCTGTGCGGTGGCTCCGAAAGCGCCACCGAATGCCGCGGGCCGGCGGAGGCGGAGGCGGAGTTCCGCACGCAGGGCGCCACCACGCCCCGGATCGCCGGATTGCTGTTGATCGCGATTGGCGCGGTGGGGATGATCAGGCTGCTCGGCTTTCTGGCGCTGCACCTGCTGGGCGCGGAGATCCTCAGCCTCTTCTACCTGCTGCTGGCGCCGGCGGCGGTGCTCGCGCCGGCGCTCGGCGACGGCGGTCGCGCGGCCTTCCGCACGTGGGGAACGCGCCTGGTGGGCGCGGTGTGCTCGAAGCTGATCTTCTCTTTCCTGCTCGGTGTGGTGTTGCTGATGACGCGCACCTTGATCGGGCTCCAAGCGCTCGGATGGTGGACCCGCTGGCTGCTCGTCGCGGTCCTGTGGTGGGGCGCCCACCGCCAGCGCCACCAGGTGCTGGGCTTCATCGCCGGGGAGCACCGCGCCACCAGCGAGCGCCACCGCTCACTGCTGCAGCGCTTCAAACAGCAGCTGGAGGGCCCGCGCACCGTTGTGCAGGGCGCGAACTGGATGCGCAAGAAGCTCGCGGGCGAGCGGGGTCCGGGTCCAGCGGTGGAGCGCCGGCGCACGCGCGAGCGCATCGGCCGCGAGCGCGCACGGGCGACCGCCGACGAGCAGGTGTCGCGGATGCTCGAGCGCGAGCATGCGGCGGCAAGTACGCGGGCGCCACCAGGTGGGGAGGCCCAGAGCGAGCTCTCCGCCAAACGCTCCCAGCTGCAGCGGATACGCGCCAAGCAGACGCAGGTGGCGGCTGCCGGCGATACTCGCCACGCCGTCCGCCTGGACAATCGCGCGCGGCGCGTCGAGGGTGAGATCGAGCGCGGTCAACAAGCGCTCAACGACGCACGGGGCACCGCAGCCGACGGCGAGCGTGCACAGCTTCACAGCGGTCGCGTCTACACCGCCGAGCAACTGCGGGAACGCAGCGAGTGGCTGGATGCGCAGGCCGCGCTGCAGCCTGCAAGCGCGGGCGGCGTGGTGGGGCGAAGCGCGGGAGGAGGCCCGGGGAGCGGCGCGAACGGGGAAGCCGCCGGCGCGGGCGGTGCGCAGCGTGACTACTGCGGGCTGGCGGGGCTCGCCGGGTACAGCCGCGAGCAGTACGAGCAGCTTGCCCCCCGCGCCCAGCGCGAAGCGCGCCTGGAGATCGATCGCGAGCTCGCGCTGCGCCGCCAGCTGCGCGACGCAGCGGGCTCTGTTATCGCCGCCGGCGAGCGCGGGCCAGGGCGCCGGGAGCGCCGTCGCGCCGAGAAGGATTTCGACAGGGCACTCGATGAGGGTCTGCGCCAGAGCGGCCACTCCGCGCCGCGCTCCCGAGATCGCTCGCCCCCTCGCGAGCGCGCCCGCGACGTACCACCCCATCGCTCCCCTCGCAGCGATCCGCCCCGGCGCCCCGGCGGGGGCTTCGAGTCCCCGGTGCTGCGCGACGCCCACGAGGTCGCGCGGCGGCGTAAACGCCAGTTGGGAGGTTGATGGTGGGGCCGCCAGGCGCGCAATGCCGGGTCCGCCACCGTCCGCAGGCACGGCCCGCGTGGCGCGGGCTGCCTGTGTCGTCTGCGTGGCGAAGGCTGCCGGCATTACTTGCGCCACGGGCGCGAGGGGCGGGGTGGTGAGCGCCGCATCGAATTACGCGGGGGCCAACAAGCGGTTGAGCCGGCCGGCGCTCGCTGTGGTTGGAGGCGCGGCTGCCATCGCGGTGACGCTCGTGCTTGGCGCGGCCACCGCGACGCTCGGTGGACGCTCGACCGCGTTGGATGGCGAAACGGCCGCCGCCGAAGAAGGGGCTGCGGGCGGCCACGGCATCTCGGCGCTGGCGCGCGCGGAAATCCCGCCCGAATACCTGCGCCTCTACCTGCGGGCGGCCGCGCGTTACGGGCTCGATTGGGCGATCCTCGCGGGGATCAGCAAGGTCGAGTGCGACCACGGGCGCGACCCCGCGCCCTCGTGCACGCAGGAGGGCGCCGTCAACTCGGCGGGCGCGGGCGGGCCGATGCAGTTCCTCAAATCGACCTGGGCCGAGTACGGGGTGGACGCCGAAGGCGACGGCCCGCCCGATCGCTGGAACCCGGCGGACGCGATCTTCGGGGCCGCCAACTATCTTCGCGCCTCGGGTGCACCCGGCAACTATCGCGAGGCGATCTACGCGTACAACCACGCCGGCTGGTACGTGGAAGAGGTCGAGAGCTGGGCGGCCAAGTACAGCGCCCCTTCGGCGTCGCCGGTCTCGTCGGCGGGCGCCAACGGAGGGGAGGGCAGGGGCAACACGGCCGGTGGCGGTGTGGCAGGCGACGCCGTCGAGGATGCCGGTGGGGGAGGGGCCGACCTTGAAAGCGAAGGCGCGGAAGGCGCCCTCGAAGGAGCCGACACCCGCCTGGCGAGCGAGACCACGACCCCCGTGCGCTTCATCCCGGGAGAACGCGCGATGCTCGCACCGGGCGACGGCCACGTGGCGCTGGTGCCCGCTGGTGTGCCGGCGACGGTACAGGCGATGGTGGTGGCCGGCAACGAGTTGCAGGACCTCCCTTACGGCCCCGACGGCCACCCCAACCCGCTGGGGGCGCCCGACGAGGATTGCTCGAGCACCGTCAACTACGTGCTTTACCGCGCCGGGGTAAGGCCGCTCGCGGAAATCGTGCGCGACAACCCGCTCGCCCAGGACTACGTGAGCTGGGGAGCCCCCGGGCCGGGGCGGTGGGTGACGATCTACGCGGCCGACACCCCGACTCCGCACGTCTTCATCGTGATCGCCGGCCTGCGCCTCGATACGAGTCACAACGGCACCGACGTCGGCCCCAACCGCGACGAAAACGGGCCACGCTGGCGGATCCTCGACCAGATCCCCACATGGGCGCACTGGTCGGTGCGCCATCCGGTGGGGTTGTGATGGGTTGGACTGGGAATCTGTTATGCCTTCAATGACTGAATCGGGCTATGCTTCCACCATGAGACGGACCACACTGGACATCGATGAGGATATGCTCGCCAAAGCTCGAGAGATACTCGGCACGAGGGGAATCAAGGACACCGTCGATGAGGCCCTGCGCGAGATCGTGCGCATCGAGGCGGGCAAGCGTTTGATCAAGTGGTACAAGGAGAACGAGGACCTGCACAACCCCGAGATCATGGAACGCGCGTGGCCGCGACCACCCATCTCGTAGACAACAGCGTTCTCACTCGCATAACGAAGGCTCCGGTGGCGGCAAGGGTGGAGCCGATGATCACGGACGGCCTGCTGGCGACCTGCTCGGTGACCGACCTCGAGCAGCTCTTCAGCGCGCGCTCCGGCGCTGAGCACCGCGAACGTCGCGATGAGATCGCTCTGCGGTATACACGTGTTGCGATTGGCCAAAAGGTGCTCGACCGCGCCGTCGAGATCCAGGGCCTGCTTGCCGATCGCGGGCAGCACCGCGGCGCGAACATCCCCGATCTGATCGCCGCCGCGGCCGCTGAGCGGGCGGGGCTCACGGTGCTGCACTACGACGCCGACTTCGACCTGATCTCCACCGTGACGGGGCAAGAGGTGGAGTGGGTTGTGCCGCGGGGGTCCGTGGATTGACGAGGATGGCCGACCCTGAGCGCGCACAGCCCGGAGGGCTGGGTCGGGCTGTGCGGCCCCGGCGGGCTGGGCCGCTCATTTTCTGTCAAATTGCACACTGATGGCGTCCCGCAAGATCGACCACCTGCTAATCGGCGGCGGGTTGGCGAGCGCGAACTGTGCGCGCTGGCTGCGCGAGGAAGGCGCCGAGGGATCGGTGCTGGTGGTGGGCCGCGAGTTCGACCCGCCGTACAACCGCCCCAACTGCTCGAAGGGGTATCTGCGCGGCGAGGAGGATCGCAGCGAGGCGTTCTTCCGTCCGCGGGAGTGGTGGGAGGAGCAGGGGATCGAGCTGCTCACTCGCACGAGCGTCACCGCGCTCGACCCGGGGGCGCGCACCGCGAAGCTCTCGACCAAGGAGGAGCTCGAGTTCGGCCAGGCGCTGCTCGCGACCGGGGCGAACGTGCGGCGGCTGAACGTGCCGGGGTGTGAGCTGGATGGCATTCACTACCTGCGCACGCTCGGCAACGCCGACGCGATCCGCACGGAAGCGGCGGAGGCCGAGCAGGTGGTGCTGATCGGCGGCTCCTACATCGGCTGCGAGGTTGCCGCCTCTCTGACGCTGCTGGGCAAGCGCTGCACGATCGTGATGCAGGAGCAAATCACGCTCGAACGCGGCTTCGGCCAAACCGCCGGGCGCTTCTTCCAAGAGCTGCTTGAAGAGCACGGCGTCACCGTCCATGGGGAGGACGAGCTGGAGCGTTTCGAGGGCGACGGCCGTGTGGCGAAGGTGCTCACCAAGAGCGGCTTGGAGTTGCCCGCCGAGCTGGTGGTGATCGGCGCGGGCGTCGCGCCCGACGTGCAGCTCGCGCGTGGAGCTGGGTTGGAGATGGGGGAGGCAGGCGGCGTGCGCTGCAGCTCGCGTCTGGCGACCTCAGCACCCGGCGTGTACGCGGCAGGCGACATCTGCGAGTACGACTCCCTCGTGCATGGCAGGCCGCTGCGGATCGAGCATTGGGACGTCGCCTTCAACCACGGCAAGACGGCCGCGCTGAACATGCTCGGCCGCGACATCCCGCACGAGACCGTCCCCTACTTCTACTCGGTGCTGGGCGACTGGGGCGAGCTCGAGTACGTCGGCCCGGCGAGGGAGTGGGACGAGGAGATCGTGCGCGGCTCGCTGGAGGACGGCAGCTTTACGATGTGGTACCTGCGCGATGAACGCCTCGTCGCGGCGCTCACCTTTGGGCGCTCGGACGATCTCGACCACGCACGCCGGCTGCTCGTTGAGCGCCCCACACTCGACGCTGCCGCCCGCGCGGCGTTGGCGGATGCGGACAGCGAGCTCGGGGCGGTTTGATCGGAGGCTGGTCGCTCCGCCTGATCGTATCCCCCGGAGCGGGGTCCAGCAGGTATCGGCCGCTCGCGTGGAGATGGCAGGCGGGGCTGGCGGGCATGTGGATAGCGACGAATGGCGCTGGCTTACCGTGCCGGCGAGCGGTAGTATCCGTGGCGTTCATACGGTCGGTGGTTTAGGGAAGCCGGTGAGAGTCCGGCGCGGACCCGCCACTGTGACCGGGGATGCCCCCGCTACGCGCGTTGGAGCGTGAGCCACTGATCGGCCTGAGGCCATCGGGAAGGCGCGGAGGGTGGGCCCGGAAGCCAGGAGACCTGCCTCCGGCCGCAAGCCCACAAGCCCTCGTGGAAAGGGGTTGGCTCCATGCTCATCGTCTCTCGTCGTGTGTGGCCCGCGATAGCGGGACTAATCTTTGGCCTGCTTGCTGCGCTGGTTCTGTGCTCGATCGCTATTGCGGCGCCCGTAACGGTCAAGCTGCGCGTGGAGGGATCGACCAAGACGCTCTTCGAAGGAGAAGTCACGACCCAGGGCGAAGCGTTCGAAACAGAATCCGCCAAAAGCCCACATCCCTGCAACTATGCCGAAAACGGCAACGCTGAAGGGTACACCAACGGCGGCAATTCGAGCGGTACTCCGACCACTGCGCTGCGCGACGCCGCGCTGGCCAACGGACTCGCCTTCAATGCGACATGGTCCACAAAATATGGGGACTTCCTCGTCACCCAGGTCGGCCCCGATGCCGATGAGGAAATGGAACCGTATGACTCCTGGGGTTACGCCGTCAACGACACGACCGCGCCAGTGGGCGGCTGTCAGATCGCGCTCGCTCCAGGCAGCGAAGTGCTGTGGGCCTACAACTACTTCAACCTGAAGCATCTGCTGAGCCTGACCGGTCCAACGAGCGTCGATGCGGACACGCCGTTGACCGTGCATGTCGTCGATGGGCAGACTGGGCAGCCTGTCGAAAAGGCGTCGATCGGCGAAGTGGTCGATGGGGTTACGACTACGATCCCGGGCAGCCCGACCACCGACGCGCACGGGAACGCTACGATCGTCCTCGCCCACGCTGGGACGGTGGCGTTGAAGGCGACCGAACCAGAATCGGTGCGCTCCAACGCGCTGACCGTTTGCGTCCACAATGGCAACGACGGCACCTGCGGAACGACGATACCCGAATGTGCTGCCGGCACTTCGAGCTGTGAGGCCTGTCCTGTAGACACTTCAGGCTGTGAAGGGAAAATCGGAAAAGGGCTCCCCGCTCCCCTGCCGCTGCCGGACGTAGCCCGTGCTGGTGGGGTCGTCGACGGCCATGTCTACTCGCGCCGCGGAGCTCCGCGCATCCTGGAGGGGAGCATCGAAGTCCGGTTTGGGGGCACGCTGCACGAGGTGCGCATCGCGCTCGAGCGCCACATCCACCATCGCTGCTTTTCACTCAGCGGGAGCAGAGGAGCTCTCGTGCGGGCCAGCTGCCATCCGACGCACTTCTTCGATGTGGCCGATACCACGTCGTTCAGCTACCTGCTTCCAGCTCGGCTGCCCGCGGGCCGCTACGTGTACGACATCGAGGCGGTCGATGACGCTGGGCATGTCACAAAGCTCGCGGATGGAGTGAGTCACGTCGTCTTCTATGTCAAGTAGCCGGCACCGCGGAGTTCGCGCCGGTGCGGGCCGTCGGCCGTTTCCCGGCGGCTGGTTGGCTGGTCGGTGGGGCAGGGTGCGTGGCAGGGGTCGGCGGCTCCGCGGCAGATGGCGCATCGTGCTCGTCGTCCTCGCCCTCGCTGCCCTACCCCTCGCCGGCTGCGGCCTCGGCGCCGGGACGACGCCGACGGGCGTGCGGCTTGACGTGACGCGCGGCTTTGGGGCCGATTCGTTGCGTTCCCTGCGTGCTCCCAACAATCACGGCGAAGAGACGGTGATGAGCCTGCTGCGGCGCAACGCGACCGTCACCACCCGCTACGGGGGCGGCTTCGTGGAGAGCATCGACGGCCATTCCGGGGGGCACGAAGGGGGGCAGCCGGTCGACTGGTTCTACTACCTCAACGGCGTGCAGGCCCCCGAAGGGGCGGCGGAGACCAACGTGCGGCAGGGCGACCGCGTGTGGTGGGATCTGCACGACTGGAGTCAAACCGACGAAGTGCCCGCAGTGGTCGGCTCCTTCCCGCAGCCGTTCCTCACCGGGGTCGAAGGCAAGCGGCTGCCGGTGCGCGTGGAATGCGCGTCGCCGGCCGGCACCACGTGCCGCACCGTCACCGCCCACCTGCGCGCCGCCGGCGTTACCTCGGCGGTCGCCGAGCTGGGGCCCGCCGGGGAGGAGCCCGACACGCTGCGGCTGCTCGTCGGCACGTGGTCGCAGGTGAGCGGCGACCCCGGGGCGCGGAAGCTCGAAAGCGGGCCGTCGGCGAGCGGGGTGTACGCGCGCCCCTCCGCCTCCGGGCGGAGCATCGCGCTGCTGGACGCCCAGGGTGCGACGGTGCGCACGCTCACCGGCAGCGCCGGGCTGATCGCGGCCACCCGCTACACCGAACAGGAACCCGAGTGGCTGATCACCGGCACCGACGCGGCCGGCGTGCAGCTTGCTGCCAGCCACCTGGACGAAGCGGCGCTGCACGATCGCTTCGCCGTCGCCATCACCGCCACCGAAGCCGGGGGACACGCGCCTTCGGCGCTGGCCGATTCGGGGATGCGAGCGAAGCGAGCGTCTCCCTCATCGGTCCCCGTTTTGGCCAGCGGCCTGCTCGCGCTGCCTCAGCCCAGCCCATGACCGATCGAAGATCGGCCAGCGTCGGCCTGCTTCTCTACCGCCCGCTGGCCAGCCCGCTGCATGCCACGCGCGCGGGGGTCGCCGCGCTGTGGGGGCTTGCGCTGATCGCTGCCTCGCTGCTGCTCTACCACCCCATGGCGCTGGCGGCGCTCGGGCTGGCTGTGCTCGCCGCCGGCTGGGGGGCGGGGGTGGGCCGCGCGCTGGCACCCGCGCTGCGCACCGCGCTGATCGTGGCCATACCGATCGTGTTGATCAACGTGATTGCATCCCGCGACGGCCTCACCGTCTTCGCCCGCCTCGGCGATCTCGGCCCCTTCGGACAGGGCGACCTGACCGTCGAGGCGCTCGTGTACGGCGCGGTGATCGCGCTGAAGGTCACGGTCCTGATCCTCATCACCGCGCTCTGCAGCCTCTGCATCGACCCGGATGCGCTGCTGAGGATCTGCCGCCGCCTCTCGTTTCGCTCCGCGCTCACCGCCTCGCTTGCGGTGCGCATGATTCCCGTCCTCGCCGCCGACGCCCAACGTATCGCCGAGGCGCAGCGCACGCGGCCGAACAGCCACACCGACCAAAGATGGGCCGGCGGCGCCCGTGCGCGCGTCGCCGTGATCGGCGCGATGCTCACCGGCTCGCTCGACCGCGCGATGGACGTCGCCGCCACGCTCGAGCTGCGCGGCTTCGCCGCCGCCCCCCGCGCTCCCCGGCTGTCGCGGCCGTGGTCGCGTCACGACCTCGCCTTCTCCGCCTCCGCCGTGGCGATCCTCGCGCTCGCGTTGCTCGCCTCGATCGGCGGCGTCGCCTCGTTCACCGCCTACCCGCTGGTGCACGCGCCCGTGGACCCGGGTCTGCTCGCGCTCTGCGGTGCGCTTGTGCTCGCGATCCTGCTGCCGTTCGCCGACCGCAGGGGGATCGAGCTGTGATCACGCGCGCTGGATGTCATGGCCCGCCCACCCGGGAACTCCGCGCCGAACACCGTGTCGGGCCATCGACTCGCGCGGACAATCCCCAATGAACGTCCTCACCTTCGACAGTGTCACCTACCACTACCCCGACGTCGCGAGCCCGGCTCTGGACGACGTCAGCTTCGAGGTGGCCGCGGGCGAATTCTGCCTGCTCGCAGGGCTCTCCGGGCACGGCAAGTCCACGTTGTTGCGCGCCGCGTGCGGTCTTGCTCCGCACTTCCACGGGGGCCACTTCGCGGGGCGGGTGCAGCTCGCCGGCCTCGACACCCGCGAGCACGGGCCCGCGCACCTGGGGACGCTCGCAGGTGCCCTCTTCCAGGACCCAGAGAGCCAGCTCGTGATGAGCTCGGTGCGCGCCGAGCTCGCGCTGGCGCTGGAGAGCCGCGGGCACACCACCGCCGCGGTCGCGCGCGGGATCGAGGAGGTGGCGCTCGCGCTCGGCATCGACCACCTGCTCGACCGCCCCACGCATACGCTCTCCGGCGGCGAGGCCCAGCGGGTCGCGCTCGGCGCCGCGCTCTCCGGGCGCCCGCCCGTGCTGCTGCTCGACGAGCCCACCTCGCAGCTCGACCCGGTCGCCGGCGACGAGCTGATCGGGCTGCTGCGCCGTCTCAACCAGGAGTGGGATGTCACGATCCTGCTCGCCGAGCACCGTCTGGAGCGTTGCCTGTCCTCCGCCGATCGCGTGCTCGCGCTGCGCGACGGCCGTCTCGCACACGACGGCTCTCCGGACTCGTTCCTGGAATGGGCAATCCGCGAGGAGCCCGCGCTGCAAACTCCCGGCGCGCGCATGTTCGCGCTGGCAGGATTCGGCCCTCCGCCGGTCGGCGTCAAGCAGGCCCGTGCAGGCCTCCGTGCGCGACGCCTATTGTCGTCGGAATCTGTATCCTCTTCCGCGCCCCCTGCCGTCCGTCATGTAAACATGGGCAACCGCAGGCAGGGGGCACCTTCCTCTCCGGCGCTGCGACTGCGAGGGGTGTGGCACGAGCTCCACCGCGGCCCCGCGATCCTGCGCGGCGCCGAGTTGCGGTTGGAGCCCGGCGAAAGCGTCGCGCTGATGGGACGCAACGGGGCGGGCAAGTCCACGCTTTTGCGCCACGCCGCCGGGCTGCTGGAGCCCACCCGCGGGCGGATCGAGCGCGGCGGGCGCATCGCGCTGCTGCTGCAAAACCCGGGCGACTACTTCATGCACGAGCGCGTCGCGCGCGAGGCCTCCCCGCGCGCGCTGGCGCTCGCCGGTCTCGCCGAGCACTCCGAGCGCAACCCCCGCGACCTCTCCGGCGGGGAGCGCCAGCGCCTGGCGCTCGCGATCGTCACCGATGGGGGAGAGGAGCCGGCGGTGCTGGCGCTCGACGAGCCCACGCGCGGCATGGACCGCCTCGCCAAGGCGCAGCTCGCCGAGGAGCTGCGCCGCCGCGCCGCGCATGGTCAGGCGGTGATCGTCGCCACGCACGACCCCGAGTTCGCCTGCGCCTGTGCCGAGCGCGCGGTGCTGCTCGCCGACGGCCGCGTGATCGCCGACGGCCCCTGCGCGGAGCTGCTCGCCGGGGGCTGGTACTTCGCCACCGAAACCGCGCGCATCCTCGGCGGCGCGGGAGGCGCGCTCGCGCCCGAGCAGGGTGCCGCGCTGCTCGCCGAGCGGGCTCGCGCGAGCGATCTCTCGCCCGGGGCCAACACCGACCGCACCACGGCGAGCGCCGGCGCCGTTCCGCCGGCGCCGCGTGCGGTTGGGGGGGCATCGGCTCCCGCCAATATGGCCTCCGCGGCGGCAGTGGGGCTGCGTTTGGGGGAAGCTGGGCGATGAGTTGGCCCCTCGCCTCCTTCACCCTCGTGGGGCTCGTGCTGCTGGTGGGCTGGCTGGCGTACGAGCGCGCGCGGCCCTCCGCGCGGATGGTCGCCGTCGTGGCGACCTTGGCGGCGGTCGCGGCGTTGGGGCGCGACGCTTTCGTGGCGCTCCCCGACGTCAAGCCGATCACGGCGATCACGCTGGTGGTCGGCTACGCGCTCGGCCCCCTGCCGGGCTTCACCGTCGGCGCCGTGGGGATGCTGGCCTCCAACGTAATGCTCGGCCAGGGCGCCTACACCCCCTGGCAGATGGCCGCCTGGGGTCTGGTGGGCCTGATCGGCGCCGCGCTCGGGCGTCTCTCGGGTAGGCACCTCGGACGGGTGCCGCTGGCGCTTGCCTGCGCCTTTACCGCACTGCTCGCAAAGGAGATCATGAACGTGTACACGTGGACCATCGGCGCCACCCACACCCCGGCGGCGTTCTTGCTCGTCGCGGGCGCCGCGCTGCCATTCGACGTCACCGATGTCGTCGCCTCCTTCTTCTTCGGCCTCGCCTTCGCCCCCGAGTTGGCGCGCGTGCTGGCAAGGGTGCGCTCGCGCATGGACATTTACTGGGAGCCCGCCCGCCCGCCCGCCGGGGCAGCCTCGGCCGGGGGTACCGGCGGGGCGGTGCCGCTCGCCGTGCTCGCGCTCGGCCTCGCGGGCGCGCTGGCGCTGCCGGGCGGATCGGCGCGCGCCTTCACTCCGCGGCCGCTCGCCAGCACAGCTCGCTTCAGCCTCGGCGCCTCGATCGATCCCCCCGCCGCGGCCGTCACCCCGGCCTCCGCCGCCCGCGCGAGTGTATCCCGCGAGATCGCCTACCTCGCCTCCGCACAGAACGCCGATGGCGGTTGGGGCGGCGCGGCGGGGCAGTCCACCAGCGAGCTGTACTCCGCGTGGGCGGCGATCGGCCTCGCCGCCGCCGGGCGCAACCCGCAGAGCGTGCGCCGCGACGGGCACACGGTGCTCGAAGCGCTGCGTGCGCAGGCCGGTACGCTCGAAGGCGCGGGCGATTATGAGCGCACGATGCTCGCGCTGCGCGCCTGCGGTGCACCGGTGACCTCGCTCGCCGGCAAAAACCTGCTGGCGGGGCTGCTGCGCTACCGCGAGAGCGACGGTTCCTTCTCTCAGCAGGTCAACCTCACCGCGTTCGCCATCTTCGCGCTGCGCGCCGCCGGGCGCTCGGCGAGCGATCCCGCGGTGCGCGCCGCTGGTGTGTGGATCGCCCGCCAGCAGGACGCCGACGGCGGCTTCAACTTCGCCGAGCGGGGCGGCGCCAGCGACGTTGACGACACCGCCGCCGCGCTGCAGGCACTGGTCGCTGCCGGCATCCGCTCCGGCGCTGGCGTCGAACACGCCGTCGCGTTCCTGCTGCACGCGCAGAACCTCGACGGCGGCTTCCCGGAGCAACCCGGCGGCGAATCCAACGCGCAGTCCACCTCGTGGGCCGTGCAGGGCCTCACCGCGGCGGGGCGCAACGTCGAAACGATCCACCGCTCCGGCAGCCGCTCTCCGCTCGGCTACCTGCAGAGCCTCGTCGCCCCCAATGGCAGCGTGCGCTACTCGCGCACCAGCACCCAGACACCGGTGTGGGTCACCGCAGAGGCGCTCACCGCACTGGCGCGCGCGCCGTTCCCGATCGGGTGAGCCCGGCGTTCGCCGGCGCCGATCGGGTGACACCGGCGTTCGCCGTTCCCGACCCCTACCGACCGCCTGCCGATCGCCGGTCGCTGTTGCCTGCGTCCTCCGGGCGGCGGGGTCCGGTGACGGCGTCCACCGCTCGGAGAGCCTCTACTCTCTGGAGGATGTCGAGCCCTCCTTTGACGGCGTCCCCGCGCGCCGCCCGCCGCGGTGCGGGCGAGCCTGCGCGCGAGCACGCGGGCGGCGCTCCTGAGCCGAGCATTGCCTGGGCGCTATGGGCGGCCCTCCTGTGTGCGCTCGCGATGGCCCTCACGTGGGTGCTCGCGGAGCTCGTGCCCGCGACCCACCTGCGCGACGCGGTGCTGCTGAACGATTTCACCAAGCTCGGGCGCCCCCGCGTGGACACGTTCGCCAACCACATGCTGCACCTGCTCGACCCGCTGCTGTACACGGTGTGGACGCTGGCGATCGTCGCCGCGGCGCTGCTGCGCGGGCGCCCACGGGTGGCGCTCGCGGTTGCGGTGGTGGTGCCCGCCGCGACCGGCATCGCCGAACTGCTCAAGCCGCTGCTCGCCCACCCCCACGATCGCGTCGGCTACCAGTGGGTCGGGCCCGCCTCCTGGCCGAGCGGCCACGCCACGGCGGCGATGACGCTGGTGCTGTGCGCGCTGCTCGTTACCCCCCACCGCCTGCGCCCCCTGGTCGCGGCCCTCGGCTGCGCGTTCGCCGTGGCGGTTGGCGGCTCGCTGCTGATCCTCGCCTGGCACATGCCTTCAGACGTGCTCGGCGGCTACCTGCTGGCGGGGCTGTGCGTGTCGCTCACGGTCGTGGCGTTGGGTCGCGGCTGGGATCGGCCGGGGCCATTGCTGCGGCGGCAACGCTCCGCCTGAGTCGGCTGACACTACGGCGCTCTTGGGTCGGCTGACCCTGCGGCGCTTATTCGCCGTACGCGCGGGCTACTGCTCGGGGGCCGCGGCGGCCTCGTGTGCGCCGGGGTCCCACAGGGGCTCCGACCCCGCGCCCTGCTCGTTGACCGCGCGGGCGAGGATGAACAGCAGGTCGGATGCGCGGTTGAGGTAGCGCACCGCCTCGGGGTTGGCGTCCTCGACGGCGAGCGCGCGCCGCTCCGCACGACGGCAGACGGTGCGGCAGACATGCAGGTGGGCCGCTGCGGGCGTGCCTCCGGGGATCACGAACGAGCGCAGCGGGGGCAGCGCGGCGTTGACCTCGTCGCACGCGTGCTCCAGCCACGCGGTGTACTCGGCGGTGATCCGCAGCCGCGCGCGCTCGCCACCCGCGGGCACCGAGAGGTCGGCGCCGAGGTCGAGCAGATCGTTCTGCATGCGCCGCAGCCACGCGGTGACGTCGCCCGGCAGGCCGGGCTGTAGTAGCGCCACGCCCAGCATCGAGTTGAGCTCGTCCACGGTGCCATACGCCTCCACGCGAGGGTGCATCTTGGAGACACGGCTCATGTCCCCGAGGTGGGTCTCGCCGGCGTCTCCGAGCTTGGTGTAGATGCGGGTGAGGTTGACGGTCATGCGCAATCCTTGGGGGCAACGCCGCATGCGGCGTTGCCGAAGCGGCCGCATGCGGCCGCTTCACGGGGCCGCGCATGCGCGCCCCCGCCGGTGGGCGCATGCGCCCACCGGAACCACTTGAGTCTCGCAGATGGTCCACCGGGGTGGCGCTCGTCCGCGGGATCGGATACGTTGCCCCACCTCAATGCGGGTTGGCGTACCGAAGGAGACCGCGGCGGGTGAGCACCGGGTGGCGCTCGTGCCCGAGGTGGTCGGCAAGCTGAAGGCCAGAGGACTGGAGGTTCTCGTGCAGCGTGGCGCGGGGGCCGACGCTCTGCTGCCCGACAGCGCCTTCGCGGATGCTGGTGCGGAGTTGACCGACGATGCCGCCGCGGTGTGGCGCGCCGATGTGGTCGTCACGATCTCCCCGCCGTCCTCGCAAGAGATCGGTTTGCTGGGGGCTGGCTCGCTGCTGATCGGCTTCCTCGCGCCGCTCACCAGCCCGCAGTGCACGAGCGCGCTCGCCGCGGCGAAAGCGACGGCACTGGCGATGGAGGCGATTCCGCGGATCTCCCGCGCACAGGCGATGGACGCGCTCTCTTCGCAGTCCAACGTCGCCGGCTACCGCGCGGCGCTGCTGGGGGCGGAGCAGATGGGGCGCTTCTACCCGATGCTGATGACCGCGGCCGGCACGATCCCGCCGGCGAAGGTGCTCGTGCTGGGGGCCGGAGTGGCGGGCCTGCAGGCGATCGCCACCGCCAAACGGCTGGGCGCCCGCACCACCGGCTACGACGTGCGCCCCGAGGTGGCCGAGCAGGTGCGCTCGCTGGGCGCCCAATGGCTGGACCTCGGCCTCGAGGCTTCCGGCGAGGGGGGCTACGCGCGCGAGCTCACCGACGAGGAGCGCGCCCGCCAGCAGCAGGCGTTGACGGACGCGATCAAGGGCTTCGACGTGGTCATCACCACCGCCCTGGTGCCCGGCCGTCCCGCGCCGAAGCTGGTGACGGAGGAGGCGGTCGAAGGGATGAAGCCGGGGTCGGTGGTCGTCGACCTCGCGGGGGAAGCGGGCGGCAACTGCGAGCTGACCGAGCCGGGGCGAACAGTGGTGCGCCACGACGTGAGCATCCTCGCCCCGCTCAACCTCCCCGCGACGCTGCCCGAGCACGCCTCGGCGCTGTTCGCGCGCAACGTGCTTGCGCTATTGGAGCTGCTGGTGGGGGAGGACGGGACCCTGGAGGTCGACTTCGAGGATGAGATCGTCAAGGGCGCCTGCATCGTGCGCGAGGGCGAGATCGTCAATGCGGGGGCCAAGGCCGCGATCGAGGCTGCCGCCGGGGGCGGGTCGCGTGGCGGCGAGGGTGGGGCGAGCCCCGGACAGGCAACGCAGACGGAAGGCTCCGCGCAATGATCCTCGCCTCCGTCCTCACCACCAATCTCGCGATCCTCGTGCTCGCGGGCTTCATCGGGTTTGTGGTCATCTCCAAGGTGCCCAACACGCTGCACACGCCGCTGATGTCGGGCACCAACGCGATCCATGGGATCGTGCTGCTCGGCGGCCTGCTTTTGCTCGGCCTCCCGGGACTGGATGGCTTGAGCAAGGGGCTGCTCGTGATCGCCGTGGCGTTCGGCACGATCAACATCGTCGGCGGCTTCCTCGTCACCGACCGGATGCTGGAGATGTTCAAGTCCAAGCCGAAGCCGTCCCCCAAGGCCGAGGTCGAGCCAGAGGACGAGGAGGCGAGCAAGTGAACCCTCCCCTCGCCACCACCTTCCTGCAGAGCGAAAGCTTCATCTACGTCCTCTACATCGTCGCCTTCGGGCTCTTCATCCAGGGCCTACGCGGACTCTCCGGCCCGACGGGCGCGGTGCGCGGCAACCGCACCGCCGCGGTGGGCATGGCGATCGCGGTGGTTGCGACGTTGCTCAATCCCGGCGAGGGCAACTGGGGTCTGATCGCACTCGGCCTTGCGCTCGGCACGGCGGTGGGGGTGCCGGCCGCGCGCAACGTGAAGATGACCGCGATGCCCCAGATGGTGGCGCTCTTCAACGGCGTCGGCGGCGGCGCGGTGGCGCTGATCTCGTGGGTGGAGTTCCGCCACTACGGCTCGACCTACGGCTCGCACACGATCCACCTGTTCGGCGAAACGGGCAGCGTAGCGATCACAGCCGGTGGGCCCCCAACGTACGTGGCGATCTTCTCCGTGTTCGCCGCGATCGTCGGCTCGATCTCCTTCTGGGGTTCCAACATCGCGTTCGGCAAGCTCCAGGAAGTGATCCCCGGGCGCCCGATCTCCTTCGGCTCCGCCCAGCAGGGCGTAAACGCCGTGCTGCTGATTCTCGCGCTGGCCGCCGGCATCGACCTGGTGGCGGGCGCGCACTCCGAACTGTTGTTCATCGGCATGCTGATCGTCGCCGCGCTGCTCGGCAACGCGGTGGTGCTGCCGATCGGCGGCGCCGACATGCCCGTCGTGATCTCGATGCTCAACGCCTTCACCGGCCTCTCCGCGGCGGCCACGGGGATGGCGCTCAACAACCCGGCGCTAATCGTCGCGGGGATGATCGTGGGCGCCTCCGGCACGATCCTCACCAACCTGATGGCCACCGCAATGAACCGCTCGATTCCGGCGATCGTCGCCGGCGGCTTCGGCGGCGGCGGCGCCGTGGAGGGGGCTTCGGGCGCGGGCGAGCACGCGGGCACGGTGCGCTCCACCACGGCCGCCGACGCAGCGATCCAGCTCGCCTACGCCTCCCGCGTGGTAGTCGTTCCCGGCTACGGGATGGCGGTCGCGCAGGCCCAGCACGCGGTGCGCGAGCTGGCGTCCGAGCTCGAGCAGCGCGGGGTGGACGTCAAATACGCGATCCACCCGGTCGCGGGGCGGATGCCGGGGCACATGAACGTGCTGCTCGCCGAGGCCGACGTGCCCTACGACCAGCTCAAGGAGATGGACGACATCAACCCCGAGTTCCAGCGCACCGACGTGTCGCTGGTGATCGGCGCCAACGACGTCACCAACCCGGCCGCCCACAACACCCCCTCCTCGCCGATCTACGGCATGCCGATCCTCGAAGTGGACGACTCCCGCTCGATCATCGTGATCAAGCGCTCGATGAACCCCGGCTTCGCCGGGATCGAAAACGAGCTGTACTTCGATCCCAAGACCTCGATGCTGTTCGGCGACGCCAAGTCGGCCGTCAGCGAGATCACCGCCGAGCTGGCACAGCTGTAGCTCCCCGTCGCGGGCGACTACGGTCCCGATAGGGGTAGCCCTCACGGTTTGCGGACGTTTGCGTATCGCCGACCCAATGTGAGTGAGAGGCCTTCGAGGGACGGATACGTGTTTTTCCGTAGCATGGGTTGCATCCTTAGTCGATGTACTCTATTCTCAACTGAGAGGGATGAACGGTCTTGGCTCCGCACTCCGGCGCATTGGCGCTGTGGGGGCGACGGCGGCCATGCTTTGGGTCTTGGGAGTGGGTACGGTCGGCTCGGCGTCCGCGCAGGGGAGCCCTCTGCGGTTGCAAAGCGATCCGCTGGCCCGCGCCAGCATCGTCGACGGCACCGTCGCATCGATCAGCGAATTCCCCTTCCAGGTCGCGCTCTACAACCCGAGCGCCGGATCGCCCGCGAAGGGCTTCTTCTGCGGCGGCGTGATCCTCGACGCCACGCACGTGGCAACCGCGGCGCACTGCCTGTTCGGCGAACGTGGGCAGCACACCCCGCCGGCTGAAATCGAGGTACTGGCCGGCTCGACCTATCTCGAACCGACCGACCCCGGGAGCGTCAGGGATCCAGTGGTGACGGCGACCGCCGACCCCGCCTACAACCCGGCCGCCAGCGACTATGACGTCGGGTTGCTACAGCTCGCGCGACCGCTGTGGAGCGGTCCCACGCCGGCGCTCGACGGCCACAGCACGATCGCCCCGCTGGCGCTCTCCACGGCGCTGACAGAAGCGCGCACAGCCGCCGCCCAGAGCGCGGCAGCGTCCGCCACGCAGGCCGCGACAGCTCCGGCGCAGGCGCTCGTCAGCGGCTGGGGCGATCTCAACCCCCAGCCCGGCGGCCAGCCAAGCTATCCGCTGCGCCTGCGCAAGACGCACGTCCCGCTGATCGCCGCCGCACTCTGCGAAGAAGCGTACGCCACGATCGAACAGCCGATAACGCCGCGAATGATGTGCGCCGGCGGCGCGCCGGGCGAAGGGCAGGGGCACGCCGACTCCTGCTATGGCGACAGCGGCGGTCCGCTGGTAGCGCCCGGCGTTGCGGGCGCGGGCGACACTTCGCCGGCCGGCGACGTGTTGCTGGGGCTGGTGGACTTCGGCAACGGCTGCGGGCAGGCGGGCTATCCCGGCGTGTATCTACGCGTCGCCGACCCCGCCGTGGCTCGCTTCCTCGGGGCCGATCCACCGGTGGCCTCGACTGGGGAAGTCCACCGCGGCCTCTGTCCCCGGGTCGTGCGCGCGGGGCGCACGCACAATGGGCACACCGCGCACCACTCGCGCGGGCATCGGCCGGCCCGCCGCGCGCGTCGCTGCAAGGGCTGAGCTCTCGTCCACCGACCCCGAATTCGAGTGCCTAACCGACTGCCGCAGGAGCCTCTGCCAGACTGCGGGCGTGATCGAGCGAGATCAGGCGCTGCAAGCACTCGCCGACAGCGAGTTCGACGTGGTGGTCATCGGCGGCGGCATCACCGGCGCCGGCGTTGCGCTTGACGCCTCTACGCGCGGCTACAGCGTGGCACTGCTGGAGCGCTCCGACTATGCCTCTGGCACCTCCAGCCGCTCCAGCAAGCTGGTGCACGGTGGGTTGCGCTACCTGCAGAACTTCGACCTCGGGTTGGTGCGTGAGGCGCTGCTGGAGCGCCAGCTCCTGGTGGCGCTGGCCCCGCACCTCGTGCGCCCGCTGCCGCTGGTGGTACCCGCCTTCGAAGGCGCCCGCCCCGATCGCATGATGGGCGTGGGGCTCAACCTGTACGACGTGATGTCGGTCGATCGCGGTCGCCTGCGCCCGCGCCGCGGACGCCCCGAGCGCACCGGGGGCCGGGGGGGAGAGGCCGAGGAGGCCGCCGAACATGGCTGGAGCCCCGCGCGCCACCGCATGATCTCGGGGGAGGAGGTGCTGGAGCTGCTGCCGGCCTTGGCCCCCCGCGAGCCGACGGGCGGATATCTCTTCTACGACTGCCAAACCGACGACGTGCGCCTGGTGCTGACCGTGCTCGGTGAGGCCGAGCGCTTCGGGGCGGTGTGCGCCAATCGCGTGGCGGCCGTAGGCCTGCTGGAAGACGACGTCGGCCGTGCGTGCGGCGTGCGTGCGCACGACCTCGAGGGAGGCGGAGAGCTGGCGGTGCGCGCCGCCAACGTGGTCAACGCCACTGGCGTGTGGGCCGATGAGCTGCGCCCGCGCGAGCTCCAGCAGGCCGCGGATCTGGATGTCCCCGCACGGGGCGGCCGGGCGCAGGTTCCGTTCATCAGGCCCAGCCGCGGCACCCACCTCACGCTCTCCTGTGAGGACCTGCCGCTGGTCGGCGGCGCGATCGTGCCCGCCGGCGAGGGCCGCTCGATCTTCGCGCTGCCGTGGTTGGGGCGCACGCTGGTGGGCACCACCGACAACGACTACGAAGGCGATCTCGCCCACGTGCAACCCTCCGCGGAGGACATCGCCTATCTGCTGGACGCCGTCAACACATTCTTCGCCACCGACCTGCGCCCACGCCACCTGACGGGTGCGTACGCCGGAGTGCGGCCACTGATCTCCGGCGGCGATCCGAAGAAGTCGGTGGACATCTCGCGCCGCGCCGAGCTGTATGAGACCTCCAGCGGCATGATCACGATCACCGGAGGCAAGCTCACCACGTGGCGGCGAATGGCCAAGCTCACGGTCGATCGGCTGGTGGAGCGCGACGCGCGCGATGCGCCCTGCCGCACGCACGAGATCCCCCTTGGGCAGCCGGTCGCGGTGGAGGAGCTGCCGCGGGTGGAGGGGGTGCCCGAGGAGTCATACGCCGCGCTTGCGGCCCGCTACGGCTACGCAGCGCGCGAGGTGCTCGCGCTGGCGGGCGAACGTGGAGAGCTGGCCCAGCCGATCGTGCCCGGCCTCCCCGATCTGCTCGCCGAGGCCGTCCTCGCCGCCCGCCGGGAGCAGGCGCGCAGCGTCGCCGACGTGCTGCTGCGCCGCACGCGCCTGTGGCTGCTGGCCGCCCACGAGCTCGACGGCTTGCCTGTCGGCGGGGCGCCGCCACGCGAGGGGTTGCCGCCGGACGGGCCGGCACCCGGCGGCTCGCAATTGGATGGGCCGCCGTCAGGGGCGGACGGGTCGCCGGGGCCCGTGCGGCGCGTCGCGGACGTGCTCGCGGGCGAGCTGGGCTGGAGCGCGCAGCGCACCACGGAGGAGATCGAGCGCTTCGCGCAGGAGGCGCGTGCGGAGGGATTGGCCGGGTGAGGCACTACCGCCTGCGCGCTGTCGATCGCGTGCTGGAGCTCGGTGCCCGAGCGGACGGGCCTCTGATCATGGGTGTGGTCAATGCCTCGCCCGACTCCTTCAGCGACGGCGGGCGCTACGGGAGCCTCGAGCAGCGGGTGGAGTTGGCGCTGGCGCACGCTGCCGCCGGCGCCGACATCCTCGACGTCGGCGGCGAGTCGGCCACGACGGGGCGCCCCCCCGTGCCGGAGGCGGAGGAGATCGAGCGCGTGGTGCCGCTGATCGAGCGCGTCGTCGCCGAGTTTGACCCCGACGGTCCGGTGATCTCGATCGACACCTACAAGGCCCCCGTTGCCCGCGCCGCGATCGCTGCCGGGGCGCGGATCGTCAACGACGTCAGCGGCCTGCGCGACCCCGAGCTCGCCGGGGTGTGCGCGGAGACCGGAGCCGCGCTGGTGCTGATGCACACCGCCGCCGCTCCTCGCGTACGCAGGCAGGACCCCGACCTGTACAGGGATGTGGTGGGGGAAGTGCTCGACTTTCTACGTGCGCGGGTCGCCGTGGCACTCGAGGCCGGGCTCGTCCGCGAGCAGCTGATTCTCGACGCGGGCCCCGACTTCGCCAAGACGCCCACCCAGACGATCGCGCTGCTCGCTCAGATCGAGCGTCTGCACGAGCTCGAGCTGCCGCTGCTGATGGCGATTTCGCGCAAGGACTTCATCGGGGCGCTCACGGGTCGCCCGCCGCGCGAGCGGCTTGCCGGCACGCTTGCCGCGCTAGCCCACGGCGTGGACGCGGGCGCGCACATCTTCCGTGTGCACGACGTCGCCGCCGCCGCCGACTTCCTCACGGTGCGCGCCGCACTCGCCGGGGAGCTGCCCGTGCGAAGGGATCTCGAGCTTCCCGAGGAACTGAGACACCAGCGAGTGCGTCGCGCGGTGTGAGGGCGCCGGAGATTGCTCGCCGACGGCCCGGATGCCCTAAGCTGCACGACGCATAGACGGGTGCCGGCCGCTGTCCAACGCGGTCGGGCGCCAACCACCCACCAAACGAACACACAGGAAGAGGGGACTACTAACAATGATGACCGTGCTCGAGCGCTCCGAGCTTGACGCCAGCCCGCTGGCCGACCTGCATGCAATCGCCGACCAGATCGGCCTCGATGGGTTTCGCAGATTGCGCAAGGCCGACCTGATCGACGCGATCCTCGAGCGCTCCGGCGGCGATGGCAGTGGCGTGGATAAGCCGGAGGAAACGCCCGCGAGGGCGCGGGACACCGGCGCGAGAGAGGCGAGCGGTGAGGAGCGGAGCGCCGGTGCGAGGGAGCGCGGCGCAGGCGCGGGAGACGAGGGCGCCGAGGAGGAGCGCGAGGCTCGTCCCGCCCGCCGGCGCCGCCCCACGCGTCGCCGCGCCAAAGCAGCCGGCGGCGAGCAGGAGCGCGAGTCCGAGGATGGCGAGTCGGGGGGCGGGAGGACGCGCGAGGAGGAGCCGGCAAAGGCCGCGAGGGGCCGAGCGCCGCGCGGCGAGCAGGAGCCACCAAAGGCGGCGAGAGGCCGGGCGCCGCGTGCCGCCGAGGAGCGACCGATCGGAGATCGGCAAGCCTCGGGCGTCGTCGAGCTGCTCGGCAACGGCTCGGCCTTCCTGCGTGTCTCGCCGCCGGAGGCCTCCGATGAGGACGTCTACATCTCCGCCGCCCAGGTGCGTCGCTGCGAACTGGTATCCGGCGACCGGGTGAGCGGGCCCGTGCGCACCCCGCGTCAATCCGAGCGCTACCCTTCGCTGGCGCGGGTGGACACGATCAATGGCGCCCCGGCCGATTCCGTCGCGGAGGGCACCCGCTATGAGGACCTTGCAGTTGCCTACCCGTCCGAGCGCCTCGAGCTCGATCCACAGGATCCGACGCTCGGGGCGATCGAATGGCTGACGCCGATCGGCCGTGGGTCGCGAGCGACAATCGTCGGCGAGGCCCGTTCGGGCAAGACCGAGACGCTGCGGCGCCTACTCGGCGCGCTCGCCAGCCGAGAGGGCCTCGAGGTGATGCTGGTGCTCGGCGGCGTCCGCCCCGAGGAGATCGCCGCTTGGCGCGAGGGGCCGGTGGCGCCGGCTGCGGCGTTGGATCTCGGTGCCTCCGCCGAGCTTCAGGCTCAGACCGTGGAGCACGTGGTCGACACCGCCAAGCGTGTCGCCGCCCGCGGCGGGCACGTGGTGGTGCTGATCGACACGCTCGACCATCTCCCGCCGCAGGCTGCCCGGCGGATCCTCGCCGGCGCTCGCAACCTCGTCGAGGGCGGTTCGCTCACGTTGATCGCCACCGCCTCCCGTCCGCTCGGTGGCGAGAGCACCGTGATCGCGCTCGACGTCGCGCTCACCTCCACCGGGCGCATTCCCGCGCTCGACCTGGCTGCCAGCGGGGTCGTGCGCCCGGAGTTGCTCGTGGGCGAGGACGGCGCCGCGGCGATCACCAAGGCCCGCGCGTCGGCCCTTGGCTAGACCGATCGGCGATCGGTCTCAGCGCAGGTAGGCCACGCGCGCCCAGGAGGGCTCGGGTGAGAGCTCGATCGGCTCGCCACCGCGGGATGAATCGCCGCCCCGCCCGCCCGCGGGCTGCACGTAGGTGAAGCTGCAGGTCTCCTCGACGAACGCCACCCCGAGCTCGCCCTCGTTGACGCGCTGGTCGAGCCACGCTCCGCGGAACACCAGCCGGCGCAGCCAGTGCACCAGCGAGCGCTCCGCCGGTCCCACCAGCTCCGTCCAGCACTCGTTGACATGCTCCCCCAGGGCGGATGCCGGGTCGAGGATCTCACCGTTGACCGCGAGGTTGACGAGGTCTTCCAGCTCGTCCTCCCCGAGCCTGCCGCCCACGAAGCCCAGCTTCAGGGCCGCCTGCTCGCAGCGCTCGGCGAAGTCGTCCTCGTTGAAGGTGAAGCGCAGCTCTCCGTATTCGAGGACGAAGTCCTCTCCCGAGTCGTAATTTCCGCGGCGTGTCTTGTCCATGACGTTGGTGCCGGAGATAGTGGGTTGATAAAGGGTCCGTCGACCGAAGAAGGAGGGCCGGCTTGCCGGCCTCCTGCCGGCTGCGCCACCCCCGGGGTCGGGCTCCGTGCCGTCGGAATCATAAGCTGAGTTCCTGCTCTCGTGGGGGTGCTGCACGGGAGATTGCACGAGCCCGGTGGCAGGGGACTCGGGTGGCGGGCCGCTCAGAGCTTGTCATGCAGTGTGCGGGCTTTGCCGGCGGGCACGTATACCCTCATGGTGATGGCGCGCCTCCCCGAGCACGGACAGCGGCGGTCCGCGGCGGTCCCCGGCGGACCGCGACCGTCGGCTGTCCCCGGTTACCACACAGCGCTGGTGCCGATCTTCGGAGACGATGTCAGCGCTGCCGCGATCGGCCGCGTCGCCAAGCTGATCGGCAAGGGTGGGGTCGTCAATGCGGTGTTCGTGCTGCCCGTCCCTCCCCAGCTGCCGCTCCAAGAGGGCTTGGAGCAGGAGGAGGCTCGGGGTCGCTCGGTGCTCGAGAGTGCACGCATCCAGGCCCGTCGCGCCGGCATCCGCATCCACACCGGTGTGATCCGCACACGCAACCCCGGCGCTGCCTTGGTCGACGAGGCCCTGAGGCTGGAGGCGGACATGATCTACTGGTCCACGCTCCATGCCCCCGCCGGGGAGCGGCGCATCGGACCGACCGCGCTGCACCTGCTCAGCAGGCGACCCTGCCGGGTGATCATCGAGACCGAGGGCCACCTTTCAGGGGCCTCGGGCGACACCGCCCACGTCTCGATGGCCTGACTGACGGTCTGAAGGAAGAGGGGCCAGGCTTGGCCGCCTGAGGCGGCCTGCGCCACCCTCTAACCGCTCGCGCTTGATTCGCCGCTCGAGGACGACAGGCCGACCAGGACGCGCGCGCGTTTGACCCCGTCAGATAGCGACTGCCCGCCGCCGGCGGTGACGGTGCCGACGGGAGCTATCGCCGAGGCGAAGCCCGAGAAGCCGGAGGCCTGGTTGAGCCCGAGCGATTCGAGCAGCCCCGAAAGTACGTGGAATTCGATCAGGGCGCTCGGCTCGATCCCGCCGCCGAGGGTGCTGATCGCGGCGCCGTAGGACGGGGCATTCCCCAGCGTGCTCTGAGGATTGAGCGCTTCCGTGATCGAGGAGGTCCCGAGCCCGGCCACGAACTTGCCCTGACCTGCGGCGATCGTCAGCGCCAGCGGGAAGCTCGGCAGTCTCACCGTCACCGCGGTTTCGGTACCGGGCACCGAGGTGGAGGAAGTATGCCCACCTGCTGCGCGGTAGGCCTGCGCGAGCTGTGCCACCGCTGCGCGCGAGCGAGCCCGATCGTTGGAAGTTATGACGACTGCCGCCTGCAGGGCGAGTACGCTGCTGCCGCTCACATACACGCCTGCGGAGCCCGCCCAGCTGAGCAAGTCACGCTGCACATTCAACGAGCCCGAGGTAAGCGGCGCCAGCAGCTTGCCGAAGTCGATGCCGTCGATGTCCAGCGCCGAGCCCAGCGAGCCGAGCGCGTCGAGGCCTTGGGCACCGTTGCCCAGCGCGCCGCCGAGGTTGCCGATGCCCAGGGCCAGCCAAGAGCTGCCAGGGAGCCCGCGTAGCACCTGCGCCCCGCTTTCGCCGAGCGGTTCGGTGTGGTCGGCGCCCGACACCGTGGAGCTGGACGCTGACGCACTCGAGTTGGAGCCGTCGGAAGACGATGCCGGCGGCAGCGTATCGAGGTTGAGCGCCACTTGGTTGGAGCTCGGGATCACCGACAGATACAGCTGGCCGGGATTGCCGAGCAGGCCCTCCAGTAGCGGCAGGATCGATTCCGCGCTGTTGCTGTCTTCGCTGCTACCTCCGCTCCCGCCGCCGGTGCTCCCGCCACTGCTCCCGCCATCGCTGCTCTTGAGCGTGCTTTCCAGCTCTTCCGGGCTCAGATAGGCGTTTGCGAGGGCTCCGTGTTCGGCGGTGGAGGTGAGCTTGGAGTAGGCGCTGGCCTGCGCCAGCGAGGGGCCGCCGGCGGCCGTTTCGATCACGCTCTTGATCCCCGTTTCGCTGCCGATCACTGCGAACTTGTGCACGATCCCCTCGGCGATCCCGTCGGGAGACACCTGGTAGGTGACGCCATGAAAGCTGGTTGTGTGCGCACCCGCGCTGTGAGCCTGGCCTTCCAAGAAGGATTTCGCCTTTTCGACATCGCTCGTGTCGAGCACCAATGCACCCTGCGCGGAGCTTGTCCCGAAAGCCGCCTGCAGGCCGTTCTGCCCAAGCAGCGCCGCTTCGAGGCCGGAGAAGCCTTCCGAGAGAAGCTTCTCGAGCGTTTCGCCGCTCAGCAACCCCTCCGCACGGTCAAGGGCCGCTGAGCCGAGGAACGCCCCTGCGTGGGTGCCCAGCCATGGCTCGACTTCCTGGGCATAGTTCGGCGTCTTGCCATTGGGGCCGGCCAGTAGCTTTAGAAGTCCTTCGAAGGGGTGTTGGCGACCGGTGAGCGTGTGCGCGGCGGCGGTCGCGTCGGTCTTCAAGCTGCCTTCGGGCTTGACTACCGCGTCGATGTAGAGCGGTGCGGAGGAGGGCGTCACCGTTGCGGGGCTCTCGCTTGTCCCGCTCGGACTGGAGCCGCAGCCTGCGACCGCTGTGGCGAGGAGTGCCACCAGGCAGGCAAGAAGCGTCATCGGGGTCCTGGTGCGAAGAGCCGCGAGTCTCACGGTGGGGATCGTATGCGCATCGGCGGCGTCCACGCAAGTCGCATCGCGCACGTGCAACTTATGTGGCAAATCTTCAGGGTGCAGTCCCGCTTGCGCATTTGCGCCCTCCGAAGACCCGCTGGGCGGGGTCTTGAAAACCGATGATATGCAGGCATTTTTGCCCATCTGGAGGGCGTCAGGATGACAAAGTGGGGGAAAATGTGCAATTGGGGTTGCGTTGTGGGGGAAAGTGGGGTACGTTGCCGGGAACGAGCCGAGGTGGAGAGGCTCCTCCCACCTCTCCACCTCGGCTCCTAAAAAGACCGCGGTCGGCCTCTGGATGCCGGCCAATCGGACCTCGTCGCAGTCAGATCGATCTGGAGCACAGGCACAGTGGCATTCCGTGGCACATACGACCACACGCTCGACGCGAAGAACCGCCTCACCGTGCCGGCCCGCTATCGCGCGACGCTGGCGGACGGAGTGGTGATGGCGATGCCCGTCGACCTCCAGCCGTGCGTGGGTGTGTGGCGCCCGCAGGAGTATGAGCGCTACACCGAGCGCGCGCTCGCCGAGCTGCCGCCGCTCTCACCCCGCCTGAGTGAGCTGGAGCGCTTCTTCTACGGCAGCTCCCAGGACGCCGAGCTCGACTCCGCCGGGCGGATCATGCTCCCCGGCTTTCTCGCCGAGCACGCGGCGCTCAACAAGGACGTCGTGGTCGTCGGCGCCGGGGATCGGCTGGAGCTGTGGGACCGCGACCGTTGGAACGAGCACCGACCGACGCTGCTGGGCGGCGTCGCAGAGATCACGGCACGTGTCGACCATCCTGCTTGATATGACCGTCCACATCCCCGTGCTCGCCGGCGAGCTGATCGACGTGCTCGATCCGCAGCCAGGGCAGGTCGCGATCGACTGCACCTTCGGCGGCGGCGGCCATGCGCGCCTGGTCGCCCAGCGCCTGGGCGCGGGCGGTACGCTGGTGGCGATCGACCGCGACCCGGTCGCCGAGGAGCGCTTCGCCGAGCTGGCCGAGGAGCTGCCGTGCACGGTGCGCTTCATCCGCGGCGGCTACGCCGAAGCGCTGGAGCTGCTCGCACGAGAGGGGCTGCGCGCGGACAGCGTGTACTTCGACCTCGGCATGTCCTCGATGCAGGTGGACACGCGCGAGCGCGGCTTCTCCTACTCATACGACGCGCCCCTTGACATGCGTATGGACCCCGAGCAGGAGCTCGACGCCCGCGAGATCCTCGCCACCTGGGATCAGCGCCGGTTGGCGGGGATGCTGCGCGAGCTCGGCGAGGAGCGCCACGCGGGCGCGATCGCCCGCGCGATCGTGCGCCGCCGCGAACGGGAGGGCGCCGATTCGATTCGCACCACGCAGGAGCTGGTGGAGATCGTCAACTCGGCGATCCCCGTCCCTGCGCGCTTCGCCGGGGGGCACCCCGCCAAGCGAGTCTTCCAGGCACTGCGGATTGCGGTCAACGACGAGCTCGAGCAGCTCGATCGCGGGCTGCCACTTGCGTGGGGGCTGCTGCGCGAGGGAGGGGTGCTGGCTGGCATCTCCTTCCAGTCGTTGGAGGACCGGCGCGTCAAGCGCTTCATGGTTGCCCGCGCGCAGGGTTGTACCTGCCCGCCCGACCTGCCTGTGTGTGCGTGTGGGCGCCAGCCGCAGGCCGAGCTGTTTTCGCGCCGGGCGATCGTCCCCTCCGCGGGCGAGCTCGCGCACAACCCACGTGCCTCTTCGGCACGGCTGCGGGCTGCGCGGAAGCTCACCGACGATCCGGGAGGCGCGCAATGACTCCGCCTCCGGCGGCGGCCACGCTGCCGGGCCACGTTGTACGGCCCGGGCGCTCGCGGCAGCGGGTGCGAGCGCTGCCGCCGCGCCGCATCTCGGGGCCGGCCAAGCGTGTCGTCCCTGTGCCGCATCTCCCCGATCGCCTACTCGATCGGCTGATCGGCGGTCGCGCATGGATCGCCGTGATCGCGTTTGCGCTGATCGGGATCGTTGGGATGCAGCTGTGGGTGGTGAAGCTGGGGGTGGGGATCGGCCGCGCAGTCGAGCACACGCTCCTGCTGCAGCAGGAGAACTCGGCCCTCTCCGCCGAAGACTCTGCCCTCTCCTCCGGAGAACGCATCGAACGGCTTGCGCTCGCCAAGGGCATGGTGCCCGCCTCGCCGGTGGCGCTGCACTTCGACACCCTGCGCGGCCCGCTTGACGCGCGGCTGGCGGCGGCGGCGCTGGCGAAGCCGATCCAGACGCAGACCGTGCCCTCGATCCCGGTGGGTGGCGCCACCGCGACCACCGAAGCGAGCACGAGCTCCGCGGGTACCGAAGTGAGCTCTGGCGCCGCCGGGAGCGAACCAAGCTCGAGTGCCACCGCCGGTGCGGCGACGAGCTCGAGCGCGACGAGCACCACCGGCACCGAAGCCCCGTCCGCGCAGCCGACCGCGCCCGAAACGGCAGCTTCGCAGGCGCCGACCTCGGCGGTGACGGAACCTGCATCGGCCGCGAGCAGCGGCTCCACCGAAGCGGCGAGTGCGCCTACCGGCGCCGGTGGCGACCGATCAGAGATCGGCCAGCAGGCGACCCCGGGGGGCTAGCGCACCGTGGCGAGCGTCCAGAGGCGCATCGGGGTGCTGTTTGCGGTGTTCTTCGGGCTGTTGGCGATCGCGGCGGGACGCACGCTGTACCTCGGCGTGCTGCACAGCGCGGCGTTGCGCAGGGCTGCCAACACACAGCAGGTGACGATCGAAGAAGTGCCGGCGCCGCGGGGAACAATCACCGATCGTCGCGGGACGGTGCTGGCGATCTCCGAACCGGCGGATGACATCTCGGTCGATCCCTACCTTGTGAAGGCAGACCCCAATCTGACGAAGGGACTGCTCGGAGCGGCCGAAGAGCTGGCGCCGCTGGTGGGAAGCTCGCAGGCAACGGTGCTCGGAGATCTGAACGAGCAGAGCGGCTTCGTGTATCTGGCGAAGGCGCTGCCGGCGGCGCGGGCGAAGGCGGTGACGGCGCTCAACATCCCTGGCGTGTCGAGCACCCCGACGATGCGCCTGGTGTATCCCCGCAACACGCTCGCCGCGCAGGTGCTGGGGATGATGGGCGAAAATGGTGGCCTGTCGGGCCTGGAGTACGCCGACAACGCAATCCTGCAGGGGAAGGCGGGCGAGCGGCGGGTGGTGAGCGATGCGCACGGTCAGCCGCTCTCGATCTCCAACGTTCACCGCGAGCTGCCGGGCGCACAGCTGAGGCTGACGGTGGACGCCAACATCCAGCAGCGCACCGAAGCGGTGCTGAGCGCGGTGGGCAAGGTGTTTCACCCCAAAGACGCCACCGCGATCGTGATGCAGCCGGACACCGGCGCGATCCTCGCGATGGCGAGCTGGCCGCAGCTGAGCCTCGACGATCCTCCCACCTCCAAGGCGACGCTCGAAGCGGCGCTGGAGAACAGAGCGGTGAGCTTCAACTACGAACCGGGCTCGACCTTCAAGGTGGTGACAGTTTCGGGCGCGTTGCAGAAGGGGTTGATCACACCCAACACCGAATTTGACATCCCCGATCAGATTCAGGTCGCCAATCGCACGATCCACGACGCGGAGGAACACCCCGAAGAGATGCTCACCACCGGGCAGATCCTCGCCCAGTCGAGCAACGTGGGGGCGATCACGATCGGCAAACTCGAGGGTGAAGACACCTTCAACGAATGGGTTCACAAATTTGGCTTCGGGACGCCAACCGGAGTGGATCTGCCGAGTGAGGAAACCGGGAAGGTGCTGAACCCAAGTGAATACTCCGGCTCCTCGATGGGCAACCTGCCGATCGGGCAGGGCGAGCTGGTGACACCGATTCAGATGGCCAGCGCGTATGCGGCGCTCGCCAACGGCGGCATCCTGCGCACGCCGCACGTCGTGGCGGCGGTGAACGGCCACCCCACCAAGTTGCCGCGGGGGCACCGCATCGTGTCGGCGAGGGTCGCCGCGCAGGTGCGCGAGATGCTGCGCGGGGTGCTGGCCCCCGGTGGCACGGCGAGCGAGGTGTCGGTGCCCGGGTATACGCTCGCCGGCAAGACCGGCACCGCCAGCAAGGTGGACCCGGAAACCGGGGAATACTCGGAAACGGCCTATGTCGCCTCGTTCATCGGCTTTGCACCGGCCTCCGACCCGAAGCTGCTGTGCGCCGTGATCGTCGACGAACCGCAGGACGGCTCGATCTACGGCGGCACGGTCGCCGCCCCCGCGTTCGGCCAGATCATGGACTTCGCGCTGCCCTACCTCGGCATTCCGCCGGGGTAGTAGCGTCTGCGCCATGCAACCGACCTTCACGCCGTCCCATCGGGGAGGCTCCGGCCCGCCGATGGTGTGTTTGCACGGCTTCACCGACACGTGGCGCACGTGGGAGCTCGTGCTGCCGGCGCTCGAACGGGAGCACGATGTGCTGGCGCCGACCCTGGCGGGCCACGCCGGCGGGCCGGCGATCGCGGGGGAGGTGCACAGTGGGACGATCGCCGACGCGGTGGAGCGTGCGATGGACGAAGCGGGCTTTGCCACCGCGCACCTCGCCGGCAATTCGCTGGGAGGCTACGTCGCGCTGCAGCTGGCCGAGCGAGGCCGGGCGCGGACGGTCGTGGCACTCGCCCCGGCCGGCGGGTGGGCGCAGGACGGCGACTCCTCCCGGGAGACGGCGGAGTACTTCCGGCAGATGCAGGGGCTGGTGAAGCAGGCGGCGCCGTACGCCGACCAGCTCGTGGCCACTCCGGAGGGCCGCCGTCGGGCGACGCAGTACACGACCACCAACTATGAGCACATCCCGGCGGAGCTGCTCGCCCACCAGCTGGTCGGCGCTGCGAGCTGCGACGGGCTGGACTCGCTGATCGAGCTCGCGCTGCGCGAGGGCTTTCGGCTGGAGGCCGAGCGGATCGAGTGTCCCGTGCGGGTCGTGTGGGGCACCGCCGACAGGGTGCTGCCGTGGCCGTCGTTCGCCACGCGCTACCGCAACGAGTGGCTGCCGGACGCGGAGTGGGTGGAGCTGGAGGGGATCGGCCATCTCCCGCAGCTGGACGTGCCGCAGGAGACCGCGCAGCTGATCCTTGGCTTCATGGCCGAACAGAGCGTTGACTGACAATGTGCCGTCTGTTCGGCATGAGCGCGGGGGAAGAGCGGGCCACCGCGACCTTCTGGCTGCTCGACGCACCCGACAGCCTCTCGGTGCAGAGCCACCGCGAGCCCGACGGCACCGGCCTCGGCTGGTTTGACGGCGACAGCCGGCCGCAGGTCGACAAGCAGCCGGTGGCGGCGTACGGCGACGCCGAGTTCGCGCGGCGGGCGCACGAGATCGTCTCGAAGACCTTCGTCGCTCACATCCGCTTCGCCTCGACCGGGGCGCTGGAGCTGAAGAACACCCATCCCTTCGAGCAGCAGGGACGGCTGTTCGCGCACAACGGTGTGATCGAGGGGCTGCCCACGCTCGATGCCCACCTTGGGGAGGAGGGGTTGGAGCTCGTCGAGGGCGATACCGACTCCGAGCGCTTGTTCGCTTTGATCACGCGGGAGATCGCCGCCCATGACGGGGACGTCGCGGAGGGCATCGCGACGGCCTGCCGCTGGGTCGCGGCCAACCTGCCGCTGCTGGCGATCAACTTCGTGCTGGTGACGGTGGACGGCCTGTGGGCGTTGCGCTATCCACAGACGCACCCGCTGTATCTGCTCGAGCGCCGGCCGGGTGCCAGGCTGGAGCACACCAGTAGCTTCGGCAGCCGCGTCAGCTCCGAGCATGGCGCCGGCAGGCCGCTGGCGGTGATCGCCAGCGAGCAGATGGACGACGACCCGGCCTGGCGGATGCTCGATCCGGGCGAGCTGCTGCAGGTCGCGCCGACGCTCGATGTCAGCTCGCGGGTGATTCTCGACTCTCCGCCCGCGCACCCGCTGACGCTTGCCGACCTCGATCCCCGGGCGCGTGCGTCGCAGGCGAAGGTTCCCGCGCCTCAAGCCTCGTAGGTCAACAGGGCGTGTGCCCCGTGCGGCGCGAGTCGCTCGCGTCCCCGCAGGAACGCAAGCTCGACTAGGAACCCGCAGCCGACAACCTCGCCTCCGAGCTGCTCCACGAGCTCGCACAGTGCCGCCGCGGTGCCGCCCGAGGCGAGCAGGTCGTCGTGGACGAGCACGCGCGTGCCCTGCGCGATCGCGTCGGTGTGCAGCTCCAGCTGGTTGGTGCCGTACTCGAGCAGGTACTCGGCGCTGATCGTCTCGTACGGTAGCTTGCCCGGCTTGCGTGCCAGCACGAACCCTGCGCCTAGCTCCAGCGCGAGCGCCGGCCCGAGCAGGAAGCCGCGGGCCTCGGCGGCGACGACGCAGTCGGCGCGCAGCGGGCGCGCATAGTCCGCCAGGCCGCGCACCGCCAGCGCGAGGGCGTGCGGGTCGGCCATCAGCGGCGTGATGTCCTTGAAGAGGATCCCCGGTTGCGGGAAGTCGGGGATGTCGCGAATCAGCGCGCGCAGCTGCACTGTGGTGTCGGTCGCCGTGTCAGGGCCGTGCACATGCTCATCGTAAAGAGTCCGTCGCCGCGCCCCGCCGCGCGCCGTGTTCTTTCTTTTCGAGCCCCCAACCAAACGAGAATGAGACTCAATCCCATTTGGTTGGGCGCCATGAGGCGAGCGGTAGACTCCCCAGGATCCGATGGGGACACCACTCGAACACGTCGACGTGCTGATCGTCGGGGCTGGTCTCTCCGGAATCGGCGCCGGCGTTCATTTGCAGCGGGACTGCCCAGAGCGTAGCTACGCGATCCTCGAGGCTCGCGAGCGCATCGGCGGCACCTGGGATCTCTTCCGTTACCCGGGTATCCGCTCGGACTCGGACATGTACACGCTGGGCTACTCCTTCAAGCCGTGGGAGGAAGCCAAGGCGATCGCGGACGGCGAGTCGATTCTCAGCTACATCGAGCAGACCGCGCGCGAGCACCGCATCGATGAGCGGATCCGCTTCAACCATCGCGTGGTGCGATCCGAATGGAGCTCGGCGGATGCGCGCTGGACGGTGGAAGCCGAGCGCGGGGACACAGGGGAGATCGTCCAGTTCACCTGCTGCTTCTTGCAGATGTGCAGCGGCTACTACCGCTACGACGAGGGCTACACGCCAGAGTGGGCCGGTACCGACCGCTTCGCGGGGCAGCTCGTGCACCCCCAGCACTGGAGCGAGGAGATCGACTACGCCGGCAAGCGCGTGGTGGTGATCGGCAGCGGCGCGACCGCGATCACGCTGGTCCCGGCGATGGCGGGCAGTGCTGCGCACGTCACGATGCTGCAGCGCTCGCCCAGTTACGTCGTCTCGCTCCCGGCGGAAGACCGGATCGCAAACGCCCTGCGCCGCAAGCTGCCGGCGAAGACGGCCTACGAGATCGTGCGTTGGAAGAACGTGCTGCGCACGATGGCGAGCTTCCAGCTCGCGCGGCGCTGGCCGGCCGCGATGAAGTCGCTGCTGCGCAAAGCCCTCGAACAGCAGCTGCCGCCCGGGTATGACATCGACACCCACTTCAAACCCCGCTACGACCCGTGGGACCAGCGCTTGTGCTTGGTGCCAGACGGCGATCTCTTCAAGGCGATCGCCTCGGGCCGCGCCTCGGTCGTGACCGACCGCATCGAGAGCTTCACCGAGCGGGGCATCCGGCTGGCCTCCGGGGCCGAGCTGGAGGCCGATCTGGTCGTCACTGCCACCGGGCTGAACCTCGTGATGTTCGGCGGTATGGAGATCGCCGTCGACGGTCACGAGGTGGAGCTGGCGCAGACGATGAGCTACAAGGGCATGCTGCTCAGCGGTGTGCCCAACCTCGCGCTCACGGTGGGCTACACCAACGCCTCGTGGACGCTGAAGTGCGACCTCACCTGCGAATACGTTTGCCGGCTGCTCAATCACATGGCGGCGCAGGGGCATGACGTGTGCACGGCGCGCCGCGACCCCACGGTGCAGGAGCTGCCATTCCTCGACTTCTCCTCCGGATACATCCAGCGCACGATCGACCAATTCCCGACGCAGGGCGCGAGGGCGCCGTGGCGCCTCTACCAGAACTACGCGCTCGACATCCTCAGCCTCAGGCGCGGCGCGATCGAGGACGACGCGCTGGAGTTCTCCAGAGCGGGATCGCCGGCGGTCGAGCCCGCGGCGCCGGTCGCTGTTTGAGCCGCCGGCGATCGAGCCCGCCCGCCGCGTCGGAGGTCGAAACTAGACTCAGAGCCGATGCAAAGGCGGCGTGTATGCAGATGAGGCCGGCGGGCTCGGTTCGATGAGGCTGGCGGAGCTGATCCCCTCCGAGCTGGTGGCCCCCGGCGGACCGATCGAAGATCGGGGGCACCGCCGCCGAAGGCGGTGGTCGGGCGATGCCGTGGCGACGGAGATCGCGAGTCTCGCGTACGACAGCCGCAGAGTGCAACCGGGCGCATTGTTCTTCTGCGTGTTGGGCGAGCACAGCGACGGGCACGATCACGCTGCGCAGGCGGTGCGGGAGGGAGCTGCCGCGCTGGTGGTGGAGCGCCCGCTGGGGCTAGGGGTGCCGGAGGTCATCGTGGAGTCGGCACGCGCGGCGATGGGACCGGTGGCGGCGCGCTTCCATGGGGACCCGACCGCGGAGCTGCAGGTGGTGGGGGTGACGGGGACCAATGGCAAGACCACGACCGCGTTCCTGGTGAGAGCACTGCTGGAGGCGAGCGGCAAGCGGTGCGGCCTGCTGGGAACGGTCACCTCGATCGTGGGTGGGGAGGAGCGTCCGGCGAAACGGACGACGCCCGAGGCGATCGACCTGCAGGCAGACTTCCGCGCGATGCTCGAGGGGGGCGAGCGGGGGTGTGCGATGGAGGTCTCCTCGCATGCGCTTGCGCTGGGACGCACCGATGGGGTGCGCTTCGCGGTGGCGATCTTCACCAACCTGACGCAAGACCACCTCGATTTCCACGGCACGATGGAGGAGTACTTCCAGGCCAAGCGGAGATTGTTCGTGCCCGCCGCCCCACCGGGCGTGAGCGTGGTGAACCTCGACGATCCCTACGGGCGGCGCCTTGCCGCCGAGCTGCCAAAGGCGGTGACGTTTGCGATCGAGCACGACGCCGAATACCGAGCGCACGACGTGCGGGTGGGCCACGATGGCTGTCGCCTGCGGCTGGCGACTCCGGCGGGCACGCGCGCGTTGCGACTGCCGCTGCGGGGTCAGTTCAACGTGGCGAACGCGCTGGGCGCCCTCGCTGCGGTGCACGCGTTGGGGGCCGATCTCGACACGTTGATGGAGGCGCTCGAACGGGGGGTGCGGGTGCCGGGGCGTATGGAGCCCGTCGAGGAGGGCCAGGAGTATGCGGTGCTGGTGGACTACGCGCACACGCCGGATTCGCTCGAGAACGTCCTGAGCACCGCTCGCGAGCTGACACGCGGGCGGGTGATCTGCGTATTCGGCGCCGGTGGAGACCGCGACAAGGGCAAGCGGGCGCTGATGGGCGAGATCGCCGCGCGGGGGGCGGACGTGGTGGTGGTGACCTCGGACAACCCCCGCTCCGAGCAGCCGGAGGCGATCATCGCGCAGATCGTCGATGGCACGGCGGGGGTACGGCCGGTGGGCGCTCCAAAGATCGCTGTCGAGCCCAACCGGCGCGAGGCGATCCACCGAGCGGTGGCGGCCGCACGTCCCGGGGACGTGGTGCTGATCGCGGGCAAGGGCCACGAGCAGGGCCAGGAATTCGCCGACGGCCGGGTGGTGGGGTTCGACGACGTGACGGTGGCGCGTGAGGCGCTGCGTGCGCGCCGCGCACAAGCGGCGGGAGCCACGGCGTGACCGGCTGGGGCGCCGAGCGAATCGCGACGGCCGCTGGGGCCGGTCTATTGCAGGGTGGGGATGGGGCGCCGGGCCGTGTGATCATCGACTCGCGCGCAACACAGCCCGGTGACCTGTTCGTGGGTCTGCGCGGAGAGCACGTGGACGGGGGGGCGTACGCGGAGCAGGCATTGCGCGCGGGGGCGTGGGGGGTGCTAGTGACACCTGAGCACGCGGATGCGCTCGCAAAGGTGACGTCAGCCATCCCTGAGCACGCGGATGGGCTCATCGCCAGGGAGGCCTCGGCGGCGCCGAAGCACGCGACCGCGCAGACCGAAGCCGGTAGACACCGGCCTTCGGCCGGCATCCCCGTTTCGGCCAGCGGCGCCGTTCTCACGCACCCCGACCCGCTCGCTGCGATGCAGGCGCTGGCCCATGCGTGGCGCAAGGCGCTCGGGGAGGAAGGGGCCAAGGTCGTGGGGATCACCGGCTCGACCGGTAAGACCTCGACGAAGGACATCCTTGCGGCGCTGCTGCGCGAGGCGGGGGCGACGTTGGGCGGTCCAACGGTGGCGAGCAAGGCGAACCTCAACACCGAGATCGGGCTGCCGCTGACCGTACTGGAGGCGCCTGCCGGCACGAAGGCGCTGGTGCTGGAGATGGCGATGCGCGGGAGCGGGCAGATCGCGGAGCTGACGGCGATCGCACGGCCGGAGGTGGGGGTGATCGTGAACGTGGGCCCGGTGCACCTGGAGCAGCTGGGCACGATCGAGGGGGTGGCGGCCGCCAAGGCCGAGTTGATCGCCGGGATGGCGCCCGGGACGACGGTGGTGGTGCCGGCGGGGGAGCCGCTGCTGGAGCCCCACCTGCGTGCAGACCAGCACACCGTGACCTTCGGCGAGGGCGGTGACGTGGAATTGGTGGGGCGCGCGGAGAACGGTGAGGTGACGATCGCCGACCACATTCATGAGGGCGAGCGCATCATGGTGAGGCCGTCGTTCGCGCAATCCCATAACCTGCGCAACCTGCTGGCGGCGACGGCGGCGGCGCGCGCGCTCGGCGTAACCCCGCGGGGGAGACTGGAGGTCGAGTTCTCGGCGCTGCGCGGCGAACGCGTGGCGCTGGCAAACGGAATCGTGCTGATCAACGACTGCTACAACGCCAACCCGATGTCGATGCGCGCCGCGCTCGACGATCTCGCCGCGAGCGAGGGGAACCGCCGGGTGGCGGTGCTGGGCGACATGCTCGAGCTGGGTGGCGAGGAGCGCCGGCTGCACCGCGAGATCGGGGCGTACGCCCGGGCGCGCGGGATCGACCTGCTGCTCACGGTGGGCCCGCGCGCGAGTGAGATGGGGAAGGGGAAGGGGGATTGGGAGGGGGCTGTCTACTCCGCCCCCGATGCCGCCGAGGCGGCGAAGCTGCTGGGGAGGCTGTTGCATGACGGCGATGTCGTGCTGATCAAGGGCTCGCGCGGCATGAAATTGGAGCGGGTTGCGCAGGCGCTCCAACAGGACGGGAGAGGCTGAATGGGTCGCGTCCTGATCGGGGGGACGGCGGCGCTGCTGATCTGCATCTTCCTCAGCCCGAAGTTCATCGAATTCCTGCGCCGGCGCGAGTTCGGGCAGCACATCCGCGAGGAGGGCCCGGAGGGGCACCGCGAGAAGGCGGGGACGCCGACGATGGGCGGGGTGATCATCTTCATCGCGGTGGCGATTCCGTTCCTGATCCTCACCGGCTACGAATGGCGCGCGCTGGGGGTGTTCGGCACGGCGCTGGCGTGTGCGCTGCTGGGCTTTGCCGATGACTACACCAAGCTGGTGCGCCGCCGCTCGCTGGGTCTGCGGGCTCGCACCAAGCTGGCGGTGACGATCGCGATCTCGCTGGCGCTGTGGTTTGTGGCGACCCACGAGGCCCACCTGCAGAGCACGCTGCGATTGCGCTTCGTCGACTACACGGTCGATCTCGGCCCCTTCTACCCGCTGCTGATCTACCTGGTCGTGGCCGGCACGACCAGCGCGGTCAACCTCACCGACGGCCTCGACGGACTGGCAGCGGGCTGCGCGGCGATCGTGCTGCTGGCGTACATCGGCATCACGTTCATCACCTCCGAGTACAACGTCTCCAACCAGTACGAGCTCTCGATGCTCGCCGCCTGCCTGGTGGGAGGCTGTATCGGCTTCCTCTGGTTCAACGCCTTCCCGGCGACGATCTTCATGGGCGACACGGGCGCGCTCGGCCTCGGCGGGGCGATCGCGGGCCTCGCGGTGATGACCAAGACCGAGGTGCTGCTGATATTGCTCGGCGGGATCTTTGTTTTCGAGGCGCTGTCGGTGGTGATCCAGGTGGCGTACTTTCAGTGGCGCCACAAGCGAGTGTTCCTGATGGCGCCGATCCACCACCACTTCGAGCTGCGTGGATGGTCGGAGACGAAGATCATCCTGCGCTTCTGGATCATCGCCGCGATCTGCTGCGCGATCGGCTTCACGATCTACCGCCAGAGCCTTGGGTGAGGTCGGGCCGTCCGGCACGATGAGGCCGTCGTCTTCGATCCCGCGCCACGGAGCGAGCGCGAGCGCCAAGTCGAGGAGAGCGGCGCGGTGAGCGCTCGTCCACCGATCCCCCCAGGCCCCTACCTGATCGTCGGGCTCGCCCGCTCGGGGGTGGCGGCGGCAAGCGTGCTGCACGCGCGGGGAGAGGAGGTGATTGGCGTGGATGCGGGCACGCCGCCGGGCGCGCACGCGCTGGTGGCGCAAGGCGTCGAGCTGCACCTCCACGACGACGGCCTCGCGCGGCTGGAGCGCGCCGCCGCCGTGGTCAAGAGCCCGGGGGTGCCCGCGCAGGCGCCCGTCATCGCCGCTGCCCGCGCTCGCGGGCTGCCGGTGTTCGGGGAGCTGGAGCTGGCGTGGCGGCTGCTGCCCAACGACTTCATCGCGGTGACCGCCACCAACGGCAAGACCACGACCGTCGAGCTGATCGGCCACATCCACCGCGTAGCGGGCCTGCCGGTCGCGGTCGCCGGCAACGTCGGCACCGCTCTGAGCAGCCTGGTGGGGGAGCTGGACGAGCAGGCCACGATCGTTTGCGAGACCTCTTCCTTCCAGCTGGAGGACACGCTCGCGTTCGACCCCGAGGCGGCGGTGTTGCTCAACATAACCCCCGACCACCTCGACCGCCACGGGACGCTCGAGGCCTACCGCGAGGCGAAGCTGAGGATCTTCGCCCACCAGGAGGCGGGGGACGTGGCGGTGCTCCCTGCCGCGCTCGCCGGGATCGAGCTGGCGCCGGGCGTGCGACGGGTGTGCTTCGACGTCGACGCCGACCCGCGGCCGGACATCGCCGGCCTGCGCCTGCGCGGCGAGCACAACCGCCAGAACGCGATGGCCGCCGCGGCGGTGTGTCTCGCTCGCGGGATCGACCCCGACGCGGTGCGCGAGGGCCTGCGCACGTTTCCGGGGGTGCCCCACCGCCTGCGGGAGGTGGGCAGTCGCAATGGGGTGCTGTACGTCAACGACTCGAAGGCCACCAACGTTGCGAGCACGCTTGTGGCGCTGCAGGCCTTTCCCGAGGGTGGTGTCCACCTGATCCTCGGCGGCCAGGGCAAGAGCCAAGACTTTGCGCCACTGCGCGAGCCCGTGGCGGCCAACTGCCGCGCCGTGTACCTGATCGGCGAAGACGCGTCGCTGATCGCCGCGGCGCTGGAGTGGGTGGCGGCGCGAGAGGGCGAGGTGGTACCGGAGGGTGCAACGGCGCCGGACGGCACGGCGGTGCCGCTACACGAATGCGGCGACCTGGAGCGAGCGGTGGCGGCGGCCAGCGCAGCGGCGAGCACTGGTGAGACGGTGCTGCTCTCCCCCGCCTGCGCCAGCTTCGACCAGTTCGCCGACTTCGAGGCGCGGGGCGAGCGGTTCTTGAAGCTGGTCGGGGAGATCGTGTAGAATCCCTGGAGGGTATGGGTTGATGATGCGTACGGCGACGTACACCGAAGGGGGTCTTGGCTGATGCGTCGTCCATTTTGCTGGTTGATCGCGACCGCGGGAGCCGCGTTGGCCTTCGCGGTCGTGCCTGCCGCGGCGCTGGCTGCCTCGCAGCCGACGGTCGAATGGACCTCGGCTTGGAGCCTGACGACGACCGACGCGACACTTGGAGCGGGGATCGACGTCGAAAGCCTGGAACACGGCGCCTACTACCAGTTCCAGGTCGTAACGAACACGAGCGAATACCTGTCCGAAATCGCCTGTCCTCCGCGAGCGAAGCTCAAAGGCATCGACGGATGCGGTCCCGGTCCCGAAGTCGAAGGTGCCCTGCCGATCGGCTTCATTCCAAGTAACGCGATGGGGTCGGCCAAATCCCAGTCTGTCAGCCTCGACCTGGCCAGCGTTGGCATGACGCTGAAACCGGGCACGACCTACCACTACCGCGTGCTCGCTGCCAGGAGGGTGCAGACCGAAGATACGCTCCAGTGGGAACCCCCGGTGGTAGTCGGCCCCGACCAGACGTTCACGACGCCCGCCGCTGAAGCGCCGACGGTTGAAGCCGAGTCCGCCTCGCACGTGACCTCGACCGATGCGACGCTGGAAGCGACGATCAACCCGCAGGCCGCTGAACGAGGGGCTCTCTACCAGTTCCAGTTCGTCACCGAACCGAGCAAGTATCCAACCGAATTCACCTGCCCGGCTGCGCATCGAGTATTTTGTGCGCTGGAACTAGAAGGCGAAGAAGGCTTGCCGCTCGGCACGACCCACGCTGGTGTCGGCGGACAGGGAGTCAACCTCGACCTCGCTCACGCGGGGGTGACGCTGAAGCCGGGCACCACATATCACTACCGGGTCATCGCGGCCCGTTTCCAGCAGGAGGAAGAGGGACCTGGCTGGGAGGGCCCGATCGTGTACGGACCCGACGAGACGCTCACCACGCCGCCAGCCAACGGCCCGGTGATCGAATCGGTGTCGGTCTCCCACCTGACTCCTAACAACGCGACTCTCGAAGCGACGATTGACACCGATGGACTGTCGACCAGTTACGAATTCCAGCTCTGGTCCTCCCCGTGCAGTCACCATGCAGACGGATGTGAACTGCTGATCGACATCCCGCTGCCGACCGGGCTGCTGCTGGGCTCGTTCGTGCCGCAGACCGTGAGCCTCGACCTGAACAGCGTTGGCGTGAAGCTGCACGGCGGCGAATACGGCTTCTCGCTGGCAGCCGCCAGCAAAGAAGGGAGCACGACCAAGAGCGGCGGCGTCTTCGAACCGCCCGAAGAACAAGTGGCCGAACCGCTGGGCTCCACCGTCTCGCCCACGCCCACCGGTCTGGCGCCCGTCACATCCAGTGGCGGCAGCCAGTCGTCGAGCAGTTCCTCCCCGACGACGCCCGGCACATCGAGCGCCCTCGGCACCTCCTCGAAAACGGGCGCAGGGACGACCGGCGGCAAGCCGAAGGCCAAACACGGCAAGCACGGCAAGCACCACAAGCACCACGGCACCAAAGCCGCGAAGCGCCCGGCGAAAAGCAAAAAGCAGAAGCGGTAGCCAGCCGGCAGGCGGCGCGATTCGCGCGCCTGCTCAGCGCGGCCAGTCGAGCCGCTGCGCCAGCTCGGCGGCGCCGAGGTCGATCAGGCCGCTGCGCTCGATCGGGTGGTACTCGTCGCCGTCGGTGAGCCCGAGCCAGTGGATGGTGCGCTCTCGTGGATCGACGATCAGCACCTCGTCGACGTGGTGGGCGGCGTAGAAGGGGAGCTTCTGCCAGGACTCGTCGCCGGGGGAGACGATCTCGATGACCAGCGCCGCGGTTGGGTGCCACGTGCCGGAGCTGCCGGGGCGGTGCAGGGCGCCGTCGGGGACACGGAAGTCGTGTTCGCCCTCGCCGAGGTTGGACTGGCCGATCAACTCCAGGCCGGCTGCGTCGGCGTACGGCCCCAGGAGCCGCGTCAGCCGCACTTCGACCGACGCGTGTCCGTAGTCCGGAGCGGGAACCATGTGCAGGACACCCTCCCACACCTCGTCGAGGCGATCGAGGCCGGAGACCCGCCGACGCTCCTTGAGCGCGTCCAGCTCGTAGGCGTAAGGGTCGAGCACCACCGTGGCCATGGCGCAAGGATAGCCGCTTGGTGTTTGGCGAAACGGCTCGATCGTGTGTGTTGGTCTGCCCAACCGACTGCCACCCGGCTGGAAAGCCGTATGTAAGCAAGGCTGCCGGGCATAGGCGGACAGTTGAGAGGACGATCTCGGGCGGAAGGGGGGGAGTGGTGATTACTCCGCTGCGCATCCACAAAGATTTCATGACTACGAGGTGCTACAGTGCCCACAGTAGAGAATACGAACTAGAGAAGACGAAACGGAGACAACCATGCCGGCAGCATCGCCGAAGACCGTCGTCATCGCCAAACGGCATTTCGAGCTTTGGCGCGATCAGGTGGAGCAGAGGATGCGGGATGTGCAGCCCGAGCCAATCGCCAGCCACTACGTGGTGATCGACAGCCGGCGCTATCCACCGAAGCAGGTCGTGAGCATCATCACCGGGGTTGACCGCGCGGACTTCACATCGCATCACGCCCGGCGCATCCTCACCGGCCTCGGCTTTCCCGCTGGCCGTCGTCAGCTCAATCCGGAACTCGTCGAGCGAAACGAGGGCGGCGATTGGGTGAGGGTGCGCCGAGGCACAGCCGCCTCCGCCCCGTCCCCGCGATCGGCGGGCTCCTCGATGCGCCCCAGCGCCAGGGAGCTCGAGCCGTTCATCGGGGAATGGGTGGCGACGAAGGGGCCCGATGTGCTGGTTGCCGCCAGGGACCCGCGCACGGTCGTAAGCTGGCTGGCCGAGCACCGCCAGCAGGCGGAGAGCATGTTTCGCGTCCCGGAGGAGGAATATCAGGCCAGCGGGATCGCCCCACTGTGAGGTATCGATTCCAGGAGCTGCCCGGGATCGGGGGGAGAGCCCGACCGGTCGTGGACCTCGTGGTGGAGGGGTTGGAGCTGGCTCCACAGACCTGCCTACTGGACACCGGCGCGACCGATGTCCGTATGGGCGGCCATGTGGCTGAGCTGGCCGGCATCGAGCTTGCCACGACGCCCGATCGCGAGGTCGTCATCGGCGGCCTGCGCACCACGGGCAGGGCGGCGCGAGTTCAATTGGAGCTGCGTCAAAGCTTCGGCAGTCACATATGGAGTCCGACCGTTTATTTCTGCGATCCCTGGCCGTGGGCCTTCGGCCTGCTCGGCCTGGCCGGCTTGGACCCTTTCCTCGCGATCGTCGATGCCTATGAGGAGTGGGTGGAGCTTCAGCCGTTGAGTCGTTGAGCGGTGGTGCGTTCGAGACTTCGCAGCTGAAGAGCTGCCGGCCGACTCCCCGCTGGAGGCTTTCACCCCCCGGCGTCGAAGTGGCTCTGGATGCCATCAGCCGCGCGCGGCGCGAACGCCAAAGCCAAAGCCAAAGCCAAAGCCCAGGGACCGGGCGCACGCGCGCGTCGCTCCAAGCAGCCCGCGGCCCGCAAGGCAGCCACCCGCCAGCAGCCGCTCGAGCACCGCATCCTGCTGACCGCCACGCTGTGCCTGCTGGCGTTCGGGGCGGTGATGGTGTACTCCGCCTCTTCGGCCACGGAGCTGCTCGAAGGGAGTGGCACCGGCAGCGCCTACCTCGTGAAGTTCGTGATCTTCGCCGCGCTGGGGCTGGTGCTGATGCACCATCTCGCGCGCCACGGGATCGCGAAGGTGCAGGATCTGGTGGGGCCGCTGCTGGCGGTGTCGTTCGCGCTGGTGCTGGCGGTGCACATCCCGCACGTGGGCGTCTCCGTCAACGGCGCGCGTCGCTGGATCGGGCCCAGCATCTTCCAGTTCGAGCCCGCCGAGCTGCTGAAGCTCGCGCTGGTGCTGTACTCCGCCACGCTGCTCGCGACCAAGCCGCGGCGTGTGCACGACCTACGCGCGCTCTGCCGGCCACTGCTGGCGGTGGTCGGCGCCGCCTGTCTGCTGGTTGCCACCGAGCCGGACATCGGCACCGCGCTGGTGATCGCCTTCACGACCTGCGCGCTGCTGGTCGCCGCCGGGATCCCAATGCGCAATCTGGCGATCATCGCCGGCTGCGCGCTGGCGGCGGTCGCGCTGTACGCGCTCGCCCGTCCTTACGCGCGCGAGCGGCTCACCTCGTTCATCGACCCGTGGGCGCACGCCTCCGGCAGCGGCTTCCAGGCGGTGCAGGGCCAGATCGCGGTTGGCTCGGGCGGCCTCTTCGGGGTTGGTCCGGGCCAGTCGATCCAGAAGGCCTTCTACCTGCCGGAGGCGCAGACGGACTTCATCTTCGCGGTGATCGCCGAAGAGCTGGGCGTGATCGGGGTGTATGCGCTGCTGTTCCTCTACGGCCTGATTGGGTACGCCGGCCTGCGGGCGGCGAAGCGGGCGCGCAGCCTCTACAGCGCGCTGATCGCGGTCGGCATGACCTCGCTGATCCTCTCGCAGGCGGTGCTCAACGTGTTCGCGGTGCTCGGTCTCGCGCCGCTCACCGGCGTGCCGTTGCCGTTCGTCTCCTACGGGTCCAGCAGCCTGATCGTGACGCTCGCCGCGATGGGCCTGCTGCTCAACGTCGCCTCTGGCACGAGCGCACACGTACGCGCGGTGGACGACGCCCGAGCGAGTAAACCGGCAGGATTGGCCGGTGAGCGCAGCGCCAACCAGGATCGTGATCGCCGCGGGGGGAACCGCCGGGCACGTGGTGCCGGCGCTGGCGGTGGCTGACGCCCTGCGCGCGCGCGGCGCGGAGGTCACGTTCATCGGTGGCGAGCGCGCCGAGGCGCAGCTGGTGCCGGCGGCGGGCTACCCGCTGCATACGGTCGCCGTCGCCGGCCTGCACCGCCGCAACCCGCTACGAGCGGCGCGGGCGCTGGTGCTCGTGGTGAAGGCGTTCGTGCGCGCCCGGGCGTTGCTCGGGCAGCTGCGACCGGATGCGGTGATGGGGGGCGGCGGCTACGTCTCCGCGCCGGTGGGGCTGGCGGCGCTGACGCGGCGCATCCCGCTGGTGCTGACCGAGGCAGATAGCCACCTCGGCCTTGCCAACCGCGCGCTCGCCCCGTTCGCGCGGCGGGTGTGCCTGGCGTTTGCGATCGAGGGCCGCGCGGGTCGCCGCTACCGCGTCACCGGTCGCCCGATCCCGCCGCCGCACGAGGACCGCGCGGGCGCGCGGGCGCGGCTGGGGATCGAGCCGGGGGAGACCTGCGTGCTGGTGTTCGGCGGCTCGCTGGGCGCGCGCTCGATCAACCTCGCCGCGGTCGAAGCATACGCGGGCTCCACCTTCCACGTGTTGCACATCTGTGGGCGGCGCGACCACCCAGAGCTCGTACTGATGCCGCGCCCGCCGGGGTATGACCTGCGCGAGTACCTCGACCTCGCCGAGTTCGCGCAGGCGCTCGCCGCCGCCGACCTGGTGGTCGCCCGCGCAGGCGGCTCGCTGTTCGAGGTCGCCGCACACGGGCGCCCCGCGATCCTGATCCCCTACCCGCACGCGGCCGCCGACCACCAGGCGGCCAACGCCCGCTGGATGGAGCGGGGCGGCGCCGCCGTGGTGGTGCCCGACGGCGAGCTGTCCGCCGCACGTCTGGCGCGCGAGACGGCCGCACTGCTGTCCGACCCGCAGCGGCTGCGCGCGATGGCGGCCGCCGCCCGCCGGTTGGCGCGGCCCGATGCGGCCGAGGTGGTTGCGGGGGAGCTGCTGGAGGTTGCGCGGGAATGAGTGGGTTGGCGGACGGATGGAGTGAGCACGTGGAGGTATGCGTACGATGAGCGCGCCGTGGAGCGGGCGGCGCCTGCACTTTGTCGGCGTCGGCGGCGCGGGGATGAGCGGCTACGCACGCGCCGCACACGCGCTCGGGGCGCAGATCAGTGGCTCCGATCGCGCCGACTCCCCCTATTTGGAGCGCCTGCGCGAGGAGGGTGTGCTGGAGGCGAGCATCGGCCACGATGCTGCCAACCTGCCCGACGGCGAGGAGGTTGAGGTCGTCTACTCGAGCGCCATCCCGCCCGAGAACCCCGAGCGTGCGGCCGCGCGCGAGCGGGGGTTGCGCGAACGCCCGCGCGCAGAGCTGCTGGGCGAGCTGAGCGCGCTGCGGCGCACGATCGCGGTGGCGGGTACGCACGGGAAGACGACCACCGCGTCGATGCTGGTACACATCCTGCGCGCCGCCGGCGCCGATCCCGCCTGGCTGGTGGGGGCCCCGGTGGGCGGCGGCCTGCCCAACGCGCATTGGGGCGCCGGCGAGTGGCTGGTCGTCGAGGCCGACGAGTCCGACCGCTCGATGCTCGCGCTCGCGGTGGAGATCGCGGTGCTCACCAACGTGGAGCTCGACCACCACGCGAGCTTCGCCTCGCTGGCGGAGCTGCGCGCGGCCTTCCGCGCGTTCCTCGAGAAACCGCGGTTCGCGGTGGTGTGGGACCGCCCCGAGTTCCTGGAGTTGCGCACCGGCGCGGTCGTTGCCTATGACCTGCCCGATCCGGCGCTCACCAGCGGAGGCTCGTGCTTTATCTGGCGCGGCCACGAGGTGAGGCTGGCGGTACCCGGTGCCCACAATGCACTCAACGCTGCCGCCGCCCTGGAGGCTGCGTCTCTCGCCGGGGCCGAGCCGGAGCGTGCGATCGCGGGGCTCGCCGGCTTCGCGGGCGCGGGCCGGCGCTTTCAGCTGGTTGGCGCCGTGGGAGGGACGGTGGTGTATGAGGACTACGCCCACCACCCCACCGAGGTGGCGGCGACCCTGCGCGCGGCACGCACGTTCGAGCCCCGGCGGCTGGTGGCCGTCTTCCAGCCCCACCTCTACTCGCGCACCGCGCTGCTCGCGCGAGAGTTCGGCGAGGCGCTGGCGCTCGCCGACGTGGCGGTGGTGCTCGACGTCTACCCTGCACGCGAGCGCGCGGCGGATTTCCCGGGTGTGAGCGGGCTGACGCTCGCGCTTGCCACCGCAGACGCTGCCGGCGGGCGCCCGGTGATGTGGCTGCCAACGTTCGCCGACGCGCTGCCCGTCCTGCGCGGCCTGCTGGTGGAGGGCGACCTCTGCCTGGTGATGGGCGCCGGTGACGTGGATGCGCTCGGGCGCCGTCTGGTGGTACGTGCTGATGACGCTGGGGTGTCCCGACGTGGTGTGGTGGGGGATGCCGACGATGCGGAGGCGCCCGAGCGCGGTTTGGCGAAGGGGGGCGCAGGTCCGTGAGCGTGCCGCCGCCGCCCGCGTCGGTGCAGCGCGACTTCCCGCTGGCGCGCCTCTCGACGGTGCGCACGGGAGGCTCGGCGGAGCTGTTTGCGCGTGTCGGCACCGCCCCGCAGCTGCTGGAGCTGCTTGCGTGGGCGCACGCCGCGCACGTGCCGGTGGCGGTGGTCGGATCGGGCTCCAACCTGTTGATCGCCGACGAGGGCGTCGCCGGTTTGGTGCTGAAGCTCGAGGGCGCGCTGACGGGGATCGAGCGGGTGGGGGAGCGGGGCCTGGAGTGCGGCGGCGGCGCGCGCCTGCCCGCGGTGGCCGCCCAGGCTGCGCGGGCGGGTCTGTCGGGGATCGAGTTCGGCGTCAACATTCCCGGTACCGTCGGTGGAGCCGTGCGCATGAACGCCAACGCCTATGGCGGCGAGCTCGCCCGGACGCTGAAGTGGGTGGAGGTCGCGAGCGCGAGGGGACTAGAGCGACGCACACCGCTCGACTTGGGGTTTGCCTACCGCAGCTCCAACCTCTCTGCCGGGGAGGTAGTGGCGCGCGCCTCGTTCGCGCTACACCCCGCCCCGCCGGTGCAGGTGAAGGCGAGGTTGGCAGAGCTGCGGGCCCGCCGCCACGAGGCCCAGCCGCAGGGGATCAAGACGTTCGGCTCGACCTTCAAGAACCCGGATGACCCAAAGGCGGAGGGGCGCACGGCGGGCCTGCTGCTCTCCGAGGCCGGTTGCAACGGCCTCGCTGTCGGCGGCGCCCGCTTCGCGCCCAAGCACGCCAACTTCATAGAGAACACCGGCGCCGCAACCGCGGCGGAGATCGTCGCGCTGATGGCCGAGGGCCGCCGCCGCGTGCAGGAGCGCTTCGGCCTGGCGTTGGAGCCCGAGGTGCAGACGCTTGGGCCGGTGCGTTGGCCGTGGGGTCCCAAGCGCTGAGTAGCCTCTTGTCAGAGGTCACCCACCTGCTCGGATGATGGCCGATGCGGGACCGATCGGTTCCGAGAAAGGAGGTGAGAGCATGACGACACAAGTCGTCGTGTTGGCCACCGCGCGCCATGCTGGTCATAGACCGGCTGACGAGGTAGCGGTACCCCTCAGCCCCGGTGAGCGACAGGTCCCATGTTCACCAGGGCGCCCATAGGAAGGGGCCCGGTTGCCCGAGCCCCTTAGTTGACGACACGAGTCGTCGTGTTGGCTGCATAAAGGGTAACGCATCTGCTACTCGAGGCACAACGATGGTAGGGGTTCGCCCCCCGAGGTCGAACACTCCAGGGTGGACCGCTCCTTCGCCGCCCGACCCGGCTCTGCGAGCCGTATGCCCCCCGTCGGCCGCCTCACCCGCCCCCTGTCGCTGGTGCTTCCGCACGGCGCGACCGCAAAGCGGCTCGGAATCGCCCTCGCCGTGCTCGCGCTACTCGGCGGCGGCTGGTTGCTGCTGCGCAAATCTCCGCTGGTGTCCGTCGAGCACATCCAGATCGCCGGCGTGCAGGGGGTCGACGCTGGCCCGATCGACGCTGCGCTACAGGGCGCCGCGCGCGGTATGAGCACGCTGAACGTGAACGTCGCCGCGCTGCGCGCCGCGGTGGCGCCCTATCACGTGGTGAGGGAGCTGAGCGTCAGCACCAGCTTCCCCCACGGTCTGCGCATCCATGTAATCGAGCAGCTCCCGGTGGCGGCAGTGAGCATCGGTGGGACTCACACCGCGGTGGCCGCCGACGGTGTCGTGCTTGGGCCCGATTTGCTCGCGAGCGAGCGCGTCCCATTGCCGGCGATCGCGCTCGCCGCCGGCTCACCCGCGCCGCTTGGGGGCCACGTCGAGAACGCCACCGCCCGGGCGGAGCTGACCGTCTTGGGCGCCGCTCCGCGCGTGCTGCTGGGGTGGGTGAGCAAGGTGTTCATGGGATCCGAAGGGCTGACGGTGGCGATGCGCAATGGCGTGTCGATCTACTTCGGCGACGCCACGCGCCCCCACGCGAAGTGGCTGTCGGCCGCCCGTGTGCTCGCCGACCCCAGCTCGGCGGGTGCGACCTACGTGGATGTGAGTGCGCCCGAACGGCCTGCGGCGGGCACCACCGCGGCGGGGGGGCTGGCGGGGAGCGCCGCCGACGGACAGGCGGCTACGAGTGCCACCGACGCGACCTCGGCCGCGCTCGCCAACGTTCTCGCCGAAGCGATCGGTGGGGGGGCGGGTACCGCAAGTACCACCAATCCCCCGGCGGTAGCAGGCAGCAGCGAAAGCTCCACGGGCGAACCCTCACCCTCGACCTCAGGTTGAGAGCATCAAAAGGCGATTCCTCGGGCGGCAGTTGAGGGTCGGGCGTTCTGCAAGCGATCCTGCAAAAGTGGTCGCTCCTGTTGACAGGGCGAAGTTCCCTGCATAACGTGCTAAACCGGTCTCCCCTTCGGGGGAAGGTTCACAACCCTTAATCATTACTCAAGTCTTCGGACGGAAAGCAGAAAACACCATGGAGAGCGGCGTAGGCAGCTACCTGGCGGTCATCAAGGTCGTCGGCGTTGGGGGCGGAGGCACCAACGCGGTGAGCCGCATGGTCGACGCGGGGCTGCGCGGTGTGGAGTTCATCGCCGCCAACACCGACGCGCAGGCGCTCGCCATGTGCGACGCCGACATCAAGCTCAACATCGGCCACGTCTCCACCCACGGACTCGGCGCCGGCGCCAACCCCGAGGTCGGGTTTGCCGCCGCGGCGGAGTCGCGCGACGACATCAAGGAGGCGCTGAAGGGCGCGGACATGGTGTTCGTCACCGCGGGCGAGGGCGGTGGCACCGGTACCGGCGCGGCGCCCGTGATCGCGGAGATCGCCAAGAACGAGATCGGCGCTCTCACGGTCGGTGTGGTGACGCGCCCGTTCGAGTTCGAGGGCACTCAGCGCGCGCGCTCGGCCAACGAGGGCATCCAGAAGCTGCGCGAGGTCGTGGACACGCTGATCGTGATCCCCAACGAGAAGCTGCTGGCGGTGGTGGAGCGGCGCACCTCGATGCTCGATGCCTTCAAAGAGGCCGACGACGTGTTGCGCCAGGGCATCCAGGGGATCACCGACCTGATCACCATCCCCGGCCTGATCAACCTCGACTTCGCCGACGTGCGCACGATCATGCACGACGCCGGCAGCGCGCTGATGGGCATCGGCAGCGCCGGCGGGGAGAACCGCTGCGCGGAGGCCGCCAAGATCGCAATCTCCTCACCGCTGCTGGAAGAGTCGGTGGAGGGCGCCACTGGGATCCTGCTGAACATCACCGGTGGCAAGGACCTCGGCCTGTTCGAGGTCAACGAGGCCGCGGAGATCATCCAGAACGCGGCCGACCCCGACGCCAACATCATCTTCGGCGCGGTGATCGATGAGAGCCTCGGCGAGGAGGTGCGGGTGACCGTGATCGGCACCGGCTTCGACCACCGTCCGGGCCGCACCGGTCGCCGCGAGCGTCCCGGCAGGCCCGTCGACCGCGGCCCCCGCATCGGCGATCGCGAGCGCTCGTCGCTGGAGATCTCCGACGATGACATCGATGTGCCGCCGTTTTTGCGGTAGTTGCAGTCGGTACGCGCCGGGAGCCGGACGGCGCCCATGGCCCTGTAAAGCTGTTCCAGCCGGCGCATGCGCCGGCTGGCCCGACGGTGCATGCATCGTCGGGGGAACGGCCGCATGCGGCCGTTCTCAGCAGGCCCGCATGCGGGCCTGCTGACGGGTCGTATACGACCCGTCTTCGACCCCCACATGTGGGGGTCGTCAACGCCGCGCATGCGCGGCGTTGAACAACAACCGCGCTAGCCTCCGGGCGATGCGCACCGCCCTCTACGACCGCCACCTCGCCGCCGGCGCCAAGATGGTCGAGTTCGCCGGCTGGGAGATGCCGGTGCAGTACACCGGCGTGCGCGCCGAGCACATGGCGGTGCGCGAGCGCTGTGGGATCTTCGACGTCTCGCACATGGGCGAGATCGAAACCGCCGGCCCCGGGGCGCTGGCGCTGCTGCAGCGGTTGCTCTCCAACGACGTCGCCGCGATACCGGTGGGCGGCGCGCAGTACAGCGTGCTCTGTCGCGAGGACGGCGGCGTGCTCGACGACCTCTTCACCTACCGGCTGGGCGCCGAGCGCTTCCTGACGGTCACCAACGCGGCCAACCACGAGCGCGACCTCGCGCGGTTTCGCGAGTTCGCGCAGCACTTCCCGGACGCAAGGGTGCAGGACCGCATCGAGGACTACGCGATGCTCGCGGTGCAGGGCCCCCGCGCACGCGAAATCGTGCAGGCGATCTCCGACTCCCCGCTGCCCTCACGGATGAGTGCAGCGGAGCGCATGTTGGGAGGTGCGCGGGTGCTGGTGTGTGGCACCGGCTACACCGGCGAGGACGGCGTGGAGTTGCTGTGCGCACCCGCCGACGCGCCGCCGCTGTGGGACGAGCTCGTACGCCGCGGTGCCCTGCCGGCCGGCCTCGCCGCCCGCGACACGCTGCGGTTGGAGGCCTGCTTTCACCTCTACGGCAACGATCTGTCCGTGGAGCGCGGGCCGATCGAAGCAGGGCTCGGGTGGTGCTGCAAGGAGGCGACCGGCTTCATCGGCGCCGATGCGGTGCGCGCGGCGCGGGAAGTAGATCCCGCCCACCCCTCCGAAAAGCTGGTCGCGTTCGCGATCGATGGGCCCGGGATCGCTCGCCATGGCAACCCCGTCGTTGGCGGCGGAGTCGTTACGAGCGGAACGCTCTCTCCCTCGCTGGGGGTGGGGATCGGTCTCGCCTATCTGCCGGCCGCGCGCGCAGCGGAGGGCACGCGCCTGGAGATCGACGTTCGTGGCAAGATCCGCCCTGCGACCGTACGGCCCAAGCCGCTGTACCGAAAGGCCACCTGAACCCGATGTCCGACGCCAACTACCCCCAGGATCTGCTCTACCACCCCGAGCACGATTGGGCGCGGATCGAGATGGATGGGGACCCCGCCCACCCCGCCGCTCACCCCGAGCCCGCCCACCCCGAGGCGACGCTCGGGATCACCTGGTACGCACAGGATTCTCTCGGTGAGATCGTGTTCTGCGAGCCGCCCGCCGTCGGGACGCTGCTGAGCCAGGGCGATCCCTATGCCGAGGTGGAGTCGGTGAAGGCCGTCTCCGACGTGATCGCCCCGCTCTCCGGTGAGATCGTCGCGGTCAACGAGACGCTCGCCGAGGAGCCGGAGAAGCTCAACGACGACCCTTACGGCGAGGGCTGGCTGGTGCGGATCCGGCTCACCGATCCCGCCGAGCGCGACGAGCTGCTGGATGCCGACGGGTATGTGGCGAGTCTTGGCGGTTGAAGGCACCTCTCTTCCCACGAATGGCATGCCGACGCCGAGTCAGCCGGCTTCTGGTCGTCCCCGGCCGAGGTCTGGGGCGCCGGCTAGGCTGGGAGGCGGATGACCCGCTACACCTCCACCACCCCCGATGACCTCGTCGCGATGCTCGCGGCGATCGGCGTGTCCTCTGTGGAGGAGCTGTTCGATCGCCAGATCCCCGAGGGCGTGCGCCTGCGCCGCAGGTTGGAGCTGCCGCCGGGGCTGCCCGAGCAGGACGTATACACGCACCTGCGCGATTTGGCCGCGCGCAACGTCAGCGCCGAGGACGAGCTCTGCTTCCTGGGCGCGGGGATGTACGACCACTACGTCCCTGCGCTCGTGGACATGCTGATGGAGCGCTCTGAGTTCCTCACGCCTTACACCCCCTACCAGCCGGAGGTCTCGCAGGGGGGGCTGCAGGTGATGTTCGAGTATCAGACCGCCATCTGCGAGCTCACCGGCCTGCCGGTGTCCAACGCCTCGGTGTACGAGGGGCCCTCCGCGGCTGCCTCCGCCGCGTACATGGCGAAGCTTCACAACGGTCGCCGTCGCATCGTCGTCTCTGCGGGCCTGCACCCGCACACCCTTGCGACGTTGCACACCTACGCGCACGGCTTCGGCGCGGAGGTCGTAGAGGTGCCCTTGCTCGACGGGTGCACCGACCCCGACGCGTGGAGCTCGGCGATCGACGCCGACACCTGCGCGGCGATCTTCGCCCAGCCCAACTTCTACGGCGCCGTCGAGGAGGCCGCCAGACTCTCCGCCGCCGCTCGGGCGCCCGCCGGGCTGGCCGAAGCCGATGAGGCGCGAAGCGGGGTCGCCGCGGGAGCGGAGGCAGCCGCCGGCCGTGGACCGGTGGTAATCGCCCAGGTCGACCCGATCACGCTCGGGGTCCTCGCTCCGCCGGGCGAGTGTGGCGTGGACGTCGCCGTCGGCGAGGGTCAATCGCTCGGCAACCGCCTCGACTTCGGCGGGCCCTCCTTCGGCTTCTTCGCCGCGCGCGAGCCCTACCTGCGGCGGATGCCCGGGCGCATCGCCGGCGAAACCGTGGACCTCGACGGTCGGCGAGGCTTCGTGCTCACACTGCAGACCCGCGAGCAGCACATCCGCCGCGAGAAAGCCACCTCCAACATCTGCACCGCCCAGGCGCTCAACGCGCTCGGTGGCGTCGTCTACCTCGCCTGGCTTGGGCGCCACGGGATCGCCGAGCTAGGCGAGCTGCTGCTCGCGCGCACCCACTACGCGCGCGAGACGCTCAGCGGCCTGGAGGGCGTCGAGAAGCTCCACTCCCAGCCAGTGGTGCGCGAGCTCGCCGTGCGCCTCGATGCCGACGTCGCCGCCGTCCGCGCGCGCTGCGCCGCCCGGGGGATCAACCCCGGCGCCGACCTGCACGCGCTCACCGGTCGGGAGGAGGATCGCGGCGGGCTGCTGGTCGCCATCACCGAGCGGCGCACCCGTGCCGACATCGACCGGCTCGCCGAGGTCCTTGGGGCGGCCGTGGCCGCTGAGAGCGATGGTCAGACGGCAGGCGGTCCTCGCGCGACGGCGAGCGCGTCGCAGGCGGTCGTTGCATGAGCGCGGGCGTGGAAACCCCGCAGCAGCGCGATCGTGCCCGCACGATCTTCGAGAAGGGCGCTCCCGGCCGGCGCGCGTTTGTGTGCCCCGATCTGGACGTGCCCGCCGTCGACCCCGCCGAGCTGCTGCCCGCGCACCTGCGCCGCGCCGCGCCGCCGCGGCTGCCAGAGCTCTCCGAGCCCGAGATCGTGCGCCACTACGTGCGCATCTCCAAGCGCAACTTCGATCTCGACTCCGGCTTCTACCCGCTGGGATCGTGCACGATGAAGCACAACCCCCGCCTGCACGAGCGCGTTGCGGCCCTGCCCGGGCATGCCCGGCTGCACCCGTTGCAAGACCCTTCGCGAGCGCAGGGGGCGCTCGAGCTGATGTGGAACCTGCAGGGCGCGCTCGCCGAGATCTCCGGCCTGCCGCACGTCTGCCTGCAGCCCTCCGCCGGCTCCCACGGCGAGCTCGCGGGTGTGCTGCTCGCCCGTGCCTACCACGAGGATCGCGGCGAGGCCCGCCACAAGGTGCTCACGCCCGACACTGCCCACGGCACCAACCCCGCCACGGTCACGATGGCCGGCCTGGAGGTCGTCAAGCTCGCCACCAACCCCCACGGGGGCGTCGATCTCGACGACCTGCGCGCCAAGGCCGGCCCGGACGTGGCCTGCCTGATGCTCACCAACCCCAACACGCTCGGCCTGTTCGACCCCAACATCGAGGAGATCGCCCGCATCGTGCACGGGGTCGGGGCCACGCTCTACTACGACGGCGCCAACCTCAACGCGGTGATGGGGCTCTCGCGCCCAGGTGACATGGGCTTCGACATCGTCCACTTCAACCTGCACAAGTCCTTCACCCAACCGCACGGCGGCGGCGGCCCCGGCTCCGGGCCGATCGCCGTGTCCGAGCGGGTCGCGCCGTTTCTGCCGATGCCTTGGGTCCTCAGGCGCGAGGATCGGCCCGGCGTCGCTGGGGGCGATCGCGGCGAGGATGCTGCTCACAACGGTGGCCAATCGGCTGCCGAGGGCGAGCGCGGGGTCGTCTTCGATCTCGACTACGGGTCGGGGACGGTGGGCTCGAAGTCGATCGGCCGCCTGCGCGGCTTTCAGGGCAACTACGGCTGCTTCGTGCGCGCCTACGCCTACATTCGCTCGCTCGGCGCCGAGGGGTTGCGCGATGCCTCCGAGACGGCGGTGCTCAACGCCAACTACCTGCTCGCGCGGCTGCGGGAGCACGGTGTCGCGGAGTACCTGCCGTTGGCCTACGGGGACCTCTGCATGCACGAGTTTGTGTTGTCGGGCGGGCCGATGCGGCGCGAGCTTCAGATCAAGACGCTCGACCTCGCCAAGCGCCTGCTCGACTTCGGCTTCCACCCGCCCACCGTCTACTTCCCGCTGCTGGTGGACGAGGCGCTGATGGTGGAGCCCACCGAGACCGAGACCAAGGAGACGCTCGACGCCTTCGCCGATGCGATCGCCGCGATCCTGCGCGAGGCGGCGGAGGATCCCGACGTTGCGCGCACGGCCCCTCACACCACGCCGGTCAGGCGCCTCGACGAGGTCGCGGCGGCGAAGCGGCCCGTGATTCGCCAGACGCTGTCATGAGCGCCCGCCGCGGCGCTGGATCGCGCTCTGGCGGATCGCACCCCTTCGGCCTCGGTTAGGGTCCTGGCTGTGCGCATCTTCTCCGGGATCCAACCAACCGGCAGCAAGCACCTCGGCAACTACATCGGGGCGATCCGCCAGTACGTCGAGGGACAGGAGCGCGGCGAAGCTCTGTTCTGCATCGTCGATCTGCACGCCACCACGGTCGCGTATGAGCCCGCCGAGCTGCGGCGCAGCCTGTATGACCTCACCGCGCTGCTGCTGGCCGCGGGCCTCGATCCCGAGCGCTGCATCCTCTTCCGCCAGAGCGACGTCCACGAGCACACCGAGTTGTGCTGGCTGTTGTGCTCGCTCACCGAGCTCGGCCGTCTGCAGCGGATGCACCAGTTCCGCGACAAGTCACACGCCCAGCGCGAGCTGGTGAGTGCTGGGGTGCTCGTCTACCCGGTGCTGCAGGCTGCCGACGTGCTCGCCTACCGCGCGCACGAGGTGCCCGTCGGCGAGGACCAGCGCGAGCATCTGGAGCTGATGCGCGATGTTGCGCGGCGCTTCAACGCCCGCTTCGGCGCGGGTGAGGAGGTGCTGGTCGTGCCCGAGCATCGCATCCCGGCGCTCGGCGCACGGATCATGGACCTGCAGGACCCCACGCGCAAGATGTCCACCACGGGGGGCGGGGGCACCGCGGGCGCAGTCCATGGTCAGGGGACGGTGTACGTGCTCGACGAGCCGCACGCGATCGAGAAGAAGATCAGGAGCGCCGTCACCGACTCCGGCACGGAGATCCGCCGCGCGCCGGAGAAGCCCGGCGTCTCCAACCTGATCGAGATCCTCGCGGTCGCTCGCGCCTTCACCCCCGAGGCCGTTGAAGCGGAGCTGGCGAACGCCCGCGGGTACGGCGACCTGAAGGCGGAGGTCGCCGCCGCCGTGATCGACTACCTCGCGCCAGTGCGGGAGCGCTACCCGGATCTGCGCGCCGACGAGGCGGCGCTCGAGGCGGTACTGACCGGCGGCGCGGCCCGTGCGCGCGCGATCGCCGCGCCGACGCTCGCCGACGTGCGTGAGCGGATGGGCGTGGGCGCGGTTACGCGGGACGGCCATCCTTCGTGACCGGTACGGTGGAAGCATGAGCTCTGTCGCCACGCTCGACCTCGATCTGGACGTGTTCAGCGGGCCGTTCGACCTTCTATTGACGCTGGTGCTGCGCGAAGAGATCGACCTGCTCGAGCTGCAGCTCGCCGAGGTCGTGCTCGCCTATCTCGACCACCTCGAGGCCCGGGGCGAGCTCGACCTCGAGACCGCCACGGAGTTCATCGTGCTGGTTGCCGCCCTGTTGGAGCTCAAGTCGCGTTTGATGCTCACCGGCGAGGAGGACGAGCAGCTGCTCGACATCGAGCCCTCCGAGGCTGCCGAGGAGCTGCTGACGCGGATGCTCGACGCGCGCCGCTACCGCTCTGCTGCGACGCACCTGCGCGAGCTGCTGGCCGGGCAGGACGGCGTGCGCTTCCGCTCCGCCCCGCCGCCCGCGCACCTGCTCCGCGCGGTGCCCGAGCCGATCGACGGCCTGCTCGACCCGGCGGCCCTCGGGCAGGCACTCGGGCGGCTGCTGGTGATGCCGCCGGCGATCAGCCTGCGCCACATCACCGTCCCGCGCGTGTCGCTCGCCGAGCGCCTTTCGCACCTGCGCTCGCTGCTGCGCCGCGGGCGCTTCACCTTCGAGGAGGCGGTCGGCGATGCCGACGATCGCATGACCGTGGCGATCACCGTGTTCGCGCTTCTTGAGCTCTACAAACGCGGCGAAGCGGCCTGGGAGCAGAGCGAGTGCTTCGGCGAGATTCACGTCCACGCGCTTTCCCCTGCCGCTCCTGGCGCGGTGGCGGCCGCCGGCGCCGGAGACGTTGAGTGACGGACGCTGCCGACGACACGGCCGAGCTTGCCCGCACCGTTGAGACCCTGCTGTTCCTCTCGGCCGACCCGCTCTCCACCCGTGAGCTGGCCGACGCTGCCGGGGCCGACGAGCTGGAGATCGCCGCGGCTCTGGGGCTGCTCGTGGAGCAGTACGCGCCCGGGCAGCGCGGCATCCAGCTGCGCGAGCTCGCGGGCGGCTACGCGCTCGCCAGCGATCCCGCCTGTGAGCAGGCAGCGCGGCGGCTGTTCAGTCGGCCCCGTGCCGCCACACTCACCCCCGCCCAGGCGGAGACGCTCGCGATCGTCGCCTACCTGCAGCCGGTCTCGCGGCCCGAGATCACGCGCATCCGCGGCGTCAGCGCCGACTCGGCGGCCACCACGCTGCTCGAGCGTGGCCTGATCGAGGAGGCCGGGCGCTCGCAGTTCGGTGCCGTCCTCTACCGCACCGGCACCCAATTCCTGAAGCTGTTCGGTCTACGCTCGTTGAGCGAGCTGCCCGACGTGGTGCAGTGGGACCCCACCCCCGAGGAGCAGGCCGAGCTGCGCGAGCGGCTGCTGCGAGCCGGAGAGGCCCGCACCGAGGGTGGGCCGCCGGCGCTGGAGTCGTGATCAGGCAGCCGAAGCCGGGAGACACTCGCTACGCCCGTATCCCTGTTTCGGCCAGCGCTGCCAGCTGGCCGCAGGCCGCATCGATGTCGCGTCCGCGCGTGAGGCGCACCGTGGCCGGGACGCCGTGCTCCTCCAGCGCCGCTTTGAAGGCCGCGATCGCCTCGCGGCTCGACCCCGTGTACCCGTCCCTCTCGTCAATCATCGCCGGACGGGCGCCCGCCGCAAGACCGGCGTCGGGCGCGGGGAGCCCGCCGGTGGGGTTGAAGGGGATCAGGTTGACCTTGAACATCAGCGGGGCGTCCGCACCCGCCGGGGCGAGCAGCTTCGCCAGCGCGACCGCCTGCTCGTAGCGGTCGTTGACGCCTGCCAGCATCACGTACTCGACGAACACCCGTCGCCGCTTGCGCGCATAATGGGCGCGGCAGGCGTCGATCACCTCGCGCAGCGGGTAGCGCTCGTTGACCGGCATCAGCTCGGAGCGCAGCGCTTCGTCGGCCGCGTGCACCGAGAGCGCGAGGCGCAACGGCAGCTCGCACTCCGTGAGGCGTTCGATCCCGGGAATCCACCCCACGGTCGAGATCGCGGTACGGCGATGCGTGATGCCGATATCGGGCAGCCGCTGGCAGGCCGCCAGCACCGCGTCGAGGTTCAGCAGAGGCTCGCCCATCCCCATGAACACACAGTGGTCAACTCGCTCGATCCGGCGGAAGTGCAGCGCCTGGTCGAGGATCTCCGAGGTGGTGAGGTTGCGCGCGAACTTCATCGCGCCGGTCGCGCAGAAGGTGCAGGACAGCGGGCAGCCCGACTGGGAAGAGAGGCAGATCGAGCGCCGCCCGTCTCCACCTCCCGGAGAGCTTCGATACCGCATCAGCACCGCCTCCAGCGGCCGCCCATCTGCAGTGGCGAACAGCGCCTTCACCGTGCCGTCGCGGGCGCTCAGTTCGCGGCGCAGCTCCAGGCTCGAGAACGCCACCTCCCGCGTCAGCTCTTCGCGCAGCGCCTTCGGAAGATTGGTCATTGCCTCATACCCCGCCGCGCCCGCCGCCGCCCACCGCCACACCTGCGCGGCGCGGAAGCTTGGCTGCCCATGAGCGGCGAGAGTCTGGTCGAGAAGCTGTAGGTCCATGTCTTCGGGCGGAGAGTGCGTGGGTTGGACTTGGTCGTGTGGCGCGGTGGTGGGCTGTCGGGTGGAGGCGCATCCGTGCACGCACAACCATGGCTGGCGGCCGGGCGGGCGCCGTGCGCCTCCTATGGTGGCAGCCATGCGCCTCGCCAAGCACCTCGCGCACGCCGGCGTCGCCTCGCGACGCGCGGCGGAGACGCTGATCGTCGCCGGGCGCGTGCACGTCGATGGGGAGCTGGTGCGCGATCCCGCCCGGGACGTCGACGAGCGCCACCGCATCGAAGTCGACGGGCAGCCGCTCGCCGGCCCCGAGCCGCGGGTCGTCTACGCCGTGCACAAGCCCACCGGTGTGCTCTCAACCGCGCGCGACACCCACGGCCGTCCCACCGTGGTCGAGCTGATCCCCGGGGAGCGGCGTCGCCTCTACCCCGTCGGGCGACTCGACGCCGACAGCAGCGGCCTGATCCTGCTCACCAACGACGGGGCGCTCGCGCAGCGGCTCACGCATCCGCGCTACGAAGTGCCCCGCACCTACCGCGTGCGCGTCGCCGGAGGGCCGGTCGGCGAGCGCGCACTGCGAGCGCTGAGGGCCGGCGTAACCCTCGAGGACGGCCCCACCGCGCCCGCACAGGTGCGGCCGGTGGGGAGCGGAGAGGAGCTCGAGATCACGATTCGCGAAGGTCGCAATCGCCAGGTGCGGCGCATGTGCGAGGCGGTCGGTCACCACGTGCTGGCGCTGCGGCGGGTTGCCTTCGGCCCGCTGCGACTCGGCACCCTGCAACCCGGCGCCCACCGTCGTCTCGGCGCGGCCGATCTGCGCGAGCTTGGCGAGGCCGGCCGGGGACTCTGAGAGAATCGCCCGTCATGCGACTCTACGCTTTACGCGGCGCGATCAGCGTCGCGCACAATGACGCCAAGGACATCCTCGAGGCGACGACCGAGCTGATGACGGCGATCATGGAGCGCAACGCGCTGCGTCCAGGGGACGTCGTCAGCTGCATCTTCACCGCCACCAACGACCTCAACGCAGAGTTCCCAGCCGTGGCGGCGCGTGCGCTTGGCTTCGAGAGCGTTCCGCTGCTGTGTGCGCGGGAGATCCCCGTGCCGCGTGCGCTGCCCCGCGTGATCCGCGTGCTGATCCACTACTACGCCGAGGACGGCCACACTGCTCAGCACGTCTACCTGGGCGAGGCCAAGGCACTGCGCGCCGACCTGGAGTCTGCCCAGTGAGCTCCTCGGCCACACGGAGGGAGCACGGTGAGCTCCTCGTGACCCGACCTGGAGGTCACATGGTGAGCTCCTCGGCACAATAGGCCCGTGCCCTTCGAGTTCTCCGAGCGGATCAGGCGACTGCCGAGCTACCCTGCGGCCGGCGGCTACGCCGATGCCGCCCCGCGCGTGCGGCTCGCCAGCAACGAGTCGCCGTGGCCGCCGCTGCCCGCGGTGATGGAGGCGATCGAGCGCTCGCTCGGGGGGCTCAACCGCTACCCCGACCCCTCCAGCTCGGCCCTGCGCCAGCGACTTTCCGAGCGCTATGGAGTGCCGGCCGAGCAGGTCGCGATCGGCAACGGATCGTGCGACATCCTGCTCGCCGCCGGCGAGGCGCTGCTGGAGCCAGGGGCCGAGCTGATCCACGCCTGGCCGTCGTTCTCGATCTACCCGCATCTCGGCGCCGCCTCCGGTGCGCGCGCGGTGACGGTCCCACTCGACGAGCGTGAGCGCCACGACCTGCCCGCGATGCTCCGCGAGATCACCGTCGCCACACGGTTGGTGGTCGTGTGCAACCCCAACAACCCCACCTCCACTGCCCTGCCGCTCGCCGAGATCGCGAGCTTCCTAGCGGAGGTGCCCCCGTACGTGTGCGTGGTGATCGACGAGGCCTACTGCGAGTTCAACCTGCTCGAGGACCCCGATGCCTCCGTGGAGCTGCTCTCCGAGCACACCAACCTCGTGCTGCTGCGTACCTTCTCGAAGGTGTACGGACTCTGCGGTCTGCGCGTCGGCTTTGCGCTGTGCGGCTCGCCCGAGCTGCCGCGCGCATTCGACCAGGTGCGCCAGCCGTTCTTCTGCAACGCGGTCGCGCAGGCCGCCGCCACCGAGGCTCTGAGCCACCAGGATGCCGTCACCGATCGTGTCACCCGCACGATCGCCGAGCGGATCGCGATGGACGAGCGGCTGCGCGCGCTGGGGCTCGATCCTGCCGACTCGCAGGCCAACTTCTGCTGGTTCGAGCTCGGTGAAGAAAGAAACGAAGCCGACGTGATGTGCGGCCTGCTGGAGCGCGGCGTGCTCGTGCGCGGCGGCGGCGCGCTCGGGCGTGAGGGGGCGCTGCGCGTCACCTACGGCACGCCCGAGGAGAACGCGAGCTTTTTGGACGCGCTTGCCGAAGTGCTGTGAAGCTGCTACAAAGCTCTTAGACGACCATGTCCGCTTCGGCCATCACATCGCACCGCCACATCCCTGCGCCTTCCGGCTGGTCGTCCTCCTACGCCTGCGCCTGGCGATTTAGCTAGGCGCTTCGGCCTGCGCCCGCCCGTGAGCGGGACGCGGCCGCTCAGGGTCTTCTTTCGACCGAGCGCCACCCCACCGGGCGCATTGCGCCCTCCACGATCCTTCCGCTCCGCACGGCAGGAGACGGACACCAACTAGGATTCGAAGCTGAGAGGGTGGCGCAGCCGGCCGAAGGCCGGCGAGCCGGGCCCCTCTTCTTCATTAGAAAGGACCCACCGATGATGATCGTGATGAAGGAGTCGGCCACCGACGAGGAGATTGCGGCGGTCGCAGAGAAGATCGAGCGAGCCGGCGCGCGGGCACACCGCAGCCAGGGCGCGCGCGTGACCGTGATCGGCGCGATCGGCGATGTCGAGCAGGACGCAAGCGTCGAGAGCCTCGGCCTGGAGGGCCAGCCCGGGGTGGACAGAGTGGTGCCGATCCTCAAGCCCTACAAGCTGGCCTCCGCGCAGTTCCGCCACGGCGAGCGCACCGTGCTCGACATCGACGGGCGCAAGGTGGGCGGCGATCACTTCGCGCTGATCGCCGGCCCCTGCACGGTCGAATCGCGCGAGCAGACGCTGGAGACCGCACGCGCGGTGCGCGACGGCGGCGCCACGCTGCTGCGCGGCGGTGCCTACAAGCCGCGCACCTCCCCCTACGCTTTCCAGGGGCTCGGGCAAGAGGGGCTGCGGCTGCTCGCCGAGGCGAAGGCCGAGACCGGCCTGCCCGTCGTCACCGAGCTGATGGACGTGCGCGACATCGACGCCGTGCTGGAGGTCGCCGACGTGATCCAGATCGGCGCGCGCAACATGCAGAACTACTCGCTGCTCACCGAGGTCGGGCGCTCCGGTCGCCCGGCGCTGCTCAAGCGGGGGCTCTCCGCGCCGCTCGACGAGCTGTTGATGGCCGCCGAGTACATCCTCAAGGAGGGCAACCCCGCCGTGATGCTCTGCGAGCGGGGCGTCCGCGGGTTCGAGAACGCCTACCGGCGCTCCACGCTCGACCTGATGGCGGTGCCGATCCTCAAGGAGCTCTCGCACCTGCCGGTGATCGTCGACCCCTCGCACGCGGCGGGCCGGCGCGACCTGGTGCTCTCGCTTTCGCTCGCCGCCGCGGCGGCGGGGGCGGACGGCATCATCGTCGAGGTGCACCCCGCCCCCGACGAAGCGCTGTGCGACGGTCCGCAGTCGCTGCCGACCGACACGTTCGCCGAGTACGCCGCCGCGGTCGAGCGCGCCGCCGCGCTGGCGGGCAAGGCGCTCAGCGCCGCGTGATGGTGGGCCGCCGAGCGCTCTCCCGGAGAGGTGTGGACGCCCGTTCGCCCAGTCGCGATCTGGGGCGCCACCGTCGCTCGGGGCAATCGCGTTGAAGCTGGCGGTCCTGGGGGTGGGCTTGATCGGCGGCTCGATCGGCCTGGCGGCACGTCGGCGCGCGGGCGCCACCGTCGCCGGGTACGACCCCGACCCGCGGGCGTGCGCCGCCGCGCTCGAGCTCGGGGCGATCGACGAGCAGGCACCAAACATCGCCGCCGCGGTGGCGGGCGCGCAGGTCGTGTTTGCCGCGGCGCCCGTGGGGGCGTTGGCGGAGACGGTGCGCGAGGCGCTCCAACACGCAGGGGATGATTGCGTGGTGAGCGACGTCGGCTCCACCAAGCTGGCGCTGGAGGAGGCACGGCGGGACCCCCGCTTCGTCGGTGGCCACCCCCTCGCTGGCTCGCACACGGCAGGCGTCGCACATGCCCGCGAGAACATGTTCGAGGGGGCCACTTGGTATCTGTGCCCGGCCGACAGCATCACCGAGGGCCTATACGAGCGGCTGCGCGATCTGATCGTACGCTTCGGCGCGGAGCCGATTCCGGTCGCCGCCGACATGCACGACCGCCTGATGGCCACCGTCTCCCAGCTCCCGCACGTACTGGCGAATGTGTTGGTGGAGCAGCTTGTGAGGGCGAGCAGCGAGGATGATCGGCCCGCCTCCTCGCGCCCGCTTGGGGTGGGGCCGAGCTTCCGCGATGCCACGCGCGTGGCGGGCTCCAACACGGCGATCTGGACCGACATCTACCTCGCCAACAGCGAGGCGCTGATCGAGGCGATCGATCGGGCGGTGGTCGGGCTGGAGGACGTGCGCGCCGCGCTCGCGGGTTCGGACGCGGACGCGCTGGCGAAGTGGAACGAGCGTGCTCGCGCCGCTCGTACAAAGCTGTTGGGCGATGATTTGGACCCCACCCACCCTCGCGCAGAGAACACGTGTCACCCAGCTTCGGCTGGTGACCCGCCTTCCGCGGACCCTGCCCCGTAGGCTTGCGGGCGCGATGACCGAGGCGAGATCGCAACTCTCAGACTGCCCGACCGGCAAGTCAGCCGCACGCACGGAGCAGCGATGAACCTCCGTTTCGAGCCCTCCGGCCCCCTCACCGGCGAGCTGACCGCGCCCGCGGACAAGTCGATCTCCCACCGGGCGGCGCTGCTCGGCGCGATGGCCTCGTACCCGCTGCGGATCGAGAACTATCTGCACGCCGCCGACACCATCTCGACGCTGAACGCGGTGCGGGCGCTGGGCGCGCTGGTGGAGGTGCGCCCCGAGGAGGTGGTCGTGCGCGGGACGGGCCTGCGCGAGGCGCGCGAGCCGGACGGTCCGATCGACGTCGGCAACGCGGGCACGCCGCTGCGCCTGCTGCCCGGCTGGCTGGCGGCGCAGGAGGGTCGCACGTTCACGCTCGACGGCGACGAGTCGATCCGCCGTCGCCCGGTTGACCGCGTGATCGAGCCGCTGGCGCTGATGGGCGCCACCCTGGGGGCGCGCGAGGGCCGTTACCCGCCGCTGGAGGTCAAAGGCGCCCGCCTGCACTCGATCTCCTACACGCTACCGGTGGCGAGCGCCCAGGTGAAGTCGTGCGTGCTGCTGGCCGCGCTGGCTGCCGACGGCGCGAGCACCGTCACCGAGCCGGAGCGCAGCCGCGATCACACCGAGCGGATGCTGCTGAGCGCCGGCGCCAGGGTCCACCGCAACGGCCGCTCCGTCACCGTCACCAACACCGACGAGCTGGTGCTCGAGCACGTGCGGGTACCGGGGGACCCGAGCTCCGCCGCGTTCATGATCGCCGCCGGGGTGTTGGTGGGAGGCTCGCGGCTGTTGATTCGCGACGTGGGCGTCAACTGGACGCGCAGCGGCTTCCTGCGGATCCTGATGCGTATGCAGGGGATCGTGCTCGGCGACCTGGAGGACGAGACGGGCGAGCTAATCGCGCGAGAGCCGGTCAGCGACCTCGACGTCGCCGCCGGCGGGCTCGAGGGGACGTTCGTGGGGCCCGAGGAGGTGCCGCTGGCGATCGACGAGTTGCCGCTGGTCGCGCTGCTCGGTTGCTTCGCCGAAGGCGAGACGGTGGTGCGCGGCGCGCACGAGCTGCGGCTAAAGGAGTCCGACAGGATCGCGACCGTGGTCGAGGGCCTGCGTGGCCTCGGCGCCGAGATCGAGGCCACCGATGACGGCTTCGCGGTGACCGGGGGCGGCCGCCTGCGAGGGGGCGTGCTCGACGCCCACGGCGACCACCGCCTGGCGATGCTCGGCGCGGTCGCCGGCCTCGCCTCGCGGGAGGGCGTGGAGGTGCGCGGGATGGAGGCCGCCGCGGTCTCCTACCCCGGTTTCGTGGAGGATCTCGAAAGGCTGGCGCGCTGATGGTGATCGCGATCGACGGGCCCGCCGGAGCCGGCAAGTCCACGGTCGCGCGCGCGGTGGCCAGCAGGCTGGGCTTCACCTATTTGGACAGCGGCGCGATGTACCGCTGTGTGGCGCTGCTGGCGCTCGCCTCGCCCGATCGGACTCCCTCGCTGCTGGCGCAGGGCGCGCGCATCGAGCTGGGGGAGCGCGTGCTGCTGGACGGCCGCGATGTGACCGAGGAAATCCGCACATTGCTGGTCTCCGAGAAGGCCTCGCAGGTGGCCCCCGACCCGGCCGTGCGCAAGGCGCTGGTCGCATTGCAGCGCCAGCTCTTGTCCCGCGGCGATTGGGTGGCCGAGGGCCGGGACATCGGCACGGTGGTCGCTCCCGACGCGGCGTTGAAGGTTTTCCTCACCGCCGATCCGGCGGAGCGGGCGCGCCGGCGCGCAGCGGAGCTTGGCCTCGATCATGAGGCTGTGCTGGACGAACTTCGGCAACGAGACCAGCGCGACTCCGAGCGCGAGCACAGCCCGCTGCGGGCGGCGGGGGATGCGGTGACGCTCGACACCACCGGGCTCGACGTCAGCGATGTGGTCGAGCGCATCGCGACACTCGCCCGCGAGGCTGTTCACCCTTGTTGAGAGCCCCTCGAACGTCGTATGGTGCACGAGCATTGAGGTAAGGGCTTGACATCTGCGACGCGAAGCGTTACCCTGCGTTGACAGGCCGGTTTCCCGCTGTGGTGGGAGCCGGTGTACATAGGGTCTGGTTGGGGTCATACCGCCTTGTGGTTTGACTTCAAGCGCTGGCAGGGTTTGTAGGAATGGGAGAGGGGCTGGATCGGAGCGATGAGGGAGTTGTTTTAGCGTGGTTTCTAGAGGGAGATACGTAGCGGGGATGTGCGCCGCTTTCGGGCGGAGTGATGCTAGATGCGCCAGCTTGGCGCTGTCGCATCTCTCTCTCTCTCTCTCTCTCTTCGGCTAGCGGTCTAGCCGAAGAGTTTCCTCGTCGGGGGCGTTCGCCCCATTTTGTCTTCGCCCCCGCGGGGGTTGGGTCCTCGGCGGATCTGAGCGGGGCCACGGGTTCGTTGGCGCGCGTGGGGGGTGGTCGCTGATGGCGGCCCGGGCGCGTGGCGGCGCGAGGGCCGTGGTGGGTCCGCGTCCAGGCGAGCGTGGGCTGGCGGCGGAGCGGCGGGGGCGCTGGGCGAAGCAGCTGGCGTTGCCGCGGGAAACGCCGCGGGTGCAGGTGGAGGAGATCCAGCGCTCGCGGCTGCTGGCGGCGGCCGCGGGCGTGATCGACGAGGTTGGTTATGAGCAGACCTCGGTACAGCGGATCACCGACCGTGCGCGGGTGTCGCGGCGGACGTTCTACGAGCTGTTCGAGAACCGCGAGGAGTGCCTGGTTGCGCTGCTGGACGAGGTGTTCGAGCGGGTGGAGGGGGAGCTCGCGGCGGCGGGCTTGGAGGGTTTGGCGTGGCGTGAGCGGGTGCGTGGGGGCCTGTGGGCGATTCTCTCGTTTCTCGATGCCGAGCCGGTGCTGGCGCGGATCTGCGTGGTGCAGGCGCTGCACGGTGGGCCGCGGGCGTTGGAGCGTCGCGAGGAGATCCTGGGGCGTCTGGCCGGGGTGCTCGACGAGGGTCGCGGGGAGGGTGCGCGGGGGGAGGAGTGCACTTTGGTGACTGCGGAAGGCCTGGTGGGTGGGGCGTTGGGTGTGGTGTATGCGCGTTTGCGGGGCGGCGACAGCCGGCCGTTGACGGGGCTTTTGGATGAGTTGATGGGGATGATCGCGTTGCAGTATCTTGGGCCGCGCGCTGCGCGTCGCGAACGGCGCCGTCCTGCTCCCGCGCTGCGTCCGGTGCCGGATAGCGGGGGGGCGTCGGTGGGTGTGGAGAGAGATCCGCTGGATGAGGTGGATATGCGTCTCACCTATCGGACGGCGCGGGTGCTGGAAAGTATCGCTGGGTTGGGTGAAGGGGGTTCGGCTCCCAGCAACCGCGCGGTGGCCGAGAGCGCTGGGGTCGCGGACCCTGGGCAGATATCCAAGTTGTTGAGGCGCCTGGAGCGCCTCGGCCTTGCGGTCAACACGGGCGGGGGTCACCAGAGCGGCGAGCCCAACGCGTGGCAGCTGACGCCGCTGGGCGGCCAGGTCGCGCGGCGTCTCAGCGTCCTCACCCTCGATCGGACCGAGGCCGTATGACGCGCCGGCACCGATCGTCGGCGAGCGTACCTCCCCGTCCGGGTGCCTCATCACAGCGACCCGTCCTTTTGAGCATCACCACTAACCACCGCAGGAAAGGCAATACAGTGACTAATACCGAGCACACATCGAAGGCATCGCGCCGCGCGACCGGTCTCTTCGCACTGCTCGGTTCCCTGCTCCATACCCAAGGGAGTGGTACGCCCAAAATCAGCCAGGGGACCGGTGCGTCTTCATCCACCCCGGCCCTGCTGACCCTCGCGACGATCGCCGCCAGCCTCCTTGCCAGCGCCAGCCTGACCGCCGCCCTCCCCGCCACTGCCTCCGCCTACGCCACCCTCGAAGGCCCCCCAATCTTCTCCAGCGCCCCTGGTCTCCCCGACGGCCGCGTCTACGAACTGGTCTCGCCGGCCGACGACGACGGTAACGAGGCAGGCGCGTCATCGCTGGCGCCCTCGAGCACGGGTTCTGTGCCGGCGTATGAGCACTATTCGGTTGCGTCTGCCGAAGGCGACTCGGTGTTCTTCGAAACGACTGGCCCCATGGGTGAATCGAGCTCGGCGGACATCCTGGAGTATGTAGCGACACGCACGAGCTCGGGGTGGAAGACACGTTCGGCATTGCCGCGCCCCGAGGAATCAGAAGAGGATGTCGGAGGGGCGCTGAGGGGTAAACCCAAGTATCTAGAGATGTCGGGCGACTTCTCGCACGCGCTGGCGGTACCCAACGGCTCTTCGCTTGCGCCGCTGCCGGCGGAAGGTTGTGCGTCGCACCAGAGGCAGATGTATCTCGCGGGCTCCGATCCGTTTGTGCCGGCGAGTTGGTTGACACAACCTGTGGTCCCGCATAACACCGAAGACTGCAATGCCCAAGGTGTGCCGGTGGGCGGAACGCCTGATTTCAGTACGGTGTATTTCACCTATGCAGGAACGCTGCTGCCCGAAGACGCCACGCGGTTGCCGCATACTCGGAAGATACCCAATCAAGAAGAAACCGAAGCCTGGGGCTTTTATGAAGACTCAGAAGGCGTCCTGCGTGACGCGGGCCTGCTACCAAATGGCACGCTCGACCCCTTCGGCGCGGTGCCGGCGGCATCGCTGCACCGGGTCGCCTTGATGGGAAACCAGGTGTCGGCCAACGGCTCACGCGCGTTCTTCGTGAGCCCCGATCCGGCGTCTTGTCAAGAAAATGGTGGGGAAAACAACTGCGCGGTCGATCCGCCGGAGTTGTACGTGCGTGAAAACGGCTCCAGCCTGTTGGTCTCGCGGGACACGCTGCTGCCCGAAGCGGATGGGCTTCCAGTCGCGGCGCCCCACGGTGCGGTGCCGGTAAATTATGCACCGATCCGGCCGGAAGAATATAAACCGGAGACACCGTACGTGTTTGCATCGGTAGATGGTTCGCAGGCGTTCTTCCAAAGCGAGGATCAATTGACCGCTGCGGCGCCGGAAGGTCCGCCGGGGAACACCAGTGTCAAGACGTATGACTTCGACGTGAACACCGGTCAGCTCACTTACCTACCGGGTGTGACCGGTAAACTGGTCGGCACCGATACGGAAGGCACGGCGCTTGTGTTCGTGCGTCCCGAAGGTAACTCTACACCCGCGGAACTGGACCTCTGGCAAGCTGGACCGGCTGGCGGCAGCGTGACACCCGTCGCGCGGTTGGCTGAAGGGGAAGACGTCGAACCTGTGCGGCTCTCGAGCGACGGCTCGGTGGTCGTGTTCTTCGCCAGTGGGTTGCCGGGGTTCAACGACGCCGCTACTAGGGAGATCTTTCGTTATGACGCCGCGACGAACCAGCTTGGTTGCGTGTCGTGCGTGCCGGCCGGCGTGGCGCCGGTCTCGGCGTCGATGTCGGTGCGCCGGGAGGAAGAAGAGGAAATACACTTCAGTAGCCTCGGGGTCGTCGACGAGCGGGGTATGTCAGCTGACGGCGATCGGGTTTTCTTCCAGACGGTGGCGCCGCTCGTCCCGCAGGACGTGAATACCGGTTCGACCGTGCCTGGTCTGGAACACGCCGGCTTCGTGTCGCAAGGCGTGGACGTGTATGAGTGGGAGAATGGTGTCGTCTATCTGATCTCCACGGGTAGGAGTCCGCGGGACTCGTATTTCTTGGATAGCAGCGAAAGTGGCAATGACGTGTTCTTTGCTACGACCGAAGGGTTGGTTCCCGCCGACACGGATGGCGGCTACAGTGTCTACGACGCGCGGGTGCCGCGCCCGGGGGACAATCCGTCGCCGGCAGCGGTGCCGTGCGAAGGGGCTGTGTGCCAGGGCCCCCCGAACGTCCCCTCGCCCCTGACGCTGCCCGCCAGCGCGACGTTCTCCGGTCTCGGGAATCCAACCCCCGAAGTAACGCCGCCATCCCCGCCGGCGAAAGCCACCACAAAGACGGTCAAATGCCGTAACGGGTTCCGGAGGGATGAGAAGAACAACAAGTGCGTCAAAAATGTGCGCCATGAACGCAAGAAGAACCGCAGGTCGAAGAAATGACCAGTGTGTTCTCAATGCGGCGCTATGCAGGAGATGGAGGTAGGCCCTCCGTGGTCGCCGTGCAGGCGGAGATCACAAACCACCC
>Ga0302325_10000925_pt1 | contig 77446 bp, 64 predicted proteins | sample Palsa_T0_2_FD_201948 | JGI IMG/M metagenome (GOLD analysis project Ga0302325, IMG submission 201948) | Peat permafrost microbial communities from Stordalen Mire near Abisko, Sweden - Palsa_T0_2 | ecosystem: Environmental > Terrestrial > Soil > Palsa > Peat permafrost | place: Sweden: Abisko... | reverse complement strand
AACCTGCGGGCGCCCGCGTGCTTGACGCCTCGGAGCGCCACACAGCGTCGGGCTTCGCATGGCTTCGGGTTGCCAGCATGAAGGGCTTCGGACCCTTGCCGCGCCCGGCGGCAATCTGCGCCATGCTGCGCCCGGATGCCACCGAGCGATCCTGGGACAGCAGGCGGTCCGGGTGCGCCGGGTCGGCGGCATCGTCGCGGTGCTTGATCAGCAGCCAATTGGTACGCTTGCCTGATGTGCGATCGTGGCGCATGCGCACCAGCACCCAGCCGCCGTGCAGGCGCTGGCCGTCGAGTTCGAATTTGAGCTGCCCGGCCTTCAGCGCGGCCTGGGGCGAGATTCCCGGCAGCGGCTGCCAATAGCCGCGGTCCCATAGCTGCACCGTGCCGCCGCCATACTGTCCCTGCGCGATCGTGCCCTCGAAATCCCCGTAATCAAGCGGATGATCCTCGACCTCGACGGCGAGGCGCTTATCTGCAGGGTCCAGCGACGGGCCCCGCGTGACCGCCCAGGAGCGGAATACCCCATCCAGTTCCAGGCGCAGGTCATAGTGCAGCCGGCGCGCCGCGTGTTTCTGGATGACGAAGCGCAAGCGCTTGGAGTCAGCCACCGGCAGCGTCCCACGGGGTTCGGCCGTGCGGCGAAAGTCGCGCTTGGCGCGATAGCTCGCTAATTTACTCCCAGGCACTGCCGCTCCTCTGCCCTGTGTACCAACACCGCAGTGTCGGCGCCGCGCTCCGCCTGCGTCTGTAGGCCTCGATCCCGCTATCATGCTCCTGCACGCCATGAGCTGGAGCCCGAGTCAATATCTGAAATTCTCGCAGCCGCGCCTGCGACCGGCAATGGACCTGCTGGCGCGCGTACCGGGCGAGGAGCCGCGCCGCGTCTACGATCTGGGCTGCGGGGCGGGCAACGTCACGGCCGCCCTCGTGGCTCGCTGGCCGGGCGCGAGTATCACGGGCGTGGACAGCTCGGCGGCCATGCTGGCACGGGCGGCCAGGGATTTGCCGCAGGTGCGGTGGGTGCAGCACGGCCTGGCCGACTGGCGGCCGGACGCGCCGGCGGATGTCATCTACTCGAACGCCGCACTGCATTGGTTGCCCGATCACCAGCAATTGTTGCCGGCACTGGTCGGTGCGCTCGCGCCCGGCGGCGTGCTGGCGATACAGATGCCGCGCAATTTCTCTGCGCCGTCCCACACGCTGATCGAGGCCGCGGCGCGGGCCGGTCCCTGGTCTGGCAAGCTCGAGGCGCTCATCGGCCCGGCGCCAGTGGCCGAGCCGCAATATTACTATTCGCTGCTCGCGCCGCTGGCCGCCAGTCTCGACATCTGGGAGAGCGAATACCTGCAGGTGCTGTCGGGCGAGGACCCGGTCAAGGAATGGACCAAGGGCACCTGGCTCATGCAGTTCATTGATCGGCTGGAGCCAGCGGAGCGCACGGCCTTCGAAGCCGACTATGCGCAGCGCCTGCGCGCTGCCTACCCGCGGCGGCCCGACGGCACCACGCTGTTTCCATTTCGCCGATTATTCATCGTGCTGCAGAGACCATAGCGTGGACCTGATCAGCTCGCGCGCGGAAGATCAGAACTTGTAGGCCAGACGCAGACCGCCCCAGTGCCTGCCCTGCACCAGGATCGGGGCGTCTACCTCCTTGGCCACGATGAAGTGGCCTGACCCCATGTCACGGCGGTAGGTCTGCAGCAGGAACGGGCGCTGATTGCGGCCGGCGGCCAGCCCGGCACGGTCGTTGAAGATGCGGCGATAGCGGCTGTTGGCGGTGTCCCACGCGAGATCGCCGCGGCGCGGGTGGCTGTATTTCCTGTTGTGGATGGGCACATAGCCATTGCGGTCGACGGCGATGCAGAAGATGACTCTCTCGCTCAGGCCGAGCAGCCGTTCCTGCACGGGCGGAAACAACCGCTCTGCCAGACCGACGAAGCGCGTGAGGTGCTGCGGCGGGTCGGTATCGCGCACTGGCTGGTAGTCCTCGTCGAACAGGTCGGCGAGCGAGATCACCCCTGATGCGAGCGCGCGTTCGAGCAGCTGGCCGATTTCGGCGGCCGCTTGCTGGGCGGCGTGGATGAAAGGCGTGTCCGCCGTTTCAATGCCGCTGTCGGCCACCGCCTCGATCATCTCCTCCGACAGCGTCAGGAACGACTCGCTGCGGCGCATCGCCGTATCCAGAGCGCGCGCAGTCGCGTGCATCTCGGACTCGATGGCCGCCATCTGGCGATCCAGGCCGTCGCTGATGTCGCGGCTGGCGGTGGCCGCATCGCCGATGGCGCCGACGCTGGATTCCACTTCGGCGAGCGTCTGATGGAATCTGCTCGGCTTCTGCTGTGCCGAACGCGCCTCGATCTCCTGCGCCAGCAGGTCGACACGCTGATCGAGTTCGCCGACCGTGGTCATGATCGCCTTGGAAGTGGACTCGACCTGCGCGGACAGTTCCTTCACCGCCTCGGCCACGACGCTGAAGCCGCGCCCGGCCTCACCGGCACGCGCGGCTTCAACCGATGCGTTGAGTGCGACCAGCCGCGTCTGCAGCGCAATTTTTGCGATCCGGCCGGCAGCTTCCGCCACCTGACGCAGCGTCAGGACGATGGCCTTGACCTCGCGACCGACAGCTTCCACGGCCTCGCGGGCTTGCGAGACGGCCGCAAGACTGCCCTGGGTGTGCAGCCCGATGCCGTCCTGCGCGCGCGTGATGTCGCGCAATTGCGTGACCAATGCGGCGACGGCCTGCGCCTGGCGCACCGACAGCTTCTGCGTGTCGTCGATGACGCCGCGCACTTCGGCGGCTTCGCGGCCGATCGTCGAGGCCTTGCCGCTCATCGCCCGCACGAAGCGATCGGTCTCGCTGCCGGCGATCTGCGCGTCCGGGTCCTCCAGGCTCAAGCTTGGTACCGCATCGCGCCGGCCATGTGCACGGCCCCGCGAGCCATTCCAGTCGCCTGCATGGATCCACCCCCCCGTTATGTGATCTGGGAGGCGATCCTGGACTGGCGAGCCGCAGGCCGGTATTCCACCTTGGTCGCAGCGGCGCCCCTTGGCTGCATCCAAATGACTGATTCGACTAAGGTTGCGGGCCATGGGGCCGGGCGCCACCGGCAGCTAGCGGCATTTGTCTTGCCTGGGCGGGCGGCTTACAGTGTCGGCGACAAGGGGGGGATCATGTTTTCCGGCTGGCTGCTGTCGCTATTGGCGGTGGGGTACCTCGGGTGTCTGTTTGGGATCGCGTTCTATGGCGATCGGCACCGCCTTTATACCAACCAACGCCGCCTCCGACCCTACATCTATGCCCTGGCGCTCGGAGTGTATTGCACCTCCTGGACCTTTTTCGGCGCCGTCGGCAGCGCGGTGCGGGAAGGCTGGGCGTATCTGCCGATCTATCTGGGACCAGCGCTGGTGTTCCTGTTCGCGCTGCCGTTCATGGAGCGGCTGGTCGAGATCGGCCGCGCGCACAAGGTCAGTTCGATCGCCGATTTCATCGCGTCTCGATTTGGCAAGAGCCGGGAGCTGGCGGTACTGGTCACGGTCATCGCTCTGGCTGCGGCCATTCCGTACATAGCGCTGCAATACAAGGCGGTCGCCGCCAGCATCGATGTGCTGACCACGGTCGGCGCGGCGCACGCGCCGTGGTACCGGGACACGGCCCTGGCGGTGGCGCTGATCATGGCGCTGTTTGCTGTGCTGTTCGGCGCGCGGCGCGTGGATGCAACCCGTCACCGCGAAGGTCTGATGCTGGCGATCGCTTTTGAATCGCTGCTCAAGGTGCTGGCTTTCGCTGCCGTGGGCGTCTTTGCCTGTCTGCGACTGCGGGGCCACCCGTGGCTGTTGCCGGCCCGGCTGGCGAGCAGTGCGACGCTGTTCAACGGCAATGAACTGATGAGTACGGTGCTTGCGGCGGCCGCGATCTTCTGTCTGCCGCGTCAATTTCAGGCCGGCGTCGTCGAGTGCGCCCGCACCTCGGATCTGAAACTCGCGCGCTGGCTGCTGCCGACATACCTCGGTGTGTTTTCCATCGTGGTGCTGCCGGTGGTGGCGCTCGGCTCCCTCAATGGGCTGTCACTGCATACTGCCTCGGATTCGCTGATCCTGACCCTGCCGATGAGCTACGGTGCATCCTGGCTCACGCTGCTGGTGTTCCTCGGCGGCCTGTCCGCGGCCACGGCGATGGTCGTGGTCGCGAGCACCGCGCTGGCAACGATGATCTCGAATGACATTGCGGCGCCCATTCTGTGGCGCCAGCGACTGCAGGAGGGGTCGAGCATGGGCCGGCGCGTGCTGTGGGTGCGCCGGGCAGTCGTCTTTTCGCTCGCGCTGCTGGCGTTTGCGTATTACCGCTCGACCTCGGGCTCCACCAGCCTGGCGGCCATCGGCATGCTCTCGTTTGCCGCCGTGGCGCAGTTCGCACCCGGCATATTTGCGGCGCTGTACTGGAGCGGAGCCAGCGGCGCGGGCGTGTTCTGGGGCATGCTCAGCGGCTTCGTGACCTGGGGCTATCTGCTGTTCCTGCCCAATCTGGCGGCCGGCGGGCTGCTGCCGCACGCTCTGGGAGAATTTCCGAGTGTCGGTCCCGTGGCGCCGCGTGCCCTGGTGGCGCTGACGCTGAACGTGCTGGTGATGGTGATCGTGTCGGCGCGGCGCGGGGTGACCTTGCAGGAGCGCTTGGCCGCGCGCGCCTTCGTTGCGCCCAAGCACCCGGCAGCCGGCCTGTCGGCCATGACCTCCACAGTGGGCGATCTCGAGACCGTGGCGGCGCGCATCATTGGAGCCGCCGCGGCCCGCCAGGCGCTGCAGGAATACGCCACGCTGAGCAACCACGAACTGCCGAAGCCGGGCGCGCCGGCCGACCGGGCGCTGTTGCAGCACTTCGAGCGCGTACTGGCCGGGTCGATCGGTGCTTCGTCCGCGCGCGTGGTACTGACGCATGCGCTCAAGCGCAATGGCCTGGAGGTGGACGAAGTCGCCGAGCTGCTCGATGAGACCTCGCAGGAACTGCGCTTCAGCCGCCAGTTGCTGCAGGCGACGATGGAAAATGTGACGCAAGGCATCAGCGTGGTGGATGCGCAGATGCGGATCGTCGCGTGGAACCGGCGTTACCTGGATCTGCTGGGTTACCCGGATGGCATGGTGTACGTCGGTCGGCCGGTTGCGGATCTGATCCGCTGGAACGCCGAACAGGGCGACATGGGGCCCGGCGATCCGGCGCGGCACGTCGAGAAACGGCTGGCGCACATGCGCGCCGGAACCATCTACACCTACCAGCGGGCACGGCGCAATGGCCAGGTGTACAGCATTCACGGGCAACCGATGACCGGCGGCGGCTTCGTCACGACCTATACGGACATTACGGAATTCAAACGCCATGAACAGGATCTGCTCGAAGCCAAGCAGGGCCTGGAAGAGCGCGTGGCGCAGCGCACGCGCGAACTGAGCGCCTCGCTCGAAGCGCAGCGCATGGCCAAGCAGGAGGCCGAGACAGCCAACGTGAGCAAAACGCGTTTCTTTGCCGCCGCGAGTCACGATCTGCTGCAGCCGCTGAACGCGGCCAGGCTGTTCGTCTCGGCTCTGGAATCGAGGGCGCGCGCGCACCCTGAGCTGCAGGAACTGACCATCCGCATCGACGCCTCGATGCGGGCCGCCGAGGAGCTGCTCGATGACCTGCTGGACGTAGCGCGTCTGGACAGCGGTGTCCTCAAGCCCGATATCTCGAGCTTTCCGATCATCGAGCTGCTGGAGGAACTGCGCCGGCAATATGCGCCGCTCGCCCAGGCGCGACAGCTGCGACTGAGCATCGTCGGCTGCCACGAAGTGGTGCGCAGCGATCGCGTACTGCTGCGGCGGATCATCCAGAACTATCTGTCCAACGCCCTGCGCTACACCCGACACGGCGGCGTGGTGGTCGGTTGCCGGCGGCGCGCCGGCGAGCTGGAGGTCGCCGTATACGATACCGGGCCAGGCATCACCGAGCATCAGCGGCAATGCATGTACGCTGAGTTCAGCCGCTGCGAACAAGCCTCGCCGTGGGGCGAGAAGGGACTGGGACTTGGCCTGTCGATCTGCGATCGCCTCGCGCGGCTCATGAACCATACACTGACGTTCGCGAGTTGCCCGGGGCGAGGCTCCGCCTTCGGAGTGCGCGTGACACGCGACGTCAAGGCCCGGCGGACGAAGCGCATCGGATCGCAGCGACCCGCGGCGGACCCGATCGGCTTGCGCGGTCTGCGGGTGCTGTGCGTGGACAACGACTGCTCGATCCTGGATGGGATGGAGGCGCTGCTCGGACAATGGGGTGTGCAGGTGCTGAAGGCCCGCAGCAGCACCGAGGCCGCGCAGATCTGCGCCCAGTCGGAACTCGACGCGATACTGGCCGACTATCATCTCGGCGACGGGGTCGACGGGATCGAGCTGTTGCGCCGGCTGCGTGAATCGCTGTTTCCAGCCAATACCGCGGCCTTGATCAGCGCCGACCACGGCGCCGAAGTGGCGCTGCTGGCCCGAACCGCCGGCTACCCGCTGCTTCACAAGCCGCTGCGGCCGGCAGCGCTGCGGGCACTGCTGAGTGCTTTTCGGCGGCAGCCGAGCAAGGTCTCCGCCGCCTGAGCGGCGCGAACCGCGCCGGTGCCGATCGTCGAAGCCATGGGATGGCATGACTGATGGGCTGGCATGAGCCAGTGGATACATCTGTATGCGCTGCGCGGCGATAGCCGCGCGGCGTCGAGCCTGCGGATCACTTACGAAGTTCTCATCGTCGATGATCATCCGTTGTACCGCGCGGCGCTCAAGGGTGCGGTGGCGGCGGCGTGTACCGACAGCCAGATCATCGAAGCGGAAAGCATTGCGGCTCTGTTCGATGCGCTCGAGCGGCATCCGCGAGCTGATCTGCTGCTGCTGGACCTGAACCTGCCCGGAGCCTATGGGTTCAGCGCGCTGGCACACTTGCGCGGCTCGCATCCCGGCCTGCCGGTCGTCGTGATCTCGGCGACCGATGATCCGCGCACGGTGCGCCAGGCGTTGGCGTTCGGGGCCCAGGGCTTCGTCTCCAAGGCCGCCGATGCCGCCACCATCGGCCTCAATGTACTGGCCGCGCTGCGCGGGGAATTCGTGGTCCCGGCGGGGCTGGGCCAGGAGGCCGAACCGGCGGCCGATGCCGGTGCGCTCGATGTGGCCGAGCGCCTCGCTCAGCTCACCCCGCAGCAGTTCCGCGTGTTCGGGCTGCTGTGCTCAGGCCGGGTCAACAAGCAGATCGCCTACGATCTGCAGATCACGGAGGCGACGGTGAAGGCGCACATGACGGCCATCCTGCGCAAGCTCGGCGCCGCCAACCGGACCCAGGCCGCACTGCTCGCCGGTCGCCTGGCGCGCGATCCGGGTGAAATCAGAGTCCCGCCCGAGGGGATCGAGTGAAGCGCGCAGCCGGCCGCGGGAGGAAAATCATTCGCAGGCGACGGCACCTGCGGCCTACGGTATAGTTATCGGCTTGCCGATTACACCAACGTCGCAGAGGGGATATCCAATGAAAAGGGCTTTTGCCGTGGCCGCACTGGCTGCCATCGTCGCTCCGTGCATGGTACTCGCAGATCCGCCGAAGCAGCTCAAGGTCGTTGAAACCGCGACCATCAAGGCGCCGCTGGACAAGGTCTGGGCGACCGTCAAGGATTTCGACAGCCTGGACAAATGGCATCCGGCAATCGTCAAGGACGAGATCATCAAGGGAACAAATAACCAGCCCGGCGCGGTACGCGCGCTGTCGATCAAGGATGGCCCGGTGATCAAGGAGCAGCTGACCGCGTTCAGTGACACGCTGCATTCATTCACCTACAAGTTCGTCGATACGCCATTCCCGATCAAGGACTACGTATCGACACTGCGCGTGAAGGCCAACAAGGACGGCACCACGCTGGTGCGATGGTCCAGCACCTTCAAGCGCAAGAACCCCGCTGACAATCCCCCGGACGCCGAGAGCGATGCGGCCGGAGTCAAACTGATCACGGGCGTCTATCAGGGCGGCCTGGCGAACCTGAAGAAGATGCTCGAAGGCGGTTGATGCCGGCGGCCCGGCCGCAGGGCCGGGCCACGGACTGCAGCGCCGGGAAGGGGATGATGGTCTGCGCCGGCGGCGTGCGGCCGCTCAGGCCGGCCGGTCGGAGACCAGCTGCGCCACGACCGCCGGATCGGCCAGCGTCGAGATGTCTCCCAACTGCTCGGTCTCGTTGGCGGCAATCTTGCGCAGGATTCTGCGCATGATCTTGCCGCTGCGGGTCTTGGGCAGCCCCGGCGCCCACTGGATGACATCCGGCGCCGCAAACGGCCCGATCTGCTCGCGCACGATGCGCAGCAGCGCGCGTCGCAACTCGTCCGAGGGCTCGACCTCGGTGCTGAGCGTGACGTAGGCGTAGATGCCCTGACCCTTGATATCGTGCGGATAGCCGACCACTGCGGCCTCCGCGACCTGCGGATGGGAAGCCAGTGCGCTTTCAACCTCCGCGGTGCCGATCCGATGCCCGGACACGTTGATGACATCATCCACGCGGCCGGTGATCCAGTAGTAGCCGTCCTCGTCGCGACGTGCGCCGTCGCCGGTGAAATAGCTGCCCGGATAGGTGCGAAAGTAGGTGTCGATGAAGCGCTGATGATCGCGGTAGACGGTGCGCATCTGGCCCGGCCAGCTGTCACGCAATATCAGATTGCCGGTGCACACGCCCTCGAGCACGTTGCCGGCGGCATCGACGATCGCCGGCACGATACCGAAGAATGGCCGTGTGGCCGATCCGGGTTTGAGTCGGGTCGCACCCGGCAGCGGCGTGATCAGGATGCCCCCGGTCTCGGTCTGCCACCAGGTATCCACGATCGGGCAGCGGCCGGCGCCTACGACCCGGTGATACCACTCCCAGGCCTCCGGATTGATCGGCTCACCGACGCTGCCGAGCAGCCGCAGCGACTTTCGATCGTGCTGCTGCACCCAGTGCTCGCCGTCGGCCATCAGCGATCGAATCGCCGTGGGCGCCGTGTACAGGATCGTGACCTGATGGGTATCGCACACCTGCCAGAAGCGGCCGGGGTCCGGATATTTGGGTGTGCCCTCGAACATCAGCGTGGTGGCGCCGTTCGACAGCGGACCGTAGAGCACGTAGCTGTGTCCGGTCACCCAGCCCACGTCCGCAGTGCACCAGAACACGTCCTCGTCGCGGTAATCGAACACGCACTTGAAGGTGTAGGAGGCGAACACCAGGTAACCCCCGGTCGTGTGCAGTACGCCTTTGGGTTTGCCGGTGGAACCGGACGTATAGAGGATGAACAGCGGGTCCTCGGCGCTCATCTCTTCGACCGGGCACTGGCTCGAGGCCTTGGCCATCAGCTCCTCGTAGGACAGGTCGCGCCCTTTGACCCCCGGCAGCTCGGCGCCGGTACGGCGCACCACCACGACCTTCTCCACCGGGCTGTCCGATCGCAGGGCAATTGCCGCGTCGACGTTTCTCTTCAGCGGAATTCTTTTCCCCCCGCGCCAGGCCTCATCGGCGGTCACGACGACGCGCGAGCCGCAGTCTTCGATGCGGCTGGCGATCGACTCGGGCGAAAAACCGGCAAAGATCACCGAATGGATGGCCCCGATGCGGGCACAGGCCAGCATCGCCACCGCCGCCTCAGGAATCATCGGCAGATAGATCGTGACGCGATCGCCCTTGCGCACGCCCAGGCCGCGCAGCACATTAGCGAAGCGGCAGACGTCGGCGTGCAGCTCGCGATAGGTGATTTTTCGTGATTCGCCCGGTGTATCGCCCTCCCATATGATCGCCACGCGATCCCCGCGCTCGCGCAGATGCCGGTCGAGGCAATTCTCGGAGACATTGAGCGAGCCGTCTTCGAACCAGCGGATATGAAAGTCTTCGAGCCGATATGACACGTCCTTGACCTTGGTGTAAGGCCGGATCCAGTCGAGACGGCGCCCGACATCGCCCCAGAAGCCCTGCGGGTCGCTTACGCTGCGCGCGTAGTCGGCCGCATAGCGCCTGGCATCAATGCTGGCCCGGGCCGCAAATTCGGCCGGCACCTCGTACAAGTGTGTCGCGTGGTCCATACCATCCCCCATTTCCAATGGCCGGCGGTGCGTCCGGGCGGCGTCGGTTGGCGCCTTTGCGGATCGGCCCGCCGCGGCCATGATACGTCAGCGACCGCAATACTGCGCCCCAGCAACGCCGCGATGGCACCGTGCCGCCGGGCACACGCCGGCCACACGCCGGGCTCGCCGGTCACGCGGGCGGCTGACGCAGAATTGCCCGCTTCACGAGCTCACGGTTTTCCTGGCAACGACGCCGGCCGACCAGGGAAAAACCGACGCTCGGGTCACAGATGCTCGCGATCAGCACCTGGCCCGGCCGAAACTGGACGACTACCAACTCGCCCCGCTGTAGCAGCGAGCCCTTGGTGAGGGCATCCAGCCGCCGGCCGGGCTGCTCGCATGTCAGCTGCCAGCCAAGGCTGTGCGCGAGGCGGGCAACCAGCTCGAAATCCGACTCGGGATCGAACGCCGTGGGCACCGTGAGGTAGCGCAGCTCGCGCAGTTGCATCGCCAGCATGCCCAGGCCGAGGGAGCAGGAGAGCAGCAGCCCGAACACCGCGGCGGCGCTGACTCCCAAGGCCTCGCTGACGTTGTCGAGAAAGATCGAGGTCACGATGAGCGCCACGCAGATGGCGGCAAGGTAGGCGCAGAAGGCCACCGGGGCGAAATATCGCGCCCAATCGGGGCCGTACAGCTTGAGTCTATCCACCCGCATCCGCTTGTTCGCCACCCGGCGGTCCACCAGCGTGTCACACAAACGTCATGGCGCCGTCATATTCTCCAGCGCGCGCCGCCGTCATAAGACTAATGACTAACGACAAACGATCAACGATTGACGACACACGACTGACGATTCACCCGAGAGGTTACCCGTGCTGACCAGCTTAGGCATTGACGCGCCGACTGCAATTCTTTTATGCCTCGCGCTGACGCTCGCGCTGAGCTTTGAATTCGTCAATGGCTTCCACGACACCGCCAATGCGGTGGCCACGGTGATCTACACCAACTCGTTGAAGCCGCCGGTGGCCGTCGTGTGGTCCGGCATGTGGAACCTGATCGGCGTCCTGACCTCCTCGGGCGCCGTAGCGTTCGGCATCGTCGCCTTGCTGCCGGTCGAACTTGTGATCAATGTCGGCTCCGGCGCCGGATTCGCGATGGTGTTTTCGCTGCTGGTATCGGCGATCATCTGGAACGTCGGTACCTGGTATCTCGGTCTGCCGGCCTCCAGTTCGCATACGCTGATCGGCTCGATCGTCGGCGTGGGGCTCATGAACTCACTCTTGAGTCCGGATGCGGCTTTCGGCGACGGCGTGAACTGGGCCAAGGTCGCCGATACCGTCAAGGCCCTGGTGTTCTCGCCGATCATTGGCTTCGTGGTGGCCGGTCTATTGCTGTTGCTCGCCAAAACACTGCTGCGCCGCCCTGAGTTGTATCGCTCTCCCGAGGGGAAAGAACCGCCACCGTGGTGGATTCGAGGTCTGCTGGTGCTGACCTGCACCGGTGTCAGCTTTGCGCACGGATCGAACGACGGTCAGAAGGGCATGGGTCTGATCGTACTGATTCTGGTGGGCATCGTGCCGGCGGCATTCGCCCTGAACATGAGCGCCTCCGCCGACTCGCTTCAGCAGCTGTCGTCCTCCGCAGTGGTGTTCCAAAGGTCACTCGGGCTGCCACCGGCCGCCGCGGTCAGCGAGTCGGATGTGGTCGGCGCGCACAAGCAGTTGACGGCGTATCTGCGCACGGGGCGCACCTCGCCTGGCACCATTCCGGCGCTCGCGCTGGCCAACCAGCGCGTGGTGGACGGCTTGAGCGGCGTCAAAGACATGTCGGCGGTGCCGGCGCTGGAACGCCGTGCCCTGCGGCTCGACATTTACCTGGTGGCCGAGACCGTGACGAGATTGATGAAAACCAGACAGCTTCCCTCGGCGCTCGATCCGAAGGACGCGGCCGGCTACCAGAAGTCGCTTCGGGGGCTGACGAACTACATTCCTCTGTGGGTGAAGGTCGCCGTCGCACTGGCACTGGGCTTCGGCACCATGATCGGTTGGAAGCGCATCGTCGTGACGGTCGGGGAGAAAATCGGCAAGGCCCACCTGACCTACGCCCAGGGCGCCTGCGCTGAACTGGTCGCCTTCGGCACAATCGAGGCCGCCGACGTATTGGGCCTGCCGGTAAGCACGACCCACGTACTGTCCTCGGGCATCGCCGGCACGATGGTCGCCAACGGCTCCGGTATCCAGAAGGAGACCGTGCGCAATATCATCCTGGCCTGGGTGCTGACGCTGCCGGTGTGCGTCCTGCTGGGCGCGGCGCTGTTTGCCGCCGGACTGTTCTTCGTACTGCGTCTGGCCGGCGTGCCGTAGCCGCGGCCGACCCTGAGCTTCAGGAAAGCCTCATGCTCACGGCCGCGGTGTCTCTGGCGGGGTAAAAGCGCCGGAGCGCGAATACCGCGAACAGGACAAAGGCCACCAGCACCAACCCCTGCGCGACCACGAACGGCGGTTCGCTGCCGGTCGGAGCGAGCGGTTGTAGCAGCGGCAGCTTCTGGAAAGCCTGCACCACCCCGACGAACACGTTCAGATAGAGCGCGGCCACGGCGGTGACGACGTAGATCGAGCGCCAGGACCCGCTGAGGTGATAGGAATAGCGGGCGAGAACCGCCAGCACCAGCAGCACCAGCGAGATCAGGCCGACGACATGCGGCGGTCCGAAATGCGCGGAGTGAAACAGGAATCCGGTCACGCTCGTGGCCACGGTGGTGGCCAGAAACAGCGCGGTCCAGCCTTCGAGTCGTCTGGCCGCCCACATGCCAACCAGGACCACCAGCCCGGAGACGATACCGATCAGGCTCAGGATCACGTGAAAGACCGTGAACGATGCGGTCGACATGCCGAGTATCATTGCAGCCACCTTCCCGTGTATTTTTCTGTGGGCATCGCCGCGCCCTGGAGCAACTGCGGCCTATCCTACCGCGCCCGGCCGGCCGACGACACGACTGAAACCGCCGCCGGTTTATCCGGGTTGTATGCCGGATAAAAACTGTTATTTTAAAATAAGTTACGTCATATAAGTAATCTCGAATAGAGATCGCGCTGGCACTGCCATTGGGCTCGATTCATAGGCGCGGTCGGTCGATTGGATAGCTGAAATCGACTTGCGCCGCGCCACAGCGTCGTATCAACTTCATCGCGGTGAGGACTGGAGTCATTCTCGGCGGGATCAGCGCTTTGGGTGCCGGCATGACGCTGCTGTGCCCGACTGTGCGCGCGGATGCAGCGGGCGAGGGCGCAGCGGCACCCGCCTTCAGCCTCGAGCCGGTCGTAGTCACGGCCACGCGCATGCCGGAGGCCAGTGCGGATCTGCCGATGTCGATCGATCTGGTCGGCCGGCAAGAGATCCGGGAGGGACAACTACTGGTGAACCTGTCCGAGCCGCTGATCGGCGTGCCGGGTGTCAGCGCGCAGAATCGCCAGAACTACGCCCAGGATTTGCAGATATCGGTGCGCGGCTTCGGCGCCCGATCGAGCTTCGGGGTGCGTGGGGTGCGCCTTTACGCCGATGACGTCCCGGGAACGATGCCGGACGGGCAGGGGCAGTTCTCCAATTTCGATCTCGGCTCGGCCGATCGCGTCGAGGTGCTGCGCGGGCCGTTCTCGGCGCTCTACGGCAATTCATCGGGCGGGGTGATTTCTATTTTCACGGAAGATGCCCCGCCGGGGCTGCGACTGGACGCCAGCGCCGAGTACGGTAGCTTCGACGAGCAGCGTTACGCGCTCAAGGGCATGCTGGGCGAGCCCGGCGGGTTCAATCTGGTGGCGGACGCATCGCACTTTGCCACCGACGGCTATCGCGATCACAGCGCGGCGCAGCGCGACGTATTCAACGCCAAGGCGCGTTGGCAGCTCGACGGCTCCTCCACGCTCACCCTGATCGCCAATGCGATCGACCTGCCGCACGCGCAGGATCCGCTGGGACTCACAGCCGCGCAGCTCGCCAGTAACCGCGAGCAGGCCGGCACAGGTGCGCTCGCCTACGACACGCGCAAGTCCGTGAACCAGGAACAGCTCGGGGCCCACTACGAGCGCCGCCTGAGCGCGACGGACGATCTGAGCGCCGTACTCTATGGCGGCGGCCGCGACACCACGCAGTATCAGGCCATCCCCAAGGCCACCGAGGGTGCGCCGACGAACCCGGGCGGGGTGATCGTGCTGGTGCACGGCTACGAGGGCGTGGACCTGCACCTGACCGATCATCGCCGCCTGGCTGACATGCCGGTGCAGCTCACGGCGGGAGTGAGCTACGACAATCTCGACGAGGGCCGTCGCGGGTACCTGAATTTCATCGGCAATGAGCTCGGGGTCGAGGGCGCATTGCGCAAGGATCAGACCAACACGGTCTATGATCTGGACCAATACCTGCAGCTGCAATGGGATCCGGCCGCGCGCTGGCGACTGGAGGCCGGCGTGCGTAACAGCGTCGTGGACGTGGCCTCCGACGATCACCTGGCCGCAGCCGGTACGCCCAGCGAGAGCGGTGTGCGCTACAGCGCCGTCAATCCGGTGGCCGGGCTGACCTATCGCGCGGGCGCGAATCTGGACCTGTACGGCTCCTACGGTAAGGGCTTCGAGACCCCGACGCTCGACGAGCTGGCGTACCGCTCCACCAACGGCAGCCTGCCGGGCCTGAATTTCGCGCTGCAGCCGGCCCGCAGCAATAACTACGAACTTGGACTCAAGGCCGGCACGACCCGCGTGCGAGCCACGCTGGCGGGTTTTTATATCCGTACCGACGATGAGCTGGCGGTACAGGCGAACGCCGCCGGGCGTTCGGTCTATCAGAATATTCCGGCCACGCAGCGCCGCGGCGCCGAGGCCGAATTGCAAAGCGACTGGGGCCACGGCTTCAGCAGCGAGTTCGCCTATACCTATATCCAGGCCCTGACGCTGCAGTCGTATAGCAGCTGCATCGTCGTGCCCTGCGTGCCGGTAGTGGTGGCCGCCGGTCACCGAATCCCCGCCGTTCCAGCCAATGCGCTGTACGCCGGAGTCACCTGGCGGCGCGCGCCTGCCGGCCTGTGGGTTACCCTCGAGACGATCGGCCGCGCCCGCATCTACGCCAATGATCTCGACACCCAGGCCGCCGGCGGCTACTGGCTGGCCAATCTGCGGGGCGGTATCGAACAGCAAGGGCCGCTCTGGGATGTCACCGAGTCGTTGCGACTGGAAAATCTGACTAACCGCAGCTACGTCGGCTCGGTTATCGTCAATGAAACCAACACTCGCTACTTCGAGCCCGAACCTGGCCGCACGGTGTATCTGATGGTGAGCGTTTCACATCGTTGAACGAGGAGCCGCCTGGATGAAACTATTGCGCTACGGGGTTGCGGGCCGGGAGCTGCCCGGCGTGCTGGACCGTGACGGCGTGGTGCGCGATGTTTCGGGCGAACTGCCCGATCTGACCCCTGAGCATCTGAGCCCCGACAGGCTGCGACAGCTCGTCAAACTCAACCCAGCTTCGCTGCCGGCGGTCAACGGCCAGCCGCGGCTCGGCATTCCGGTCGCGGGCATTGGCAAATTCATCGCGGTCGGCCTCAACTATGCCGATCACGCGGCCGAGGCGGGTCTGCCCGTGCCGGCCGAACCGGTCCTGTTCACCAAGGCGATCAGTTGCCTGAGCGGACCGAACGACGATGTCATGCTGCCCAAAGGCTCGCGCAAGTCGGATTGGGAAGTCGAACTCGGGGTGATCATCGGCCGCAGCGCCCGTTACGTCGAGGAGGCCGACGCCCTGAACCATGTCGCCGGCTACTGCGTAGTCAACGACGTCAGCGAGCGCGAATATCAGCTCGAACGCGGCGGCACCTGGGACAAGGGCAAGGGCTGCGACACCTTCGGACCCGTCGGCCCATGGCTGGTAACGCCCGACGAGGCCGGTGATCCGCAGCGCCTGAAAATCTGGCTCGACCTGAACGGTGAGCGGCGCCAGGACGGCAGCACACGCACGATGATCTTCAGCGTCGCCGCGCTGATCGCCTACATCAGCCGCTTCATGACACTCGAGCCCGGGGATCTGGTTACCACCGGCACGCCGCCAGGCGTGGGCATGGGCGTGAAGCCCGAGCCGCGGTATCTGCGGCCGGGAGATGTGATGCGACTGGGCATCCAAGGCCTCGGCGAGCAAACCCAGAAAGTCATCCCCTGGTCCGCCCGCTAGCCCCGGCGCGGCGCCGCCGAGGGCGCGGGTAGGCTCGCGGCGCAGCGTTAATCAGCTCAATGAATGTATTGTGGCAATTCTTCCGGCTGTCCTCGCCCCTGTACGGCCTGGTGGGCGCCGGTTATCTGGTGGCCTGCCTGCCCTGGTGGCGGCACGCCTGGACCCACCGCATCTCGGGCTTCGTGTTCGCGGTCGCGCTGCCGGCCATGATGTTTCAATTGATGAGCCACCAGGGGTCGCTGCCGCTGGAGGATGGCCGTGTCCTGCTCGCCTATTTCGGCAGCTGCCTGATCGTGTTCGTGCTCGGCCGCGCGGCCGGCGCCTGGCTGTTCCGGCTCGACGGCACTTCGCAGTCGGTGTTTGGACTGGGCGGCATCTTTTCGAACATCGTGCTCACGGGACTGCCGATCGCGAAGCTCGCGCTCGGCGCGGAGGCGGTTCCGGTCGTGGCGCTGCTGCTGGTCTTCAACGCGCTGACCCTGTGGACTCTGGTCAGCGTGTCGGTCGAGTGGTCGCGGCACGGCTCGTTCAGCGCCGCCGGATTCGCCAAGACCGCCGTGCGTGTGCTGCGCAATCCGATCATCCTCGCAATCGTCGGTGGCACCGCATTCGGCAGATTGGGTTTTGCTCTGCCGCCGCTGGCCGACTCGGGACTGGCCGCGGTCGGCAACGTCGCGGCGCCCGCCGCGCTGCTCACGCTGGGCATGGGTTTGGCCGCCTTCCCGCTGCAGCAGGAATGGGCATCGAGCCTCACTATCTGCGCTTTGAAGCTGTTGGTGCAGCCGCTGCTGGTATGGTCGCTCGCCATCGCCCTGGGTCTGCCAGCCGTGGAACTGCGCGCCGCCGTATTGGTCGCGTCGATGGCGGTCGGGGTCAATGTGTATCTTATGTCGATGCAGTTCCAGGCGATCCAGGCCACGATTGCCAGCAGCATCGTGCTGTCGAATCTTTTTGCGGCATTTACGACGCCGCTGTTGCTCGCGGCGCTGCATGCGGCGACCTGAAGCTGCGATCTTGGGCTATCCTGCGCATCCGCGTCCCCCCGCACCCGCGCACGCGAACCGGAGCGAGAATCTTATGGCGCATCGGCATGCGAAGTCCTGAGGAGGCGGCCCCGCCGCCATGTGGACCTCAGCCTGCGGCGAGGCCACGGCCGGTGGGGGCGGCACGCACACGCGGCGCGGCCCGCGGGGCTGTCCTGGGACTCTCGGCGCTTGGCATTGTGTTCGGCGATATCGGCACCAGCCCGCTCTATACCCTCAAGACGGTGTTCGACCTGACCGGGTCCAATCCGGCGCCGGAAGCCGTTCTGGGCGTCCTGTCGCTGATTCTCTGGACGCTCATCATCATCACGACGGTGAAGTATGTCGTGATCGCCATGAGCATCGACAACGACGGCGAGGGCGGCATCCTCGCCCTGATGTCGCTGCTGGCGCTCAAGAAGCACAAGCGACCCGCGATCGTCGCCGTGGGGCTGTTCGGCGCGGCGCTGATCTACGGCGACGGTGCCATTACGCCCGCCATTTCGGTGCTGTCGGCGCTCGAAGGGCTGAACATCGCGCTGCCGCAACTGCATCCTTATGTCGTGCCGGCGGCCGTGGCGGTCCTGATCGCGCTGTTCGCCCTGCAGCCGAGCGGTACTGCGCGCATCGGCCAGGCCTTTGGCCCGGTCATGGCGGCCTGGTTCCTGTCGATCGCGGCGCTCGGCCTCTGGGGTATCGCACAGCACCCTGCGGTGCTGGTGGCGCTCAGTCCACTGTACGGACTGCATTATCTGTTCTCGCACGGCTTTGCGAGCTTTCTGGTGCTCGGAGCGGTGTTTCTGTGCGTCACGGGAGCCGAGGCGCTGTACGCAGACATGGGTCATTTCGGCGCACGCCCGATCCGGCTGGCCTGGTCGGCGATCGTCTTTCCCAGTCTGGTGCTGAACTACGCGGGGCAGGCGGCCATCGTGCTGGCGGGCGCCTCCACCAGCGACAACATATTCTTCCGTCTGTGCCCGCCACCCCTGCTGCTGCCGCTGGTGGTGCTCGCCACGCTTGCGACCATCATCGCCAGCCAGTCGATCATCACCGGTGCGTTCTCGATGACCCGGCAGGCGATTCAGCTCGGCTGGCTGCCGCGACTGCGGATCAAACAGACCTCGGAGGTCGGCTACGGGCAGATCTATGTCGGGCCGATCAATTGGCTGCTCATGATCGTGACGGTCGGTCTGACGCTGTCCTTCGGTAAGTCCGACAATCTGGCCGCCGCCTACGGCATCGCCGTGTCGCTCACGATGATGATGACCTCGGTGCTGCTGTTCATGGCGATGCGCGAGATCTGGGGCTGGAGCATATGGGCCAGTGGCGCGCTCGCCGGCGCGCTGGTGTGCATCGACGGCGCGTTCTTTGCCGCCAATCTAGTGAAAGTCGCCGATGGCGGCTATGTCCCACTACTGCTGGCTGGCTTCGTCTATGTGCTCATGCTCACCTGGCATCGCGGCACCGCGGCCGCGGTGCGTGCCGCCAGCCAGAGACTGGTCCCGGTGCCCGAATTCCTGGCGGACATCGCCGCCAGGCACGTGCCGCGGGTACCGGGAACCGCGGTGTTCATCTCGCGAACCTCACGCGACACGCCCCCCGTCATGCTCTGGCACGTACAGAAGAATCGCGCCCTGCACCAGAAGCTGTTCGTGCTGAAGGTCAACACGGAATCGGTGCCATGGATCGAGGACGACGAGCGGCTGCTGGTGACCGAACTGGCGCCGGATTTCTGGCGTGCGACCGCGCGCTATGGCTTCATGGAGCGGCCCGATATTCCCCATTTGCTGCAGCAGACCCCGGCGTTCGGCTGCGCCCTGCAGCTCGATGATGTCACCTACTACCTCGGGCACGAAACGATCGTGCGCGCCGAGGATGGCCATGGGATGTGGGCGTGGGAAGAGAAGCTCTACGCGGCCATGGCCAGGAACGCGATGCACGTCGGCGACTTCTTCCGTCTGCCCAGTGACGGTGTGGTGGAGATCGGACGCCAGATTGCGATCTAAAGGGCTACAAGCCCAGTCCGCTCAGTCCCGGATGATTGTCCGGCCGCCGGCCGAGGGGCCAGAAATACTTGCGCTCGGCGGCCTGGATCGGCAGATCGTTGATGCTGGCGTAGCGCCGCGCCATGTAGCCCTGTTCGGTGAATTCCCAGTTCTCGTTGCCGTAGCTGCGATACCACTGGCCCGAGTCGTCGTGCCATTCGTAGGCGAAGCGCACCGCGATGCGATTGCCGGCGCACGCCCACAGCTCCTTGATCAGGCGGTAATCGAGCTCGCGCGTCCACTTGCGCTGCAGGAACTCACGCACCTGCGCGCGCCCTACCGGAAATTCAGCTCGATTGCGCCAGTGCGTGTCCTCGGTGTAGACCAGCACCACGCGATCCGGGTCGCGTGTGTTCCAGGCGTCCTCCGCCATGCGCACCTTCTGCGTGGCGCTCTCCGGTGTGTACGGCGGCAGCGGTGGTTTGCTCTCCATGCTCGACCTGCGGCTAACCTGGCTCCGCTTGAAGTGTACGCAATCCTCGAGCCGAGCTCGAACCGACGTGCACCCGGGCGTATCATCATTCGTCAAACCAGCGCGAGGAGCGCGATGAAACCGAGCATGGCACCGCTCCTGGCGATCGCGGCTCTGGTCGCGTGCGCGGCTCCGGCCTTCGCCCTCGAGGCCGTGGCTGCCAGATCGGCCGAGGGCTGGCTGGTCGGGGAACGCGCCGCCGACGGCAGCGCGGTGTTTCGCGGCGTGCCTTACGCCAGGCCGCCGCTGGCGTCGCTGCGCTGGCGAGCGCCACTGCCTGCGGCGGACTGGAGCGGCCGGCGAGCCGCGACGTCCCCCGCCGCACCCTGCCCGCAGGCCGATTTCGGCTGGAACGCTGACGATGCCGCACGCGGCAGCGAGGATTGCCTGTACCTCGATATCCGCACGCCGGATCTCAAGCCCGGACAGCCTCTACCGGTGATGGTATGGATTCACGGCGGCGGCAATCGTGCCGGGTCGGCCCGCGGCGTCGTGGACTCCGGGATAACACGGCGCGGCGTGGTGCTGGTGTCGGTTCAATACCGGCTGGGCGTGTTCGGGTTCATGTCCTGTGCCGCGCTGACGCGGGAATCGCACGGCAAGGGCGCCGGAGGTTTCGGGCTGCTCGATCAGATCGCAGCACTGCGATGGGTACAGCGTAACATCGCCGCCTTCGGCGGCGATCCGCGCAACGTCACCGTCTTCGGGCACTCCGCGGGCGCGCAGGACGTGGGCTTATTGCTGGTCTCCCCACTGGCCCGCGGCCTATTCTCCAAAGCCATCGAACAGAGCGGCACGCCCGAATTCGGCTTGCCACCCCGCAGCCTGGCCGAAAACGAAACCCTGGGCCGGCAGCTGGCGCGCATCCTCGGTACCAGCGACGATGCGGCCGGACTGGCGGCCTTGCGCCGGCGCAAAGCCGCGGAACTCGTGGCGGCCGGCGAACAACTGCGATCGCCGGATTTGCGCGACCAGAGCTACCTGTGGTTGCAGGTGGTCGTGGACGGCCAGGTGTTGCCTTCGACCCCGAAGGAGATACTCGCAGCAGGACGCGCCAATCCGGTCGCGCTCATCGTCGGCAGCAATACGCGCGAACTGGGCATTCCCGGTGGCGATGCTCTGACCGACGCGTTCCTGATGAATTCGTTCGGCGCCAACGAGGCAGCGGCGCGCGGCTTTTACGGCTACCCGCCGGGGGGGCCGACCCCGGCAGCGGATGCCAGGCGCGGCGGCTTCCCGGAGCAGGTGTCGACCGACGTTTTGTTCAGGTGCCCGGCGGCACGCCTGGCCGCCTTGGTGAGCGCCTTCGGCCAGCCCGTATGGCAGTACGAATTCGGACGCATCGACAGCGCGCGGCAATACGGCCACGCCAGCGAACTGCCGTTCGTTTTCGACGATCTGCCGCTGGGCGCGGCGGGCGAGGTGCCCAGGGTAAGCCTGCAAGCCTACTGGGTGGAATTCGCCCGCCGCGGCGACCCCAACACACCTGCATTGCCGTCATGGCCGCGCTACGATCTGGAGGTACGGGCCTACATGGAATTCGCGCCCACCGGTCCGCAAGTCGACAGCAACTCGGGCGGTGCGATCTGCGCGCTGCTGGACCGCGTGTAGACTAAGGAGCACTGGCTTGCCGCGCAGCTTGCCCCGCCGATCGCTGCTGATGTCGCTGTGTAGCGGCGCGGCCGCGGCCGCGCTGTTGCCGGCAGCCCCCGCGCCGTCGCCCGAGGAGCAGCGGCTGCGCACCGATTGGCCCTATCTGGCGCGATATCGCGATCAGAATCTCGAGCTCAAGGCCAGCGGCGCGCGCATCGATGCGGTCTTCCTGGGGGACTCCATCACCGAGGGCTGGCTGCAGAAGGCTCCGGCATTCTTCATTCCCGGGCGGATCTGTCGCGGCATCGGCGGACAGACCACGCCGCAGATGCTGCTGCGCTTCCGTCAGGATGTGATCGACCTGCAGCCGCGCGTCGTGCACATCATGGCCGGCACCAACGACATAGCCGGCAACACCGGCCCGTCGACCGTGAAGATGACACAGGATAATTTTCTGTGCATGAGTGAGATCGCGCTGGCCAACAAGGTGCACTTGATATTTGCCTCGATCCCTCCCGCCGCGGATTATCCCTGGCGTCCGGGGCTCGACACGGTGAGGCCGATAGCCGTACTGAATGCTTGGCTAAAGGATCATGCGCAGCGCGTGCAAGCGACCTACGCCGATTATTTTGCCGTCATGGCCGATGACCAGGGCGGTATGCTCGACGGCCTGTCCTATGACCATGTCCATCCGACAGAAGCGGGCTACGCGGCGATGCGTCCCGTGGCCGAAGCCGCGCTGCGGCGCGCGCTGCACGCTGTCAATTAGCGCCGGGCGGCGAATTCTAGCACCGCTGCGCCGGCAGCGCGCCGCGCTCGCGCAGCAACGCCTCGATCCCTTCGAAAGGCAGCGGCCTGCTGAAGAGGTATCCCTGTGCTTCATCGCACGCCAGCAGCTGCAGCAGGCGCGCCTGCTCCTCGGTCTCCACGCCTTCGGCCACTACTTTGAGCTTCAGCGAGTGTGCCAGGGCGATGATGCTCGATACGATCGCCTGTCCTTCGGGCCCCTCCGACATGCCGAGGATGAACGCCCGATCGATCTTCAGCGAGGTCACCGGCAGCTTCGCAATGTAAGACAGCGAACAGTAGCCGGTGCCAAAATCATCGATGGCGACGCTCACACCACAGGCGCGTATCCGCTTCAGCGCCTCGATGGTGCGATCGACCTGGTCGATGATCATCGATTCGGTGATCTCCAGCTCGAGGGCCGCGCCCTCATTGGACGCCACGATACCTTCGATCATTTCCGCGAAATCATGCTTGCGCAGTTGCAGGGCAGAGACGTTCACCGCGACGCGCGGCGCGGCAGAGCCCGCGGCGCGCCATCGCCTTTGATCCGTCAGCGCCTGTTGCAGCGCCCACTTACCGACCGCGCCGATGAGACCGGACTCCTCCAGCACCGGAATGAATTGGCCCGGCAGCACCAGACCTCCCGCCGGGTCCTGCCAGCGCATCAGCGCCTCGACACCGGATATCCTGCGATCCGCGAGCGTGAACTTCGGCTGGTAGTAAAGAACGAACTCTTGGCGCTCGATCGCGCGCCGAAGCTTGCTTTCCATCCTCAGGGCCTCGGCGGCGCGGGCATTGAGAACTGGCGCGTAAAACACACAATGCTCCGCGGCGCTCCTGGCGCGGCGCAGAGCGGCTTCCGCATTTCGAAGCAGCGCCTCTGCGTCGGCGCCGTCCCCGGGATAGAGCGCCACCCCAAAGCGCGATCCGATCCGCAACTCCTCACCGGCAAGGGTGAATGGCGCGCCGAAGCATGCCGCCGAGATGTCCTCGAGGGCCAGGGCCACCTCGGTTACCGTCAATTTACCTCGGACTTTGAACGCAAACACGTCGACGCCGATGCGCGCGGGTGACTCGGTGACCTGCTGCAGCCGCCAGCCGACCAGTTGCAGCAGCTCATCCCCCGCCGCGCGGCCGTGGGTCTGATTGATGCGGCGGAAGCGTTCCAGGTCGAGCAGAATCACCGCCAGAATAGCGCCATCGATCAACGGTGCCAGCAGTGCCTGCGCAAGGCGCTCGACGAACAGGCGCCGGTTGGGCAGACCGGTCAGCTTGTCATAGTTGGCAACGTGGTCCTGCTGCTCGGCTTTCTTCAGATGATGGAGTGCAAAGGATACGTCGCCGGCGAGTTCGCGCAGCAGGTTGATTTCCTCCTGATCGAAGAAGCCGGCGATCTCCGCATAAATCACCAGTATGCCTACCGGCTTGCCATCCACCATGAGCGGCAGTACGGCGAGCGAGCGGGCGCCGGTTTTCAGGGATTCCGTGAGCGCTCCCGGCTCGCGCAGCAGATCGTTCGATATCACGGGCTTCAGTGACTTGATAGCCTTGGCCACCAGGCGGCTGCCCGGCGCATCTTCACGCAGCATCGACCGAACGCTTTCATGGAACGCCTCGGAGCCCCCATAGCCGGCGGCAAAACGAAGCTCCCCACTGTCGTCGTCGATGAGGCCGATCCAGGCCTTTGGAAACTGGCCGGCTTCCACGACGATCCGACATGATTCCTGCAGCAGCTGGTCGCGATTGCTGGTCCGGATAATGAGCGCATTGATGCCCCCAAGAGCCGACAACACGCGATTCAGACGGCGGATGCGCAGCTCTGCCTGTCTGGTGGCCGATATATCCTGAATGGTGTGGAACCAGCGGGTCGCACGTGACGCCGGATTCAGCCGGTCCGGCAATGGCTCCATGACATGGTGCAGGTAGACCAAAGCATCGGCACGCTGCAGCCGATATTGCAACTCCGTGCGCGCGCCCGATCGCGCCGCATCGATGGCCGATCTGCGAACCGATGCGCGATCATCCGCATGAACCAGCTGGAGCCAGCGGTGCCCCGTGGCCGATATCTGATCGCAAGGTATGCCGATCAATGCCGGCAGCGTATCGGAGCCGCTCTCGAACCTGCCGTCCGGGCCGGTGATCACGTGCGCGAGTTTCGCGAGCTGCTCGGCTTGCCGGAGGGCCGCGTCGCTGCTCGCGAGTGCTTGCTCGGCCCGGTACCGAGCGGTGATGTCGCGAAGGAAAACGGTGAGCTGCCGGCCGTCGGGACTGTCCAGCTTCGAGATCGACGCTTCGATTGGGAACTCGGTCCCGTCCCGGCGCAGCCCCCAAACCGTGCGCAAACCCATGGGACGCGCTCCGATGGCTACGCGTCCATATGATTCGATCTGCATGGCGTGCGCCTCACGAAAGCGCTCTGGAAGAAACGTATCCAGCGTCTTATCAAGTGCGTCGGCCCTCGTATAGCCGAACATCTTCTCTGCCGCGGCGTTAAAGAGGATGACCTCCTGTCGCTCATCGACAGTGATAATCGCATCCATCGCCGCTTCGATCATTCCGGATAAGCGGCCCTCCGATCGCGCCAGCAGTTCGTTGGTTCGGCCAAGATCGGCGCTCTTCTCCTCGAGTTTGCGCACCAGAGCTTCGTTGTACTGCCTGAGTACAGGCGTCTCGAGCTCCTGTGTCGCCGCGAGGGCAACGGCCCCACGAGGCTTGCCGGCCGCAGCCTGAAGTTCAGCGAGGATGGTCTCAACGGCCGCGGGTTTCTCGATGTACGCATCTGCCCCTGCGACGCGCGCAAGTGCACGATCCGCAGCCGAATTGTAGGTGCCGGTGTAGAGGACGAAGGGCAGCGCGCCGAAGATCCTGCTTTTTCTGACTTCCAGACACAGCCGATATCCGTCCATGCCGGGCATCAGAATGTCCGAGACGATGCCGTCGACGCGTTCGCGCCCGAGAAGTTCTAATGCCTCGATCCCATTGCTGGCCGCGAGTACGGTGCATCCTTTTGCTTCCAACTGGACGCGGAGCAGGCGTACGTTGGACGGATTGTCATCCACCACGAGAAATTTTCTGCCACCAGATTTCGCCGCAGGGAGGCCGCCGATCTGGGTCGGGCATTCCCGAAGATCGAGCGCAACAGGATCAGCTGGCGACAATGACATCCGGCCCGGCCTGAGGGTGATCGGGCAGCCGTTGATCAGCGAGGGAGGGATGGAATAACGGCATCGTCTGGATGCTATGCCCCTTGCGCACGCGCGACTGCGACATGCCACCCACTTGGTAGTAATTACCAGGTGTTCTCGCACCGATACAGCTGGCCGTTCAACCGGAGGGCGCTTTGTTGTACCGCAGCGCCAGTCAAAGTGCCGCGCGGGCCCGTGCTAAAGGCGGCACAGATCGAGCACCATGAACGTCGTGCCGGCAATAGGGTTGTGGCAATAGGCCTCGGTGGCGCGGAATCCCAGCCCCGCATACAGAGCGCGCGCTGCGATCATGTCGGGCAGCGTGTCCAGCAGCATGCGCTTATAGCCCATCGATCCCGCCCTCTCGATGGCAGCCAGAACAAGCCCGTGGCCGACGCCGACTCCGCGGGCTGTGGGCCTGACATACAGCCGCTTCATTTCGCAGTCCTCGGCCGACAGTCGGCGCACGCCGATGCAGCCCATAAACTCGCCATGGCCACGCGCCAGAAGGAGACATCCTGCAGGCGGGCCATACATGGACTGCAGCGCGTTCAATTCCGAAGTGAAGCCCTGAAAGCCCAGATCCACGTCCAATGTGGCCGCGTACTCCGAGAATAGCGCGCGGGCGGCGGCGAACTCGGCATCGGACTGTGCCTGGGCCACGAAGCTGCACATGATCTTCAGTCGGACATCGGTTGGCAGCAGTGTAACGCCGGCGCGGCATTTGCGCGTCGGGCTTTACCGGGCCGCACGGTCGCGGTTGTCGGAATAATCCTAACACCGCGTGCATGCCGTCCGACGTTGCCGCTGCCAACTGACGGACTCACATGCTGCCATCCCGACCGATGGCCAATGTTGCGCGCCGAGCGCCAACTATGCCTATCGTTCTGGAGGGAAATAATCATCATGGAGCCGAAAAGAGGCGAGTCATCCGGGCACGGTTTGTTCGCTGGCCTGACCGAGGGCCTGTTTGCCGCAAGAGGCGCCGCGGCACCGCCAAATCAAATCGGGATGCGGTCGCGGCCGTTTTGGGAGGCGAGCGGCAATTGCACCACCGGCCGGCTCCTGGGCCGCAAGGCGCTCATCGTCGGCGGCAATGCAGGCATGGGGCGAGCCGCCGCGATCGCTTTCGCTCGCGAGGGTGCCGATGTCGCAGTCAACTATCCGCCGGCGCAGCAGTCCGAGGCTGACGATGTCGTGCAGCTCATTCGGCACGCAGGGCGCAAGGCGGTAGCGCTGCCCGGCGAGCTCGAAGACGAAGCATTCTGCAATCGCCTCGTTGTCGATGCGGCGCGTGAGCTCGGGGGTCTCGACATCCTCGTGACCAACGCCAGCCGGCAGCAGGCCATCGCGGACATCGCCGAGATGAGCACCGAGCAGTTCGACGCGACCTTCAAGGCCAACATCTACGCGATGTTCTGGCTCACCAAGGCGGCGCTGCCGCACATGGGCCCGGGCTCGTCGATCATCAATACCAGTCCCCTCAAAGGTGAGGATCCGTCCGACATTCTGCTCGACTACTCGGCGACCAAGGGCGCAATCATGGTGTTCACCAAGAGCCTCGCGAAGCAGCTCGCTCACCGGGGCATTCGGGTGAATGCCGTGACTCCGGGCCCGATCTGGACGCCGCTGCCCCCGGGCGGCGAGGAGGCGGCGGGACGACGAGCCGAGTTCGAGGCCGATGAGACCGTTGAGGATCGCACCGGGAGTATGGAATTGGCATCGACCTACGTTCTTCTGGCCTCGAACGAATCCAGCTACGCCACGGGGCAGATATACGGCGCCGTAGGCTGACCGGCAGATTGCCGGGGACTGTAACCTTGGCCGGCAGCTGAGCGAATCTACCCATGTCAGCCCCGTGAACGGGGCGCAGGTGGAGAATTCCCGATGCCCGGTCCTCGCGATTTGCCTGACGGTGCAGCGCACGGCAGCACCGACCGGGGGCGCCGTCGACTGCTGGGCTGCGCGCTGGCCTCGCTTGGCGTGATAGGGGCGTTCGCCTGGCTGAAGAATCCAAAGGCCGCCGCCGCAGCGGACTTGGCCGAGGTACCCATTGAGGGTTTCTCAGCGGCCGGGCAGAGCCAGGGTGTCACTCAGGTGCCCAGGGTCATCCGTAGCGAGGCGCAGTGGCGCCAGCAGCTGTCGGCCGAGGCATTCGACGTGACTCGACGGGCCGGGACCGAGCGGGCATTTACCGGCGCGCTATGGAACCAGCACGCCGACGGACTGTATGAGTGCATCTGTTGCGAGACGGTGCTGTTCGATTCCCGCACCAAGTTCGAATCCGGCACCGGCTGGCCGAGCTTCTGGCAACCGATTTCCAAGTACAATGTCCTGGAAGGTACCGACATCAGCTTCGGGATGCGGCGCGTCGCCGTGTCCTGCCGGCGCTGCGATGCGCATCTGGGCCATGTATTTGATGACGGGCCGAAGCCTACGGGGCTGCGCTACTGCATGAATTCCGCCGCCCTGAAATTCGCGGCGCGCGTCTGAGCCGATGACGCGCGTGCGACCCGATGAACCCCGAAGAAACCATTGAGCGGCTGGAGGTATCCATGCGCAGATTGAAACCGTGCCGCGGCACATTGCATCTGGGGCGCGCGGCCCTGGTGTTGTCGTCCGCGCTGCTCCTGCAGACCGGGACGCTGGCCGCCGAGCCTTCCGGGCCGCCGGCCGGGTCCGGCGCCCTGCAAACGGCGGTGTTGGCGGGTGGCTGCTTCTGGGGCACCCAAGGTGTGTTCGAGCACGTGAAGGGCGTGCGGCAGGTCCTGGCCGGCTATTCCGGCGGAGAGAAGGCGACGGCCAGCTATGAGATGGTGAGCACCGGCAGCACCGGGCATGCCGAGTCCATCCAGATTACCTTCGATCCCGCAGTGGTGTCGTATGCCGACATCCTGCAGGTGTTCTTTTCCGTGGCGCACGATCCGACCGAGCTGAATCGCCAGGGCCCGGACAGCGGCACACAATATCGCTCGGAGATCTTCTTCGCTGACGAGACGCAGCAGAAGACCGCGCTGGTATACATCGCGCAACTGGAGCAGGCCCACGTATTCAGCCACCATATTGTCACGCGCGTCGATCCGCTGAAGGGCTTCTATCCGGCGGAACGCTACCACCAGGATTTTCTGGTCAGAAATCCGCGCTACCCTTATATCGTCTATAACGATCTGCCGAAAATCGCAAACCTGAAGCGCGAACTTCCCCAGATCTTCGTCGATCAACCCGTCCTGGTGGCCGCCGCAAAATAGCCGCCGCCCGGCACGGCCACCTGCCGTGCGGATTATCCTGCGCCATCCCCCTATACTTGGCGCGCCGCGCGCCCACTCATGGGGCGCAACCTAAAATGGGCGCCCGGCGGGCAGAGAGCCGCGCTCCGAGTACAGGGGGATCCATTGGACATACATGAATACCAGGCCAAGGAATTGCTGTCCGGATATGGCGTGCCGATCCAGCGCGGATCGGTGGCCTACAGCGCCGATCAGGCCTCTTTCGTCGCCTCCGAACTGGGCGGCTGGCATTGGGCCGTCAAGGCGCAGATCCATTCCGGCGCCCGGGGCAAGGCCGGGGGCATCAAACTGTGCCGCACCTACCATGACGTACATGCTGCGGCGAAAGGCATGCTCGGCAGGAAGCTGGTCACGCTGCAGACCGGCCCCGAGGGCAAGATCGTGCAGCGCGTCTACGTCGAGGTGGCGGAGAAATTCGAACGCGAGATCTACTTCGGCATCGTTCTGGACCGCAAGGCCGAGCGCGTACGAATCATCGCGTCGGCTCAGGGCGGCATGGAGATCGAGGAAATCGCAAAGAGTGCCCCGCAGGCCATCCTGCAGGTGATCGTCGAACCCGCGGTGGGCTTGCAGCCGTTCCAGGCCCGGGAGATCGCCTTCGGCCTCGGACTCAACATCAAGCAGGTGAGCCGGGCGGTGACTGCAATCCTGGGCGCCTATCGCGCGTTTCGCGACCTCGATGCCAGCATGGTGGAGATCAACCCCCTGGTGGTCACCATCGATGACCGCGTGATTGCACTCGATGCCAAGATGTCGTTTGACGACAATGCGCTCTTCCGCCATCCGAACGTGGCCGAGATGCGCGATCTGTCCCAGGAGGACCCGCGGGAAGCCGAAGCATCCCAGGACAATCTGAATTACGTCGGCCTGGAAGGCGACATCGGCTGCATCATCAACGGCGCCGGGCTCGCGATGGCTACGATGGACACCATCAAGTACGCCGGCGGAGAACCTGCCAACTTCCTCGACGTCGGCGGCGGCGCCTCGCCCGAGCGCGTGGCAAAGGCGTTCAAGCTGGTGCTGTCCGACAGCAACGTGAAGGCCATCCTGGTGAACATTTTCGCCGGTATCAACCGCTGCGATTGGGTGGCCCAGGGTGTGATCCAGGCGGTGCGCGACATCGGGATCAAGGTGCCGCTGGTCGTGCGGCTCGCGGGCACCAATGAAGCCGAAGGCCGCAGGATCATCAGCGACAGCGGGCTGCCGATCATCGGTGCCGAAACCCTCGCCGATGCCGCGCGCAAGTCCGTTGCCGCCGCCCGTTCAGCGTGATCACTGTGTTGGGGGTCGTGTGATGAGCATTCTGATTGACGAGAAGACGCCGGTGATCCTGCAGGGCTTTACCGGCAACAAGGCGACATTCCACGCCAGGGAGATGATCGCATATGGCACCAACGTGGTCGGCGGAGTGACGCCCGGCAAGGGTGGCCAGACGCACCTGGACCGGCCGGTGTTCAACACGGTCAAGGACGCCGTCATGGCCACCGGCGCGACCACCAGCCTGGCGTTCGTGCCCCCGGCATTCGCCGCAGATTGCCTCATGGAGGCGGCGGACGCGGGGTTGAGACTGGTGTGCACCATTACCGATGGCATTCCGGCCCAGGACATGATGCGCGTGAAGCGCTACCTGATGCGCTACCCCAAGGACCGGCGCACCATGGTGGTGGGACCCAACTGCGCCGGCATCATCAGCGCCGGCAAAGCCATGCTGGGAATCATGCCGGGACACATTTACCGGCGTGGCAACGTGGGGATCGTTTCGCGTTCGGGAACGCTGGGATACGAGGCCGCGGCGCAGATGAATGCCCTGGGGTTGGGTCAGACCACCAGCGTGGGCATCGGCGGTGATCCGATCAACGGCAGTTCATTCCTCGACCACCTGATGCTGTTCGAACAGGACCCGGAAACCGAAGCGGTGGTCATGATCGGAGAAATCGGCGGCCCGCAGGAGGCGGAAGCATCCAGATGGGTGAAGGAAAACATGACCAAGCCCGTGATCGGATACGTGGCCGGGCTCACCGCACCGAAAGGGCGTCGCATGGGCCATGCGGGTGCCATCATCTCCATCTCCGGCGACAGCGCCGCGGAGAAAGCCGAGACCATGAAGTCCTTCGGCCTGACGGTTGCGCCCAGCGCATCCGAGCTCGGATCCACGGTGGCCGAGGTGCTGCGAAAAATCTCCGCCCGGCGCACCACCGCATGATGCGGCACTCATCATGAGTTTCACGACCATCGAGCAGGCCACCCCGAGATTGCACCGCTCCGAGCTCGCGGTGCCGGGGACCAATCCGGCATTGTTCAAAAAGGCCGCGCAATCCAAGGCGGACATCATATTTCTCGACTGCGAGGACGCGGTGGCGCCCGACGACAAGGAGCAGGCCCGCAGGAACATCATCGTCGGGCTCAACGAAGTGGATTGGGGCAGCAAGACGATGATGGTGCGCATCAATGGCCTCGACACGCATTACATGTACCGCGACGTGGTGGACATCGTGGAAGCCAGCCCGCGTCTGGACATGATACTCATTCCCAAGGTCGGCGTGGCTCAGGACGTTTACGCCGTGGACATGCTGGTGACCCAGATTGAATCCGCCAGGAAACGTGAAAAGCGCATCGGCTTCGAAGTGTTGATCGAGACCGCCCTCGGGATGGCCAATGTCGAGGCCATTGCGCAATCATCCGGCCGATTGGAGGCTATGAGCTTCGGCGTGGCGGACTACGCCGCCTCCACGCGCGCCCGCACCACGGTCATCGGCGGTGTCAACAAGGATTCCGGAGTGCTCACCGACAAGGACGACGATGGTAATCGCCAGTACTACTGGACCGATCCATGGCACGCCGCGCAAACCCGCATGCTGGTGGCCTGCCGTGCGTATGGCCTGCGACCGATCGATGGGCCGTTCGGCGATTTCAATGACCCGGAGGGCTACATCGCCGCAGCCAATCGTGCGGCAGTGCTGGGATATGAAGGCAAGTGGGCGATCCATCCTTCACAGATCGAATTGGCCAACCGGGTGTACACGCCGTCGCCGGCCGAAGTGACCAGGGCCCGGCGGATCATCGATGCCATGGCGCAGGCGGCACGGGAAGGCCGAGGCGCGGTGTCCCTGGATGGAAGACTCATCGACATCGCGAGCATCCGCATGGCGCAGGCTCTGATCACCAAGGCCGACGCCATCACGGTGGCGACGAACTCGGACAACGGATAGGCCGGGACCGCCCGTAGGGCAGTTGGGGCGCCACATGAAGAAGCGCAAACACGAGGCGGAATTGTTCAAGGCGGCCCTGCTCGCGGGCATTCAATACGCGGAAGGCCGCAAAGCGGTCGAGTTCGAGTCGACCGATTCGGCGAGCGATAAGGCGCTGTACATCTACCGCTTGCTGGTGCACGACAAAGTCATTGCGCCCATGCCGGAAGACCAGGTCGCAGAGAAGACGATTCGCCATCGGCTCGCAACCTGGTATGCGCATCAACTGCCGGTGGGCCATCCACTGCTGGAATAGACCGTGCGGCCCAGGCGCCATGGCCTCATTCCGGCGCCGCCGGCGCGCGCAGGCCGTCGAGCAGCGCCTTGTGAAACACGTCCGGCGCCTGAATCTGTGGCGCGTGGCCGAGATCGGGAAATTCGACCAGATGGGCGTGCGGGATGCGCGCTGCCGCCGCTTTTCCCAGCACCGGATAGTTGCCCAAGGTCGCACGGATAGCGGGCGGGGCGAGATTCTTGCCGATGGCGGTCGTGTCCCTGTCGCCGATCATCAGCAGCACCGGCATCGTGAGCTGATCAAGCTCATAGAAGACCGGCTGCGTATAGATCATGTCGTATAGCAACGCTGAATTCCAGGCGACGATGTCGCGGCCCGGACCGCGATACATCCCGGCCAGCATCTGCACCCAGCGCTCGTAATCCGGCTGCCAGGTTCCGGCGTAGTAGGTCGTGCGCTCATAGTCGCGAATGCTCCCGGCGGTCGTGTGCAGCTCCTGCTGGTACCACGCGTCCACGCTCTGCCATGGCACACCCCTGGCCTTCCAGTCCTCGAGTCCGATCGGATCGACCAGTACCAGCTGGTCTATCGTGTCGGGATACATGAGCCCATAGCGGACGGCGAGCATGCCTCCGGTCGAATGGCTGATAAAAATCGCGTGGGTGATGCCCAGCGAGGCCAACAGCGCGTGCGTGTTGGCCGCAAGCTGCTGGAAGCTGAAGTGATAATGTGCGGGCTTGCTCGATTTGCAGAACCCGATCTGGTCGGGGGCGATGACACGATAGCCAACCTCGCTCAGCACCGCGATGGTGGCCTGCCACGTGGCCGCACAGAAATTCTTGCCGTGCAGCAGCACCGCCGTCCGTCCATTTGCTTGCGCCGGCGTGACGTCCATGTACGCCATGTCGAGCGCGTCGCCCTGCGATCTGAAGCGAAAATGCTGCACCGGCCAGGGATAATCAAAGCCCTGCAATTCGGCCCCAAGAATCGGGCCGTCGTCAGGCGACGCCGCACCGGCGATGGCAACCAGGGCCGCGGCCAGGGCAACGCTCAGCCCTGCCCGCGGCGCGCGACAACGCGCCCTCAGAACTGGCGTGATCATCGGGCCGCTCCTTCAAGATCCATGACCATGTATCCTTTACCAATTAACATCTTACAGGCGGCCGCCAGCAGTTAGCCGAGGTGCGTCCGCTCGCTGGCTCGGGCCCCAGACTGTGACCCAGCGCACGGACGCGACCGTTCAGATTCTAGTCAGCTGCGCACCGCAATACTCGCTCTGGCGAGTAGCAGAGAGTTCTCTTATCCAAGGAGCGCGATTGATGAACATGAAGTACAGGAACTGGCTGGGGGCATCAAGTCTACTGCTGTTGTTGGCAATGCCGTTTGCGGTCAACGCCGATCTGCCCGGAAAGCATCCGGCCTATCTGCACGCGCTGACCGACCTGCGCGCGGCGCGGTGGCTGCTGGAGCATCGTCCCGGCGATGCCGCGGTCAGCAGGCACGAAGATATAGCGATCGTGGAGGTCGACAAGACGATTGGTGAGATCAAGCGTGCCGCGATTGATGACGGCAAGGACATCCACGATCATCCGGGCGTCGACGCGGCCGCCGATCGTCCGGGGCGCCTGCACAAGGCGCTGGAATTGCTGCGCAAAGTGCGTTCCGATGTGGCGCGCGAGGAAGACGATCCGATGACCCGAGGCCTGCGCGACCGCGCGGTGGGTCACATCGATGAGGCCATTCACGAGACCGAGAAGACCATATTTGACGTCGAACATGGTCGTTGATCGATTCGAATAATCGGAAGGCGGCGTGCGTCCGGATCACCCGGATGCATGCCGCTGCATCCGGCGCTGTCCCGGCGTTCGTTAGCCAACACCCTTGCGAAGTCCGGGCGCGAGGTTAGCATGGCGCTCCCCTTGCACGACCCCGGAGTGCCACATGAAGCTGTACTACATGGCCGGAGCCTGCTCGCTGGCTTCCCACATCGCTCTGTTCGAATCGGGCATCAAATTCGAGACGGCGGCGCTCGATCGCAAGACTCGTAAGACATCGGACGGTCACGAGTTCGACCAGATCAATTCCAAAGGCTACGTGCCGGTGCTGCGGCTGGACGACGGACAGCTGCTCACGGAGAACGTCGCGGTTCTGCTCTACATCGCGGACCGCGATCCGGCCGCGGGGCTCACGCCTGCCGCAGGGACCCTGGAGCGCTATCGTTTGATCGAGTGGTTGGCCTTCATCAACTCGGAGATCCACAAGAACTTCGCGCCGCTGTTCTACCCGGCGGCAGGCGAGGAGACCAAGCAATTCGCGCGCACCAACCTCAGCAAGCGCCTCGATTGGCTGAATACGGCGCTGGGTCCGAGGAAGTTTCTCGCGGGCGAGCACTTCACGGTCGCGGACGCGTACCTTTTCACCGTGCTTCGTTGGTCGCCGCGCGTCGGAATCGATCTGGCGCAATGGCCGCACCTGAAGCGCTATCACGACGAGCTCGCAACCCGACCCAAGGTCGTGGCCGCCATGAAGGCGGAGGGCCTGTTGAAGTAAAGCGCTCGCGCCTGGAGAATTTATCCACCGATTCGGTGCATAACCCTGTGCATGAACGGTGGTCAAACACACTGCAACATCTATGTTTCAGATACTTGGACACGCTGCTGGCAAAATGTCCATGGCGTGAAGGGCACGGAGCTGCACCGGACCGGCCGATAGGAGGTGACGATGTCGAGCCATGAGGGCGGCTGCCTGTGCGGCACGCTTCGTTTCCGGGTAACGGCACCGATGCTCGAGAGCGGCTATTGTCACTGCCGCATGTGCCAGAAGAATTCCGGAGCGCCGGTGGTGGCGTGGACGACGTTCCCCGCGACCCACTTCTCCTGGATGGCGGGCAAGCCCGGCACATTCGCGTCCTCCCCGCACGGAAAGCGCCAGTTCTGCGGCGCCTGCGGCAGCTACCTGGTGTTCCTCAGTGCCAACTACCCGGACGAGGTCAGCATCAACACCGCTTCCTTCGACGATCCGGCAGCCTTTCCGCCACGCATGCACATCTTTGCGGAAAGCCGGCTGCCGTGGTTTCACATCGCCGACGAGCTGCCGAGCCATACCGGCTTTGGCGGGTTCCACCCGGCAGATGCCGGCAGCCAGGCGGATGCGGCCGGCTAGCTCTCAACCGACTCTTTCGTAACTGCCTGATTTAGGCTGAAATTGCTGCACGACCCGACGGCTGATGTGATAGCCAGTTAACGTTTTGGCAGACCGCCCGCGGCTCCCACACGCGATTAGGACATTGACCGGTGACGAAAAGGGCTGCAGCGTTCAAAATAGTCGCGTTTCGTCAGCGCTTTGCTGGCGCTTTAAGCTCGCCTTAATTTTTTGCGAGTACTGTCGATCTTAGAGGAATTGCGGTCATCGCCGCGAGGCACCTTTATGAACACACGAGCTTCCCTGACACGATCATCGTTGAGTGGCCTTGGCATCGTCGCGATGGTGCTGATTGCGGCAGTTGCTGCGTCCCCGGCATCTGCGCGTGACGGATTCGGCGGCGCGGCCCATGTGGGGGCATTTCGCGGCGGCGCCGGATATGGCTTTCACGGGGGCTATGGCTATCGTGGCGGCTGGCGCGGCTATGGCTATTACGGCGGATGGGGCTGGGGCTGGGGCGGCTTGGGCTATGGACTGTTCTTTGCCGGACTGCCGCTTTATTACTCGACACTGTGGTGGGATGGCGTGCCGTATTATTACGCGGCCGGCGACTACTACCTGTGGAATGGCGCCGTCGGCCAATACGAAACCGTGCGTCCGCCGCCCGGCTTGGTAAACCAGGCCGCCGCGCAACAGCCGAGCGCCACCAGTCTATTCGTCTATCCGAAGAACAGTCAGAGTGCGGATCAGCAGGCACGCGATCGATTCGAGTGCCACCAATGGGCCAAGGATCAATCGGGATTCGATCCGACGCAGCCCGGCAGTGCCGCCGCCCCGGATTCGATGCCGCCGGCCGCTGCGCCGCCCGCGGCCCCCATGGCATCTTCACCGGCGAAGCGCCAGGACTACCTGAGGGCCGAGACCGCCTGCCTCGAAGGGCGCGGTTACAGCGTGAGGTAACGCCGCGTCGGTGAGACAGCGACTCCCGGGATACAGGCCGCCCGAGCGGATCTTCAGGGGCGGAACAGGGATTCGGCGTAGCTCAGGTCCGGCTGCCGAGCACAGCGCGAGCCGCGAAGTCACGCGATGCAACGCACATACCTCCCTACCTCCCAGTTAGCCGCGCAAGGACTCGCACCATCCCGTTAAGCCCAGCTTCCCGTTGGACCGAAAAACCATGGGACGCCAGCGCCTTCATTACCTGCTCCGGAGCCAGGCGCAACTTGGCGTAGCTGCTGAGTCGCATTTGCCAATTCTCCGCCACTCGCTCGTGCAACACATCGTGGACCTGCACCGTCGTATCTGAATACTCCAGGAAGCATGTGAGAATCCGATTCGCATCGCTGCGCACCAATATGAACCGCGCCTCTGCCTGGAGCGGAGTAGACACGTAGTCCCGAAACGTGGCAACGAATAGTCCGCCGGGACACAGGGTGGCAGCGACACGAGAGAACAGGGCATCGAGAGAGGCCGCATCCGGCAAATGGGTGAGCGTATCGCCCATGCACAGAATGAGCTCCGCGGGCCGCGCGACATACGCTCTCAGATCGAGCAGATTGGCATTGACGGTACGGATCGTGAAAGCGCCCGCGCGTGATCTGAGCTCTTGCAGCAGTGGCTCGCAGGTATCGATGGCTATGACCTTGTAGCCTCTTCGAGCCAGTGGTAACGAGTGCAGGCCAAACCCGGCACCCAGATCGACGGCGGTGCCGGTCGCGTTCGAGGGCAGACCGATGGCGTCGAGTTCCGCTTCTGCACGCGCAGTCGCGGCATCGACGTCACCGACCATCCAGGAATAAACCGGGCCAAGAAGCCGTTCGTAGTGATCACTGACCGGGCCTGTCACAGGGGCGACCTCATGAAACAGATGGCATTGGCCGCGCGAATTCGATATGGCCGCCCCGGCGGCGCACTTGCATTATGACGCAAACGTTGCCGGCAACAGGCCGGCGGCGATAAGTTGTGGCAAGAGCGAATGTCGCGTGCGGACCCGATCATGACCTCATACACGAGTTTCGCGCAGCTTTCGACACACCAGGTGCGCGGAAGGGACTTCGAAATTCACGTGATTCGCCGACCAGCGTCCGGTATCGCCGTGATTGCTCCTCATGGGGGCGGCATAGAGAACGGGACGTCCGAGATCGCGCGCGCGGTTGCCACCGACCGGTTCAACTTATACCTGTTCGAGGGCTTGAGACCTGCAGGTAACTATGCGGCGCTTCATCTCACGAGCCATCTTTTTGACGAGCCCGAGTGTCTTGGCCTTATCGCCAGTTGCCCGATCGTGGTTGCCATCCATGGCTGCAAAGGAGCAGAACACGAAGTGCTTCTGGGTGGGCGCCATAGGCACCTCTCGGATCGGCTCGGCGCAGCGCTGTGCGCCGCGCACATCGCGAATAAAACTGGCGGCCACCGGTTTCCGGGCGCCGAGCCACGAAATATCTGCAATCGTGGACTCACCGGCCAGGGAGTCCAGCTGGAGATTACGACTGCGCTGAGGTCATCTCCGGCCGCCCTGGAAATGGCGGCGGTGGTGCGCGCGACGCTGGAAGGTGTGGATGGCGCTCGCTGAGCCGAAGCGGTTGGGGTAGCCGGCAACCATCCACCCTGTAAGAAGTTACAGGTGCAATCCGCCGGAGTTGACGCGACACTCAGTCCGATGTGTTGCACGCACGAACGCTCGCAATATTGCGAGCGGCGTTGCCTGAATGAGCGCCTGACGCGAACCCGGCAGCGGCGGAGGGCACGGTGATCGACCTGCTCGAGCAGAGTCATGTCTATCTGGGGTTTAATCGGTGCGGGCGACATCGATATTGGCCCTCCAGAATGTAGATCTTCCGCCAGAGCAGATTGCCTGCGTCCGATGCGAATTCATCGTCGGGACGCGATGAGGATTGCAAGCCCGACCAGGTAGAAGAAGAACATGGCGCCGAGAAGACTGTTCGTGCCTCGCGGGGCGCCTCGAAACTCCTTCCATACGAATACGCCCCAGAAGGCACCGATCATCGTGGCGCCCTGGCCCAGGCCGTAGGACAGGGCAGCGCCAGCCGCCGTGCTGGCGATGATGTTGAACGACATGCCGATATTCCAGATGACGCCGCCGAGAATACCGATCAAGTGGAGCCTGGCGTTGCCTTTGTCAAAGTAATCCCGGAAGGGCACCGGCCCACCGATGAAGGGCCTGACCATCATGATGCTGTTCCACAGGAAGTTTGACAGCAGCACGCCGGCACTGAATAGCACGATGGCGGTGTAGGGACTGAGCTTGCCGGACTCGAGCACGTTCGTGGCTGGATCCAAGTGACCGATGGAGCGAGCCACAAAGCTATAGAACCAGCCCATGAGCAAACCGGCTGCCACCGTGATGACGATACCTTTGACCGAGGTGCTCTGGCCGCTCGAGGCCAGGCGCCTGTAGGCCAGGGCATCGAGAATGATTGCAATCAGGATGGCCGCGACGCCGAGCGCCAGCATCGGCGCGTTTCCCTGTCTGGTTGCCATGTACGTCGTAATGACACCGAGACAAAGTGCCAGCCCTACGCCGACCGGAAACGCCACTGCCATCCCCGCGATGTCGATCGCCGCGCACAGCAGAATGTTCGACAGGTTGAAAATCACGCCGCCGAGAAAGGCTGAGGTGAGCCAGCCGCTGTCGGCCTGATGCAGATCGGCAAGAAAACTGCGACCAATGCTGCCACTGCTTCCCAGAGTGAATGCCAGCACCAGGGCCAACAGGAAGACGCCAATCGCGTAGTCCCAATAGAAGAGCTGGAAGCGCCACTCCCCGCAGGCGAGCTTCTGCGTGTTGGCCCAGGAACCCCAGCACAGCATGGTGATGACGCACATCACCACCGCGGCCGGGTAGGATTCAACGACGATCACGATTCAGTCCGCGCATTTTTTTTAGTTCTCCGCTCACCGAACGCTACATATCGGCAGCAATCTACATGGAACGATGCCCTGGATCGATTTGTACTCCGAAGATTTTTCGCTTTATGGTGTCCTTTTAATATATTAATCATATCGTTGAAAAACCGTTGTAGAATTTACGTTGCGCGGCGCGCACCCTCGTGCCAGAGGACGAGCGGCGCTTCCCGGCTCCCCTCGTCTCCGCGGGTGCACAGTGATAGCATCGGTGCCATTCATGGGTCTTAGGCCTCAATACTCACACTAGAGGACAGCGCCATGCGTCGGTATTTTTTTAAATCGTTTGTGGTGGCTTTGTTTGCGCTCGCACTAAGTGCAGTGGTTCCTTCCTCCCTCCGCGCACAAGACCGACCCGATGATCACCACGACCAGATGCCTGCCGAGCATCACGACGATCAGCCCGCCGCTCGTCGGGACGACGCGCGACCCGACCCGGCGGTTCAATATCGTCGCGATCACCCGCATGCGTCGGCCCGCTGCCATGACGGATTTTTCACGACCACGTCGGATCGCAGTCGTGCCTGCTCGAAGCACGGCGGCATCGACGTCTGGCTCGTGCTCTAGGCACCTACTACCGTAACGAATTCTCTGGCGTCTCAGTCGGATCCAGGAGTGACCCATGAAAGCATTCTCGAATAGCCGGCGCATCCGCACAGTGATCGCCGCGACCGCATTGGCACTGAGCATCGGCTCGGCTTGGGCCACCGATGTGAAGGTGACGTTGACCGGAGCCGAAGAAACCCCGCCGGTGACGACATCGGCGTCTGGCGCCGGCACGATCACCATCGCCGCCGATAAATCGGTCAGCGGCACGATCAAGACGACGGGTATCGACGGCACCGTGGCACACATCCATGTCGGCGCGCCGGGCGTGGCCGGTCCCGTGATCATCACGCTCGCGAAAGGGGAGGGTGGTGTATGGTCCGTGCCGCCAGGCTCGAAGCTCACGGATGAGCAGTACGCGAGCTTCAAGGCCGGTAATCTGTATGTGAACGTCCACAGCGCCGAGCACAAACCCGGCGAGATTCGCGCTCAGCTCAAACCCTGATCGGATTCAGAGCGGCACTTGCGCCGCGGCGCGCAGGCCGCTGCGGATGGCGCCGTGTACCGTGCCCCAGTGTCCGGATGTATCGGTGTGCTCTCCGGCAAAAAAGAGCGTGTCTTCGACCGGTTCGGCCATCTTCTCCGAGGCATCCATGGCGCCGGCGGGCGCATAGCTGTACGCGCCTTGTGCGTAGGGATCGACCTGCCAGTCATGGGTATGCCAGCTCACCAGTAATTGCCGCAGATAGCCAATCGAGAGGCCGAAAGCGCTCGCCAGTGTTGTCAATGACAATTCCAGAATGGCATCGGCATTTCCCGTTGCCTTCCGCGCGTCTTCGATCAGGGCCACTCTCGGGCCCGCTACCCAGGCGGTGATCATGGCCGTGGTGTCCGGCATTGGCGTCCACCATGTCCCGGGCAGCGCCCCATGCGTAAACAAGAAACTGAGCCGCTCCAGTGCGGCCCGGACTTCGCCAGTCACTCCTGGCCCGTCGACTCCGGCCCAGAACCTGGAGCGAAACATCAAGGTCATCCGCATCACAGGACCCATCCGCAGCCGCCGCGCCTGAACCAACACTGGCGCTGGAGTCGGCGCAAACTCTATAGTGCCCGCCTGCAGCACGCCGAGCGGCACGCTGATCACCGCGCGTTTCGCTGCCAAAGTGAACGCGCCGCCGCTCTCGTGCACGCCGCTGATCGTCACCGCCCCGCGCTGCCAGACGATGCGCTGCGCAATGCTACTGAGCAGGATCGTGCCGCCGGCAGCCTCAACCTGCTGCGCCAGAAACATCGGCACGCCATCGTAGCCCCGCCGGACGTAAAACAGCCGGTCGGTATCGATTTCATCCTCCGCCTGCTGCTGCTTGGCCAGCGCCCTGATCCCAATTACCGTGCTGTCCGCGGCGTTGAATCCTTCCACGTACTCCACGGCGCGCCTGCGCGCAACCGTATCGATGGCGAGCAGGCCCAGATACTCTGCGAAGCTGATATCGCGGGCCGCGGGCTGTTCAGCCACCCACCGTTTCATTTGTTCCAGCACGGCAATTCCGCCCTCGCGCCGCTCGTCGTGCAGCTGAAGCCGCCTGCCATCAGAGCAGAGCGCGGCGCCGTCGCGCTCATAGGTCTCCAGTTGCGCCTCGCGCAGCAACCGCCATGTTTCCGGCGGCAGACCATGGACAAACTCGGCGCCCAACTCGACCGGAATCGCTTGTGCCGCTCGGTCGGGCGAGACATGCGTAGTGAATACACGCCCGCCGACGCGGTTGCGCGCTTCAACGACCGCGACCCGATGGCCAGATTTTGCAAGAATGCGGCCAGCGGTGAGGCCTGCCACTCCCGCACCGAGGATTGCGATATCGAAGTCCAATCCCATCTCCTGCTCAATCTGTAATACGCCGAGGTGATCTATGATCCGCAAGCTTCCGTCCGGCTCTTTCCGGCTCTATTCCCGCAAGAAGAATCCAAAAACCGGTCGTCGCCGCAACCTGGGCACTTTTCCCTCGCGCGCGGCGGCGCTCAAGCACGAACGCGCGGTCGAATACTTCAAACGAAGATGAACGCCGATCGTGCCGCAGTGCGACGACGACGGCATCGCACAACAGACCCCCACGATGCGTGGCATATTGTATGCCACACTTTCGATAGTCTCTTGGAGCGATTACCGGGCGCCTGGAAGAAGCGAGGAATTTTGCGCCATATCCCGATACTGATCCTGGGAGCGCTCGGCTCTGCTGCCGTATCCGGCGCCGAGCGGCACGACCTGGCCGCCGTGGCTCGCTCGATCCTGGGTGCTGACCAGGGAGTGTACGTCGAAGCCGCAGATGGCACGGCGTTGTTGGCACAGTCGGCCGACAAACCGGTGCATCCCGCTTCCGTTTCCAAGGTGCCGACCACGCTCGCGCTGCTTCGCAAGTTCGGCCCCGAGCATCGTTTCGTCACCACCTTTGCAGCCAACGGGCCTGTTCACGACGGTACGCTCGAGGGCGACCTGCTGGTCGAGAGCGACGGGGATCCGTATTTCGTCGATGAGAATGCCCTGCTCGTGGTCGAACGCCTGAATCAGTTGGGCGTGCGGCGCGTCGCGGGCAATCTGCGGCCGCGCGGCGTGCTTACCTTCGACTGGGAGGTCGACGCGGACGGGGCGCGGCTGCGCCAGGCAATGTCCGGAATGGCACCACCTTCGGCGTGGGCTGCCGTGCGCGAGCTCAACGCCGGGGACGCACAGGCGCCGGCTTCGAGCTCCCCGACACCGCCCGCCATTCAGTTCGCCCACGCGGCGGGCGTTGCAAAACCCGACTCCGCCGAGCCGCTCGCCGACCGGGTGCTCATCGTGCACCGCTCGCAAACCCTGCTGTCGCTTGCCAAATCCCTGAACGACTATTCCAACAATATCTTCAAACCGTTGGCGGACGCGGCCGGCGGCGCCGCCGCGGTGGAGGACCTGGCACGCAGCTCGGTGCCGGCAGCCATGCGCTCCGAGATTACCCTGGGCGACGGAGCGGGCACCGACGCCCGCAATCGCCTGAGTCCCCGCGCAGCCGTGAAACTGCTGCGCGCCCTGGAACAGGAGCTCGCCGGCACCGGCCACACGCTGTCCGATGTGCTGCCGGTAGCCGGTATCGATGAGGGCACATTGCGGGACCGGTTGAACGCCCCTGAAGAAGCCGGGCGGATCGTGGGTAAGACGGGCACCTTCGGCGACTACGGTGCCAGCGCCCTGATCGGCGCCATTGCCACGAGCGACCGGGGCACCGTGTACTTCGCGATCCTTGATCACGGCGTTCCTGTGAGCGACGCGCGGCGCCGGCAGGATCGCTTCCTGCGCGTGCTGCTCACGCGGCTGCATAGCAGGTCGTGGAATTACCAGCCTGATGCAAGCCCGGCGATTGCACGGGCGGAGCTCATGAGCGTCCCCCGGTGAAAGGGCGCATCGCCAGGCAATGCGGGGTGGAGAACTCGTCGGCCACTTGCGCGTAGCGGGCTCTCACAGGACACTGCGCCCGCTATCCCGCAAGTCAGGCGAAATACGGTGTCGAGCCCGGCCGTCGTCCATACCTACCCGCTGGCCGTGCGCAACTGCGGTTTGTTCGCGGCATTCGGCCTGCTGCTGCGGACTTTGCCCTACGCACTGATTCGCTTCGCCTTGCTGCTGGCATTTGCGTACGCCTGCATCCTCTGGCTGGTGGTGACGATTGGCGGCTCGGTCTGGCTCGGGGCCCACATTGCCCCGGCTTTCGGCTGGGTCTGGTTCTTCGCCGCTGCCCTCGTAGCCGGCTGGTTCTGGATGGCGTTGTTGCGCTATTTTTTGCACCTGATCGAATGCGGGCATGTCGCCGTGTTGACTGAACTCATCGTTTACGGTCGTGTCGGCAATGGCGCGGAGCCGATGTTCACCTACAGACGGCGCATCGTGACGGCGCATTTTGGCCAGGTAAATCTGCTCTTTGCCATGAACGTGCTGGTACGCGGCGTGCTGAATGCATTTCATCGTACGCTCGACTGGATCGGGCAAGCGCTGCCAATCCCTGGTCTGGGTGCGATCACCAACCTGCTGACCGCGATCCTGCGCGCCGCGACGCGCTACATGGACAAGGCAATCCTGTCCTACAATCTGGCCCGCAATGATGACAACCCGTGGAACAGCGCGCGCGACGGCATCGTCTATTACTGCCAGAATGCCAAACCGATCCTGAAGACCGCGACCTGGATCGTCGTCGCCGAATTCGCGCTGAGCATCACTCTATGGCTGCTGCTGCTCGGGCCCGCCGCGGCATTCACTGTCAGCCTGCCTCAATCCGTGCGAGCCGTGGGGGGCACCATCACGGTGTTCATCGCCGTGCTATTCGCGCTCGCGGCGCGCGGTGCGTTCGTCAAGCCGCTGTTCCTCATCATGATCCTGGTGCGCTTCCACACGGCAATCGAGGGGCAACCGATCCGCGAGGACTGGGTCGCGCGGCTGGACCAGCTGTCCGGAAAGTTTCGCACTCTCGGTCAGAAAGGGCAGGCCTATGCCCCGGGCGCGCCCCCGAATCCCGCGCCGGGGTCCTGAACGGCATCTGCGCTCAGCAGCGCCGCGACCGCGGTACAATCGGCGCATGCAAGGATTCCTACGCGTAGTGGCCCTGATCAGCGGCGTGATGAGTCTGATGCCGTTCAACGCCTCGGCACAGCCGGCGCCTCAGGGGCAAGTCGTGGCGGCCGGCGCGGCAAGCTCGACGCTCAGTGAGGCGCAACTCGATCAGCTGACCGCGCCGATTGCGCTGTATTCGGATCCGTTGATTGGACAGATTTTGACGGCGGCGACGTATCCGCTCGAGATCGTCGAGGCGCAGCGCTGGCTGGACGACCCCGCCAACGCGGCACTCAAGGGCGATCAGTTAGCCGCGGCGCTACAGGGGCAATCCTGGGATCTGAGTGTCAAGTCGCTGGTGCCCTTTCCCCAGATCGTGCAGATGATGGACACCAATCTGGAATGGACCGAGCAAATCGGCGACGCCTTCCTGGCGCAGCAGGACGCCATCATGGATTCCGTTCAGCGGCTGCGGCACCAGGCCGCCGCCGCCGGCTCACTGACCTCGACGCCGCAACAGACGGTATCGACCGAAGACCAGGACATCGCGATCGAACCGGCAAATCCGGATGTGGTCTATGTTCCTTACTACGATCCAAACGTGATCTACGGTCCGTGGCCGTGGCCGGACTACTCACCATTCTATTTCGCGCCACCGCCGGGCATCATCGTTGGCGCTGGATTGTGGATTGGCTTCGGCATCGGGTTTCCGATCCTCGGGCCATTCTGGGGATGGAATCATTGGGACTGGCGCCATCACAGGCTCGATGTCGTTGGCGGGCGTGCGGGGTTGCGGGCCGGCCCCTGGGAACACGACCCGGCGCATCGCCTCGGTGTGCCCTATCGTGGTGGAACCGTCGCCGCCCGTTTCCAGGCTCAGTCTGAAGCGGCACGCCGGGATGTACGTGGTTTTCCACCAGCCAGCGAAGGGGTGAGGGCAGGGGCAGCACCGGCTCGCGGCACCGGAATCGCGCCGCAAGAAGCGCCAGCGCGCACTTCAGCGCCAGCGTTTCGCGCCGCGCCTCCGGCCTTTGAATCGTTCGGCGAGCGTTCGCGGGTGCTGCAGGAATCGCAGCGCGGGGCGTTCAGTCGCTCCGCACCCGCTGCGCGCTCGGCACCGAGCTTTCGCGGTGGCGGCGCGCGCCCTCGTTAGTCCCGGATGCAGCGTGTCAGCCGGCGACGACGTCAAAGAGGATACGATGATTAAGCTCTGCGCAAAACTCCTGGCTACTCTCATGGTCATTGCGGCATCGATTGCGTCGGGGGCGGTGCCCGAAGTCCGACAGAAACACTTTGCCACACCTGACGTGGCACTCGAGGCTCTGGTTGCCGCCGACCGTGCGCATAGTCAGCCTCGGCTGCTGGCAATTCTCGGCGCCAAGGCCACGCCGTTGATCCGCTCCGGCGATCCCGTCGCCGACCGCAGCGGTGAGGACCGTTTTGTAGCGGCCTTCGATGCTGCGCACAAGATTGAACTCGATGGTCAGGACAAGGCGGTGATAATCGTCGGCCGGGAGGAGTGGCCGTTGCCGATCCCGCTGATCCGTGAGTCGGACGGTTGGCGCTTCGATACCGGCGCGGGCAAAGAGGAAATTCTCAATCGCCGCGTCGGGCGCAACGAACTCAAGGTCATCGAGGTTTGCCGCGAGTATGTTCAGGCGCAGCGTGAATACGCCGTGATGAAGGTCGGTGGGCAGGGCGAATATGCGCGCCAATTCAAGAGCAATCCTGGCCGGCACGACGGCCTGTATTGGCCCGTAAAGCCCGGCGACCCGGAAAGTCCCTTCGGACCCCTTGTTGCCGAGGCTCGGGCCGTCGGCTATGCCCCTCACTCGGACGCGACCTCGCGCACGACCTCGCATCCGTTCCATGGTTATTACTTTCGCATACTGAGCGCTCAGGGAGCGCACGCGCCAGGGGGCGCCAGGAGCTATCTGGTCGGCGGGCACATGACGCGCGGCTTTGCGCTCATCGCGTATCCGGCCACCTATGGCGATTCCGGCATCATGACTTTCGTCGTCAACCAGAGCGGTATAGTGTTCGAGAAGAATCTCGGGCCGCAGACCTCGAGCATCGCGCGGCAAATGTCCGACTACGATCCGGATTCGAGCTGGCGCGCGCCATAGTCGAACGGCGCAGACCACTGGCTACCGGCAGCGTGGCGCGCTGCATGGCTATTGTCGTTGTCTGAATCCGCGGCACACGGCAGCAAGCTTATTGCCGTCAATATCCCGCACATACGCCGCATAAAAATCCGGGTTGTAGTGTGGCCTCGCCATTGGCAAGCGCAGCAGCGTGAAAAGCATCAACCTCTTTCCACGAGCGTGCCCTGAAGGCAACCATGGTACCGTTGCCTGTGGTTGCCACCCGCCCATTGAACGGCGTGCCCACCCACAGTGCGAGCTCGCGTGCGCCGCCATCCTCGTACATGCCCCAACCGGCCGCTATACGGTCCCATTCCACATCGCCGGTAATGCAGCGTTGTAAGCCCAGCGCCGCCAACGTCGCGTCGTAAAATGCAGTGGCCCGTTTGAGATCATTGGTGCCCAGATACACGTAGCTAAGCATCGCGCGCTCTCCCCAGGTATTAGGCATTTTCACGCCAGCCGCCGTAAATGGCTGGAATCGGCCGGTACGATTCGGTAGCGTATTTGCGGATGCACACTCTACTCGCGTCCGGTTACCTTATAGGCATTGAATGGATTCGATCGCACGATCCCTGATGGCGGCGCAGAAAAAGGCGCAGGCGCTATTCGATGAGGTCGTTGCCAGCGGCATGATCCAGCCGGGAAAGCTTGAAAGCGAGCTCACCGCGGAGATTCACGAGTTGGCGCACGCGCGCTTTGGCCTGCGCCGTCATTGGCATAAACGAGTTGCTCGTTCGGGCCCGAACACGCTGCTCACCTACCACGATGAACCCGCCGACCGCAGGATCGCGGCGGACGATATCGTCTATCTTGATTTTGGGCCGGTTTTCGATGAGTGGGAGGCAGATTTCGGACGTACCTACGCGCTAGGCTCCGATCCCGCAAAGCGTCGGTTAATAGGCGATATAGCAGCCGCTTTCCACTGCGGAAAGCAGCTGTATCGATTGACACCGGAGTTGACGGCCGGACAGTTGTACGACTTTGTTGCGGGTCTTGCCGCGCCGGTCGGCTGGGAATTCGGCGCGCCCTCCGCCGGGCACTTAATCGGGCACTTTCCACACGAGGTGTCGCGAACCGACGCGAAGCGCTTCTCGATCCGTCACGGCAACGATCTGCGACTTCGTGAGCCGGATGAAAATGGCCTGGCACGTCACTGGATATTGGAGATTCACTTCATCGACCGAACCAATGCGATCGGCGGCTTCTTCGAGGAACTACTGACTGTCGATCCCCATGACATCGATTGATGAGGATGCCGCCCTTGATGGCCGCTGATTCGTGCCCACAGAGCTCGGGGTGGGGGACCGCGGATACGCGGACGAATCTCCGGCCACGGCGCGCGCGCCGACTGACCATCGCAGGCATTGCGGTGACACTCGGCTTGAGCGGCTGCGGAAGCCGCGAGCCGCCAGCGTCGGCGCTCGCGCCGGCGCAGGTCACGGCTGGTGCGGTGGATGCGGCGCGGCTCGCCGCGGCGGCCAGCGAGCCGGATCAGTGGTTCACGCCGGGCAGAGACACTACGGGAGCCTATTACTCACCGCTCGGTGACATCAATGCCGGCGATGTGACGCGGCTTGGCTTCGCGTGGCAGTACCACCTAGGGACCTATCGTGGTCTTGAGGCCACCCCGATCGTGATCGACGGGGTCATGTACGCGGTCGGCAATTTTGGTCATGTGTACGTGCTCGATGCCGCCACCGGCCGCGAGCTGTGGACCTACGATCCGCGCGTAGACGGCCAGTGGGGCCGATACGCCTGCTGTGACGCGGTCAACCGTGGCCTTGCGGTCTGGAAAGGCCGCGTCTATGTCGGCGCCCTCGACGGGTATCTGCATGCACTCGATGCCGGCAGCGGCAAACTGCTGTGGAAAGTCGATACGCTGCCCGCTCGCGGCCCGAAGACGCCGTATACGCTCTCGGCAGCGCCGGTGGTTGCCGGAGATCTGGTGATTGTCGGCAGCGCCGGCGCCGATTTTGCCGGCGCGCGCGGATATGTCGCGGCGTACGATCTGGACACCGGGGCATTGCGCTGGCGTTTCTACACGGTACCCCGCGATCCCAAGGAGGGTACGCAGGATCAGCCGCATCTGGTCGACGCGGTAAAGACCTGGGATCCACGCCATCGTTGGGAGGCCGGCGGCGGCGGCACGGTTTGGGACGGCATCAGCTACGACCCGGAGCTCAAACTGCTCTACATCGGGACCGCCAACGGCGCGCCTTACAACATCAAGGAAGGTGGTCGCAAAGGCGGCAATGACCTGTACACCGCGGCCATCGTGGCGATTCATGCGCAGACCGGGCAACTCGCCTGGTACTACCAGACCACGCCGGGCGATCGCTGGGACTACGACAGCACGCAGAAGATGATTCTCACCGATCTGGACCTGGGGCAGGGGCCACGCAAGGTGTTGATGCAGGCGTCGAAGAACGGCTATTACTACGTACTCGATCGCTCCAGCGGCCAGCTGCTATCGGCCAATAACTTCGCGTTCGTTAACTGGAGCAAGGGCATTGATCCGAACACTGGCCGACCGATACTCAGCCCTCAGGGTGATTACACCAGCGGCGCGGCGCTGATATTTCCGGCCACGTCCGGCGCCCACAGCTGGCAGCCAATGTCCTATGACCCGCAGACGCGTCTGACCTACATTCCGACCATGGAATGGCCGATGGTGTATTTCGACTCGGGGAAGACTCGCGCCGGGTTCATCGAAGGCTGGTTCACGGTGCCGGCGATGTCATCCGAGGATTACGATCCGAAGGCACTCGCGAGTCTCTACGGCCCGCTGCCGCCGCTGCAACAGCTCGACCGCGGGCTGCCGCCGGCGAGGAGCCGGGGTTTCCTGCGCGCCTGGGATCCCATCCATCAGCGGCTCGCCTGGGAAGTGCCGACTTCAAGCGATTGGGACGGCGGTGTGTTGTCCACGGGCGGCGGCCTGGTGTTCCAGGGCGATGCCGCCGGGTATCTGAACGTTTATGCGGCCGACAGCGGCCAAGCGCTCGCGCACCTGCAGCTGGGCACCGGTGTGCTCGCGGCACCGATGACCTATAGGGTCGCTGGAACCCAGTATCTTGCAGTGGCGGCCGGCTACGGCGGCAACGCGATCAACTACCCCCTGCACAAGGACTCGGCCGCCTATACGCGCGACAACGAGGGGCGGATCATCGTCCTCAAGCTCGATGGCGGCGCCGTGCCGCTGCCGCCGCTGCTGAGCATCGCACCGTTACCGACACCACCGGCGCACGAAGGCACGCCAACCAGCATTGCGGCCGGCGAAGTGCTCTACAACCGCTTCTGCGGGCGCTGCCATCAGCTAGGCCGGGGACTGCTACCGGATCTGCGCACTTTAAGCCCGGGGCTGCATCAGTCGTTCTACGACATCGTGCTCAACGGCGCGTTGGCACCCAAGGGCATGGGGCGTTGGGACGATGTGCTGTCTCGCGCCGATGCCGAGTCCATTCACGCCTATGTTGTCGACCAGGCATGGCAGGCCTACAACGCGCAGACCAAGGCAGCCCATACGCCATCATCCCGTGAATGAGAGCGACGGGTACTGCCGGGGCGTGGTACACGATCAGCTCTGTATTTTATGAAGGCCGATCCGCTATTCAAGAATCTCGAAGCCGATCCACGCTACACAGCGTTCCTGCGCAAGATGAATCTGCCGGAGTAAATGTTGTGGACAATTCTGCCATCGGGAGGACTACAAGGGGAGACAATCCCGGTTCGACACTCGGTGATATAATACCAACTAAATCATTCAGTTGAGTGCTTTTCGTCGATGCTGGATGATGCGACCACGTTCTCTTGTGTGCGAGTGCTCGCGAAACATCCTGATAATCTGGCTGCCGCAAAAGAGCCTTCTCCAGCACGGGTAATCGGATGCGACTTCATCCAACCGGCAGATTCGATAATCATGCCGCGCACTATCAGCACATAGAGGCCCGCCCGCTCGCGGCGGCGATGGGCGCTGAGATATGCGGCGTTGAGGTCCGGCATCTCAGCAACGAAGAGTTCGAAGAGGTTCGCAGCGCACTGTTTCGGCACAAGATGATTTACTTGCGCAATCAGAAGCTGACGCATTCGGACCAGGAACAATTCAGCCTGCGCTTCGGCCCCTTCGCCGAGGACGCCTACACGTCAGGGGTTCCTGGCCATCGTGACGTTCACCCGCTTATCAAGGAAGCCGACGACCGCTCGGAAATGGTATTCGGCGAGGGATGGCATACTGATTCGCCGTTCCTGGCGCAACCGCCCTCCATCACTATGCTCTATTCGGTCGAAATCCCGCCCGTCGGAGGCGACACGATCTGGGCGAATTCGGCGTTGGCGTATGCACTGCTCAGCGAGACCTATCGGCACATGATCGATGGACTGAGGGTTCGATTTTCGATACGTGATGTTCTCAGCTCCGCACAGCAGGCCGTCGAACAGCGTGACAGTCCCATCGGACGACTGGCAGCCACGCGCAATGCCGAGCGCCTGTCAGAGGATCTCGCGCGGAAAATCGAGGGCAACGCGCATCCCCTGGTGCGCACGCATCCGGTGACCGGGGAGAAGGCCTTGTATGTCGATGGCGCGTACGCCATCAACATAGAAGGCATGTCGCCGGAGGAATCGGCGCCGATACTCAAATACCTCGCCGACCACATCACGCAGCACGCGTTCACGTGCCGGCTGCGTTGGGAGGCCGGGACGCTTGCGGTCTGGGACAACCGTCTGTGCGTGCACCAGGCCTTCAACGATTATCAGGGCCATCGGCGCGAGCTGTACCGGACCACCGTCTCGGGCGAGAAGCCGCGCTAGCCTGACCGCGCACCCATGTCGGCGCAAAACACCGTGGTTGCAAACCTCACGGCACTCGTGGGTCCGGAAGCGGTGGTGGCGCCCGATGCGCAGAATATCGCGCGGCATATCAGCGACTATGCGGTGCAGGGGGATGCGGGCGTAGGCATCCTGGCGCTGACTTATCCGCGCAGCACCGATCAGGTGGCCGGCATCCTGCGCTACTGTAACGAACACCGAATCGCGGTCCAGCCTCAAGGCGGCATGACCGGCTTAGCAGGCGGGGCAGTTCCCATGGTCCCATGCGTGATTGTGTCCCTGGAGCGTATGCGCGCCATCCGTGAGCTCGACAGCGCCGCCGGCACGATCACTGTCGAAGCTGGTGTCGTCATGGAAGCGGTGCAGAGGGCGGCGGATTCCGCCGACTTATTTTTTCCACTGGATCTCGGCGGTCGCGGCTCCTGTCAGATCGGCGGCAACATCGCTACCAACGCTGGTGGCAACCGGGTACTGCGTTTTGGTATGGCACGCGAGCTGGTGCTGGGTGTCGAAGCCGTTCTGGCCGACGGCACCGTGATCAACGCGCTGCGCAAGGTGATCAAGAACAACACCGGCTATGATTTGCGCCAGCTGTTCATCGGTTCGGAAGGGACGCTCGGCGTGGTGACCGCAGTCGTGCTGCGGTTGTTTCCGAAGGCCCGCAGCATCTGCACCGGACTGTGTGCGGTCAACAATTACGCGGCGGTAATCGCACTGCTGGCGCGCGCGCGCGCGGGATTCGCTTCGCAATTGACGGCGTTCGAAGTCATGTGGTCGGACTTCTATCGCGTCGGTACCGTCAACCTGGGTCGAAAACCGCCGCTTGCATCCGGCCATGAGCTCTACGTCCTCATCGAAACCATGGGTACCGATGCCGAAGCCGACCAGGAGCGTTACGAGCAGGTGATCGGCGAAGCAATGGAGGCTGGCATCGTCAGTGACGCCGTCGTTGCGAAGTCGCAGCGGGAAGTGAGCGAAATCTGGAGCGTTCGGGACTCGCCGGGCGAATGGCAGGAGGCTGGCCATTGGCCACAGCTCAGTTTCGACGTGAGCGTTCCAACCGGAGAAATCGGCCAGCTGGTGGACGAGATTCGCGCCGGAATTGCCTGCCGCTGGCCCAGTCTGTCGGCGCTGTACTTCGGGCACGTGGCTGATGGCAATCTGCATGTATCGGTGCTGATGTCGGAGCGCACCGTCACAGCGCTCGAGATCGAGGAAGCGGTCTATCGCATCGTTTCGGCGCGCCATGGATCAATCTCGGCCGAGCATGGCATCGGTTCGCTGAAAAGGGATTTCCTGCACTTGTCGCGTAGCCCGGAGGAAATCGCGCTGATGCGCACGATCAAGCAGGCCATGGATCCCAACGGGATTCTCAATCCGGGCAAGATCTTCTAAGCGCGCCCGGTACCAGTGATTTGCTGGGAACTGAGCGTCCGGATTTCATTGAGCCGCACCCTTGACATTGCTGTTCTCTTTGGGAGGGAAGCCCAGAGGAATGTGGTTTCTCACGGCATAGATAATAAACTGGGTAGAATGGAACGATTATCCCAATCGATTATCTCAATCATAAGAAGGTGGGCGTGGGCTTGAAATTTCCCGTGGATTACGTGCTGCAGGACTTGACCTTGATCGTGGAAGTCGCGCGCGCTCCCGCGGGTCAACCGTTTCGCACCCGCGGCGTTGACGCGCAGGTATCGCGCGGGCGACGCTTGCGCCAGACGGGGCCTAAGAACCGAGTCCCCAGGCAGGCAGGCGCCCAGACCGACCGAGGCGCCATTGGCATTGATCTCGGGCGTCGGGCATGGGGCGCTCACTGAGCGCCGGGGCGAGAGGATGTGCAGAGCTTCGAGCCGCCACCCCCCGCCCCGGTCATGAGCCTCCAAACTTATCTGTCGCCGTACCGACTTGACGGGCTTTGCCATGCGCCATCTGCTTTCTGTGCCGGTCATCGGACTCGCCACTGTACTGTCGGCGTGCGGCGGACATAGTGCGGACACGACCACCACTACCGAGCCGCTGACCTATTCGATCGGCGGCACGATCGCCGGTCTATCCGGAACGGTCGTCCTGCAGAACAACGGTGGCGACAACATCTCGCTCTCGAGCAACGGTTCCTTTACGTTTAATGTTACGTTGCAACCGGACGCACCGTATGACGTAACCGTCGCCACGCAACCGGCCTACGAGGTCTGCTCGGTCAGCAACGGGAGCGGGACCGCCAGAGCCTCGGTGACCACTATCATCGTCGCGTGTAGTGTGACCTCGGGTGCTACCGTCACTGACGTATGGACGTGGGTTGGCGGCTCAGACTACGTGAATGCCGCCAGCGTGTATGGCACGGAGGGCACAGCGGCGGCGAACAATACTCCCGGCGCGCGCCGGCAGCCCATCGCATGGACCGATGCCGCCGGTAACTTCTGGCTGTTCGGCGGCAACAGCGTGGGCAATGTTGGCATGCTCAATGACCTGTGGGAGTACGGTCCCTCAGCGGGACAGTGGACCTGGCAAGGCGGTTCTAAAATCGTGGGGGCCGCAGCCTCTTACGGCTCACAGGGCACGCCGGCCGCCGGCAATAATCCCGGTGCGCGCGAGGGCGCTGCAAACTGGACCGATGCGGCGGGCAATCTCTGGCTGTTCGGCGGCGACAGTCTGGCTGGCCAGAACTGGGAGGAATTCAACGACCTCTGGAGCTACAACCCGGCCACCGCACTGTGGACCTGGGTCGGCGGCTCGAAGAATGCGGCCAACGCCGGCATTTACGGCACATTGGGTGTGCCCGCCGTGAGCAATCTGCCCCCGGCGCGTACCGATGCGATCAGCTGGGTGGACAGCGCCGGGGTCTTCTGGCTGTTTGGCGGGGCGAGGCTCGATTCGAGTGGTAGCTATCACTTTGTATACAACGACCTCTGGAGCTACGAGCCGACCACCGGAATATGGACCTGGGTCGGCGGTTCAAATACGCCCGATGCCGCGGGCGTCTACGGCAGGCAGGGGATCACGGCCGCCACTAATGTGCCTGGTGCCCGTATGGGTGGCAGCGTCTGGTTGGATGCCAGCGGCAATGTCTGGCTGTTCGGTGGCTTGGGTCTGGATCAGGGTGGCTTGGCGCAGGAATACAACGACCTCTGGGAGTACAGCCCCGCTATCGGTCAGTGGACGTGGATCGGCGGTTCGGACGAGCCGAATGCCGCGGGCGTCTATGGCGCCCAGCACGCGGGTGCCGCCGGCAACGGCCCGGGCGCGCGCGTGTCCGCCGTGTCGTGGGAAGATCACGCCGGAAATTTCTGGCTATTCGGGGGTTTCGGGTACTCCCAGGCGGGCAATGTCGGAAATCTGAACGACCTGTGGGAGTACAACCTCGACACCGGCGTCTGGACCTGGATCGGGGGCTCCTCGTCCACAGCGGCGCCCGGGATCTACGGTACGCATGCCATTCCCGCCACCAGCAACGCTCCGGGCGCGCGCGAACAGGCGGCCGGCTGGGTCGATAGCAGCGGCAATTTCTGGCTGTTCGGTGGCTTCGGCTTCGATTCATCCGGCGTGCAAGACGACCTGAACGACCTGTGGAGCTTCGCGCAGAGCCCCTGAGGCCCCACCGCGACGGGGTCTCGTAATAGAGAGAAATGAAATGAAAGGGAAATCGAGCAACTCCCTGCTCACACCGGGAGCCGCGGTACGGCGACTCTACGCGGTACGGCGCCTCTATTTGATGACAGCCGTGCTGGCGCTCGTAGCCTGCGGCGGCAAGTCCTCGAACAGCTCGAGCTACACCGTTGGCGGCACGATCACCGGTTTGAAAGCCGGTAGCCTCGTGCTGATCTACAACAGCAGCACCACTCTGAGCGTCGCGGCGGGCGCGACCACTTGGGTTTTTGCAACCTCCTTTACCGCGGGCAGCAGCTACTCAGTGACGGTGCTGACGCAACCCGCCGGCGAGCTGTGTGAAGTAAGCGGCGGCAGCGGGTCGGCGCTCACCGCCGATGTGGACAATGTCACGGTGGTATGCAGCGATTACGGGCAGTGGACCTGGGAAGGGGGTTTGGATACGGTCAATGTCGGCGGCGCCTACGGCACGCAGGGTGCCGCCGCGGCCAACAACCTGCCGGGAGCGCGCTACGACTCCAGCTCCTGGACCGACTCCTCCGGCAACCTGTGGTTGTTCGGCGGGAATGGCTACGACTCAACCGGCACTTTGGGCTCCCTCAACGATCTTTGGCGCTACAGTCCGAGCACCGGGCTATGGACCTGGGTCAGCGGCGGCAACGGCGACAATGCCAGCGGGGTCTACGGCACGCTGGGCACCGCGGCGGCCGGCAACGTGCCCGGAGCGCGCTATGCGGCCAGCTCCTGGATCGACTCTTCCGGCAACCTGTGGCTGTTTGGCGGGTATGGCAACGACTCAGCCGGCAACGTGGGCAGGCTGAACGATCTGTGGCGATACAGTCCGACCACCGGACAGTGGACTTGGATCAGTGGCGGCAACGCGGGCAATGCCAGCGGGGTCTACGGCACCCTGGGCACCGGCGCGGCCGGCAACGTGCCCGGAGCGCGCTATTCGGCGAGCGCCTGGATCGACGCCTCCGGTAACTTGTGGCTGTTCGGCGGGGTTGGCTATGACTCGAGCGTCGCTGTAGGGAACCTGAATGATCTGTGGCAATACAGTCCAAGCACCGGTCAGTGGACCTGGGTCAGTGGCGAGGACGGGATCAATGCCAGCGGCGTCTATGGCACCCACGGTATCGCCGCGGCCAGCAACCTGCCAGGAGCGCGGCAGGCGGCGAATTCCTGGATCGACTCTTCCGGGGACCTGTGGCTGTTCGGTGGGATAGGCTACGATTCGAGCGGCGCTGCGGGGTACCTGAACGATCTGTGGCATTACAGCCCGAGCACCGGCCTATGGGCGTGGATCAGTGGCGGCAGTACAGGCGATGCCAGCGGGGTCTACGGGACCGAGGGCACCGCCGCGGCCGGCAACCTACCGGGAGCGCGACAGGCGGCGAATTCCTGGATCGACTCTTCCGGCACCATGTGGCTGTTCGGCGGGTATGGCTACGACTCAAGCGGGGATGTGGGCGCCCTCGACGATCTGTGGCGCTACAGTCCCGGCACCGGGCTATGGACCTGGGTCAGCGGCGGCAGCGGGGCCGATGCCACAGGGAGCTACGGTACGCAGGGCACCGTCTCGGCCAGCGCCGTGCCAGGGGCGCGCCAGGCGGCGAATTCCTGGATCGACTCCTCCGGCCATCTGTGGCTGTTCGGCGGGGTCGGCTATGGCTCAACCGGCAACGGCTATCTCAGCGATCTGTGGCAATTCGTACCGCCGTAGTGACTAGAACAAGCCGGCGGCTCGGCGGGCCGCGAAATCGATCCGTGAGTCCGCAAAGTTCATCGCTCGTCCTCACGGCACGGGCCGGCCGGGCTCTGATTTCGATCCGCGGTATCGCTTCTCGATGAGGAGAATTGCAATGTGTCCACGAGCAAGCCGCCCGCTGATCACCTTCGTCGCGGCAATGCAAGCGATCTGCCTGGTTGGAGTTGCATCAACACTCGCGGGTTGCGGTGGCAGCAGCAGCCCTGCGCCCGGCACTCCCATCATTGTCATCCCTATTGTCGAGAACTACACGGTGGGCGGCACGATTAGCGGCTTGACTGTCGGTAACGTCGTGCTGGCCAACGGCAGCGCCACCGTCACGGTCGGGGCCGGGGTGACCAGCTGGGTTTTCGGGACCACCTTTGCCCCGGGCAGCAGCTACTCGGTGACGGTGCAGACGCAACCCAGCACAGAGCTGTGCGAAGTAACCGGTGGCGCCAGCGGGAAGGACACCGGCACTGTGAGCAATGTGACGGTGGCGTGCGGCTTTGGGCAGTGGACCTGGAAAGGGGGCTTGAATACGGTCAATGCCAGTGGGGTCTACGGCACCCAGGGCACCGCCTCGGCCAGCAACTCGCCGGGAGCGCGCTATTGGACGAGCTCCTGGACTGACTCATCCGGCGATTTCTGGCTATTCGGGGGGGTTGGCTATGACTCAACCGGCGCCACGGGGTACCTGAACGATCTGTGGCGCTACAGTCCGAGCACCAAACAGTGGACCTGGATCAGTGGCGGCAACGCAGACAATGCCAGCGGGATCTACGGCACGCTAGGCACCGCCGCGGCCGGCAACGTGCCAGGAGCGCGCCAGGCAGCCAACTCCTGGATCGACTCGTCCGGCAACCTGTGGCTGTTCGGCGGAGTTGGTTATGACTCGACTGGTGCGGTAGGAAACCTGAACGATCTGTGGCGATACAGTCCGAGCACTGGACAGTGGGCATGGGTCAGTGGCGGCGACGCAGACAATGCCAGCGGGGTCTACGGCACGCTGGGCACCGCCGCGGCCGGCAATGTGCCGGGAGCGCGTTATGCGGCCAGCTCCTGGATCGACTCGTCCGGCAACCTGTGGCTGTTCGGTGGGAATGGCTACGACTCAGCCGGCGGCGTAGGAAACTTGAACGATCTGTGGCGATACAGTCCGAGCACCGGAAAGTGGACCTGGGTCAGTGGCGGCAAAGGAGACAACGCAACTGGGGTCTATGGCACCCAGGGCACCGCTGCGGCCAGCAACCAGCCGGGAGCGCGCTATTCCATCAGCTCCTGGATCGACTCCTCCGGCAACTTGTGGTTGTTCGGCGGGAATGGCTACGACTCAACCGGCACTCTGGGCAAGCTCAACGATCTGTGGGAATACAGTCCGAGCAGCGGCCAGTGGACTTGGGTCAGTGGCGAGGACGCGGCCAATGTTGGTGGGGCTTTCGACACGCTAGGAACGGCCGCAGCCGGCAACCTGCCAGGAGCGCGCCAGGCTGCCAGCTCCTGGATTGACTCGTCTGGCAACCTGTGGCTGTTCGGTGGGGTTGGTTATGACGCAAGCGGCGCTGTAGGAAACCTGAACGATCTGTGGCAATACAGTCCGAGCACCGAAGAGTGGACCTGGGTCAGTGGCGGAAGCGGACACAATGCCAGTGGGGTCTCCGGTACTGAGGGCACGGCCGCTCCCGGCAATATCCCGGGAGGGCGTAATGCCATGAGCTCCTGGATCGACGCCTCTGGCAACCTGTGGCTGTTCGGCGGAAATGGCTACGACTCAACCGGGAACTTCGGCTACCTCAACGACCTGTGGCAATACGATCCGGGCACAGGGAGTTGACTTGGGGCAGACCTGATGTCGCGCAGTGAGCCCATCGCGATTTCGAAGTAAGTTTTCGGGAGCCAGCCGCCGAAGAGCACATCGACGAGGGTAGCAGCCCATCAGGGTAGATACGGACACGCTGCGGCGGCATTCCAATCACCTCGTTGTACCGATAGCCGCGACCTGCACATTGCATGCGTCAGACTGTGAGTTAACATAATATACATTATGCGAAGGAAGCCGGCGATGTTTCACTTGACAACCCATAGCTGAACTCCTAGAATTGAAGCCACTTAGGGAGATTTCCATGGCCTCAGTTCTCGACGCAGCCCACTTCCACGACGAAAAAGCCGCCTACGAGCACGTTGAGGCACTTTTGTGGCCAAACGGTCCGGTTTGCCCGCACTGCGGCAACTGCGCGGCTGAGAAGATCGGTCGCCTGAATGGCAAGACTTCGCGTCCCGGCCTGCGTAAGTGCTACGAGTGCCTTAAGACGTTCACGGTAAAAATGGGCAGCATTTTTGAGGACAGCCACGCCCCGCTGCACCTGTGGCTTCAGGCGATCCACCTCATGTGCTCGTCCAAGAAAGGCATCAGCACCCGCCAGCTCCAGCGCACCCTCGGGGTCGGCATGAAAACTGCGTGGTTCATGGGCCACCGGATTCGCTTTGCGATGGCTCCTAGCGCCGATGCTGGCCCGCTGGGCGGCGCTGGCAAGACGGTCGAGGCCGATGAGACCTATTTGGCGAAGTCTCCTAAGACCCGTAAGGCTCCCGGCACCCCGCTCAATGCCAAGCCCGCTCCGCAGGTGTTCGCGCTGGTAGAGCGTGGCGGCAGTATCCGTTCGATGTACTTGGACGACAAGAACGTTCGCGGCGCGCTGATGGATCACTTGCACGATGACAGCCGTCTGGTGACGGACGGCGCGACGGTCTACAAGTTTCAGGTCGCGAAGCATGAGTCTGTGGATCACAGCAAGTACGAGTGGGCGCGTGGTGACGTTCACACCAACACGCTGGAAAGCTTCTTTTCCGTGTTCAAGCGTGGGCTGGTCGGCACCTACCAGCACATGGATAAGGCCCATCTTGACCGCTATCTGGCGGAGTTCGACTTCCGCTTCAACACGCGCGCTAAGCTTGGCGTTAACGACACGCAGCGCGCAGCAAAGGCTGTGCAGGGATTCAAAGGCAAGCGGCTGACATATGCAGCCTGCTGAAGCGCGCTGACTGGCAGGCGCTTCGGGAGAAGCGACGTGTTGCCAGCAAGAAAGATCGCGATTGAGGATGCCTGCCATTTCATCGCTAGAATTCGCGGGAATTATCGCTCTAGCCATTGCAATGGCTGGGCCATTTCTAATTCTCTGGGTTCTTAAGAGACACGAGCGCATGAGTGATGGCCATTCATCCTCTCGCGAGAGCGACCAAGATCAGCGCCACCATAACGCCGCACACGAACGCGACGAAAGGATCAGAAAAAGGATTGGCGAAGCCCTTATTCTCACCATTTATGTAGTGTTTGATTTTCGAGATGAGTGGCCGAAAAACCATGTTTCAGCCCTCATACTCGGTGTCATCGCAGTTAGTTCGATCCTTCTTATAGAATTGCCATGGAAGAAATGGGCTATGACGACTGCGGCCCTCGTCATAAGTGCCGCCATTGTCTGGAGTGTGGCTCCCCCAGTGCTTCCGGGCGAGACTGTCAATAGCGGCCTGCTTATACCGGCAGACGATGCGACGCCAAAGACCGCGTGCACACCCAACACGCCTAAAAATGACGCTACTGGCGCCGGATGGTTTTTCGTTACGATAGCTGGGGGCGGCGTTTTTACAGTTACCCCCACAGATAGACTGATTGCTATCTCGGTTGACGGACGGCCAACGGTCGTAATCGAAAGATCCGAAAAGGGCATCCTGCTGGATGTAGACATGTTCAATCCGGATGGCACCCTTGCCGTACGCATCGAAAAAAATGCGTGGACTGCGAGTACTGCGCAAACATTCAAGGCAACTAAAATCGACCCCAGTACCCTGAGCGTCGTCGGTGTGCATGGGGAAGAATTGCTTTGGGTGCGGTATATGAACGCCAACACCGTAAAAATCAACGGCACGTTTTATAAGATTGGTGACCCTCAGCCGGTCGTAATCACAGATAGTGCAATAAGTCTCGGACACATGCAGTTGTACATGGCACCCATGATGACTCCAGTTCCATTTGTTCCATGTTTCATAGTGGGAACGGCCGATTTCAGAGACCCAATATTTACTTTTAAGTAAACCCAATATCGGCTTAGACTCAGCCCGATGAAACGCAAGATGACCGCTGCGGAACAGTCCGCCGAGTTCAAGAAAATGGCGCGCGAATTGGGCACCGATGAATCGCCCAAGGCGTTCGACCGCGTTCTTGGGCGGATTGTCCCAGGTAAGCCAGCGCCGCCGCCAGAGCCGAAGGCCCGCAAGAAAAAGTAGGCTCCGACGATCCCGAAGTAGGCCGTTCCGGCCTAGATGCAGGCTGATTTTCACTTGGGTTCTAAAGTGAAACATCGCCAGGAAGCCATGGGACGCTCAAGGGAGCCTAGAGCGGACGTTTATCAGCCCGTCGGTGGCTTGCCAGTTCCCCGCCGCAGGAAATCGGTCGCCGCCGCAATGTCCGTGGCGAGTGGCCGTTCATCCGCATACGGCACAACAAACTTCCGCAGCGAGCGGTATAACGCATCGGTCGCCGTGCACGCGCTAGCCTCGGATCCTGAAACTCGTAGCATTGAGCGGCCGCGAGCAGTTCGATCACCAGAATGGTCTCGAGATTGTCCACGATCGTGAGCACGCGCAGCGCGCCTGTCGTCGAATGCGGGATCTCATCCTCCTGCAGTCCCGAGCTCACGCCGCCGTCGAGGCTCGACGGCGCGGCGAGCCGCCGGTTCTCCGAGACCAGTCCAAGCGCTGTGTACTGCGCGATCATGAAGCCGGACGACGCCCCCGCGTTTAGGATGGTGCCCTTGGACAGGCAGTTCCGAGTTCCGATCCGATGGCGCATCTTCGTGATGCTGTTCGGCTTTGGATTTCTCGCCTACGTGCAGCGCGAGAGCCTGACGATTGCGGCCGTGCGCATGATGCCGGAGCTGCATTTCACGCAGCTGCAGATTGGGTGGATAGAACAGGCTTTCGTCCTCGGATACGCCTTATTCCAGCTGCCGGGCGGCCTCCTCGGCCAGCGCTGGGGCGCGCGCCGCACGCTCGCGGTCATGGGTCTACTGGCCTTCGCGTCAACGGTCCTGACCGCCCTCGCGCCGCAATGGCTGCTCGGTGCGGAGCTTTTGGCGCTGCTGATGTTGCTACAAGGGGTGCTCGGCGTGGCTCAGGCCGCGATCTTTCCGGTCTCCGCCGGTGTGTTCGAGGCTTGGTTTCCGCCCCGACGCTGGGCGCTGGTGCAGGGACTGCAGACCATGGGACTGGGGCTTGGCGCCGCCGCGACGCCGCCACTTATCGCATCGATCATGGTCGTGCTCGGCTGGCAGCAGGCGCTGTGGTGGACGAGTTTGCCGGCGCTGCTGCTTATCGGCCTGTGGGCTTGGTACGGGCGCAACCGCCCCGCCGAGCACCCCTCGATCACGAAGCTGGAACTTGCAGTGGTCGCCGAAGTGGCCGGCGAACCGGTGGCGGACCATATCGATCTCGCGCAGCTGTGGCGCACGCTGCTCGATCGCAACGTACTGCTGCTCGCCGTCTCCTACCTGTGCATGAACTATGTGTTCTACATGCTTTCCAACTGGGTTTTTCTGTACCTGGTACAGCAGCTGCATTTCTCAGAAATCGCGAGCGGCTGGATGGCGACCGCGCCGCCGCTGGCGGCTGCGGTGGGTGCCGGCGCCGGCGGCGTCATCACCACGGGGCTGGTGCAGCGCTACGGCAGCCGACGCGGATTGCGCCTGTTGCCGTTGATCGGTCTGCCAGCGGCGGCGCTGCTGCTGCTGCTGGCCGTTCACGCCGCCAGTCCCTACTGGGCCATCGGCGCGCTCACGGCGTGCTTCGGATGCATCGAGCTATCCGAGGGCTCGTTCTGGGCGGCGGCGATGACCGTCGGACGCAGCAATGCCATGATCGTCGGCGGACTGATGAACACCGGCGGCAATCTCGGCGGCATCATTGGCATCCCGATCGTCGCCGCCATAACCGGTCATGGGGCCTGGAATCTCGCGTTCCTGATCGGATCGGGGTGCACGCTGGCCAGTGCCGCGGCGTGGCTGTTCATCGATGCCAGTCGCAGTGTCAGTACATCATCGTGAGCCACGCCCGACTCAGTTATTCACCATGCGGTCAAACAAAGGAATACCGCAAAAACAAATGACTTCCAGCCTGCCGGACATCGACCAACTGGCCCCATAAGGGATTGCGTGGCGCAAATTGCCGCCCCATGACCATCCCCAGTCGCCCGTCGCCGGCCTTGCGCCCAGCAATCTGCGGTGCCAGTGTCAAGAATTGCTCCGACACGAGCCCTTGCTCGTAGAAGTCGGCCGACAGTCGGGGACCACTTTCGAGCAATATCTGCTTCGCGCCGTGGACCGTACAGATTTCGCGGTAGATTGTTCTCGGCGCGATCAGCGACCCGCGGGAGCGAAGCGCCCGAATATCAACGGTCTTGGGAATTCGCTGCTCAGCCAATCGCCTCGCCCCAGCGGTGGTCGTGATCACCATGACTTGCACCGCTCCAGATGAAAACACCGGCAAACGTAGATCGAGCGATCCACTACCGCTGACGATGACGTTGAGCGGTGGGCCAGACTTTCCAAGCGCCTTCCTCAGGCGACCGAAGTCCGAGGCGAGTGCCGGACATATCGTTTCCGGCGTCCACACATGTTGCCTGTCGGCGGCCAGTGCCCCCGCACCTACAACGACCACGTCAGCGACGGCACGCAAAAGGCCCATCACCAATCGATCCTGCTCGTTGAAGCCACTGATATCCCGACCGTTTGCGTGCCCGCGCACTTGCAACGAGACGACCCCATCCAAGGTCGTTACGAAATTGCTGAAGATGTGCGGACCAGAGCCGGCCTCCGGCAGGCGAAAACGGCCATATAGGCGTGTCAATCCTCGAGGTAGCGGGAGCGCTTTCCCCTGGTTTAATGTCCATAGCGCTTTGAGCGGCACTAAGGCGCGCGACCTAGGCATCGATCAACCCTCGCAACAAGTCAATGATTGATTCTCATACCCGCGCTGCAGGACCGACCTCATGCGGGCACACCGCAGGGCGTAGTAGCCATATTCTTGGTGAAAGCGTGAGCCTTCACCGATGGCGCCATCAATCAGGTTTGACTTCTCAGGACGATTCAGCGGAAAGACGCCGGCCTCTGCCGACGTGAGCAGGGATTCCGGCGCATCGGGAAATTGCCCGAGGATTGCGTGGCTCCCAATGACGACGATTTCCGAGTCTTGGCCGATCTTTCCGGCCGCACGAATCAGATACTCAAGATCCAAACGCTTCATAAATTCGCATACGCTCGGCATCAGTGAGAACGCCGACGAAGGGCGAGGACTGCCGCAGGCGAGCGGCGTTTTCGCTCGGCTCGGTAATCAGGGCGGCAATCTCGGGCCACGGGCGCTGCAGTAAAGCGCACCATTCACGCCACCAGGGTGGCGGCTTGTCGCTCCATCGAGCGCGCCAGCGCTCCATATTTTGCCGGGGGATATCCAGAAGAGGCGGCTCGCGCTCAATTTTCTGTGCCATCGCCGCGTGCATCGCGAGGCTGCGTGCCTCCGCCAAACGATGCGAGGAGTATGCGGCTCCGGTGATCTGCTGGGGCACCCAGCGGCTAATCTCGCGATAGCCAGCCGCCTTCCGTCGCGCCCGCATACGTCGCATACGCTCTGCGGCGCTCAGTGGCGCTAGCTTTCTGGGCCGTCCACGGCTCTTCGATTGCAGGGATTTTCGGGTGCGCATTTTAAATAATGTAACCCGTTACGATAAATAATGCGAAAGCACCCGGTTTCTGACACGCCATGGGGTAGACATTGCTAACGTATTGGCGTTGGACGGTGAAGTATAATACTGATCATAATCAATCACTTGAGTCACATATGTATTCTGATGTCAAACGCGCCGCCTGAGGAACGACAGGATATCGCGTCGCATATATCGTGAGACTCGATTCCTAGACTTCGGCGACCTTTCTAGATCGTGCGGCCGAAGGTCTGTTCCGAGGCCCGCTACTTCGACAGCTCGCTAATTTCCGATCAGCTTCCGCCGCCGCCGCAAAAGCGGCCGCACGCAGTGCGGGCCGGTCATATCGGGAAATCAGCCATCGGCTTGGGCGCCTAGATTGATAGATACGGATTTCCCCTGTAATTTTTTTAGCCGTAGGTCGGATGCCAGCCTCGCGCGGTGCGCGTCAGCCGATCGAGTTTTGCTTAGTTATCTGTGATGCGCATCAAGCCGAGCCTGTGACGCGGCGCGTGTTGCGTTGTATTGTGATCGGCGTTGGGCCAGCGCAACTGAATAGCGCTAGAGTCGAGCCGTGGAAACGAACGCACCGACCGATACGGCCATGACGGCGGCCAAGGATGAAAAGGTGACATCGGCGAAGGAGCACGCCCGTTTACTTGCTCTGAATTCCTACGATATTCTCGATACACCCGCAGAAGAGGTCTTCGACGAGTTTGCGCGCCTTGCGGCTTCAATCATCGGAACGCCGATTGCCCTGGTCAGCCTCGTTGATGTCAATCGCCAGTGGTTCAAGGCGAAGGTAGGCCTGACTATCAGTGAAACTTCACGGGACGTAGCGTTTTGTGCACATGCTATCAACAGCGTCGATACCTTCGTGATTCCCGATGCGCTCAAGGACGAGCGCTTTGTCCACAATCCTCTTGTTACTCACGGCCCGAAGATCCGCTTTTACGCCGGCGCCCCCTTGATTACCCCCGATGGTGAGGCCCTGGGTACCCTATGTGTTCTCGACTATATACCCCGTGAGGTAACCGCCGAGCAGCAGGACGCGCTGCGGATCCTCAGCCGTCACGTAATGGCGCAGCTTGAACTGCGTCGGCAGCTCAATGATTTCGCGCGTGGGGACGTGCCTCGCCAGAAAGCAATCACGGAGCTTCGCCGAGCCGTCGATGCCGCGGAATTCGTGCTGCATTACCAGCCTAAGGTGGATATGCGCAGTGGACGCATCATGGGTCTCGAGGCTCTTATCCGCTGGAACCGGCCCGGCCAGGGACTCGTCTATCCGTCATACTTCATTCCCCTGATGGAAGAATCCGGGCTGATCCTTCAGGTCGGCAACTGGGTACTCCACCAGGCGATGAACGATTATCGCGACTGGACGGCAAAGGGGCTCAACGTGCCCGCCATCGCCGTCAATGTCTCGCCTCTTCAGCTACGACATTCCGACTTCATCGCGCAACTCAAGCATGCCTTGAGTCGTGAGGGCTCAAACCGCAGCCCCCTGCAGATAGAGATCACCGAAGGGGTTCTGCTGGAGAAGACTCCAGACGTCATCAGGAAACTGAATGAGATCCGTTGTATGGGCGTGCGTGTCGCGATCGATGACTTCGGCACCGGGTATTCCTCCTTGCGATACCTGGCACATCTACCGATCGACACGTTGAAAATCGACCGTTCGTTCGTGACTGCCATGACAGATGACGCCGATGACATGGCGATAGTTTCGAGCATCATAACCCTGGCGCACGGCCTTGATCTCAACGTCGTGGCTGAGGGAGTTGAAACGGAGGAGCAGCGTAAGCTATTGCGGCTATTGCGCTGCGACCAGATGCAGGGCTATCTCTTCAGCCCCGCTGTTGCGAAAGACAAGCTCGAAGAGCTTCTCAAAATTGAAAGTGAGACGGTAACCCAGCGCTCATTGCAGCTTCTGGATCCCGACATCGGGGAATTCGCTGAGCGGCGCCTTGCCCGGCGCAAGTCTATGACCTCCGATTGATCAGGCGCGCGAAGCGTGGCGATCCCCACGCCTATATTTCTCGCGTGCGACTGCTCTCTCATGTCTATCCCCAACCCTTGGAACAAATTTTGCGTGGGCCCGTATCATCGCATGACGTAAGTGCCGCCGCACAGGCCGACCTAGCCGGCGCTCGATACGTTCGCAGCCATGATCCGCAATCAAGCGCGATTCGAGAGTTACAGGAAGACCAGGAGAGGAATTGATGACATTGCAGCAAGCGCTGAAGCTCATACAGCAAACCCGCTCATTTATCGGCACAATTTATTCCAATGACGTCGTGTTGGACGGTAAGTTCAACCCGCAGGAGCTTGAGGCGATTGTGTTCGTGATGCGAAATCGGCCTGCTCCTCCCCAGGAGACCGCCGAGTAATTGAGCATCACAGGCCACCCGCAACTCGCATAGCGTCGCCGTGCGGCTAGTGCTGTTATTAGCCAACTGACGAATTCCGATTTGGCGGCTAGACTCAATCTTTATTATGAGAAGTTGGCGTGAAAGCGCTAATCCAAGATGTCGCGACGGGGAAGTCCTCAATTCAAGCGCAATGAAACCCTTCCTGCACAAATGGTTCCGACGAACATTCCTACGACCGCGGTCTCGGGCCGCCGCCGATGCGGAGGCGAACAGTCAGTGGCTGGCGGGAGTTTTCCATGAACCGCGTTCCAGCAGCTTTCTTGTCCTAAGGCAGCGCGACCTGGCGTACCGACTGTACTTGCCTGCCGAAGTAGACAAATCGGAGCGCCTTCCCTTGCTGGTCATGCTTCATGGCTGCAATCAAACGGCAGTCGAATTCGCCGAAGGCACCCGGATGAACGCACAGGCCGAAGCTCGGCATTGGGCGGTGCTCTATCCTGAGCAGGACAGGAAATCCAATTCTCTGCGCTGCTGGAACTGGTTTGACCCCGAGTCTCTCGTGGGGCATGGTGAAGCGGCTCTTATCGCACAGACCGTGCGCTATGTTATCGATCATTATCCAATCGATGCCGTTCGAGTGTATGTTGCTGGATTCTCTGCCGGCGGAGCGATGGCTGCCGTGCTGTGTGCGACGCACGGGAGTTTGTTTGCCGCCTGTGCAATTCACTCAGGAGTGATGTTTCACGCGGCTACCACGTCGCTGCAGGCGCTGCAGGTGATGCGTCGCGGAGCTAGAACGTCGCCGGGCCACATTACCCCAAAGATAGCAAGCCAGAGCGATCCACGTTCCCGGCTGGTTCCCACCCTGATCATTCACGGTGCCGACGATAAAACGGTCAATCCCGTCAACGCGGAACAGACGCTCGAACAGACGCGCCTGCTGGCAGAGCGCCTATTTCTGGAGAGCGATGCACCGAGGCTGCACAATGAGCAATCGATCGAGAGCGGAGGTCGCCGTTATCGCCAACAGGATATGACCTTGGGCCCGATGGTAGTGCTACGTAACATCCTGATCGACGATCTCGGTCACGCATGGAGCGGCGGTGACGCGCGTCACAAGTTCTTTGACGCGGCAGGACCAGACGCGAGTCGCCTGATCCTTGAGTTTCTGTTGCCGCACAGTCTACCGGCGGATCAATTCGCCGGCGCCGATGCCGCACGAACGTCTTCGATCGCACCTGCCCTTCCCGTTCGCTCGACATGAAAGCGCCGGCATCCGCGTAGAAGCTGCGTCCGCCGAGGGCCTGTCGCTGTCTCTGATTGGTGTCATTTTGTACGTGCCAATTAGACGGTTGGCGAAGTCGAACCGGGCGATCGCATGACGGGCTGAGGAGAGAGAAATCCTTTATTATTAGAGTCTTACTTGTGATAATCAGCCTTATGTCAACTGCAAACCCGGCTATGGACTGGTAAGTGCGGAACTGGCGAAGCGTCGACGTGACAGGACGGAGGCTGAAGGTGGTTTGCGTGTCGTCATCGTCGGTTTCCTCTCTACCGTGATTCTCGGCTTCAGGGTGAGTAATGGGTGAAGACATAGTCTCGAGATTTAATCGGCACGTGGCAGGGAAAGCAGGGCGCGAGCACCGCGTTCTCGGCGGGTACGCCGTCTTTAAATTGAGCGAACCCCCAGCCGCCCGTCGCCGCGTATCTTTTTGAGTCCTTGACCATGAACTGAACGTTTATGGGAGGACCCGCAACGAACGATTGGGCGCGGCCAAAGACTTTGTTATTTTCGTCCGACGGCACGTAACTCCAGGCCAGTCGCGCAATAATTGTGCCGTCCGGGAACGGCAGCTTCTCTTCCCGGTAGGCCTTGATCGCTACATCGTTGCCGAGAACGGCGCGAAGATCGTTGTTGTTGCCTGCTTCGTGGGCCACGGAGATCACCCTCCAGTCGCGGTATCCGGGGGGTATTTTGATTCCGAAGATGGGGGCCGCTTCTCCGCCCGTCTCTCCAGATGCCTGAGCAATGTAGACAAGCACGCCGCCCAGCGCTGCAACAACACCCAATATGTAAGTAATTCGTCTCATTGAATCTCTCCTTCTACAGTAAGTGCAACGCTAATCAGGCTCACACCGCGCACGACACCCGCCATGACCGGTCATTGTTTTCCCCTGACCGGAGCGCTTTCTTGGTAATCGATCAACGCCCGTAAACTGGTGTAACGATCCGCGAGCTGATGGATGGCTAACTGGCGACGTCGACCACAGCCTGGGCAAATGCCTGTGGGGCTTCTTGCGGCAGATTGTGACCGACCCCACCGGTTAGAATCCGGTGCTCATATTTGCCCGAGAATTTCGCGCGATACGCTGCAGGGGGCGCGTGGATTGCACCGTTGGAGTCACCTTCCATGGTGATGGCCGGCACGGTGACGACAGGAAGCGCGGCGAGGCGTTTTTCGAGGTCGTCATATTTCCGCTCACCATCCGCTAGACCGAGCCGCCAGCGATAATCGTGCATCACGATGTCAACATGGTCCGGGTTGTTGAAGGAAGCTGCTGTGCGGTTGTACGTGGCATCGTCGAAAGTCCACTTCGGCGAAGCCTGTTGCCAGATGAACTTGTTGAACTCGTCGAGGTATTTCGCATAGCCGGCTTTGCCGACTTCAGTGGCGAAATAGTACTGGTACCAAAATGCGAATGCAGCCTCGGGCGGCCACGGTGTCTGGTTGCCAGCAGGGCTGCTAATCAAATAGCCGCTGACGGAAACGATTGCCTTGCAGCGTTCCGGCCATAGTACTGCCATGACGTCCGCTGTGCGCGCGCCCCAGTCAAAGCCGGCGATGGTGGCTTTCTGAATTTTGAGTGCATCCATGAGAGCGATGATGTCGAGGCCAACGGCCGACTGCTGGGCGTTGCGGAACGTTTCCTTGGAAAGAAATCTCGTCGTACCGTAGCCGCGCAGATAGGGAACGATCACCCGGTAGCCCGCCGACGCCAGTAACGGCGCAACGTCCACGTAGCTGTGAATGTCGTACGGCCAACCGTGCAGAAGAATGACCGCGGGACCATTGAGCGGACCCTCCTCGGCGTATCCGATATTCAGCAGGCCAGCGTCGATCTGCTTCAGTGGACCGAAGGACGTATTGGTCCCCGGCTTGATCGGGGGCAAAGTTGCAAGACCGCCCTGCCCCGCTCGTGCGCTCGCAGATGCGATCACGCCGAGCCCGGCGGCGGCCATGGTCAAGGCCGCCGTGCCTAAAAAGCGGCGACGGTCAAAGGCGTCGTCAACGTTCATCGTATTCATCGCTAAGATCTCCTCTATGTTCGGGTTAGCATCTGGCGCACGGGAGTGGTAAGTCTTTATGCTGTCATTACTGCTTCCTCTAGCCAAACGTGAACGCGTAGGCGCGCACGCCGGGGCCGAAGAACTCGATCTCAAAAGTCCGGTCTACGACAGGGGCGGCCTGTCGGACGAGCTGATAAAGCCGATCGTCCTGCACACTTCCCCATCCTTGGGCGTCGGTATCAAAGCCGTGGTTGACTCCGGGGGCCTGACCATCGAGGGTCACGCGAAAACGGATCGCGCGGCCTCCTGAAGGGTGGGCCAAGACAAGGTGCAGATCGCGGGCGTGAAAGCGGAAGGTAATATGGCCCGGCGAATCATCGAGCGCGGCAAATTCGCCCTCGATCGTCCACAGACCCGTCAATCCCCATCGATTAAGGGGAAGCGCGGCTACTGTGCGATACAGGCTCGGGCTATCTTCCCTGACAGAATAGGGTGCGGCAAAGTTGGTCGCCTGCGCATAGCCGATATAGGTCTCAGCGGATCGCAGGTCCTTGGCATCGCCGGCGGCCTCTGTGCCTTGGCCGCTGATGTCCACAATATTAGTGGCATCGTGTACATCGCCGGCTTCCAATAGCAGTCGTTGGATCAGGCGCTCAGATTCAGGATAGTCGCCCTCCCCGAGCATACGGCGGATGAGGCGGCCGTCGCGGGCGAAGAAGTACAGCGCGGGCCAGGCATCGTTATCGAACGCCTTCCAGATTGCAAAGTTGTTGTCTGTTGCGATTGGGTACGTCACGCCAAGAGAGGTCAACGCTGTTTGCACATTGGCGATATCTTTCTCGAACGCAAACTCTGGGGTTTCAACACCAATCACCACAAGGCCGTCCTTTTGGAACTGTTCCGCCCACGTCCGAACATACGGCAGCATGCGTAAGCAGTTGATGCACGAATAGGTCCAAAAATTCACGAGCACGACCTTTCCCCGCAGGGCTTCAGGCCGAAGGGGCGGTGTGTTCAGCCACTGCTGCGCCCCAAGCAGCGAACGGAGCGGTGCGGATAAAGTGGTGCCCTCGCCCGCATGTGCAGCGGTGACTACTTCCAAGGTCGAGGCGCGCCTCATGGTCGCGATGAGATCTTGCTCGAGCATGTTGCCGCTGACTGAAGACAGATGGATGAGAAGGCCCGTGTCAAGTCCGAGCCAGAGGGTCAGAGCGCCTGCCACCATCGCGCCGCCCAAGACGCGGCGAAGGCCGTCGCCCCATTTCGCCGACTGCTTGAGGAAGACCAGAAGACGTCCGCCGAAGAACAGCCCTGCGGCAAGCGATGTCCCGGCGCCCAATCCGTAGGTTAGAAGCAGAAGCGCGGTGTCCACGCTAGGGCCGCGAAGTGCCGCTCCCGTCAGGATCACGCCCAGAATTGGGCCGGCGCAAGGCGCCCACACGAATCCTGTTGCCAGCCCAAGGAGCGCTGAGGACGATGCGGTTGCACCTTTCTCCCCTGTGCGCTTCTGCATGGAACTCGAAAGCCGCGATCCGATCGCTACGATCGGCACCGCCAGCCGCGCCGCTAAAACCGGTAGCAGGAGCGAGAGTCCAAAAAATGTCATCACGGCCAAGGCAACCAGCCGGCCGGCGCGGTTCGTGTCGATAGCCCAGGCGCCGGCGAACGAGGCAAGGCTCGCTACGCCTGCAAAGGCAAACGCCATGGCAAGTAGCATCGGTAGGCCGCCACGTTTAAAAGGTTCGTCGACTCTCGCCAGGACGAACGGCAGAATCGGTAGGATGCACGGTGTGGCGATGGTGAGCACACCGGCGCAATAGGCAATGAAGAAAAGTGTCATCGGTTTACGTGCTAAGCCGCGTCGCCAGTGGTTGGATTGATCTCCGAGCGGCGTAGACCTTAGCCATCCCCACGCTTCGCGCCTATCACGCTTTTACGTTAGAGGACGGCGCCGCCCACGGTGGCCACAACGCCGGGGCCACCGCGAGGCTCGCCGCGGCGGAACTCTATGTGGGGGCAGAAATGGGAAGCGGAGCCTTGGCCCCTAGCACGCCAGGCATCAGCGAGTGTCTATCGAATCACGCGTCTACAGACGTTACGCTATTGGGGTGCAAGAGTAAATTGAAAGACCGCGCCCTCGGGCGTGTTCGGAACGACCCACAAGCGGCCCGCGTGGGCCTCGATGATCGAACGGCAGATCGACAGCCCCATTCCCATCCCGTCGGACTTGGTCGTAAATAGCGGGGTAAATATCCGATCGCGGTCGTTAGCGACAACGCCCGTCCCGGTGTCAGCGACCGATATCATGACGTTGCCTTCGGCCGTCTCGGAGTTGACGCTCAGGATTCGCGGATCACCCTTAGCGGCCATGGCGTCGATGGCGTTCGTGATGAGGTTCAAAAGCACTTGCTGTAGCTGGACCCGGTCTCCGCGTATTGCGGGGAGCTGATAATTCGGCGGCGACTGAACCAATATCTGGTGCTTCTCCAGATCGCTGCGAGTCAGCGCAAGTGCTTCCTGGATAAGTTCGTTGACGTCTAGCGTCGTTCGCTTTCGGATATCAGTTTTAAAGACGGCGCGAATGGTTCCGATCACGTCCCCGGCGCGATGGCCATCGGACACTATCTGCTCGAAAGCCTCCTTGGCTTTATCCACTTTAGGATTGTCGCGATCGAGAAAACGCAGGCCCGCATCGGCACTCGTGATCATCGCGGTCAATGGCTGTCTCACCTCGTGAGCAATCGTTGCCGCGACGGTGTCGCCGGTCATCAGACGCGCCTCGCGTTCGCGGCGCTGGGCGAGGACAGCGCCGAGCAATCTGCTATAGAGCGTCGTGATTTCGTACAGCAATACAATGAGGACGAGGCTACTGGCGACATACCCGATGATCCGAACGGCATACCAGCCGACGCTAAAGCGACTCGCAACCGGGTAGTAGCTCAACGGCTGCTCTATCACGAAAGCGCACAGTACGACCATCAACCACAGATCGATCATGGAGCGCCTCCGGCGCCAGAGCACGATGAGAGAGGCAACGCAGATCGAGGCGACCGGCGCCCCGATGAGATAGGGCCAAAGCGGACCAAAGTGGAGTGAATCGAGCGCCACCCGTGGCAATAGCGAGTCTCCTGCGATGCACAGAGCCGCCGCAGCCGCCACCGCTACCGCCGTCAAGACAACGCTCATAGCGATCCCCGTGCGCAGCGTCCGCCGCCAGAATCGTTTGCTCTGGTCCGCATCCTTGGACAAGGCGTAGCCCATGACGAAGCCGGCAAATCCAGCGTGCCAGAAAAAATAGAGCCACGACGTACTCTGCATACCGCCGATCAACCCGGTGGGGCCAAACACTCCGGGGAACGCTAAGATCCAAGGGATCAGAATCAGCGCCGTGAAGAGATAGCCACTCGCGATCACCAGGATCCCCCGCGAGCGCACAATGGAAAACTGGCCAAAGAGAAGGATCGCAGTGATCGAATCGTTAACGAACATCGCCGTCGTGTAGACGGGAACAAACGCGTCAATCCGCGGAAGATGCAGGCTGGAGAGCGCCCCAACAGTGATTAGGGCGAAGATTGCCAATAGGCCGAGCACGACCAGAAGAGCAAGCCGTTTCTGCGCGGGACCCGGCGACAAACTCGAGAGGACGAAACGCTCGTCCTCTGGGCCAGTAGCGGCTGCGTTGGGCATCGCAGTAACTCTTCGCAACAGCGGCGCCGCGCGCCATGAAGCGACGCGGGCGAGACTACGCGGGCAAGTAACAGGTGGACCATACTCCTTAGGAATACCGAGGGCAATCGATCGAAAGATGAGGGCATTGCGTAATGCGTCTTGGCGCCCCGCACTAAACCGTACGCCCGAGCTCGGCCGCTGATTCAGTTAGAAAAAGCCTGCCGGATAAACACCGGTAGGCCTGTTCATTCCGCAATGCGGGCTGAGGGGCGCAAGAGGTTAGCGCAGCGATCTGAACGCCGCCCGCATCTCCTCACTAAATAGTTCCGGCTGCTCCCAGGCGGCGAAGTGGCCACCCTTGGCGACTTCATGGAAGTAGTACAGCGATGGATAGGCCTGCCGTGACCAACTTTCCGGCGCGCGATAGATCTCGTGCGGGAACACCGTGATGGCCACCGGCACTTTGATCTGATTGGTCTTCTGTGCCGCTGCGCTGAAGTTGTTGTTGTTATTTTCCCAGTAGAAGCGGGACGAAGAGGCGCCCGTGCTGGTGAGCCAGTACAGCGTGATGTCATCGAGTATTTCGTCGCGACCGATCACGCGTTCGGGGTGGCCGTCGCTGTCGCTCCACTCGGCGATCTTTTCGTATGTAAAGGCGGCCAGCCCACTGGGCGAATCGACGAGAGCGTAGCCGATGGTCTGTGGACGGGTCACCATCATCGCGCCGTAGGCCGCGTTTCTTCCGAAGAAGGTACTGAGGCCGTTGTACGCCTGCCGTTCCGGGGCGGTCAGCCCGGTGGGCGCCGGATCGCCGCTGTTGATGCCAGTGACCAGGTTCGCGGGAATCGTGGCCGGCATGGTGAGATGGATGCCGAGCAGTCCAGGGGGTGCCTGGCGCGCCAGTGCGTCGGAGATGACCGAGCCGTGATCGCCTCCCTGCGACACGTAACGGGAGTAGCCCAAGCGCTTGATGAGCACGTCCCAGGCCCGCGCCACGCGATCGGGATTCCAGCCGAGATCGGTCGGCTTGCCCGAGAAGCCATAGCCGGGGATGGCGGGAATCACGACATCGAAGGCGTCTTGCGCCCGCCCGCCGTAGGCGACAGGATCGGTGAGCGGGCCGATCACCTTCAGGAACTCCAGCGGCGAGCCTGGCCAGCCGTGGGTGAGGATCAGCGGTAGCGCGTTCGGTTCACGCGAACGCACGTGGATGAATTGGATATCCACGCCGTCGATCGTGGTCACGAACTCCGGCAGCGCATTCAACTTCGCTTCCAATTTGCGCCAGTCGTAGCCGTTGCCCCAGTAGCGCACCAGCGCCTGCACCTCCGCCAACCGGATCCCCTGGGATTCGTCATAGACCGTTTCCTTGTCTGGCCATCGTGTTTCTGCAATTCGATGGCGCAGCTCGACGAGTTCACTTTCGGCAATGTTCACGCGGAAGGGACGGATTGCCTGATTTTCGTAGCCCGGAGGAGCCTGCGCGAGGCAGGGCGTTACAACCGGGAGAATGGTCAGCGCACCGAGAGCCGCTAAGGAAACGAGCACGCCCGACCGAATCGGCACTGATACTGCTGACATGATCATTCTCCTGGGTATCGGAAGGGAGAGGACCATAGTCATCAACGCGGTCGCCGCCTATCACGCCTTTCCGTTAGAGGCGCCGCTCGGCTATGGATCGGACAAAATCTCCATCGGGTCCGCGCCGAAAAAAGCAGCTCTCTGGCAAAACGAGGATGACGAGCCAAAGAGCGACCGCTAACGAGGCCGTCTGGGAACCAAACATTACACCCAGGGCGGCGGTGGTCTTAGCGGGCAGCGTTCTAGCAGCGCCGACTACCCGTCACGGGTATATCCAGCGCCCCTGCTATCCTGACCAAGTCCGCTAGGGAATCCGCCGCCATCTTGCGCATCACATTAGTGCGGTGGATCTGCAACGTGATCTCGCTGATGCCCAGCTGCGCGGCGGCCTGCTTGTTAAGAAGCCCGCTCACCACAAGAGGGAGCACTTCGCGCTCGCGAGGGGTGAGGGAATCGAAGCGTTGCCGCAAACGTGCCAGGTCCGCTTGTCGAACGCGGTTCGCGCGATCCTGTGTGAGGGCGGAGCGCACCAGCTTTAGCAGTTCCTCCGCGTGGAAGGGCTTAGTCAAGAAATCGAGCGCGCCCGCCTTGATAGCGCGTACTGTCGAAGGAATATCGCCGTGGCCCGTGAGAAAGATAATCGGCGGATGATATCCCTGCGAAATCCGTCGCTGGAGCTCCAGGCCGTTTATGTCTGGAAGCTCGACATCCAGAATGAGACAGGCGGGTACATCCGGCTTGGGGTACGCGATGTAATCGGCAGCGGATTCGAATCCAACTGCGCTTAAGTCGGAGGCTGTCAGCAACAGTTGAAGCGCCTCGCGTACGCGAGCGTCGTCGTCGACGATGAGCACCATATGGTCTGCCAAGGTCATGGCGGATCGCTCGCAGGACTGGATGCCATCAGGGCGCATCTGAGCCGAAAAACGCAGGCTTCTCACCCTTTATACTCCTGAGAAAGGCCACCCGCACCGGACAGTGCGCCTTGGCCGACCGCGACTCTGGCCAGTCACGGCTCGAGGCGCTATCACGCCTTTCCGTTACATACCGTCGCGTCAAAATTGGCCAGAATTGTGCCGACGCACTTCCCTTAGAGACAAGGCTGGATAGACTCTCTGATTGTAGACAATGAAGATGCAACTGAACTCGGCGGGGTCCCTGGCGTCAATTCATGGATCTCAGCTGCGGCAGACGTCCTTTCGAGCCCGAATGCTTATGACTACTAAATGACCAAGCACCCTCCCCCCCACATCATTGCGGTGGTCGATGATGATCCGAGCCTGCTCCAGTCGATCCGAATTCTTTTGGAATCGGAGGACCACGTCGTACGCCTATTTGCCTCCGCCGCGGCGCTGCTCGAGAGTGGATGTTTAGCCGACACCGATTGCGTCATTTCAGACATTACTATGCCGGTGATGAATGGCCTGGACTTGTTGGAAGTGATCCACGCGAATTCGCCGGGATTGCCGGTGATTTTCGTTACAGGTCACCCCGAAATGCTCAATGGATTGGCGCCGGACGGCCCACAGTATTTCAGGGTCTTCACAAAACCCTTCAAGGGCCAGGAACTGCTCGAGGCGGTCCGCAGCGCGGTTCAGTAATTACCCACCCAAGAGTGGCACGTTGGATCCTTGGGTTCATAATCTATACTATGCATAGTAACGTATTGATAACTAAAGGGATTACACTTCACTGTGGCACGCCGTCGAGAAGCCGGCCACGCTGCCCACTGCTTCGGTTCTTGTGTCCCGTGAGCTCTAAACCGTGATCCGCGCGAATCCCCTTATCCTTAAGACTTCGATAAACAAACAGCTCAAGATCGAAATCGCTGATCAACGCTGTCTACTCTTGGAGACTAAGCGGTTCGACTACTTCAGAGTGGACCGACCGAATAGTTAAAGCATTGGCAATGTCATCGACTGGGCGTCAATGCAGAGACGGTGCAAGTCCCTGTACCGCCGCCGGCGGCGGTACAGGTAGCACGACATTAAGCTTGGTTGTGCCAGACGCAGAGTAACCGTCCGGAGCTGGCCGTCTTGACGGCGTGATCAGGCCGCGAGTCGCAGCGATGGAAGCTGGGTAGCGAGGTTCCATGGCAGCAACTCTTCGATGCGATTGATCGGATGCTCAGC